>Ga0114930_10003031_pt1 | contig 14912 bp, 10 predicted proteins | sample AnhtaG_FD_87300 | JGI IMG/M metagenome (GOLD analysis project Ga0114930, IMG submission 87300) | Deep subsurface microbial communities from Anholt, Denmark to uncover new lineages of life (NeLLi) - Anholt_01485 metaG | ecosystem: Environmental > Aquatic > Marine > Oceanic > Sediment | place... | reverse complement strand
ACGCTTCGGGGAGGTGCCAAGCAACCTTTGATCCGGAGATGTCCGAATGCGGAAACGCACTAGAGAGAAATCTTTAGTATCTCGTAGCAATACGAGAGGTATACCCAGGGAAGTGAAACATCTCAGTACCTGGAGGAAAAGAGACTAAATAAGTATTTCGTTAGTAGCGGCGAGCGAAAGCGAATCTAGCCCAAACCGCAGAGTTTCTCAGACCATTCAATTTATTTTGAGTGGTACGAGAAATTCTCGGGGTTGTAAGACATTGGTGGTGCGCAAAGCACAAGAAGTTACAAATCGTGAAGGTAGCCGAAGCTGCTGGGAAGCAGCGCCCTAGAGGGTGACAGGCCCGTAGGCGAAACCGACACGACTTCTACAATGTTCTTGAGTAGCTCAAGACACGAATAGCTTGAGTGAATCTGCCAGAACTAACTGGTAAGGCTACATACTTTCAAAGACCGATAGTGAACTAGTACCGTGAGGGAAAGGTGAAAAGAACCCCGAGAGGGGAGTGAAATAGATCTGAAACTATACGCTTACAAGGAGTCAGCGCGGTCGCAAGACCGTCATGGCGTGCCTATTGAAGAATGAGCTTGCGAGTTAATGTTGTCTGTGTATGTCTAAGCGGCGATCCCGCGGAGGCGCAGCGAAAGCGAGTCTGAATAGGGCGAATAAGAGGCAGCATTAGACCCGAAGCAAGGTGAGCTACCCATGGGCAGGGTGAAGTGTGGAGAAATCCATATGGAGGCCCGAACCGGTGAGCCGTTCAAAACTCTCGGATGACCTGTGGGTTGGAGTGAAAAGCTAATCGAACCTTGTAATAGCTGGTTCTCTCTGAAACAGCTTTTGGGCTGGCGTCGTATGTATTGACTAGTGGGGGTAGAGCACTGGAAGGAACAGACAGGGAGAAATCTCGCTGTTCCTATCAAACTCCGAATACCATTAGTGTTATACGGCAGTTAGTACGTGGGGGCTAAGCTCCACCGTACAAAAGGAGAAGAGTCCTTGATCTCAAGTTAAGGTCCCAAAATCTACGTTAAGTGCATCACAAGGAGGTGAAGTTTCCCAGACAATGAGGATGTTGGCTTAGAAGCAGCCATCATTGAAAGAAAGCGTAACAGCTCACTCATCGAGAGACTTCGCGCCAAAGATAATCGGGGCTAAAACGTAGTACCGAAACTGAGGATGTGCATATTCTTCGGAGTATGCACGTGGTAAGAGAGCGTTCGCATCTGCGATGAAGCCAAAGGGGCGACCCATGGTGGAGCGTTGCGAAGTGAGAATGCAAGCACAAGTAACCGCAATGCGGGTGAGATCCCCGCACGCCGAAAGCACAAGGTTTCCTACTCAACGGTGATCAGAGTAGGGTTAGTCGGGCCTAAGCCGATGACGAAAGTCGCAGGCGATGGACAGTAGGTTAATATTCCTACACCGGCGATTGGGCGATGGAGGGACGGAGTATATAAATCGTGGCGTCTTATTGGATTGACGTCGGTGGCCGTAGCATTGTTTGGTAGGTAAATCCGCCAGACGCGTGCAACGCAGCAGGGCACTTGCAAGTTCGCTTGCAGGGACCACGGTGAAGAGACTTCCAAGAAAAACTTCTAAGCTTAACCAATCGTACGACCGTACCGCAAACCGACACAGGTGTGCAGCTCGAGTAGAGCAAGGCGAACGAGTGAGAGTACTCCAAGGAACTCGGCAAAAAAGCGGCCGTACCTTCGGAATAAGGCCTGCCCTCGTAAGAGGGCCGCAGCGAAAGTATCCCTGGCGACTGTTTACCAAAAACACAGCTCCCTGCGAAGCCGTAAGGTGATGTATAGGGGGTGACACTTGACCAATGCCAGAAGGTCAACTACGGCCGGTGCCTTAGAGCAATCTTTGGTGCTGACGCTGTATAAGCCCTGGTGAATGTCGGCGATAACTATAATCGTCCTAAGGTAGCGAAATTCCTTGTCTGGTAAGTTCAGACGCGCACGAATAGTGTAACGACTGGGGAACTGTCTCGGAGTACTGCTCGGTGAAAATACAATACCGGTGAAGATGCCGGTTACCTGCAGATAGACGAAAAGACCCCAGAAGCTTTACTGTAGCTTGATATTGCGTATACGAGTGCACTGCGTAGCATAGATGGGAGAGGTTGAGGTCATGGTTTTGGCTGTGGCGGACTCGTCAGTGAAATACCATTCTTTGTTCTTGTATGCGCTAACCGGCGTCGTCAAACGGCGTCGAGACAGTATCTGGTGGGCAGTTTTAGTGGGGCGCTATCCTCCTAAAAAGTAACGGAGGAGTTCATTAAGGTCGGCTAGGCGCGAATGGAAACCGTGCCGATAGCGTATTGGTACAAGCCGGCTTGACTGCAAGTCGTAAATGACGAGCAGGTGCGAAAGCAGGACAAAGTGAACCGACCACCCGCGTTAGATGCGGTGGAAGATTATCTGACAAAAGCTACTCTGGGGATAACAGGCTAGTTCCGCCTAAGCGTCCATAGCGACGGCGGAGTTCGGCACCTCGATGTCGGCTCATCTTATCCCGGGGGTGAAGAAGCTCCCAAGGGTATGGCTGTTCGCCATTTAAAAAGATACGCGAGCTGGGTTCAGACCGTACTGAGGCTAATCGAAAGATTGGCAGAAGTGCAGTCTGAACCGTCGAGACATACAAAATACTGTTATAAAATTTTTCGTCTAAAACAAATAAAAAAAGATAGAACTAACCAATCACGGCGGTCAGCTATAGAAATATAGCTGCACGAAGTTAACTTATATCGGTAAAACCCCAACCGGGGCAATACCGAGGCAATCCTAAGAGAAATCGAAGGAGGCCGTAGAGACTGAACGTTAACGATCCTGAGCATGTCGAAGGATTAAGATACAGTCCGTTCCCATTAGTAATAATGGAAAAGAAGCGTGAGACAGGTTGGTCTCCTATCTACTGCAGGCGTCGATTCTTGATGAGATTTGCTCCTAGTACGAGAGGACCGGAGTGAACGAACCGCTGGTCTGACAGCTCTGCCGCCAGGTGGACCGCTGTGTAGCTATGTTCGGATTGGATAAGCGCTGAAAGCATCTAAGCGCGAAGCCGACTCAAAGATGAGGAATCATTACGATCCGTAAGAGATGATTACGTTGATAGGCGCTAGGTGTAAGCATAGTAATATGTTGAGCCGAGGCGTACTAATAGATCATGTTTCAAACCGCCCCGCTGTATACGTGGGGTAAGGCTTGAGAATCGCAATAATTTGTTGTTGTATTCCTGACGCTTGCGAAGGGGAAATAAATAGTTACAGTTACCCGTTTTTGTTTTTTTGGAAGTTCTACTTTGGTGGCTTGGCGGTGGGGTCACACCCGTTCTCATTCCGAACACGGAAGTTAAGCCCACTAGCGGCGATGGTAGTCCGGGTACAACCGGGCGAGAGTAGCTAGCCGCCAGAGTAGAGAGTCCAAAAGCAAAGCGCCTTCGGGCGCTTTTTGCGTTACAATAGCCCCATGCGACTGACTTGGAGCGCACGGCGGCAGCTACTCTACTATGGGGTCGGGTCTATCATTGCAGCCATTGCGCTGTGGTGGGGATACAATGCGCTTTTAGTTAAAGCGCCCAGCTGCAGCGACGGCGTGCAAAACCAAGACGAGCGAGGTATAGATTGCGGGGGCGCATGCTCGCTCGTGTGTGCAGCCGACACCAAACCTCTCACCGTGCTGTGGTCGCGCGCCTTTTTGACCGCGCCCTCTATTTACACCGCAGCAGCATACGTCAACAACACCAATGTCACTGCGGGTGCACAGAACGTGCGGTACTCGTTCCAGCTGTTTGATGACCAAAATTCGCTCGTCATAGAGCGCGAAGGAGTCATCAACATACCGCCCGTTAAGGTCGTGCCTATTATCGAGACCGGCATCTATGTTGGTAACCGCACCGTTAGTCGCGCACTGTTTGCCTTTGCCGACACACCCGTGTGGCGCAGCGCTCAAGCACCAGCGCTCCGCATTACCAACCAAGAGTTGGCACAAGACGGCTCGTCGCTCACGGCGTCTGTTGTTAATGACACGCTCAATGATATTAAAAAGGTCACGGTCACTGCGGTGTTGTTTGACGCGCAGGGTATCGCACGCGGTGCCAGCAAGAGCACGATAACGGTGCCTAAAAAAGGCTCGCAGCTCGTCACGTTTACGTGGCCACAGGGCGTGTCGGGTGTCGTGCGAGCAGAGCTAACCTTGTTGCCACCGCTTTAGTCGTTCTGCTTATCCGTCACTCTGATATGTCGCCACGTAAACTAGCTAAACGCGCAGCCGGTTCGATAGATTGGCTTTTATTTGGCGCGGCAATGGCGCTCGCATTTTTGGGGCTTGTCACCATGAGCTCGTTTACCGCAAGCGACCCATTTTTTATCCGCCAGAGTATCTGGATAGGTCTTGGGGTATTAGTCTTTTTTGGGGCGGCGCAGATAGACTGGCGGTTCCTACGGCGCTCGGGCGTTGCTGCGGCTATATACGCGCTGTCGCTTGTACCGCTCTTGCTTTTGGCGGTGGTGGGCCAAGCTATTTTGGGCGCAAAGTCATGGTTTGATTTTGGTGCATTTGCCTTTCAACCAACCGACCTGGCCAAGCTCGCGCTTATTATTTTGCTCGCCAAGTACTTCTCGCGTCGCCATATCGAGATAGCCAACATCAGACACATACTCGTGTCGGGGGCGTATATGGCGGTCGTATTTTTGCTGGTTGCGGCGCAGCCAGACTTTGGCTCGGCGATTATCATTGGTGCGATATGGTTTGGCATGGTGATGGTGAGCGGGCTGTCGCGCAAGCACCTGTTTGCCACCATAGCGCTTGGCACTGTTACGTTTGTCGGGCTATGGACGTTTGGCTTTCATGACTATCAAAAGCAGCGCATTTTGACCTTCCTCCATCCGCTTGCAGATATCCAGGGTGCGGGGTACAACGCGTATCAGTCGACGGTGGCTGTTGGTTCGGGGCAGTTGGTGGGCAAAGGGATAGGCTATGGTACGCAGAGCAAATTGCGCTTTTTGCCCGAGTATCAGACCGACTTTATATTTGCCGCGTATGCCGAGGAGTGGGGCTTTATCGGCATCATCATTGTCTTTGCCTTGTATGGCGCGCTCTTTTGGCGGGTGTTGCGGATAGCGGGCAAGGGGGCAAGCAACTTCGAGACTTTATTTGGCGTGGGCGTGTTTTGTTATTTCTTAGCGCACTTTGTTATTCATGTTGGTATCAACTTGGGGCTGTTGCCGGTGACGGGTACCACCGTGCCGTTTATGAGCTACGGCGGGTCGCACTTGTTGGGCGAGTTCTTGGCGCTCGGTATGTTGTGCGGGATGAACCGCTATAGCCGCGCACTCCACCCCGACGCGATGAACAGGGAGTTCGAGGGCGGCTACGACCGCTAGCGGTAGAGGTCGAAGGTCTGTTTGACCATGTGGTCGGTACTAAATTGTGTGATGTCTTTGGCGGCAAGAATCTCTGGAATCCCGCCGACTGGGTTTGCGGCTATCGGGAGCCCGGCCGCACGCGCCTCGAGTAGTACATAAGGCAACCCCTCTTTAATGGATGGCAGCGCAAAGGTGTCAAAGCCTTTCATGACCTGTGCAGCAGGCAGAAACCCAAAGAGTTTTACGCGACTCTGTAGGCTGTACTCCTGTATCTTTTGCTCTAAAAATTCGCGCAGCTCACCCTCGCCGACTATGGCGACGTACATATCGGGTTTGTTTTTTGCTTCTTCGATGAGTGCAATGTGATTTTTGTTGTGAGTGAGTTCGCCCACGGTGCCGGTTATTTTTACCCCAGCGGGGAAGGCGTTGCGGATGATGCTCCCATCGACAAACGGCATATTAATGTCGATGCCGTTGTATATACGCACTGTCTTGTTTGCGGCGCCAGGCATAGATTTGGCGAGTGCCAGTTCGCTGTCGGACACTGCGATGACGATATGCGCGCACAGCGCGGTGAGCCACGAACCGAGCCAAATCACCAAGCGGCTTGGCGCGCTGCGGGCCTCTTTAAACGGCCACCCATGCGCGGTAAATATGATTTTGCGTACCCCGCGCAGGCGCCCGGCGAGCCCACCAAGTACGCCGACTTTCGAAGAGTTTAGATGGAGCACGTCGGGGCGTTCATCACGAATGGTGCGCGACAGAGCGTGGTACGCGCTAAAATCTGCCACACCTATATCACGACCAAGCGCTGGCACTGACAGTGTGCGCACGTTGGCGGCACGCAAGCGTGCCGCCAGTTCGCCATTGCCGCCAAATGCTACTACCGCGTCGAAACCTTGTGCCTTGGCGGCAGTTGCCAAGTCAAATACATAGCGCTGTGCACCACCCCAATTTGACTTTGTTATTACGTAGAGGACTTTCGGCATGTTACTTTCCTTTCTGCTAATTTGTTGTACTATAACATCGATATATGAGCCCTATTTTCCGTCCCCGGACCCTGGTCCTTTTTGTGGGGGATATCGCGTTTTTTACGCTATCACTATGGCTTTCGCTCTGGTTGCGTACGTTTGAGGTACCTAGCCAGTTACTCCTTATACAACACTTGGTGCCGTTCTCGCTCCTGTTCGTGGCGTGGGTGTTGGTGTACCTCATTGCAGGGTTATACGAGAGCCGCTCGGTACTGTTGGCGCGCCGCGCGTTTTCATCTACCTTGTTGGTGGCGCAAGTGTTCAACATGGTGCTCGCGGCGCTATTCTTTTTCTTTGTGCCACTGTTTGGCATCGCACCTAAAACACTCCTCTTTATATATATGCCGGTTTCGTTTGCGCTGGTGCTGTTGTGGCGGGTGTTCCTCTTCCCGCTACTTGGGTTGCAGTCTCGTGAGCGCGCAATAGTTGTTGGGGACTCGGCAGAGGCCCTGGCTGTGGCACATGCGCTGCGCAACGCCCACCAAGCACCAACCACAGTCGTGTCTATAGTCGAGCCAGGCATGAACATGTCTGTACGAGTGCGCCACGCGCTTGAAGAGTCGCATGCGCGGATAATCATTGCAGACTTTAACAACCGTGTGGTCGCAGGCTCCTTCCCCGAGCTATATAACTTGCTAGCCCAAGGGGTACGTTTCTATGATGCAACTGCACTGCATGAGGAGCTGTTTGGCCGGATTGCACTCGATATAGTTGATGACTCGTGGATAGCGCGCAACGTGAGCCGTTCGGCACACTTGTGGTACGACAGTCTCAAGCGAGCTATCGATATTTTTGTAGCGCTGCCTGCGGCTATTATCTCGCTTGCACTCTACCCAATCATTATCTTGATCATTAAGCTGCAAGACGGCGGGCCAATATTTTATAGTCAGCTTCGCGTGGGCGAGGGTAACCGGCCGTTCCCGATGTACAAGTTCCGCAGCATGACCGGGACTGACCAAGGAGACGAAGTGCTTAAAAGTCGCCACACCGTGACACCATTTGGCAGTATTATGCGCAGAACGCGCATCGACGAGTTGCCACAGCTGTGGAGTGTCGTTCGTGGCGAGATGTCGCTTATCGGCCCGCGACCCGAGTTCCCAGAGCTTGTGTCAGAGTACGGCAAACACATCCCGTACTACAATATGCGCCACCTGATTAAACCCGGGCTTTCGGGCTGGGCGCAGCTGTATCATGACAACCATCCGCACCACGGCACCGATGTCGAGGCTACGCGCGAAAAGCTCTCCTATGACCTGTACTACCTCAAACACCGCTCGCTCGTGCTCGACGTGGTGGTCATGCTAAAGACTATTAAGAAACTTTTAACTCGCAGCGGGATTTAAATAAGAAGAGGGACTTACATACTTGCTTTTTTGCAAGTTTGTGTTAGTTTATTGGCCGGAGGACTTATTCATGACCAAGAGGAAAACGGTGCTTGTCACTGGCGGTGCGGGCTATATCGGCTCGCATGCGGCACTGACGCTCGTTGAGCATGGCTACGATGTGGTCGTGCTCGACAACTTGTCGACCGGTGCGCGCGAGGCGGTGCCGGACGGCGCCACCTTTGTGGAGGGCGATGTCGCCGACGAGGCGCTTGTCGCCTCGCTGGTGCGCATCTACGGCATCAGGGACGTGTTGCACTTTGCGGCGTTTGTCGATGTCGCAGAGTCGGTGCGCGAGCCGGAGCTCTACCACCACAACAACTACGAGAAGACGCGTGCGCTCCTCGCTGCTGCCAAGGCTGCGGGGGTCGAGCGGTTCATCTTCTCGTCGACGGCGGCGGTGTACGGCAACCCCGACATCGTGCCGGTGCCCGAAAGCGCCCGTACAGAGCCAGAGAGTCCGTACGGCACGTCGAAGCTCTTTGCCGAGCGAGCTGTTGCCAAGTCCGGCATGCAGTACGCGATCCTGCGCTACTTTAATGTGGCGGGGACCAACTGGCAGAAGGGCATCGGGTACCGGACCGACAAGGAGCCGACGCACCTCATACGCCGAGTCGTCCTGGCTATGCTGGGCAAGCTCGACTGTATCGAGGTCTTTGGCACCGACTATCCGACGCACGATGGCACGGCGGTACGCGACTATATTCATGTGCGCGACTTAGTGCAAGCGCATGTGGATGTGTTGCGGTATCTCGAGTGTGGCGGCAAACCCGACGTCTTCAATGTCGGATACGGCGACGGGCGCACCGTGCTCCAGGTTATCGAAGCTGCGAGCAAGATACGCCAGACACCCTTGGAGTATCTATTGAGCCAACGTCGTCCTGGCGACTCGATGATGGTCGTGGCTGACAACAGCAAGCTCGTCAAGCGCGTCGACTGGCGTCCAATGTACCAATCGCTCGGCGGCATGATCCGCGACGAGTATGACTGGGTCAAGTCGCAGGAAGCCCAGGCATCACCCTAACCCATCGCAGCAATGCGATGGGTTTTTATTTTGTAGGTGTTAGGATAGGGCCATGATTGTTAGTGGGAAGGATATTGCGGATGAAATCATTGCTGACCTCGTGCGTGAGCGCGAGGGGCTTGGGCCGCTTACTTTGGGGGTGGTAATGAATGCGGGCGACGCGGCAAGTGAGTCATTTGTATATATAAAGGAGCGAGTTGCTGGTCGGCTTGGTATCAGGCTCAAACGGTTTGCGCCAGCAGAGTTTGAAGATGCACTGGCCTGCGACGGAGTGGTTGTTCAACTGCCGATACACAATGCAGACGAGCTTTTGGTACGACTGGTGCCAGAGAAAGATGTCGACGCTCTTGGACCAGCACCGCTTGTGCGCGCACCGGTTGCCGAGGCAGTATCTGAGATTTTAGTGCGCTCGAATATCGCGGCGCTTGGCAAAAAAGCGGTTGTTGTCGGAGATGGGAGACTAGTTGGCAAACCATGTGCAGAACTGTTGCGCGAACTGGGGAGCCAAGTGAGCGTGGTTACTCTCGAGCAGGGGAGTTTGGATGAGCTGCGCCATGCCGACATTGTGGTGTCTGGCGCAGGGTCGCCCGGGCTCATTACGCCGACCATGCTCAAGCAGGGCGTTGTACTTATCGACGCAGGCACCAGCGAGTCTGGCGGCAAACTGGTTGGCGACGCGCTCCCCGAGTGTGCCGAGGTTGCGTCGGTCTTTACTCCTGTCCCGGGTGGTGTAGGGCCTATTGCGGTCGCGATGCTGTATAAAAATCTACTCACACTGGTAAAAATAGGCCGTAGACAGTAAAGCCCTTTATTGTTAGGCTTGGTGGCATGTTTAGGATACGGTATAGCGCGGTCGTCGTACTTCTTGTCGCCGCCATTTTGGGCTTTTTTGTATGGAACACGACGGGCAAAGATGGTCGCTTTGACTTTAAACTTGGCCTCGACCTGTCGGGTGGTACGCACTTGGTATACAAGGCAGACACCTCTAAACTTGCTGCCACCGACCTACAGCCGTCGCTCAATGCACTGCGTCAGGTTATCGAGCGCCGCGTCAATGCCTTTGGCGTCGGCGAACCTGTTGTCGAGGTGCAGCAGGGCGGTGCGCTAGGCACGGGCGACTATCGACTCATTGTCGAGCTCCCGGGCGTCACTGACATTAACGAAGCAGTAAAGCGCATCGGCCAGACGCCAACGTTGGAGTTTAAGCTTGTTAAAGCGGGTAGCGAGGCACAGGCAGTGCCGGGTGTCTCTGCAACCAGCGAGATATTTGAAGACACTGGACTCACCGGCAAGTACCTGTCGCGCGCGCAAATCCAGTTTGGCAACGGATCGACTCAGTCGCTCCAGCAGCCAGCTATCCGTGTCGACTTCAACACCGAGGGCACCAAGCTCTTTAGCGACATCACAAGTGCAAACACAGGCCGCCTGCTTGCTATATTCCTCGACGGCGACCTTCTGTCGGCGCCGGTTATCCAGGACAAAATAACTGACGGTACGGCTATTATTAGCGGCAGCTTCACTGCGCAGTCGGCCAAAGAGTTAGCGACCAACCTTAACCTTGGTGCCTTGCCGGTACCGATTCAACTTGCGTCGACCGAAACTATTGGCGCAACGCTCGGCGAGCAGGCGCTTGCCGCAGGGTTGCTGGCGGGCATTGTTGGCTTTGTCGTGCTCGCACTGTTTATGATCGCCTGGTACCGCGTCCCGGGCCTGGTCGCGGTCGTGGCACTGATTATCTACGTCGTCATCATGCTCGTGCTCTTTAAGCTCATCCCGGTTGTGCTCACGGCGGCGGGCATAGCGGGCTTTATACTGTCGGTCGGCTTGGCAGTTGATGCCAACGTGCTCATTGCCGAGCGTATTAAAGAAGAGTTGGCTGCGGGCAAGCACACCGAGCACGCTATCCGCGAGGGCTTCTCGCGCGCGTGGCTGGCTATCCGCGACAGCAATATTGCGCACATCATTGCGGCGCTCATCCTGTACTGGTTTGGCACGTCGCTGATTAAGGGCTTTGCGTTGGTATTTGGGCTGGGTGTTATCGTCTCGATGCTCTCTGCTATTACTATTTCGCGCACGTTCCTCTTGGCGCTTGGGCTTAAGGCAGAGGAAGGGTGGGGCCGCTTCTTGATGCGCTCGGGCCTCAACAAATAACACCATGACGAACATCACCAAGAATCTCAAATACTTTTTTATCCTCCCGGCAGTACTGACCGTGCTTGCGGTTGCGGCACTTGCAGTGTGGGGTCTTAAGCCGTCTATCGACCTGGTTGGCGGGTCGCTACTCCAGGTGACCTACCCAGATGGTCGCCCGACCGTCGAGCAGATCGAGGCCTCGATAGAGCCGCTTGGCTTGGGCGAGGTGCGCATCCAGCCAGCAGGGCAGAGCGGCTATATCATGCGCCAGCGCGACCTTACCGAGACCGAACACCAGGAGCTAGTTAAGGCACTGGGCACCCTGCGCACGGTCAATGAGGACGAATACACGTCTATTGGCCCGTCGCTTGGCTCGGAGCTCCTGACTAAGGCATGGATAGCTATTGCGCTTGTCGTACTACTCATCATCGCGTTTATTGCATTCGCGTTCCGCGGAGTCTCTAAACCAGTCGCATCGTGGAAGTATGGCGTTATTGCTATCGTTACACTTGCGCACGACATACTTGTCCCGACGGGCCTCTTTGCACTGTTGGGTGCGACGCACGGCGCTGAGGTAGATGCGCTGTTTATCGTCGGCCTTTTGACCATTCTCGGTATTTCTATCAACGACACCATCGTTATCTTTGACCGCATCCGCGAAAACTTGCGCCTTAACGAAGAGCATCATCGCCGAGAGGGCTTTGACCATGTTGTGGGCAAGAGCATCCGCCAGACTGTTGCGCGCTCTATAAACACGTCGCTTACGGTGGTTATTGTGCTCGCGGCGCTCTACTTCCTAGGGCCAGCCGCAACGCAGAACTTCGCCCTGACGCTCATTGTGGGTATGGTTGCCGGTACCTACTCGTCGATATTCCTTGCAGCACCATTGTTGGTGGCCTGGGAGCGTTTGCAGAAGAGGGCGTAGCCAAAAACCCCATATGTTGCAAGGGAAAATGAGGCCTTTGGGCCTCATTTGACATACAGGCCAGGCCGTATATAATGCCTCTACTGCTATGTAGTGGACTAAACATCTTAACCAAGAAGTTTACCCCCGCTGCCGAGCGGGTTTTCTTATGAAGTAAGAGAACCAAGTTCAAGCAGAGTTTTTTGAAAACAGAATAGTCCATAAAAATCACAAGCATCAGAAATGATGCATAGATCTCACCGATCTAGAAAATGTGTCTTGCCTTTTAAGTGAGGGGCAGGGCACATGCAAGCAAACATTAGGAGCAAGAGAACATTGTTTTCTTGTTCCGTTCAAATCGAGTCTAGGTCCTGCTTAGCTCCGCAAGGAGCGACGCAGGATTATAATCAGAGTTTGATCCTAGCTCAGGATGAATGCTAGCGGCGTGGATAAGGCATGCAAGTCGAGTGGGTTTAGACCCACGGCAGACGAGGTAGTAATACACAGGTACGTACCGAAGAGTCGGGGATATTCCATCGAAAGATGGCGCAATACCCGATGGTACCCCAGGGTTAAAGTAGCAATACGCTCTTTGAACGGCCTGTGTCGCATCAGCTAGTTGGTAGGGTAACGGCCTACCAAGGCGACGACGCGTAGGGGAGCTGAGAGGCTGACCCCCACCGATGGAACTGAGACACGGTCCATACACCTACGGGTGGCTGCAGTCAAGAACATTTGGCAATGGGCGAAAGCCTGACCATGCGACGCCGCGTGCTGGACGAAGTCCTTCGGGACGTAAACAGCTTTTATGCGTGAAGAAGTAATTGACATTAGCGCATGAATAAGGGGCTCCTAACTCTGTGCCAGCAGGAGCGGTAATACAGAGGCCCCGAGCATTATCCGGAATCACTGGGCGTAAAGGGTGTGTAGGCGGCGCTATTAGTCTTCCGTGAAAGATTTTGGGCTTAACCCAGAAGACGCGGGGGAAACGGTAGTGCTTGAGGACGCGAGAGGTAGAGGGAACTCATGGTGTAGGGGTAATATCCGTTGATATCATGGGGAACACCAAATGCGAAGGCACTCTACTGGCGCGCTCCTGACGCTGAAACACGAAAGCGTGGGGATCAAAAAGGATTAGATACCCTTGTAGTCCACGCCCTAAACGATCACAACTGGCTTTGCGGAGTATCGACCCTCTGCGAGGCGAAGCTAACGCGTTAAGTTGTGCGCCTGGGTAGTACGATCGCAAGATTAAAACTCAAAGGAATAGACGGGGACTTGCACAAGCGGTGGATCATGCGGCTCAATTCGATGACAAACGAAGAACCTCACCAGGGTTTGAAACCCAGACGACATCCTTAGGAAACTTTGGACTCCGCAAGGCGGCTGGGCAGGTGATGCATGGTCGTCGTCAGTTCGTGGCTTGAGTTGTTCCCTTCAGTGGGGTAACGAACGCAACCCGCGTTGCCTGTTTTATATGTCAGGCGAGACTGCTCCCTCACGGGAGAGGAAGGTGCGGATGACGCCAGATCAGCATGTCCCTCTGATATCCTGGGCTGCACGCATGATACAATGGACACGACAGAGAGACGCAATACGGTAACGTGGAGCAAATCTTTAAACGTGTCCCCAGTTCGGATTGAGGTCTGCAACCCGACCTCATGAAGCCGGAATCGCTAGTAATCGCGGGTCAGCTATACCGCGGTGAATACGTTCTCAAGTCTTGTACTCACCGCCCGTCAACTCAAGGGAGCCGGGAGTACCTGAAGCATCCTCACGGGTGTCACGGTAAGTTCGGTGACAGGGAGTAAGTCGTAACAAGGCACGGGTAGCGGAAGCTGTTCGTGGAACAATTCAAATTGATTGCATTCGTTGTCGCAAGTCGGCAATAGAATTGAATCGGCGATCATTTGTCTCGTGGAATTCGCGAGAGAAATGGAGTGATGATACTGACTCTAAACTGTATCCGCTAAGCCTCTACAACGTTAAGGCACTCGATGATTCACAGAGTACAGAGGTGGAGTACACCACTGGAAAATGAGTTAGAACGGAGCAAGAAAATAATGTTTTCTTAGTGATTTTTACGGACTATTGTGTGACAACAACCCCGGCTTTTGCCGGGGTTGTTGTTTTGTATGGGTGTGATACAACAAGCGCAGATGAGTTAAGGCAGGGGAGGGATGCCTATGCGTGAATTCGTGCAGCACGGATTTCAAACCCTGTGCTATGTCCTGGCGATGGCCATCGTCGTGCATGTCCTCGGCCTGTGGTGCCGCCGATTCATTGAATGGTGCCGCACGCGTATCATGGTGCGCCAGGCCGAGCGCGAGATGGACATCGAAGACAGGGGTCAAGTGCCACGCGAGTACTTTGCCTACAGGGTGAAGCATCAAGTGTGCCAACAACCGCTCCGTATCGCGCGCGATCCGAGGGGTGTCGTCTTTCGCTACTGCCCACTGTGCCGCGGTGGTGTCGACAATCACCTCACGTTTCGTCCCGCTACAGTGGTTGGCATCGAGAGCCACTCCAACTTTAAGCCGACCAAAACTGCACCCGGACGGACTCCAGCAGCCTGATAAGCTGCTGTTTTCATTTTTGTGCATAAAGAGTATTGCATTTGAAACTGATGGTGGTATAAAAGTGTTTGTCACCTCGGTGACTGGATGCACTTTTTGGGGAGTCTGTGCAGGATGGAAGCCACGGTAAAGAAAATTGGCACCAAACAATTCGGATTCTTGAAAAACCCGGAAGGAGGAGACGACATATTCTTCCATCTTGGTGGACAACGAGTACAAAACGGGCAAAAGCGATCGCTTCCTGCAAAGGGACAAAAAGTAATCATTTTGAGCCTAGTAGGGCCGAGACCAGACCAGCGCTACGCCCAAGCCAGACATTGGAAGCTCCCATAGGTTTACGCAGTAGCGTGGGCCTATTTTTTTTGGTACTATCCCCAAGACGCGGGCATAGCTCAGTTGGTAGAGCATTCGACTGATACTCGAAAGGTCCTAGGTTCGAACCCTAGTGCCCGCACAAAAATAATGAGCACGACGCATGTCGT
>Ga0114930_10003028_pt1 | contig 14915 bp, 15 predicted proteins | sample AnhtaG_FD_87300 | JGI IMG/M metagenome (GOLD analysis project Ga0114930, IMG submission 87300) | Deep subsurface microbial communities from Anholt, Denmark to uncover new lineages of life (NeLLi) - Anholt_01485 metaG | ecosystem: Environmental > Aquatic > Marine > Oceanic > Sediment | place... | reverse complement strand
TATTCCCCGAAACTCCTTGATTCTACTGCTGTTTTCGTGTATCGATACTGTAGTGTACATTTTTTATGGTAAAGTCAGGTAAATTAAATTGGGGACAGGCTATTCAAGCATACACACATTCTTGTGCTGCTTTGGCGAAAGAGATCAGATTATCGGCAGGTGTTTCGAAAAAATGATCTGAAGTCGAGCAGATGTAACCCCCGTTTTTGCCGACCTTATCAAAAAGCTCGAAAACTTTATCTCGAATCGTTGTTTCGGAGCCTGATGTTAAGATGTTGTATTGATCCAAACCACCGATAAGAGCTATCCGGTTTCCGACTTTTTGTTTGAACTCCCACGGCTCCTGATTTCCTCCAACACTCGGCGGAGCTAGAGTTTCGGAAACATCGGCCCCTGTCTCGACGATATCTTCCTCGATACTCAAAGTTCCGCCGCAGGTGTGGTAAGTCACCTTGAAGCCTAAGCTGTGCAAGGCCTCATGCATCTGCCTATCATAAGGCAAACAAAATTCCCTAAATATTTTGGGAGAAATCACAGTGGACGAGCCGGATCCTCCCCCGGTTTCCACGAGGTCGAATTTGGCTCCTCTCATGGACTCGATAAATTGCAGCTTTTTATCCAGTAAAATTTGGAGAAGCTCATGAACCCAGTCTGGCTTGTCAAACGTGGCCATGATCAGATCGGAAATATTGAAGAGGCAGGCGGAATGTTGCCAACAACCTGCCTGATCTCCCCACACAAATCCGCGCAGAATTCCATCGTCTCCGATGTCATCGTATTTTTTGGCGATAGGTTTCAATTTAAGACGTGGAACCGGCATGAATTTTTTTATCAGGTCGATATCCTCATCCCGCTTGATCAAATGCTCCGTAATCCAGGTCGTTTTTCTGTCGCCTTCTGTTTTATACGAGAGAATTCCTTCCGGCGTATGAATGGTATGGTGTGTGATCAGATGATCGGGATTGTTGTCGACATGTTTGGCTTCATCTCGCCAATTTGGAGTGCTGTATTCCATTTCTTCGAAATGCTGTATCTGGGCATCCAACCCGACCATCCGGAAGGCTTCCATGTCGCTTCTCCCTCCCATGAATTTTTCCAAATGGTACGGTTGCCACTGATGGATGGATACAGGCAGCCTGTCGGGTTTTTCCTTGTTGATGGCCAGCATCAACCGTTCTTTTGCCGTCATCTAGTCATAGTATTCCAGGCCTAAGTGGGTGATCAGGTCTTCCCCTTTGATAAAACGCAGCGTGTTTTTCAGCTTCATCAGCTGGATGAATAAATCGTGTTCTGGATAGAGTTCCGGGGCACACATCGGGCTTTTAAAATAAAAAGAAAGCCACTCTTGGATTCCCTTCATCCCACACCGCTGGGCCAAATCCAGAAACAACGCTAGATCCAGGACAATGGGTGCGGCCAATATGCTATCCCTACAGAGAAAATCGATCTTGATCTGCATCGGATATCCCAGCCATCCAAAAATATCGATATTATCCCACCCTTCTTTGTTGTCGCCCCGTGGAGGATAGTAGTTGATCCGGACTTTGTGGTACAGGTTTTGATAAAGCTCAGGATAAACATCGGGCTGCAGAATATATTTCAGCACCCCCAACTTGCTTTCCTCTTTGGTCTTGAAAGATTCCGGATCATCCAGGACTTCACCGTCCCGATTCCCGAGGATGTTTGTCGAGAACCAACCGTTCAAACCGATCAACCGGGCCTTGAATCCGGGTGCAAGGATGGTTTTCATCAAGGTCTGACCGGTCTTGAAATCTTTTCCGGCGATCGGCACTCCTTTTTGCCGCGCAAACTCGACCATGGCAGGAATATCTACCGTTAGATTCGGCGCGCCGTTGGCAAAAGGCACACCTGCTGCGATCGATGCGTAGGCATAGATCATGCTGGGTGCGATGGCAGGATGATTTTCTTTCATGGCCTTCTCAAAAGACTCGATCGTTTCATGCACAGGGTCAGGTTTTATGAATACTTCTGTGCTTGCACACCAAATCATCACTATCCGATCGCAATTATTTTCTGCCTTGAACTTCTGGATATCCTCGATAAGCATTTGGGCATAATCATATTTTGTATCCGCATTTTTGACATGTTCTCCCTGCAATTTTTTGACATAATTCTGGTCGAATACTGCCTTCATGGGAGTAATGGGCTCGATGTCTTGTTTGACTTTGTCCAATAAATTATTGTCCAAAACTCCTGCTTTTAAAGCCGCGTTATAGGCGTTGTCTTCAAAGATATCCCAGCCGCCGAATACCAGGTTATTCAGATCGGCCAACTCCACAAAATCTTTTATCATCGGAATCCTTTTGTCCGTTCTTTTTCCAAGCCGGACAGTCCCCATTTGAGTCAATGAACCGATAGGGCGTGCAATTCCTTTTTTAATGGCCATCACTCCGGCTACAAATGTGGTGGCCACAGCGCCCAAGCCAGGCATAAGGATACCGAGTTTACCCGCTGGTTTTTCTATGGTGATCGTATCGCTCACTCCCATTTCTCCTATTCCTTGATGTTATGAGATATAACGCTTATTCTAACAGTCCTGAACTGTTCATAAAAAACATCGATGTTTTTTTTGTTTTAACAATGTCAGGAAGTTATCCTGACATTGTTGAAAAAACTTTTCAAGAAGAATCTTTTTATATTTATCGGCGTTTTTTACCCTTATGGGAAATGCGGCGAACCAATATTGCTGGGTGGGGCGGGTTGGATGCTTCGTTTGCATGGATCACGCCTCTCATCCATTTTTTTAAATTAATGCTTGACAATCAAATCTATATATCGTATTTTTTTTACAGAGAACAACAATATATTGTGGTTGGTACAATTTTTAGGGAAGTCACACCGTTAGGATTTAGGAGTTTTTTGTATAATGACTATTAGGGGAGGAGGGCCGAGAGAGGAATCCCCGTACTTCCTACTCCCTTTGTAGCTTTCACTACGCCTTGGATGTGGCCCTCCTCTCTTTTTTTCATATTTATTGTCATTCTTTTCATAGAGATAATGTCACAGCCTCCCAGAGGGGTCAATCGCCTTTCGGGGTAGTTGGGGGGATGATTTTTATTTCGCTTTTGTCACCTCTAAAGGTGATGCATTTGTAATTTATTTTATTACCCATTTTTCTGGATATGGTGTATGATTTAACAAATTTTTAAGGGAGAAAAAAAGTGGATGTAAAAGAATACATCGATCAGAAAGTCGAAGAGATTAAAACGATCGTTGGGCCTGAGAAAGCCATCTCGGCTTTATCCGGAGGCGTTGACAGCTCTGCTTGCACAGTCATGGCTCATTGGGCAATTGGGGATAACATGAAAGTGATATTCATCGACGATGGTTTGATGAGAGAGGGTGAGCCCCAAGAGGTGCAAAAAGTCTTTGCAGACGTTGGAATAACGGTTGATATCATCGATGCCCAGGATGAATTTTTCATGGTTCTGAAAGGAAAGGTCGATCCTGAAGAGAAAAGGAAAGCATTCCGAAATGCTTTTTACACGGTGTTCAAACAGGCGGTGTTAGACAGCGGAGCCCGGTTCCTGATTCAAGGAACGATCGCAGCCGACATCATCGAGACAAAGGGTGGTATCAAAACACAGCACAACATCCTCGACCAGATCGGGATATCTTCTGAAGACGAATATGGGTACAAGCTCATCGAGCCCCTGCGGGATTTGTTCAAGCACCAGGTGAGAGAAGTGGCCAAGGAGCTGGGTCTTCCAGAGACAATCCATCAGAGAATGCCGTTTCCAGGCCCAGGTTTGGCAACGCGCGTTGTGGGAGAGGTGACTCCGGAGAGAGTGGATGTGGTCCGAAAAGCCACTGTGATTGTGGAAGAGGAGATTACTGGGCTAAAGCCCTTTCAAGCCTTTGCCGTTCTTTTGAGTGATAAGGGTACAGGGATCGTTGAAGGGAAGAGGCTTTTCGGAGATATCATCATCGTTCGGTCTGTGGAGAGCAGGGATGCCTTGACGGCTGAGCCGACGCCTATTCCTTGGGAAATGTTGATGACGATTTCACGGAGGATAACGGCTGAACTGCCGAATGTAGTGAGAGTTGCCTACGAGATCACCCCAAAGCCACCGGCCACGATCGAATACATCTAAAATATCATTGACAGAGGGGCTTGACTAGCGTCTTGATTTGACGATCTTGTAGATTCCCAATGTCAAAATCGGGATGATATAGGCTATCAGAAATCCCCATGCGGCACTTCCGTAACCCTTTGCGATAAGGTTTACCAACCCGAACGTCGAGATGCCGAGGGCTATCAACAGCATGATCAATGCGACGAGTGGCCTCTGCCAGCGCAAAAGTTCCTTTCCTTTTGCCCGGAGGGTGGATCGGATCCGTTCGTTCACAGAGTGGATGAATCCTGTGCCTGTTTCGATCAGCGTTCCGAAAAGGACGAGTTGAAAAACGATTAACAACAAAGGAACCCCGGCTTTCTGCAATAAAAAGACGGCTGGGATCTCTTCTGGAAGGACTCCCGGATAATATCCGACAACGGCTACAAAAAACAGCGCCCCTGGAATAATCCCGATGAATCCTCCCAGAATTCCTGCTGTAACGGCTTCTTTCCGGGATTCGATATGGTTCAAGCAAAAAAGAACTGCCGGGACAGTACCGAGGTTGTACAGAGCGTACTTGAATCCTCCCAAAGCCCATTTGGGGAGAATGATTCCGGACGCGAAGTTTTTTTGAATCATGGGACCGAATTTTAAGAGAGCGACAACAAAAAAGGCAACGTAAACGAGATAAAGGATGATGGACCACAGAGAGAGAAAGTTTTCAATGAGGCCTTTTCCCTTGAAGGTTAAAAAGCCCACAGCTGCCAGTATGATAAAAACACCGACTATGTAGGGAACGCCAAAATTATCCCTCAGGATGACGCCTGCAGCCGAACCGATGACGGCCAGTACGAGAAAGATCTGAACGGCATAGATGATCTCGAACAGGAACCAAAAGGGCCCTAGCAGCTTCTTAAAAAAAGTCCGGTAGTCATAGGCTTTGAACCTCCTGCTGAATTCGAAAGATACAGCCAGGATGATTGACCACATCAGGGTCGTGACCAAAAACATCCCTAAAAGCCCGCCCAACGGTCCGTAATTGAGAAAAAACTCAACCAGTTCCCGTCCGGTGCCGTATCCTCCCGCTATAGTGACAGATTGGAAGACAAAACCCGGCAAAAGATATTTTTTAAAGAAAGAAGATTTAAGAAAAGTCACGGCCTATTCCTGATCATGAGCAAATTTGAGCCCATCATACCAAAACAGATTTTTTTTTCATAGGGCCGTTTGTATAGGGATTCTTATGATTAGCCAGAAGGGAATTTTTCATTTATAATAGCCTTGATTTAAAAAAGGATTTTCTTTTCTAAAATGAAAGCCGTTAATGAGAACTTGCTGAGAGCACGTGAGAGGAAAATCCGCTCTATAGTGCTTTGGGGGATACTTGCCAATATATTCCTGATAGCCGTCAAAGTGTTTTCAGGTGTTTTGATCAAATCTTCGGCCCTGATCGCCGATGGATTTCATTCTCTCTCCGACTTGGCCACGGATTTTGTGGTTTTGGCAGGAGTCCGCATGTCCAGCAGACCGCCTGATGAAGCCCACCCTTATGGGCACAAAAGATTCGAGACTCTTGCAACGCAAATGGTCGGTCTCATCCTTTTGGTTGTCGGTTTCGGATTTATCTGGAAGGCCGGCACTGCGGTCTTTCGTGGCGAAGAGAATTTTCCCGGGGGGATTGTGCTGGTCGTGGCTGGCATTTCTGTAGTGGCGAAAGAAATCCTATTCATTTTGACGAGAAAAATCTCGAGAGAAACCCATAGCACAGCACTTTATGCGAATGCCTGGCATCACCGCTCAGACTCTCTTTCATCCCTGGCTGTTCTGATCGGTGGTGTGGCCTCCCTCTTAGGCTGGGGCTATGCCGACCAGGTGGCTACGATAGTCGTAGGTTTGATGATCATCGGAGTTGCGGGGAAAATTTTGTATGTGGGATTGATCGAAATCACCGAGCACGCCGCAGATCAAGAATCCATCGAAAAAATTCATAAAATTCTTACTGCGGAACAGAATGTAACTGATTGGCATGCCCTTAGGACACGAAGGGTGGGCGGGGAACTTTTTATCGATCTTCACCTGCTCGTGGATCCTGAGATATCAGTAAAAAACAGCCATGTGATTTGTGAAAAGGTAGAGGAGAGGATAGAAAAAGAACTGAAAAAACCAGTAAATGTTCTGATTCATTGCGAGCCTCACGAAGAACAATAAATTTTTTCGACCAACCTTTATTCGGGAAATTTCCAAGTCACTTTATATCTCTTTATGTGCTGGTATCCCTCTTCGTCTTCTTCTATGGAGTAAAGCTTACCTTTTTTTATGACATAGAGCCTGGATTTGAGAGGAATTTTGGCCATATATTTTCCATCCGGATCGAAAACATCATAATAATATTGGCCGGATTCGGGTGTCTTCTCGTATGTCCGGGTAAATATTCGTCCTTCATCATCGACACGCAAATAAATAAAGGGGTTGTGGTGTTCATTCCATATCAGTTTGATCCCTCCGAGTAATCCTTCGATGATTTTTTCTTTTTCTTCATCCGTTATTTTTACGGGATCGTATTCCCTGGTGATTTTTTTGACAGTTTTTCCTGCGGAGTCGATGATGAATAATTCATATTTGTCGGCAAATCCCCAGATTATATTATCTTCCTCGATGATATCCCAATAGCATTGTGGGAAAAAAGGATTAAAATTGGGATATTTCAGGATCACTTTTGAGAAAATGGGGAATGATTCTTTTAATTGAGGGTTGAATTTTTTCAAAACATACACGACTTCATTATCCATTATCATGTAACTTGCCGTGATATTTCCTTCCTTGTCGATTTTTGGATCGGTAAAAAAACCCATATTCCTCTGGGAGACAGCGTGAAGAAAATTTCCATCAAGCGTGAAAAAATGAATCTTTCGAGCGGATGAATCGTTCACGGCTATTTCATTCTGCGTCGTGATTTGAAGGGAGGAGGGGCGGCTCATTTCGCCTGGGCCTTGTCCTTTATTTCCGATTGTTTTTACGTATTTGCCGTTTTTATCAAAAACTTTTATGTGAGATTCCCTTCGGTCAAGTACGTAAATCCTTTCCTCGGCATCGACCGCGATGTCTCTTGCTTCTGAGAATATGTATTCGTCTCCTTTTCCCTCTTTCCCGATAGCTAACTCCTCTTCTAGCTGAAAAACGTTATCTCCATACATCGGCTCTTTAGGGTTCTTGATAACCGTGACTCCATCGATTTTCTCTATGGTTCCTTTCCACTTGGCTTTTTGTTGCGCAGGGGAAGCAAAAATAAAAATCATCCAAAGGAATACAATGGTCGGGAAAATAAAGCTTTTGTTTTTCATTGTGTTTTCCCCTCGTTATAGATACAGGACTGATACAAATTTATTCCATTATTTTTATTTTGACTTGTCAACATAATCGATATGCAACCGTGCACGAAATATCAAGTGGCCTGATATGACCTCATAGATTTCCATTGCCTTCTGATTTGCGAATTCTTGTATCAGCTGCGTCCGCGATTTCTTCTGGATAACCCACATGACGTAACAGTTTTATTGCATTTCGCGTAGTCGATGGCCCCCTCATCAATTTATAGTTAAATGAAATTCCTTCTTCTGTTATTTTCTCCAGGAAGTGAAAATTGCTGTATAAACTTCTTACAAGCTCTGTAAGCTCCAGGTCGTGAGTTGCAGCAAATATTAAGCAATGATGTTTCGCCAGATAGAGGAGAACTTCTGCTGAAGCTGAAATGCGTTCGACTGAATTGGTCCCCCGGAATATTTCATCCAACAAGCAAAGACATGGTAGATCCTTTTCTAATGCGTTAATAATTCTAAGCAGAGCATTAATTTCATCAAGATAATAGCTTTTTCCCTCGATAATATTGTCTTTTCTACCGATCAAGGTCTTGATCTGAAAAAAGCTTGCCTGGTATTCTTTTGCTAAACAGGTATTTATGGTTTGAGCTAAGACTGCATTCACTCCAATAGTTTTTAAAAAAGTTGTTTTTCCCGACATATTAGAGCCTGTTATTAGAACTCCTCCTGACTCAACAACAATAGAGTTAGAGACAGATTTGTTTAGTAACGGATGTACTGATTCTTTTATATCTATAAGAGATGCTGAATTTTGAAATTTTGGTTCTGTAAAACTCTCTAATCCAGTTCTATAAGAGGCGGCTGAAATCATGGCATCCATAAATCCAACCGCAGTCAAAATTTGCTGTAGTTGATGTTTATACTTCTCAAGAGCGCTTAATAAGGAATAAAAAGCCCGAACTTCGATGAGAAAGATGATATTTAAGTATTCATAAATAAAATCAGCTTCTCTTCCAAACAAACCAGTTTTGCTCCCAATGTACGATACGTTTGTTAGTGCGTGTTCGATGTCGATACGATTGCCCTCCAGCTCAGGATGTCTGATATTAGCTATTCTTCTGGCACATCTGATAAGCTTTCCTAAATACCGAATGGAAGAGAGATATTCGTTGATTTTCTCTTTGGTTCGGTAATGAATGATCATATTGCATAATATGGTTGCTCCAAGTCCAAACCAAGCCCAGCTGAAATTTAAGATGCCAAAAATGATAAAAATGGGGATCAAAAGCAATAAAAACCTATAGAGGAATGTATATTTATTACGCTGAGGCTGGTCCTCCCAAAGTATATCTAAATGATAAACGTCTTCCGTTTTGCCCAACTTCGTAAGGGTTAACTGAAAGCTTTCTCTAATATTTTGATCCTGAGAAAACAGGTTGATCAATCGAGATCTATTATGAAGTTCCTCTTCATCAATAAGAGGATTTCTGAGGATAGAGTAAAGTGCAAGTTCGCCTGGAATTGTCAGCGTCCTGTCTATTTGGGCATAGATTAAATCCATATCCAAGTCGTTCCAAGTTCTATCATCAAGCACATGTTTATTGTCAATTGCAGCTTGTGTTTTTTTGAATTGGCCATGAAGTTCGGAAAAGTTCCGAGGTCTTGATTCTGTAACCCCCCATTTTTCCCTTAAGTGTGTAATTAGCTTTTCCCTATTGAGTCGTTGATATTGCTGAAACGAGAGATAAATAAAAGGGAGTGAAATTAATATAAGCATGTAATATTTTGGATTCTTATCTGAAGCAAATATTACAGATACAATTGTGATAACAATTGTTAAGGAAATTAGAATAATCAGTCGGGTTTTTGTTTTATTTATATTCAATTGTTCTATCTACACGTACGGCTTCTTATAAAATTTTATTCACCTATAATTGTTATCACTCCTCTCCAGCCCATCCAATTACAAGCAACATGCCTGTAAAATGCAGTCGATATCATTACAATCACTTATCTTGCGGTACATCCGACATTATTTGAGTGCTGCCGTATTAGATTAATCACAATTTTTTCTTCCTTAAGAATACACAAAATAAGAAATAATCGAAAGCCACCAGCACAATTACTATGATCATCTCTATGAGGAATAAATTTCTATTGAGGAAAAAGGAGTCCTGATCGGTCCCTGGATCTGAGATTTTGTTTGACTTCAGCTTGAGATATTTAAATACAAACATGTATCCACTTTGATGTGCCGTTATTTTATATTTAGCCAGGGAATGAGAATCTACTCTATATTTAATATGTGTAGATCTAAAAGGAATAAACAAAAATATAAAGATCAATAAAAATCCAAAAATGAGCAGAATATTTCGAGTGCAGTTTTTCATTTATTTTTCGGGCACTAATGTTAACAACACGGGTTCCGGCTTTTCTTCATAAATGATCTCGGCCTTTTTCAGGAAAAATCGATTTTGGACAAACCTGATTAATATAAAAAGGAAAAGGACGATCGCATAAAAATAGAGGAAAGCAGAATGATTTTGCAGCAGTTCATAGGCTATAAAAGTCATGATGGAAACATAGAAAATTAACGAAAATAGATACACAATCCAGAAGATATGCATTTTCCCCTTACCTGGAAGATAAGAACAAGTAAATGGAATCTTGCGATGACCAATAAAGATAATTTCTACTGCTAAACTCGATACCGCAAAACCATAAAGACAAAAAAACAAGGCATTCAGCCATCCCCAGAGAAAGATGTAGAAAACAAAGAGCAATACAAATAACGGAAGAATCGTGAAAAAAATGATCCCCTTTTTAAACCCGATCAAATAGTGTTTTTTATCAGCTATCTCTCTAAGCCTGAAAATCCAGTTTGCTTCGATAACTATAGGTATATTGGATGTCGCTCTTATTCCCAAAACTAAAAAAAAGGATAAAACGAAGGGAATCGAAATAACTGTCTTGTCAAAATCATTAAAGTTCTCCAATGGAGTCGTTCTTGAAGCCAACAATATAAGAACGATGCCTATTGCTACCACCATGTAGGATGCCAAGCGCATTTTGTGTAGATTGCTTTTCTTTATGGTATTTCCAAAAAAATAAAACACTGCCCTTTGAATCGGATTTTTTAAGAACAGTACGTTAAAACTTTTCTTCAATCCTTCCCTTATTCTTTTGAGATGCGTCGTATTTCTTTTCACCTCTCGCATTTTCTTTAGATATTTTCTGTATCCGATAGCTGATATCATGAAAAATGCTATTAAAGGTAGAATGATGGCCAGAACAGCCCATTTTGCCAGAGCTGAGAACAAGGAATCTTCATTCCCCAATAAAGTCTCATAAAATCCCACAAACCACATAGGAGGAAACAGATACAGAAATGGGGAGTTGTTTTGTTTTAGTGCAGAAAGGGAAGGGAATAATCGAGGAATTTCTATTAACTCGAAGAGGAAAAAACTCATCAGGAAAACAAGGGCGACCATCATAAGGCTGCGAATATACACAGAAACGAGGTTAAAAATTCTGTGACCCAGTACAGTCATGAGAATTCCTATCAGAAAGGCAAAGATAAAAGAAATGGAAATACACGAGGCGAATAAAGTGACAAGATGCGTCAAGATAAAGCGGAGGCTGTAAATAATACTGGGGGATTGCCATTGGGGTAGATGTATCCAAAAAATAAATGTTGAAATTGAAGTTATGCCCAATGCAAAAAGGCAAATAAAAAGGAAAAAACTGGCAAATTTCGAAACAAATAGAGTCCTTACCTTTATAGGTAAAGGCACAAGATTTGAAAAATCTCTGGAATCAGGGAAAATAATGTCCCATTCAAGGACTGAGATAAAACTTATTATCAACATTCCGAATAATATGAAATAGCATTTTTCCACCCAGGAAGTGTTGTCATCCCGGATCCACAAATACTTTCTGAGGAGAACGGTCGATAGATGGCCGGAAAAGACCGCCAAAATGGCGATAAGCGCAATGATTTTCTGCTGCATAGATTCTTCAAAAAACACAATATCGTTTATGAACAGCCTCAGAAAAAAATGCCTGGTAAGTATTAGAAATTGTTTTGTTTGTCCTTTCGAATGAAAAAGAATCCTTTCAAAAATTTCCATCGCAATTATCGGGATTGATGCTTCATGACATTGACGATTTCTTTGGATATTTTTTCTGTATCCTCTTGTATGACCAGGTGGCTGAATATTTCTTCCAGAGAGGGGACTTTCATTAAATTTCTAAGATTCTCGACGGAGTCATCCGTCAGGATTCGCCCGTTATGGATGATAATAACTCTAGAGCAAATCTTTTCGACGACCTCCAAGATGTGGGAACAATAAAAAATGATTTTGCCTTCTTTGCTCAGTTGCTTGACCAAATCCTTGATTATCAAAGACGTTTCCACATCCAAACCGGAGAGTGGTTCATCTAGCAGGAGGATATCAGGATTATGAAGGAGAGCAGCGGAGAGAAGAACTTTCTGAACCATTCCCTTTGAGTATGAAGAAATCGAAGATTGCATCTCCAATGATAATTTGAAAAGCTCCATGAACTGCTCGATTTTCTCTTTTAATGCCTTTTCTGGCATTTGACGCAAGCGCCCAACCATTAATAAATAATCATAGGCACTCAGGTGGGGATATATGTCTGGTTCTTCGGGAACATAGCCAATCTTCTTTTTGTAGTCGTACATGTCATTTTTTATCTTTTCTCCATGAAAAAAGATATCTCCGGAAGTCGGCTCAAGAAGTCCGGTAAGCATTTTGATGGTTGTCGTTTTGCCGGCTCCATTTGGACCCAAGTAGCCTAGAATTTCCCCAGGCTCGATGCTAAAACTCACATGATCCACAGCAGGAAACACATTGTATTTTTTTGTAATCCCCTTTAATTCAAGCATATTTCCCTCATTTTATGTTTTCTAGACTCTTCCCTTATATTTACAACCAAGAAGGAATATTATTCCAAACAAATAATACTCTATGTATCCGGAAAAATGTTAAAGCTAGGCCGTGAAATTTGAGAGGTATTTTTTGTGAAAATTGATTAAAGGCTCATAGTTTAAATTATCGGCTTCTTGAAGTGCTTGAATGTATACATTTCTTATTTTGGTGGTTAAAATGAGCTCATCTTCTGGAAAATCAAGATAAGAGTTCAATTGTTCTATGAGAAAAAGATTTACAATAAATCTTGTCCATCTTCCGTTACCATTATTAAAGGGGTGGATATATGCAAGTCTATGATGGAGTCGTGCAGATATTTCAAGAGTCCCCATATTTTGCTCTTTCCAAAATTCAAAATCATCAATCAACTTCTTCAACTCCACTTCTATCGGAGCTTTGTCAACTCCAATATTCTTATTTGTTTTCCTTTTTTTTCCGGCCCAGTTCCACACTTTTCCAAACATTTCTTTATGTATTCTGAAAAGACTACTGATCGTAAATTGAAATTTTTTTCTCGATAATAAATATTTTTTTGAAGCCTCAGAAATGTTTTTGAATTCTGCATCATTTAATTCTCTTCTGGTGGTTATATATTTGGGTAATAAACCATCCAAGTCTTCTGGAGTTAATGGAGTTGCACCTGTTGGAAGTTCCCGATTTATTTTTTTGTCTGATTCTGATTCCATAAACAATCTCTTTTTTTATCCAGAATTTCTCTTTTCAGACTCTCGACTTGTACTTTGCTTTCTTCTTCAGAAGGGGATTGTATTTCAAGTGCAGAGCTTGTCTTGTTGAGCTTCACCAATTGCTCTGCTTTTATAGATGCTTTTTTATCCAGAAACTCAATGATATTCTGACGAGGAATAAGTGCTATTTTTAATTCTGCATTTAATGCATCTGCTATTTTGTAAAGAGTTGAGATTTTAGGCGTTGCATCGCAGCTCTCGATTTGTTGGATAGATCTTAGAGATCGGTTGACTATCTTTCCCAATTGATCTTGAGTCATTCCTAGCGTCTCTCGAAGGAGCTTGATTTGGTCCTTGAAATCAGGATAATCGGATAGCCATTCAGGTAAATTCTCAATTGATTTAAACTTTTTGCTAATTTGTGCAGTAAAAAAATATTTTTTCATATCTTGATTATACGAAATTTAATTTCATATATCAAGCTAAAAATACGAAATAATATTTCGCATACAAAGCTATTTATACGAAATAATATTTCGTAAAAGTCGGTTATGCTTGGTTATATTAAGTTATCGGGGATAGTGACGGCCGGTTTTTGCGCGTTACTTGTATATTACCTCAGTTTCGACAATAAAAAACTTATAATCCTCATACCTGAATGTTATTTTTTCAATAAAGAGGCTCTCTTCCTTACTATTCACATAAAATTCTTGAATAAGTTGCTGACTGGGAAATCTCACGCCGTTTTTTTCAACTCCGAAATGTGTCGCCCAAATTACTTTTTTGCTTAAATCACATATTGGAGATTGAAGCAGCTCATCCTCGTAATCCTTTATGGATTTAGGATCATACTCTATTTTTAAAATGCTGAAATCTTTCTCATCCACCCAGACCAGTCCAAAGTTGTAATTTACCTCTCTTTCCTTTTTTGGAGTAGATTCAATGATTATTGCCTTTTTATCATCGATGACATCCTCTCCCACTATCTTATACTCGAAATGTTGCTGCCATTGTTTACTCATAAATCCAACAGGACCATAAACCATATATGTGCCAGAATATTTAACCGGTCTAAATTCAATATTCTCTTCATATTTTTCTGCTCCGTCTTCTTCCAATAAGATTCTTAATTCTTTCAGTTCTTTTCCCTTTTTAACTAGCTGGTAATCATATAGATATGTTTTTGTCCTGATTCTTCTGGGTTTTATTTTTTCTAAAGCGGACATACTGAACTTCAACAGATTCTTTTTTTCAAATAAATGCCTCTCATTCTCTACTTTTTCCTGGCAAATATAAAACAGGGCCATCCCCTTCACCTTCTCGCAGTAATCCCCTGTTTTTTTTAAAATCGTATCAAGAGTTTCTTGGTCTTTTGTTTTTCTTGGATTGTGGGGAACAGAGATAACGAATTCGGAAAAGGCAATTAAAATTGAGCCGCAGTTCGAAAACAAAAAGAGAACCAGCAAAATACAAACCAATTTTCTCATTTGGCCCCCTCTTTGAGCTGTTTCCAGTTTTTGATCTTGAATCTCACGCCATATTCCATTCCCTCTTCCTCATCCAAATCCCACGTATACAGAAATCCATCTTTGATGACACATGTATTGGGGAGCAGGCTTGCTTCATACAAGAAATAGCCATCTTTGCTAAAGATGTCGACCTGTTTTTCAATTTTGACCACTTCAATGTCGTTTGACTCGAGATGTTTTTCCCGCTATTCAATATATAAAGTAATCTTTTTTCTTTGAAAAGCAAATTCATTTTAATACTACATGTTTAAATTCCGCGGACGTAAGTCCGGGGATGGAAATAGTTCCTAAGTCTTCTTTCAATATGATAAGATTTGGGCATGGAAATAAGGAGACAAGCCCACTGTGTATA
>Ga0114930_10003027_pt1 | contig 14930 bp, 10 predicted proteins | sample AnhtaG_FD_87300 | JGI IMG/M metagenome (GOLD analysis project Ga0114930, IMG submission 87300) | Deep subsurface microbial communities from Anholt, Denmark to uncover new lineages of life (NeLLi) - Anholt_01485 metaG | ecosystem: Environmental > Aquatic > Marine > Oceanic > Sediment | place... | reverse complement strand
CTGGTCGGCATATTCGACTTTATCAGACCGGTAACAACCGTCGCCTGTGGTCGCTGAGTCGCCAATACAATATGAATACCAATCGCCCGGCTCTTCTGCGCAAGACGAACAATGTAAGCTTCTATCTCCTTGGCCGCCGTCATCATCAAATCAGCAAGCTCATCGATTACTATCACAATATACGGTAGCTTCTTCGGAACCTTAGCCTCTTCCTCAGGACTGCTCGGATTGAACCGTTTGATGATTTCCTCCGCCCCAAGCCTATTATACTCCGCAACATTCTTCACCCGTGCCTCAGCCAATAATGAGTAACGCTCATCCATCTTCACCGTGGCCCACTCAAGGATCTGAACAGCCGTCTGAGTCTCAGTTACAATGGGGCACATCAGGTGTGGAATTGTATTAAACGCCGTCATCTCGACCATCTTGGGGTCGATCAGAATTAGCTTCACCTCATCCGGCCTCTTCGTCAGCAGTATCCCCGCAATAATGCTATTGATACACACACTTTTGCCGGAGCCTGTCGTACCCGCAATCAGCAGGTGCGGCATCTTAGTCAGATCAGAGACAAGCGCCTCGCCTGCCGAATCTTTGCCCAGAAACAGCGGTATCTCCATAGCCTGTGGCCTGCCGCCCGCCAGCTCCATCATACTCCTGACCCGGACTTTTTCCTTCTCGCTGTTCGGCACCTCAATGCCGATTGTGTGTTTGCCCGGCAAAGGAGCAACCACTCGCACCGCACCAACACTAAGCGCTCGAGCTATATCGTTTGCAAGCGTACTGATCTGGCTAACCTTAACACCCGCCGCAAGCTCCAGTTCAAACATCGTCACAACTGGCCCCGTCTCCGCCGCAACCACCCGTGCGTTGATATTGAACTCCGCCAGCAGCCTCTCCAATGCACTTGCTTTTGCCTTAACTACCTTCTCTTGCACTGCGCCAAAACTGTACTCCGGCTCAGCCAGCAATTCCAATGGCGGCAGCACATAACCATCGTAGGACGGCTGCACAATTGCCCGATTCCCTGGTTCAGCCGCCGGGCGTTTAATGGGCTCGGCTGCCGGCCGTTTCACAGTTATGCTGCCCATCGGTCTCAGTGCTTCCGTACGTACAGCTTCACTGCCGACCGCCAGCGACTTTTGTTTGGCACTTAATTTCTGCCATATCTCATTTAAAGCCTCTGACTGCCGTTTCGCCGCAACCCACGCCGGTGCAGCCGCACCAAACGTCTTTCTACCCACCATGCCAAACAAGCCCAGCACTGCCAGGATGAGACTGTCAGCTAACAAGACAAGCCCGACCATCCAAGTAGCTGCGACCAATAGGAACGTACCCAGCGAGGCAAAATTACTCCGCAACAGCACCGCCCCCCCAACGCCGAGCACCCCACCCGAGCCCATCGGAAAGACATATACACGATAAGGCCACAAGCAATAAAAGCTGACCGAAGCCGCCACCGTCACTAGCCCGAGCCCGATTGCTCGCAAAACAGGCTGGCCTATCCGCCTCCGGCGGACCAGCCCCGCGATCAGAAAGCAAATCGCCGAAGCCAATAGGACAAAAACCCCCGGCCCAGCATAATACAGCGAATAATACGCACAAAATGCACCTATCGAGCCGCACCAGTTAGCCGGTGGCTCATTATGAGGATAGACAAACCTGCTCGGCCAGTCCCCGATGTTGAAACTAAGACAACTGCACAAAACAACGGCGCAGAGCCCGACCCCAAGGCACATCAGAGCCGTCCGCGCCCTTGAGTGTCTTGTCTCGCGTTCGCGAATCTTACTGCCCGATTTCTTCCTTTTCACGCCGCCAATTTCCTCCAAGTCCTATAAGAACGCATCCTGCACGCAAGCAAACCTTCCATCCAACATTGGACGTACCTTATATCGGCAGCCCCGCCCCCCCCTCTGCACAATTGCCCCCTCATACCACCTCACTTGTGTCCGCCGGAGGCGGATATTCGTGTCTATACTCCTCCTAGCAGTCAGTGAGATTTGTCCGCCGCGGCGGACTCGCCCATAAAGACGGGCTTGATATGCCTCTCGTAGATATTGTCCGCGACGTTCTGCGCGATTGTGTCCTCATATTTCGCCAGCGCATCCAAATAGCGCTGACCCATCTCAGCGGCGATCTTATACGCCACGTGCACAAGCTGCCGAAAACTCGGATTGTACGCTTCACACGATTGATCATGGCGCAGAGTTGCCGCAAACCTCTGCCCATCCCACCGCTCAACCTCCTCTGGTGAGGGCAGCTTTTCTCCGTCAATATCTATGACCGTCGCGTATGGGCCGCAAAGCTCATCTAATCGCGACAGCGCCTTGGCGTACACTTCTTTCGCAATCGCAAGCCCATCACCCCCAGCCATTGCCAGCCCAATCAGCTCTTCGAGCCACGTCGTGCCAGCCGTCTTGATATGCAGACCTGCATCAAATTTCTTGAGAGCCCTGTTCATTGGCTCATAGATCGAGAACTTGTCACTGCCTGAGTGTACACTTAGTTTCAGGTTTTCAGGCAAGCCGAATTCCTTGACCGCAAATGCGACAACCGCAACGTCCTGCTCAAACTCTTTGGCGAACTGTGTAATATCACCGACATAATCAACGCCTTTGTTGAATCGACCGGTAAATCTCGGGGCAATCGTCTGAACTGGAATACTCTCATCGGCAATAGCAGTAAGGATGAAAAGCATTTCGACGGGCGTCTGTCCGCCCGTGGCGGAGTCGGTTTCGTCCATCGAAACCTCCGTGATGAAATCGCCGGTGCCTTTGACCGCTTTGATATGACGATAGATCTTGCCAGCCTGCTTGACCGCCAGCAAAAACTTCCTTGCTATCACTGTGATCCGTTCGTCTGAAATGTCGAGACTCTCATCAATGCCATCAATTTCCAAGGAACCGATGAACCGTTTATGTTTTTCAACAAAGGCTTCTACATCAGCCTCGTCCGGTCTCTTCGCGATAAAGTCCGCAACGTCCAGCGTGAAGAAGTCACTGGACCCGATAAACTCATCAACGTTCTTCAGCCCAATATGGTCGGCGTCCACAAAATATAGCCCATCCCATCCACAAGCCCTCACGGCGGCGTCAGCCTCCCTCCGCGTATCCGCCGGCTTCGTCCCTATAATAGTATGCTCCCTGTGCGATTTGTTCCAAACCGGTGTAATATCAAGACCCTGCCGCTTGGCCTCTAGCAGGGCGCCAAGCTGCGCCCTTCCCTGCTGGCCAAACCTGTCGCCGATCCCAAAAGAATACTTGCCCAGAATCATAACTCACTTCTCCATTCGGCTTAATCAATACGATTCGCCATTTCAAACAAAGCCTTCTCTGGAACATCCGATGCCTGCTCTACAGCGTTCGTGGCACCACTTAGATCATTGCCCACAAGCATCACCCCCTCGCTACCCGATCCTTCCAGCCTCAGGAATCCGCCGCGGCGGATCCCCGCCTTTGGCCTGCACCCGCGAATAAGTACATCCTTAACACCACTCAGCCGCACCGTTGAACTGGCCCCCGCCGAATGAGGAGCATCCAGGCCGTCGATCAGCGCGCCTTCCACATCTTCCAAGACAAGCGCATGGCGCTTATCTCCTTTCGCTAACTGCAGTTGCACATTCCTTAGCTTCAAACCCTTAACGTGCCGGCAATAGAACCCATACGCAGGTAGTCTCCCAAACATCGAGTACTCCGGATAAGCTGCAGGCTTTTCAGGGACCACTCTACCCGCATCCTCCTTTGTTCCTCCGCCTGCAAACGATAATCTCAGATTGCTCAGTGTCAGATTTTCTATCTTAGCCTCCGGCAGACCCGAAATCGCACAGCCCGTCGGATTTGCACCGGTCGCCTCAATGTTGGATATAGTCACATTGCGTAAAACGCCGATGCCGGGCTTCTTCATATCCTTCTTAAACAGCCGAGCCCGATTACCAAGCCGCAAAAAGATTGGTGCCCCAACATTGTTCATCGTGATGTCTGACACCACCACACGGTCCATCGTCCCTCCATCCACAATCTCCAGCGCCACCCCAGCCAAACGGGTATCGTATATCGAACAACCGGTCAGCACGATGTTCTCGAAGCCGCCGTTAGACTCGGTGCCCATCTTCAGTGCGTTGCACGTGCTTCTCAAAACACAATTACTGACGACCACATCTTTACACGGCCGAGCCGCCGTGCTCTTTAGAACAATAGCATCGTCTCCGGAATCAATGTTGCAGCCTGAAATGATTACCCTATGACAGCAGTCAATGTTGATGCCATCGTTGTTGGCGTTGACGTGACTTCTGACCGTGATACCGCTGATACGCACATCATCGCACGCCAAGTAGTGCTGCACCCACATCGGCGAGTTTTTGATCGTAACGCCTTCTACAACAACATTGCTACATTGAATAAACCGAATCATATAAGGCCGAACCTTGTAAGGCCCTTTGAAAGAAGCACCCTGGCCGTCGATTGTGCCCCTGCCGGTGATAGCGATACGGTCCAGATTTTCGCCGTAGATCAGACTCTTGTCCGTGTAGTTGTCCGTATACGATCTAAATGCCTGCACCGTCCGCGGGTAGTCTTTCAGATCTGCACTCCCCAGGAGCGTACAGCCCGCGCCCAGCTTGAGCGTCACGCCGCTCTTCATATAGATCGTGCCGGACAAAAAAGTCCCAGTCGGCAAATATACCGTCCCGCCGCCATCTTCGGCACACCGGTCTATCGCCCTTTGAACAGCTTGAGTGCACAGCGTCTTGCCGTCCCCCTTCGCACCGTAATCACACACATCATAAACCTTCTCCGCGCCGCAAACCGCAGCTCCTGTCAGCAACCACAGAAGCCAAACCAGAATCAAGCATTTCGCCTTGTTCATAGCTTCCCCTTTCTCAATCGAGCACCTGTCTGAACCAACAAGCTTAACTCGCAATATCTACCATGCTACACACAGCCTGCACAGCGCGGGCTAATTTAAAAGACTCGTAACCATTATTCAAACTTACCAATTGCTATTGCCCAGTCGGATTTATTGGGTAGTTTGATGCTCTGCTGTTTAGGCTGTAACCGGCCTAAAGCAATCTCCTGATATTCTTTCGTCGTATCCACCGCCACCGCCGACTGTCCACCAGCCATACGCGGCAAATCAACCTGGATCGATTGGGTATCTTCCTGATAAATCACATAATGCCGACTCTTGGAATCTTTCAAAACGCAACCGCCGCTTAAGCAGAGTTGGTTCGCCCGCTGCAGGTCAAGCAGGAATCGCCCGCGCCAGAAGGTCCTGTGCGTCCGAAACTGCTCTGGGTTGGGATACTTCCCCTTGTACGGTCCCCACTTGTTGAACCACTGCGAGTAGTAACCGAAGAACCCGCCCATTCCCCCGGCCATCGCCAGTCGCCAGACGAGCCGTCGCGAGCCATCCATGTCGAGGTCGAAGTCATCACGCAGATAAGTGTGTCGTTCCTCGTAAAGGTGTGGCTGCGATGTATCGCTCTTGAGATCTTCAAGGATTTCCTGATAATTCTTGGGCCCGTGGTTTGTGGTTGTTAATTCGTTTTTTCTGCCGAAGCCCGAGTACGATATTATATTGTAGGGGCCTTTAAGTTTACTGCCTCTCGTACTGAGCAGATGCTGCCATCCGAGATGGTCGTGCATATATTTTGCCCAGGCGTTCCGTTGGTCAATGTTGGCCCACTCGATAAGATCATATCCGTACCCCATCGACCACCCTGGCAGAGGACCGAGGCGAGCGGCGATGTATCGCTGTAACCTGCGATCCACAGGTCCATTGATCCCTCCCGGCAGAGTTTTTGGTGTCTGGTCTCTGGCAGCGTCACCCCAGCACCAGAAATGAACGCGTCCGCCCCGGCGGTGGGAATACCGGACGATGTAGTCGAGACGGCGAAATGTCCTCGGGTCGGGATTTACACTACTGTGTTCATGCTGTTGGATGACGCCTAATTTGAAGACATGGTGGGTTAGGAAGTAGAACACGACTTCGAAACCGTTTTTTGCGGCGTCGTCAAAGTAGTCGTCCACGCGATTCATGTCCTCGATCGGGCCTGCCTTGTCCTGATGGTACTGCATCGCAAAGTCCTGCTGATTCATATAGACATTGAACAGGTAACCCTCCAGATGAGCGTCATCCACCGTCTGGACGGCGTACTTGTTTCCCACGTGAGTCAGAAAGCCTTTGATATTCGGGTCTGGATTAGGCTTGACTGTCACTGTCCCCGTATAGCCGTTCAGTTCCAGGTCCCGGCTGGCTGTGGTGAAGATCCATTGACCGGTTCGGGTACCCGTAAAGCGGAATTTCCAGGTGTTCGAGCCCTCATAGAACATTTCGGTCGTGTGGGTGGAACCGGTATTTGTATGGGTGAAAGTAACCGTGGCAACAACATCATATTCGTTACCGCTCCAGAATGGATTAGTGACAGCCCATTCTTCGTATTCCCACATAGTGGCATCAGGCCTTGTTGTAAAGCTCTTTTTGTCTTTGCCGCCACCATACGCTAAAGCACCCATCAACACTAACACCATAAAGACTGCTGACGGCCATTTGTTACTCGGTTTCAACACTCTCATAAAAAAACCCTCCCGAAAAGCGGAAATAAACGCCAATTTCCCAATCGTCACTGGTCACCTTTGTTCCGTGAAATTCGAGCTTCAATTTACTTCTCAAAATTCAGCCTCAGAGCATCCTTCTACCCCTTCGCTATCAGGTAAACCGCCAGAATAATAGCAGCAACACACCCCCAGCCAACCAAGAACCCGACGACCGATGTACGGGTTGGGATAGGTATCTCAAGGCTGGTATTTGGAAAGATATTGCGCTTCTCAGGCACAACAGCATCCTCCGGCAGAGTACAGGGAACAGCTACCTGCTCACTTAGCTTGACAGGGGTCCGCACCAGTGCATAAAAGTTGTCGAGTTTCTCCTTTGGGACCGGTTTGGTAAACAAACTCACCAAAACATTGACCGATAGTCCAATTGAAAGGTAAAAAACCATCTGCCAGGGCATGTACAATTTACCCTGCCACAGCATGAAGGCCGGCAGCTTACCGGCAAGGTGTACATCGAAATCCCAAAGGACATATTGCCCAAAGGCGATTCTACTGGTGAAAAGCAGCACGCCAAAACCGGCCAATGTCCCCGCCCAGGCCCCGGCAACTGTGGTGCGCCTCCAGAAAAGTCCCAGCCAGAACGCAATACCCATCATGGCGGAAACCTTCCAGAATACCTCAAGGCCCTTGACTACGCCGGGCAGCGAATAGGCAAAGGCCACACCGCCCGCAACTATTACCAATGAGGTAATCCGGGCAACAAGAACATAATGTTTCTCATTCTCATTAGGCCTTGCACGTTTGTAAATATTCTCTGTGAACAGACCCGATGAGGCGATCATAAATGAGTCACAAGAGCTCATCACAGAAGCCAAAACTGCCGCGAGAAAAAGACCAAGTAATCCCGGTAATATTTTTGGCAGAAAGTCTGCCGCTATCAGGCCAAAGACGTAGTCCGGATGCTCCGGCAGAACCTCACGGCTGCCGAAATAGGCAACCGCGGCAAGGCCCGTTAAACACCATGCCACAGTGCATATCCGTTTAACAAAGTTCCCACACATCCAACCGACTCTGCCTTCGGTTTCAGTTTTGCAGGCCGCACAATTACCCATTGTATGGGGCTGAGTCACGATTCCAACCAGACCATTTACAGAAATCATTATTACCCAGAAGAATCCGATCTCGCCGGGCGCTACGAGAGAAAACATCTCATCTGCATTCGGTATTGCCTCGCGTATCCCACCAAGGCCGCCTACTGCGTGAAGGACAAAGGGCAGCAGCAGAAAAGAGAAAACAACGATTAGAATACCCTGGATAAAGTCGGTGATAATGGCAGCAGAGAGCCCGCCCGCTACTCCATATATGACGAACATTACCGTCATCGCAGCAATAGCGACATTGGAGGAGACGTGACCACCGGTGCAGGCATCTACAACCGCACTGGAGCCTTTGAGCATAACGCCAATATTGATTGAAAGGTTCAGCATTCCCACCACGGCATATAGCATCGCAACGCTGGGACTGAATCTGGCTTCAAAAACATCTCCCGTCGTGATGGCCCTGAAACGCCGCATGACGGGCGCAATCAGCCAGTAGAAGGGCGTCGCGAACAGCCAGAGCCACTGATACCATATACCGGAAAGACCGTTTGTGAAACTTTTGGAAGCCACACTGACGGCCTGGTCCGAATGAGTGCCGGTCCCAAACGCGTGCGTTACCATCATTAGCTTGCCGAACCGGCGAGGCATAAAAAAATCGGCAATGTTCTTGATCCTCCTGGCAGCCCAAACACCTATGATGGTGACCCCGACAAGATATAAGCCCAGAACAAAAATGTCCGCAACGTGCAATCCCAACACGCTATTTGTCCCTTTTTCTAAACTGGCTCTGGAAACTCACTTCGGAAGATTGAAAATAGCAAATGAATGGACCCACAAATTGGGAACGCAGATTAGCACACTGAAAAACTAAAAAACCCCGCAGCGCATCCGTTCGCCACGGGGCAATGAAAAAGCGAAAACTAAAAGCTATTCAACTCATAGCCCCCACCTTTACGCTTTTCACTTTCAGTTTTTAGTTTCTTTATCTAACTACCCCGCACCTTTGTCCGGCTTTTCCGTTTCTTCCTCGGGCTCTCGCGGCACTTTTACAACCACACCGAGTCGGCCCAATTCGCCGGCCACATCCGGCTGGTTCGCATCAAGCTGGAAACTGCGCGTCAAGTATTCCTTCGCCCGAACCTTATCCTCTTTGCCCAAATAATAATAGCCGACTTGTTTATTAACCTCGGGCAGCTCCGGCCCCAAACGCAACGCCTGTTGATAACAAGCGAACGCGTGCTCGTCCAATCCCTCTTCGGCAAACGCCTGCCCAAGCTCGAGAGACGCCGTCGCCGAACCGGAAACCTGGTTCATATACGTATCAACATACTCCTTAGCCTCGATCGAATTGTCGCTATCGACCAGCATCTTCACAATCGCCGCCTGCACAGCCCTGTACGCGGGGTCAAAGCCCAATGCAACATTGTAATGATACTCCGCCTTATTCAACTGCCCCTCAGCTTCATACAATTTGCCAAGCTGAAAATGCGCAGGCGGGTTTTCAAATTTGCGGTTAACCGCTCTGAGCAGATAGGCCTTTTTGTCTTCAGGTGACGCGAATTTCACTCGCAGACTTTCTTCAGACTCACAGCCGGCAAAAGCGCAAACCCAAAGAACCAGAAAGCATAAAGCGAAAAGCCGTAAACCACCCGACCCTATAGCCTTCGGCTTTCCGCTTTCAGCCTCATGCTTTGGGTCTCTACCCCTCATTCCTATCCTCGTAGTTGCAAACCAATAATTGCAAATTAGAAAACCGTCCTATCTTGATAACCCGTACAGAATTTTGCAAGCAAAAAATTCCCGCTAATCGAACAAAATATCATTTTTTTCCAGCCCAGTCTTTCTCGCCCACTCGTAAGGCTTGAACTCAGACGCAGTTAGCGCTGTAAAGAAGTGGCAGACATTTTTTCGATTTTTTCCTTTTTTGTAATAAACTCCTCCGCCTAACGACTACTATATTGACGGGACCACCGGGGCCTTGTGGCGCATTGCCAAAAGTGGCGCGCCCAACCACCCGGAGGTCGTTAAACAGGAGACTCGCTTGCAAGTACTTGATTGGAAGGTAGTTGTCGAAAAATATGGCCCGATCGTATGGCAGACTTCGTACAGACTGTTGGCCAACCATGCAGACTCAGCCGACTGCTTTCAAGAAACGTTCGTTTCTGCGATGCAAGTCGCGCGGCGCCAGCGGGTACGAAATTTCCCGGCCCTGCTGGTTCACCTCGCGACCGCCCGTGCGATAGACAGACTCCGCCGGCGAAGGCGCCGGCCTCACTGCAACGGGGATACGGCTGATCTGGCCACTCTGCCAAGCGCAAATCCGGACCCCGTACAACAGGCCGAGCAGCGGGAGTTGGCCGCCAAACTGCGAGATGCGATGGGGCAATTGGCGCCGAAAGAGGCTCAGGCATTCTGCCTGCGGTATTTCAATGATATGAGCTATCGACAAATTGCAAAAGAGCTCGGCATCAAGACCAATGCCACAGGTGTCCTGCTGCACCGGGCTAAAGCAAGGCTGCGCCAGTACTTAGACACGTCCACATCGGCAAAAAGAGAATAATGAGGATATGCTATGAAAGCCAGTGACGACATTTTAGCTAAAGCTGTAGAGAAGATGAAAAATCTGCAGACCCCACCCGGCCCACCAAAAGAAGTCGTGGATGCGACCGTTGCAAGGCTCGCCGAAGCTACGACCGACCCTCCGCAGGCAACCCGCGAATTGCTTGGCATCATCCGAAGGACAACAACCACCAGAAAATTTGTCAAATTGACTGCCGCCGCCGTCCTGCTGCTTGGCGTGGGCTATCTGGTCGGCTCGCTCTCGGCGCCTGAGCCACCAGACGCCCAGGAGCTCTACGCAGCCCTTAAGCCCGCCATCCAGCAGGATCTGCTTGAACCCATGAATCAGTATTGGCTGCTGACCCTGGCAAGCAGCAACGCCGAGCTCAAAGACGAGCTGCACAGTGAATTCCGCCAGGACCTGAACCGGTTCGCTGTCCAAACCCTGGCCGCTTCAGGGGCTGCAACCAACGAATTGCTCAGAGAATTCATTGACGCGGTTAAAGCCACACAGGTGCGAGATTTACGCTCCGTCGCAGCGGCCCTGCGCCAGATAGAATTCGACCGAATGCGTGACCAAGCCCAACTTACAAATAACCTGGAGACCTTCGCTGTCCTGTACGACGATGAGCTGCAGCGCACTAAACAAGATATTGTGCAGCTAATATATAACCAGCCAATCGATTCACGACCGTATGAAAGCCCAAAACCCAAAATTGAAAGGAGCAAAGAATGAGAGACTCAACACAAACAACTACTATCGCCCTTCTGGTCACCATAGCTCTGGCTACCACTGGCTTCGCCCAGGCTCGCAGCGTACCCGAGGCGAGTGTCAGCGCGGAGCCAGTAATAGCGGCTGTTAGCGAGCTAGCCGACCCGGCCCAAGTAGAAGCACCAGAAGAAGAGCCCCTCCGGCGCATCCTTACGACGCTGTCGGGCATACGGAGCACATCCAAATCCGGTGCAGTCCTCGTGATTCCCGGCGCAAAGATGAAACCGGAAGACGTTGCGGCTCTTATCGAAGATACGACCATCATGTCACGCATCTTCGAGAAAAGACTTGCAGACGAGCACTTGATTCCAGCCGGTTATAGCGTCTTCTACCGCCGCCGCACCGATCCATTCAACCGCTTTTTCTCGACCGATACCCGTACGACAGAGGCTATCTACGTCGAAGGTTTCGGCTCGCTGTTCCTAATGAATGTGGATTTCCCGCTCTCGCCCCCACCTCAAGTCGAACCAGCCAAACCCGAGGACGGCACCGACCAGGTTTGGGCAACGGTGAGAGACGATATCTACCGTCCCACCACCAGTCGCAGGCGCAAAGAGGACCAGCGCAAACAAGAATATGACGCCGAAAAGGTCGACGACCTGCAAAGGACGTTAATCAAGGCACTGAAACACGCAGCAAACATCCGAGGCCTCAAAGCCGACGAGTCGGTAACTATCATGGTCAGGGGCAGCGAGATCACTGTGCCCCTTGCCGACAACGAATCACCCCTTGCAGCAGAGTATCGCCGTATGACGGGCGAGCTAACCGCGGTTCAGCCCACGTTCTTAACGATCCGCGCCAAAAAGTCAAACATCGACAGCTTCGCAAGCGGCAAGCTGGACTATGACCAGTTCCGCAAGTCCGCCGTTTCGCGGCTCGCATACTGAACGCAAATTTAAGATTGCCTTTGTGAAGGAGTAGAGAAATGAAAGTTCTTACACAAATCGTGACAGTGTTTATCGCAATCAATCTAATAACCGCAAATAACACCCTGGCTCAACAACCCACTGAACGAGATCTCCGCCTCATGGAAGAAGAGCTGGCCGCAAAAGAGGCAGAACTCGCAGAAAAAACAGCGCAAGTCGAAAGAAAAGTCGCGCAGGCTGCGCTTCAGGTGGATGAGCAACTCGCGTCAAAGGTAGCAGACCTCGTAAACAAGGCAGCGGACCTGCAAAGCCAGGAGGCCAAGATGCAGGCTGATCAGGCCGCTATGGTCCTGCAAGTGAGCAGACTTGGCATGGCGTCCGCCTTGGGCCGACAAGGCAGCGGAGTCCTCGTGGTTCTGACCGGCCAGATAGAGCCACAAGACATTGCAGCCACAACCGAAGACCTCAAGATCATGTCGCGCATATTTGACAAGAAACTCGGACCCGCCTACGGTGGACTACAGATTCATACAAGTGCCCGCGACTATCCGGACATTGACGGGCTTTTGCGCAACTTGCGTCGCCGCGACGGCTCAAAAGGAACCCAGGCCATATACCTGCACGGCTACGCGGCACTATTCCTGATGAATGTTGACTTTCCACTCTCGGCTCCGCCTAAGGTCGAAGTGGAGAAGATCGAGAAGGATGTCGACCCCCTTTGGGAAGGCACAAAACGAGAAATCGCTACCTCAGGCAAAACGCCGGACCAAGACTATGTCTATCTAAAATACGATTCAGCTAAGGAGTATGACGCCGAGAAGGTCGAAGACCTCAAGATGGATCTCACCAAAGCGTTAAGACATGCCGCGAACATCAGAAACTTGAAACCGGACGAACTGATAATCCTTGCTGTTGCCGGCACTCAGCAACCTTCCGCAACCATCGCAGAAATAAAGGGCGTCGTCGAGGGCAAGAAGACATACCGCGTGATAGCCAATGTACCCACCAGCAGGCTTTTCGCCCCGGCGCTGCTCGCCATCCGGGCAAAAAAATCCGACATTGACGCCTACGCTAAAGGCCAATTAGACCTTGACAAATTCCGTGAGCGAGTCCAGTTTCTAACATCTTACGTCAATTTAGGGCCTGCAGGAGCCGATCAAACCAAACGGGACGTTCTATACCAAATGCCCCGTATGTGAGCGCTTGCGCTGCCGATACTGAGCCCGCCGTAGGCCGAACCAAGTCGTCTGGCCTTTGCGCTTCCTCACCGGCCGACTCCTGTATTTGCGCCGTGACCTATGCGAGGCAACAGACAGATGAAAACAAGCTCTTATCTCAAACCGGCGTGGACACACAACAGCTCGATAAGGACAGATCTGCCGCTCGTAGTCACCCAGAGGGCAAACAAGAAGCAGCTCGCAGCGTCAATATGCCCCGGTCAACTCCTTTGCGTCGGCAAGGTGTATTTGAAGACTCAGAACGGCTTAATAAGAATAAAATGAACGCGCGTCAAACGGATGGCCACGAAACAAACTATCATGAGCGTGCCCTCGCGGTTCGTGATGGCAACACATCCCGGACCATCATCGGGCGAAACGGGCTCTTCTCCGTCCGCAGGCCTTAACACTCGGACAAGGAGGTTATCAACCCCTTTTCCCTCAGAGGGCACGCTGCACCTTGGCCAGTTCCACAAGTAAGTTCGCACCTTCCCACACGTCTCCCTCGCGCTTGTTATTCAAGGGCATAATCCGCAAGCACACTGCATTGTGTGCATTCAATACCAACCGCACCCTGCTGCGTACGGATCACGGCTTCAGATATCGAGGTTTTGGACTTCGAGGGCGTGCTCCTGGATGAAGCTTCGGCGTTTGTCCACATCACCGCCCATCAAGATACTAAAGAGTCTGTCGGCCTCGCCGGCATCGTCAACACGCACGCTCAGCAGCGTCCTCGTAGCGGGATTCATTGTCGTCTCCCACAACTGCTCAGCATTCATCTCGCCCAGGCCCTTGAACCGCTTTATATCAATCCCTCTGCCCCCAATCTGCCTAATCGCCGGGCAAATATCAGCGAGCGACGCAACATCATAGTCTGCCTCAGGTCCGCCGGGGCGGATCAAGCAAAACTTCGTCGGCAATGCCTCTCCGGACACAGATTTGCCAGGCTTCAAAAGAAAATCACTCAAGTCCAGGCCAATTTCGGCTTTCAGCCGCTCATTTATCTGATTGATCCGCGCCACCTCGTGAAGCTCCTCACCGACAACATCGTCATTGGTGGCTCGTGGCTCGTGGCTCGATTCATCCGCCGCAGGCGGACCGAGGCGGGCACGAATCTTCTCAAGCCGCTTCTCGTATTTCGTATTGTCATAGTAAACCTCCTCCTCACCCTGGACACGGATAAGAAACCGTGGCAGCCATTTGCCATCATAGTACGCTTTTACAAATTCCGTGAAGTTGATGCCGCGCCGCGCCAGGACCGCCACAATACGCTCAACATCAGCCAAAGCTTTTACAAGAGCCGCAAGTTTCTTGCCGGAGATCCTGCGCCCGCCCTTCGCAGCAGCACGCTTTTGGCGCGTCTCACCATCCCGGATGAGAAGCTCTGTACCCTCCAAGCCCCGGGCAATCATCCGCTTGCGCATCTGAGTCTCACTCAGGACATACTCCGATTTCTTCTGTCCCTTGACCCTAATCTCATACAGAGGCGGCTGCGCAATATAAACCATCCGCCTTAGCAACAGCTGCGACATCTGCCTGAACAAAAAAGTCAGCAGTAGCGTTCGAATATGGGCTCCGTCAACGTCAGCATCGGTCATCAGTATTATCTTGCCATACCTGCACTTATCTGCATCAAACTCGTCCGCACCGATCCCCGTACCCAGTGCGCTTATCATCGTCCGGATCTCCTCGTGCGCGAGCACCTTCTCCAGGCGGGCCTTTTCCACATTTAAGATCTTACCCCGCAGTGGCAAAATCGCCTGCAGGTTTCTATCCCTGCCCCCCTTCGCCGAGCCGCCCGCTGAGTCACCTTCCACAACGAAAATCTCCGTAGACGCCTTTTCCTTGCTCGCACAATCCCACAGCTT
>Ga0114930_10003026_pt1 | contig 14931 bp, 15 predicted proteins | sample AnhtaG_FD_87300 | JGI IMG/M metagenome (GOLD analysis project Ga0114930, IMG submission 87300) | Deep subsurface microbial communities from Anholt, Denmark to uncover new lineages of life (NeLLi) - Anholt_01485 metaG | ecosystem: Environmental > Aquatic > Marine > Oceanic > Sediment | place... | reverse complement strand
CCCCAAATATTTGGCCACTTCAAAGTCCTGTGGTATCTTTCTTAAGATATTGCTTTTCAGAAACATCCCCAGCCCTGATTAAGATGAGGTCTCTACATAAGAAATATGCATATAAAAGGAGTTTGGAAATTCCTGTTCTCTATAAAAAGAGATGTATACTACATAAATTGATTCTTTTATTCAAGATAAAGACCTTTAAATGAATTGCTTCTTTTTTTGATTCCTATGCCGGAATTCCATTTCCATTGACATACAAGTGTCTCTATCTTATGCTGGCTTCATCAAAAGGAAATTCTTGCTATCATTTGAACCAGCATGCGTGATCCCTCCGGAGATAGCAATAGAGCCGCCCATAAGATTGGTCGAAGAGAATTGAATCGATGGCAATAACTTTCGGGTTACAGCGATTTCTTCACGATATCCGATACCACCGGGAACGCTTTCGCCAATTCTTTGGCATTGCCTTTGTCATCCTGGTCAGTACTGCGGGCGAACCAACGAAAATGTTGTTCGCTACTGGTGGAGGGCTGGTTGTCCTGGGTATTGCAGTGCGACTGTGGGCATCGGGGCATATCAAGAAGAACAAGGCTCTTGCCACTGACGGGCCTTACACCTATGTCAGGCATCCTCTCTATGTAGGTAACATCACATTGGGATTTGGGTTTGCCCTTGCCTCCGGCTTATGGTGGAGCCTGCCCCTGTTGGTAGGGATTTTGGTTGCGTTTTATCCCCATGCCATACGTCGAGAGGATGAAAGACTTCATCGCATGTTTAATAAGGAGTGGGAGCAATGGCGCAAAGGAACCCGGGCGCTTATTCCACGCCTTATCTCCTATCAGTTCACGCAACGTGGCAACTGGTCGTTCAGGCAAAGCCTGCGGCAAAACGGCGAGCCTATCATTGCCCTGTTTCTACTGTTTTGGCTGTACTTCCTATCCTTAGGGCTCCATTGAATTCCCAATGGCACCGATGCTGAGAGATATAGACAATCTAACGGAAAGTGAGCTCCTTCAGTGGATCAGAAGGAGCGTTAAAACCGGGTCGAACATTCTTAGCCGCGGCTATCAGGGCCATGTCTATCTGTATGAAGGCAAGGGTCAGCGTCTCATCCTCAAGGCGCCCACAGGGTGGGGGCTCGGCAGACTCATCCGGCGGGGCATGTTGCGCAATGAGCACAGGGTCTATTCCAGGCTCTCTGGAGTGAGCGGCATACCGCGCTGTTATGGCCTTCTCGACGGGTGCTACCTGGTGCTTGAGTTCATCGACGGGGTTCCGATACGAAGGGCTCGGATTACAGATCGCGGCGTGTTCTTCGAAACCTTGTTGAAGATTATCAAAGAGCTGCACAAGGCAGATGTGGCGCACACCGACCTCAAGAAAAAGGACAACCTTCTCGTAGTTGAAGGGCGGAGACCCTGTGTGATCGACTTTGGTGTGGCAGTGATCAGGAAACCGGGTTTTGCGCCACTAAATCGCTATCTCTATAATCTTGCAAGGAAATTTGATTTCAATGCCTGGGTGAAGTTGAAGTACGACGGCAAGTACGAAAGTATCGCAGACGAAGACAGAGAGTATTACAATAGGACAGTCGTTGAGAAGGTGTCACGCTGGATCAAGGATACGTACCTGAGAATTATGGGAAGGGCTTAGAGGCGGATGAGGTGGGGAGTAGAGCACCGGTATTCAGGTAAACATGAGGCAGTCAGTGAGAATTAGATATCATGGCCATTATGAGCCAATGATTGTCTTTGCTGTGGGTATCTTGTTGCTGGTACCTTGCATCTGGTCTGAGACGAGCGTTACTGGACAGGACGAATACTGGCTTTCTCTACGTACGCCCATAGAAACCCTGGAACGCGGCACTTGGTTTACGCCGTGGGTGAATGGCGAGCCGCGTCTTAGGAAGCCACCTCTGCTCTATTGGGCAATTATATTAAGCTACAAGTTTCTCGGAATTAATCTATTTGCCGCACGCATCTGGGGGGTGCTGTCAGGTGCAGGGCTTGCTCTGTGCTCTTGCCTTTTTTACCGGGCACTTTTCAGGAAAAGTGGCATGCTCGCGGGATTGATCACCGTGGCTACTATTGCGGTTGCCGTTGAGGGACGCAGGGCCATGCTAGATCTTCCCCTCGCCTTTTTCACATCCATGGCAGTATACTTTGCTCTCAGATGGGGAAAATCGGGTCGCTCGGGCTGGATTTTGTTATCAGCCTTTTCTCTGGGGTTCTCATTTCTGGTCAAGGGTCCGTTAGGGTTTATTCTTTTTGGAGCAGCAGCAATCAGCGCATTGTCTGTGGTCAGGAAATGGCATTTTGTTTTTTCGCATTGGCCACAAGCAGTCTGGGCGTTCGTCTTGTTGTTGGCGGTCTGTGTTCCGTGGCCTCTCATAATGGCCTATCTGTGGCCGCACTTCCTTAGTGTTGTGGATGGGGAAATCGCTGCTAGACGCTTCGGAATCATTCACCTTGGTTCCTTTTTTTCTACCCTGGGCGGAGCGTTGGGCCTTGTTTTTCCCTGGTCGATAGTGTTGATCGCAGCGGTGATAAGTTCAGTGCACCATGCTCACCAGGCCACAGGCCGCAAGAATCTCTGGCTTGTGGCTTGGTTTCTGGGAAGCATTATCCCCTTTTTCTTCATGAAGTCCTTCGGTCGGTATATGATGCCGATTATTCCTGCCGCATGTGTGTTATGTGCCAACTGGCTTGAAGAGGTTGAGGGACTATTGAACAAAACTCTATTGTGCATATCCGTGTCTTTGATGGCATTGGTTGCTGTAGTGTTCTGCCTGTTTTTTATATGGTTTGGTCATGGGGTGTCTATAGGGTTCATATGTTTGTTTCTCGTAGGCTTGATGCTCTGGATCACCTTTGCCAAGAGTGATGCGCTTATGGCCGTTAGTGCCGTGGCAGTATTACTTGCTTTCATAATGGGCGGTTTATATCCATCCCTGGGGATAAACGCCATGCCACCTAATCTTGAGAGAATCGTGGGACTGTCTCCTGTAGCTGCTTACAATAGCTCACAGCCATCCATGCTCTCCATCCGCGTGAAACGTAGCGCCATTCAAATCGTAGGAGGCGGTGAGAAATACATTCGTTTGCTTAAACATTTTGACGGCTTTGTTTTTATGAGGGAAACTGATGCCGAGGGATTCGAGACTCTGGCAAGGGACTTGGGTATTGATTTCGAGAAGGCAGGTGAATTCAAGACCTTTTACTCGCGACAGGTATGGATACGATTTGCCCGTGAAGATGCCACCGTCGATGACTGGAAGAAGGCCATAAAAATGCGATCTCTGGCTAATCTGCGACCCAGCATCCTTTACTATCGCGTACAGCCTAAGAATAATACCTAATGAATAGACGGACTGTTATAGTTCTATCTCTTGCAACTTTCCTGTTGCACGCCTGGCCCATGTTGCGCTGGCTTTCCACGCTTGATCAGGAGCCTGTGACATTTGCCGTTTATTCACCATCGGCTCCGGCTGATAAGGATCCTCCGCACATGGCAGGGGAGTTCATCAGCCACGATCCTGGGTTAGGAATGGTTCATGTGGGCTCGATCTGCGAGATGTCTGATGGGGGCCTTGTTGCTTGTTGGTATGGGGGTACGAGAGAAGGCGCCAGAGATACGGCCATATATCTTGCTGTGCGGGCTCCTGGGGAATCCATGTCCTGGGGCAAGCCGCGAGTAATTGTGAGCAGAGAGTCCGCCTCAAAAGAGCTGCACAGATTTGTTAAAAAGGTCGGAAATTCGGTCATTTTTGGCGACTCCGAAGACCGCCTTTGGCTAATTTACGTTACAATCACTGTGGGTGGATGGTCTGGTAGTTCCCTTAATGCAAAAATTTCACATGATGGTGGGATAACATGGACGGCAAGCCAAAGACTAACTCTCAGTCCCTTTCTTAATGTTAGTGAACTTGTAAGAAATAATCCCCTGCCTTTGAGAGGTGGTGGTTTTCTCATACCAATCTACCATGAGTGCCTGGGGAAATTTCCAGAAACACTATGGATCCGGACGGGACAGGGGGATCAGAGAATTACCTTTCGAAAAACCAGAATGGCAGGTGGCCGGTCCTTTATCCAGCCCTCGGTTGTGGCTTGCGGACCCCACGTTGCCAAGGCCTTTTATCGGAGTTGTTCGGATGACAAACTCATAGGAATGGCGGCTACAGGTGACACTGGTGCCACATGGCCTGAACCACAGAACCTTGAACTGCCAAATCCTGACTCTGCCCTTAATGCCTTGCTGTTATCTAAAGGTCGAATTTTGTTGGCCTTTAACGATAGCAAGCAAGCCCGAGCGAACCTGCGGCTGGCAATCTCCTATGACAGTGGTGCTAACTGGAGGCGGATTGCGGAAATTGAAAATACCCCAGGACAGGAGTTTTCCTACCCGTATATGATACGGAGCCTGGATGGCCGAATTCATCTCGTCTACACTTGGCGCAGGAAACGCATCAAGCATGTGGTATTTAATGAAAATTGGATCAACGCCCAAATAGAAAAGGCCTCAAAGTGATTACCTTCGCCTTCTCATTTTTTTTCCCATTTTTGCTCGTTATGGTGGCAGGACAATCCATCGTGGGCCTCTTCAGGAAAAACGTAGGTGGCTGGCGGACGACACTCGGCCTTGGTTTTCTCTCGGCTCTCATCGTGGTCATCCCGTTGGGAGGGCTTCCCCTGGCCCGTTGGCTAATCAGTATAAACGCCAACTTCAGCATTTCCCTGACAGCCCTGGTGTTCGGCAAGGTTTGGGAAAATGCCGCAGGCATCAGACTGCTTGACAGGAAAGCATTTCTGAGTTCCTCTATATTTGGTCTAACGGCAGGCCTTGCACTCTATCCAATGGCACTGGGGCTCGGTAGGCTTGACCCTTACGAGTTTGGCTGGAGCTTTTCTTGGCTCTTTGTGCTCCTGATGGTTATTATAGTTATATTACTATTCACGAAAAACCGTTTCGGGATAGTACTGGTAGCCTGTATCTTGGGCTATGACTTGCAGTTACTGGAGTCACCAAACCTCTGGGACTACCTTGTTGATCCCTTTTTTGCGCTTATTTCAGGGGTCATATTAGGTGGCTGGTTAATACGGGGAGTCCGTAGCATGAGAAATCATGGCCATTCAGAGTGCCGGACACCTCTATAGGGCTACCAGAGCTGATGTCTGTATGTGCAACCTTGAGCAGGCAATAGGGGAAGATGTTTGGCCTTTACACACAGGCATTTTTTCACTATACATCCACTAACAAGACCAAGAAAGGATTCCTGAAAAAGATTAGGAATAGTAGACTTAAAAGAGGTCATCTATGAATGCAGGCTTGTCCCCGGAGATTTCTATAGTCGTCCCTATCTACAATGAGGAGCCGAATCTCCAGGTGCTGATTGAAAGCATCCTGGATGCCATGCGGCCTATGGGACGGTCATTTGAACTGATTTTGATCGACGATGGTAGCACTGATGGCAGCCAGGAGGCTCTCCGTGCTATGAAAGCCGATAGTTCTGAATTGCGTGCTATCTTCCTACGACGCAATTTTGGCCAGAGTGCGGCCATGACTGCCGGTTTTGACTATGCTCGAGGTGAGATCGTTATCACTATGGATGGAGACCTTCAGAACGACCCCCGAGACATCCCTCGCATAATTGGCAAGCTGGAGGAAGGATATGATTTGGTCAGTGGATGGCGCAAGGATCGGCAGGATCCTTTCTTCTCAAAACGTCTCCCATCGATGCTGGCCAATTGGCTCATACGGACGGCTACCGGAGTTAAGCTTCACGACTACGGATGTTCCCTTAAGGCTTATCGAGATGACGTGGCCAAGCATCTCCTTCTTTACGGGGAACTTCACCGTTTTATTCCTGTCCTGGCCAGCTTATACGGATCCCGTATCACGGAGGTGGTGGTGACACACCACCCCCGGAGAATGGGGAAAAGCAAGTACGGAATCGGGCGCACCTACCGGGTTCTTCTGGACCTACTCCTGATATTATTCTTCCAGAAGTTTGCCACTCGACCCCTTCAGTTCTTTGGGTTAAACGGGGGGATCCTGTTTGGGATTGGTTTCGTGATTGAACTTTATTTGACATGGGTGAAGCTCTGGAGAGGTGAGGATATCGGTGGGCGACCTCTGCTGCTTTTAGGTGCGCTATTAATAATCACAGGAATTGTTCTGGCAGGTTTGGGCCTGCTGGGCGAGCTGGTGGTCCGGACCTATTATGAGTCTTCGGGAAAACGGGTCTATGCTGTGCGTGAGGTCTTGGAGTGAGGACGGGTGTGCGTCGATGGGCAGGGTGGTTGACCCGGATCGGTGTCAGCGGGGGAGTTCTTTTGTGGCTTTTCTGCCGGTTCGACCTAAAGGGAATCTTGGCCTCCTTTCAAGATCTATCAATGTCCGTCTGGGCGGTTGCTTGTTTAATGTATTTGGCGGCTCAGATTCTGAGCAGCATCCGTTGGTGGATCTTGTCAGATAGCCTTGCCTTCCCAGGACGATGGCGGACCTATCTAGGATTCTATTTTGTCGGCATGTACTTCAATCTCTTCCTTCCCACCAGTCTGGGTGGGGACGTGCTTAAGGTTCACTTTCTCTCCCGAGAGGAGGGGAGGAGGTTTTTGGCTGCTTACAGTGTTGTGGGAGACCGCCTGTTCGGCCTTATTGCCATGTTGCTTCTGGGGGCGGCAGCCGTGCAGCTTAAGCCGGATGTCCTGCCTGGACATTTCGTCATTTTCCTCTCCCTTGGTGGGCTCGTCATTTTGTGTGGCCTGGTTGGCCTGCCATTTCTCCACAGGGTCCTTAAGCTATGGCCCAGGATTTCACAGCATCTCACCGGTTTGCTTGCCCTCTGGCAAAGACCACGGATGATAGTAGTTGTGCTAGGCCTGTCTTTCTGTCTTCAGGCTCTGGGGATGGGAGCTGTTGCCCTTCTTGGGGCTGGGATAGGCATTGAAATCCCGTTGACCTTTTACTTTGCCAGTCTTCCCTTGGTGACTATCGCGACATTGATTCCTATCAGCTTTAGTGGGATTGGCGTCAGGGAGGGAGCCTTTGTCTATTTTCTGGGGTTCAAAGGGATTCAGCCCGAGCCAGCCCTGTGCCTCGGACTGCTCTTTTTTTCTGTGCAAGTGGCTACCAGTCTCCTCGGAGGGCTGGCCTACGCCTCAGGCTTCCACCGTCGGCCATTAACACCTCAGCCAGGGATGAGCAAGTGAGCCGCCTTCAGCACATCATCCGGTCTCCCGAGCTTTCTGAACGAGACCGCAGACCTTGGAATAGATGTTATTATTATCTTCGCTCGTGTGCAATGTATTGCTAAGGTAGATAAAAAAATAAAATGCAGAACTTTAGGGCAGTATTTTTTGTGATAACTCTGTTGATTCTTCCATCTGGTGCTTGGACAGAGGAAGGGGCAGTTGGTAGAATAGAGGAAATGAAAGACACAATATACGAAGATTATCGGAACTTCTACGCTGTAGAGAATTTAGAATATCTGGCAATAGGGATAGGAATAGCTGGAGTGCTGGCCAATACATCAATAGACGGGGAAGTTCAAGGTTGGGACCAGGGGTCATTGAGGGACGGAGACACTGACAACTTTTCAAGAGCGGTAAAGCCATTTGGAGACGGGGAAATAACCGTTCCTGTCTATTTAGGGGCTGCTATTTTTGGGGAGCTAACCAAAGATATAGAAGCGGGCTCCACGACAGGTGAATGGGGGAAAAGGTCCTTAAGGACAATTTTGGTGGGAGCCCCTCCAATGCTTTTGTTGCAGAGATCCCTTGGAGCTTCCAGGCCAAAAGAAGACGACTCTCACTGGAGGCCTCTCAATGACGACAACGGGGTGAGTGGGCACAGTTTTATGGGAGCCGTTCCTTTTATTACAGCAGCCAAAATGACAGAAAATCCATACCTGAAGTATTTCTTTTATTTGGGATCAACGTTAACCGGGTGGTCAAGGATAAACGATAATTCTCATTATTTCTCCCAAGCAGCATTGGGCTGGTGGATGGCATATTTGGCAGCTGACTGCGGAGAGAAAGGGGAGGCAGAGAAGAAAAAGGTTGTTATCACTCCCGCTCCTGTTGCTGATGGAGTAGGGTTCACAGTAACCCTTCTCTTTTGATGTGGTGTTTTTATGAAGAGAATTATTAATATCTATATCTTTAAGGAGATGATCCCTAATTTTACGACCAGCCTTATTGTGTTTACCTTTCTTGTGCTTGCTGGCAGGATATTAAAGCTAACCGAATGGATGGTCAATCATGGAACACGCCCATCACAGGTTCTGCTAATAGCCATTTACACGATACCCTATGTTCTCTATTATACTTTACCCATGGCAACCCTTTTGGCCTCTCTGATCGCCTTTTCGAGGCTCAATGAGGACAATGAGATAATAGCGTTAAAGTCATGTGGAATCAGCCTGTGTCAGATTATGCCCCCAGTAGTGACGTTTTCTATAATCAGCTATCTTTTTGCCTCATTTATAGCCATCTATTTGATTCCTAGTAGTAATTATTCCATGGCAAAGGTCCTCTTTGAGATAGCCAGATCGAACATAAGCATAGGAATCAAGCAGGGCATATTCAATGACAGTATCCCTAATGTAATGCTCTACGCCAATCATATATCTGCTCATGACCAAACAATGAAGGAAGTGTTCATATTTGATGAGAGGGACCCATCCCTTTCCAACACCATCATCGCTCAACAAGGAAGGATAAGTTCAAACCCAGAACAGATGTCCCTGAATCTACATCTCATTGATGGATCGGTTTTTATGGTAACTAAGGACTTAGATTCATCCAGGGTGATGCGATTTAAAACTTATGACTTGAATATAGAGCTTTCTGACATAATGAGTAGACTCTCCTCACTGAGGAAAGGCAGAAAGGAGATGTCCATATCTGAGCTCAGGCGCCACATCAAAGAGACCAAAAAGGGAACAGTCAGACACAATAAAGCCGTCATAGAATTACAGAGGAAGTTCTCTATTCCTTTTACCTGCCTGATTCTGGGCCTAATTGGTCTGCCTCTCGGTTTAATGAGGAGGGCAAGAGGAAAATCTTGGGGGATTACCCTCGGCATTGCTGTCTTTATGGTTTACTACATTCTGCTATTTGTATCAGATAGTTTAGGCGAAACAGACAAATTGAACCCTGTATTGGCCATGTGGATACCGAACATGGTTTTAGGGGCTACCACACTTATTCTGCTCTGGCGGGCAGCACGGGATACATAACTATTTCTTGAGGACCTTTAAATCGGGCCGCACGTGTTTGCCATCTCTTGGATTAACGGCTTTTCCCATCCGCTCCAACGGTTGATTAGAGGGTTTGACTGAACATTTCGTCTGAGATGGTTCCATCGGTAACCTTGGTGACTGGTCCGCTCATTGAAATCAAGAAGTCCCTTGAGATGGTGATCTCAATGATACCTCCAGGCATGTGGACAGCTACTTGAGAGTCACACAACCCTAACTTGTAGGCAACGGCTGCTGCTGCACAACTACTACTGCCGGAGGCCAGGGTATACCCTGCCCCTCGTTCCCAGATCTCGATCTGAATGTTGTCACGATCCAGAATTTTCATGAACTGAACATTGGTTCGATTTGGAAAGCGGGGATCTTTTTCGATTTGAGGGCCCCATTTTTGGGCTTCTTCCGCAGTGACCTCATCACGAAGAATGATACAGTGTGGATTCCCAATAGTGACTGCGCAAAAGAGTAGCTCCTGTCCATCAACAAGGATTGCCTCGTTCATGACTTCCCTGGACGGTCCCTCAACAGGTATCTGGCGACTGTCAAAGCTGACTCTACCCATGTCCACGGTGACATTTCTGCCCCCTTTGTGCACTTGGGCACTGACCTTGCCTCCCGCGGTCAGTATCGTGAATGGTCTCTCCTGAACCAGCCCCATGTCCCAGAGATACCGGGAGAAGATTCGCAAACCGTTGCCGCTTTTCTCTGCCTCACTGCCGTCTGGGTTAAAGATGCGCAGAGCGAAGTCACATTCTGAGGACTCAAAGGGGCCAAATAGAATACCATCAGCCCCAACGCCATAATTGCGATGGCAAATCAATCGAATTTGGGGGGGCGGTAACTGGTTGCCAACGTCGGCAGGATTTAACACGATATAGTCATTCCCGAGTGCATGATATTTGAAGAATTTCATGTATGCTCCACTGTCTTCTATGGTTACAGGTCTGTGGCCCGGCGGGGCCGGATAGGGAATCATCCAATCCGGGCGGAACCTTTGATCCGTAGAATAAAGTCCCGATCCGATGCATCAATCTTATCTTCGTATTGTTCCAATACTTCTGGTACGTTGTACTGTTTGGCCACCCACAGGTAGTTGCGGGCACCGGTTTTATTCAGCCGACGATAGACCAAATAGACCTGAACATATCCATCGATGATATCTATGATATCCTTCTTGCTCAAACTTCCAACCCTACCTTCTAGCGGCGGGACATAAATAGTTGTATTCACTTCCAACACATCAGGGTTGTCAACAACATCGAGATTGGCACGGTAGATGTTGGGCCACAGATATGGATCTGTGTAGATGGTCTTCGCAATGGTCCAAAAGCTCTCTCCCTGGTGAACGTTGTGCACACTGCTAGGCTTGCCGACCGATACGGGTAGAGGATCAGGCTTTGGGACGGGCTGGATTTGCTCTTCTTTTTCGGTTGATACCTTGATAGGTATCCTGTACCTACGAGCCTCTTGGGGTTGTGTCGTCTCTTTAACCGGAGGTGCCGGTCCGTAAGATGGTGGAAAGAGAGAAAACATACCCACCAGCATAAGCAAGAAAAGCGCCAAAAGGCCTGCGCTCCATCCCAAGGCGGCCCGTTTTCTCCAAAAGAACGAATCCTTTGATTTCGGAATCGAAGGAACTGGCTTGATATCATGGTCGATAATCTCGGGCTTCATATGCCCGTACCTTTGGTTGATAAACGTGCGTAAGGCTGCTTCCGGCTTGAAATATATTTGGTTTTGGGCGGGAATCTCAATAGGCTCACCGGTTTGGGGGTTTATGCCTTGTCGCGCAGCCCTCCATTTCAATTTGAAAATGCCAAGACCGGTAATGCTTACTCGGCCATTGCGCAGAAGACCCTCACTAACAACGGCAGCCATTCCTTTGAGCAAGTCATGGGTCACTCGCTTCGAGACTCCAGCCTCGTCGGCAATGCACCCTACCAAATCCGAAAAGGTAATTTTTTTACTCATTATCAAGACTCTGGGCCTTTATGTGGCCTTTGAGGACCGAACTGGGATGAAAAGATACGCCCCGCTTTGGCGGCAGCATCACAAATGTTTTGTGGTGGGGATTGTAGGCTTTCCGCTTCTGCCGGACATGCGTCCCAAAAGTACCGAACTTGGGAATGGTAAAGCTGAGATCTTCATCAAGCGTTTTCTTGAAAACCTCAGTGATGACTCTCAGCAACCGCCTAATTTCACGTTGCGACAGCGCCAATCGTTCAGATAGACGTTTGACAACCTCAGAATTATTCATAAGCAGCTCCAGAAGGGGCAGAAGTTTGCATAAGCGCATCATGAAGCTTAATGTTACAACTATGCAGTAAGCAAGCTATATTCATAACCTTTTAGCCTTATTCATTCTTACTCTTTACACCAGGCCTTATTCCGATAAGCAGTCTATTGTGCACAGCATAGACATTTGAAATATCCATATCTATTGTCACTGATTTGTCACCAAATCCAGTTATTATTGGTTTCAGTTTTTGGATCTCAACTGGATATTCTTTATCTATCAGTTCTGCCAACAGCCGCAGTAAGACCTTATTTCTATTTCTTCTTTCCACAATCTTAGGTCTTATATACAGTATACTTTTTTCTTTATCATATCTAATTGAGGCATCACAATCGAGTGATGTATCAATATTGCCAAAGCTTAAGCTCGTTGATAGGTTACCAATTCTACCTGTATATTTAATATCTTCCCCATATATATTTACAGAGAATGACACCTTATCTATTTCTAGTTTTAATTTATCAACTGATTTAATCCAGATAACCCCCGAGAATTTCTTATCCTTGATTATTTTAATTGGTAGCATATCATTAATGAATTTGACCATAGCCCTTGCTGGAATGACAATAGTGATCTCATCCTTTTCATCAGTTGTGGCAAATGAATAGGGGACAAATAATGATAAACAGAATATCGAAGCACATATAATATCAGGAATTCTTTTCACTTGACATCAACTCCGCTTGGTTGTTATGTGGTCTCATGGCCTATCGTATTGAGGTTAAGATCAACTATTCTCTTGAATCTTTTGTTGAATGCAATGGAATGCCTCTCCCTTTCTGAGGGCTTCCAAGCACTTGTTGCATGATATGCATGTTGCTCTGTGGCGGTCACCCCTCTTCCATTCATTGATAATACCAGGTTCCCTAATGAGAGGACGGCTTAAGGAGATAAAATCCGCCTCGCCCTTTTGGATAACCTCTTGCATGAGTTCAAAGGTCCTCAAGCCGCCTACCATCATGACAGGCACGTTTACTTGATTCTTTATCCCTTTGCACCAATGCCGAAAGTAGCCCTCGCGGTCGAGGCTGTTGATTTTGGTTCGAAATTCTGTACCCTCATAGGGTTTACCTCTCAACCCCTGGCTGATCTCCAAGGAATCAAACCCCCACTGGGCAAGAAGCTGGGCCGCCAGGTTTCCCTCGCTAAAGGCAAGTCCTCCTGGAAACCCGTCCTGGACCCCGATTTTTATGAGCACCAGGTAATCCTTACCCACCTTTGGTCTAATGTCCCGGTATACCTCGCGGTGGAAGCGGAGACGCTTCTCCAGAGTGCCTCCCCAGTGGTCGTCACGCTGGTTTGTAAATGGGGAAAGAAATTGACTCAGTAAAAAAGCATGGGCGCCGTGAAGCTGAACAGCATCAAATTCCGCGTCTCTGGCTCTTTTTGCCGCATCGCCAAATGCCCGGACCATATCCCAAATCTCATCCTCGGTCATGGGGCGGTATTGTTCTGTAAAGTAGGGATCGTTAGAGACAAACGATGGTGCTACGGCCTGCTCGTTTTTCCCCTTAAGAAACCTAGCCGCTTCTCTGCCCGCATGAAAGAGCTGAACAGCAATCTTTGCTCCCCTATCGTGGACAGCGGTGGTCAATCGTTTCAAGCCTGGTATAGAATCGTCACTGGCGATGGAGTTTTGAAACGGTAAATTTTGACCAGATTGATGAACGTAGGCAATGCCCGTTACAATCAAACCGACCCCGCCATCGGCAAGTCCTGCAAAGATACTGATCTGCTCTTCAGACACCTGACCGGTTCTGTCTGCACAGCCGTCATAGGTGGCTGACCGCACAAACCGGTTTCGCAGCTCCATGTCCTTTATTCTCATAGGTTCGAATAAGATGCTCATTGTAGCCTCATGTTGTACTCAAAATACGCGCTAAACCCTCAAAAAAATGTGCGACCTCTTCCCTTTCTTGATAACTTGACAGTAAAGGAATTTCCTTTTTGGGCCCCCTCCCAAACCCTCCCCCTTGAAAGGGGAGGGCGGGGTGGGGGTGAGAATTTGAACAGATTGGCAAGAAGTCGTCTTATTTCATCTTTCACACAATGATACTCCGGGACACTCTCTGGCCACTTCTTCTGGTTTATCTTTATAGTAACTCCAAAATGGAAATGTCCTACACTGATTAGGTCTGACGGGATAGATAGAACATCTGTTCCTTTCATTATCAAAAAAAATACAAGCATAATTCTTATCTGTTTTTATCTCTCTTATAGAGAATTCGTAAGATATCTTTATGAGATATTCCTCTATAAATCCAGAAACCTCAATTCCCAAAAATTTGGATATAGCCTCTATCTCTTTGCTGTTTACGAAGATATTGCCTCTGTCCCCATTACAGCATTTCCCCTGGCACTGCATGCAAGCCTCTGGGTCGAAGCCGAAGTTAAAGCCCTCTTTTTGAATAAGCTTTTTTGACCTTAGAGTCTGCCCTGAGTTTTGGTAGTTTTCGAACGCCCGTGTCCGGTATATGAAATAATCGGCTGAAGGACCGCTTCTGTCTGCATCCTGTACCGTGATCAACTCTGTTCGGCCAAAGACCTCCTCAAGCCTTTTCTGGAAGGCCGGGCATTGTTGTGCTGCCCAGACAGTGAACACTCCACCATGCCTCAGCAGGTCTTTAATCTTAAGGAGGGCTGGCTTTTCGTACAGCCTCTGGTTGCTTCCCAGTGCCAACCATGTGGGGCCATTATCAACGTCCAGAATGATTGAGTCATAGGTCTTCTCCGTCTTGAGAATGTAGTCTCCCAGATCCATCTTAATGAGATTCACCCGCGGGTCAAAGCAGGCGTAGCCGTTCAGTTCGCTGAAGATACCCTTTGCCCAACTGATGATATGTTCTTCGATCTCAACAACGTCCACGGCCTGAATTCCGTCACAATCCAGAGCAGCACGGAGAGTATAACCGATTCCAAGGCCACCGACCAGAACCCGTATGTCTTGCCATTGCGATGCCAGTGGCTCAATGGCCAGGGTGGCCAGTTCCTTTTCTGACAGCTCATTGTAGCTGGCCATCAGAAACACGCCGTTGAAGATGATTTCGTAGACAGGGTGGTTTTTTTCATCAATCTCTACCAATTGTTGTAATTGTAACTCTCCCTGGGGAGTTACTACACGACTCAAGATAATCTTCTCTTGGTCCATGTTTTATTCCTAATTTATTGGTAACGTTCAAAAGTTGAGGCATTGATGGTTACTAGGGTAATGAGTGTTTCTGAAAGGCGATATCTCGAAGAAAATTCCACCGTGTTCTGCAGTGGTCAAATATTTGGGGTTTGCTCCACAAAGCCCTTTGGAATCTGCAAATGGTCTGTTAAAGCCCAAATATTTGACCACCTTCATCTGAGCCCTATAGATATCGCCTTGAAGAAATTG
>Ga0114930_10003023_pt1 | contig 14938 bp, 10 predicted proteins | sample AnhtaG_FD_87300 | JGI IMG/M metagenome (GOLD analysis project Ga0114930, IMG submission 87300) | Deep subsurface microbial communities from Anholt, Denmark to uncover new lineages of life (NeLLi) - Anholt_01485 metaG | ecosystem: Environmental > Aquatic > Marine > Oceanic > Sediment | place... | reverse complement strand
GGTGTTGGACGGGTCACCGCTCCGACGTTTTTGGCAACGGTGGGGGATCCAGCACGTTTCCATAACCAGTCAGCTTTTGTCAATTGGACCGGAGTTGTTCCGAGAACCAGGCAATCGTCAGAGGTAGAGGCCAAAGGGCTAAGGATGACCAAGGCAGGGCCAGCCATCATGAAATGGGCTCTCTTTCAGGCGGGAGATATAGGTCGCCGCTTCGATCCCCAACTTGCCTCACTTTATTATCGCGAGATGGTGCATCACGGCAAAAACCATAAACAAGCCATGGGGGCAGTAATGAGTCACCTGGCGGCCCGAGTGCTCAAAGTGCTGCAGGATGGTAGACCATACGAGCTGCGGGATAATGAGGGCAAAGCCATCAGCCCGGCAGAGGCCAAGAAGCTAATCCTTCATAATTATCAAGTGCCTGAAAACATAAGGCGTGAGAGAAGACGCCGCAACCCGGTAAAACGCGGTTATCTCAAATCACAAGGGACGGCGCTTCTCAGGACAAACGAGGCAGTTGTTGCTCCTCAGCCTGTTAAAGTAACCATCCCCGAAAACTAGTTTAATTAACGGAGGGTCAACAGTCAATAAGATTTGACTTGACAAGTAATTAGGAAATCTTATTGTTTAGTTTAAGGTTACACATTCCATCGTTTTGTGTTCCCACCACCCTCTTATTATCCCACTGAATTTGAGGCTCAAGTTAGCGACTTGTCCTACTTCGATATGAAGTACTTGTCCCAAATGGCTAGCAGGAGCTGGCTAAGCCGTTACCTCCCCTCTACTCCTCGCTTCTCCGTGCTCAGTCCGATTTTGCTAACTTGTTCTGTTTGCCTTTCTATATTTTGCCAAGATGGCTTCCACAGTTAGGTAGCCCTTTCCCGAGACATAGAGCACCCTCGCTTAGGGGCAGGCATATGGCCATAGCAGAGGTGGTCAGCTTCGGGGTATAGGCCAAATCAGCTTTGAGATAGTTGAGCGGGTATAGGCCATTACTCCCACCAGGGCACAATCTTCTCCATGCTACATAATCTCATTCCACACCACATGACTCATTGAAATGCGGGTTAGAAGGCTTCTAAATCGTCAAATCGTGCTTCCTCTTATTGTTGAGGTGAATTCGAGGCTTAAGCTGGCGAATTGTCTGCTCTTGCCACTTAATGGCACCCTCGCTTAGGGGCAGGCATATGGCCATAGCAGAGGTGGTCAGCTTCGGGGTATTGGCCAAATCAGCTTTGAGACCTTAGGCCATTTACTCCGTTTCTGTCGCTGCTTATACTTCTTGCTTTCTTTCTCGGAGCTGGTAATAATCATGTCTCCGGTAGCTCTCTGGGGTTAAAACCCAGACATTGCTGCCGTCAGACCATTTCATGTTATGCACCAAGCCCGAGTGCTGTTATTTGGTATAGATTAGCTCTGCCGACGAGGGCTAGATATCGAATGACTGCCTCTTTCCTTTTCATTCTAACGCCTTAACCCGTTAATTTGTGGGCTTAGCGGGGTTAACGCCTCATTTCTCTCATTTAATTGAGTGAAAACTCCAAAATCTCAAACTTTTCTGTCTTTGGTCTCACTTAATAGAGACCATATGCGGCCTAGCGGGGCTAGTGCCTGAAAATGCCACGCACATTGGAGCTTATTCGCTTTTATAACTTTTGTACGCATTTAATTGCGCATATACCGTGGCCTAGCGGGGCTTATGCCTCTTTTGCTTCTATAAGCTCCATATAGCATTTAATTGCTATAGACGGGGGCTAAGCGGGGCTATACCTTACTTGTAGCCTCGCTTCTTCAACATGTATTGCCTGAGATACTGCTCCCCCAGGTTGAAGCAGAAGTTGCAGTAGTTGGTGAAATTGCCCCTGGGGTGCCCCTCGAAACTTCTCCCCAAGGGATCTGAAAAGGTCGGATTGTGATGGAACAGTTTCGGCGATTTCTTTACTTTCGGGTTTCTTTCCCGCCGCCGCTCTCTAGCCACTCTCTTCCCTCATCAGTTATTTCCCACTGTCCTTCCCCCTCTGACTCCGCTAGACAGCGCTCTTGTAGGTAAAGTAGGGGTGGCACGAAAGAAACTGCTCACGTGTCCAGAGCTTTTCGCGAAAGGCTGTGACCACTCTGTCAGCTAAAGCAGGCAGCTTCTGCAGGCACCACGCAGTATTCTGCCACGTTACGCCTGCAAGGCTCAGTCCGAGCCTCAGAATCTCTATGGGTTTCGTAAAATGCCTTAGCCCCACTAGGCCAAATTTTCACAGGTTAAACCGTGAATAAATGGTCTCCGTCGGATGCTTTAGCCCCTCTAGACCGGTCATTTACCATTTAAAATGGTGACAGAAGGTATTAACTAGTTGAGGCCTGAGGAAAAAAGTTACGGGTTAACCCGTAACTTTTCAGGACATAGCGAGGCTTAAACGGGAAACAGACGAGTGAAAGCCGACGACAAAGGCAGAAAACACATAGAGAATCCACCCGGGCTCTCGGGCGGGCCACTCGGCTGATGCTTCAGTCTGTTCTTTCAGACAGAAGGAAACACACTGAAAATTCAACCGAGAGAACAGAAGGGGAAACACAGGGAGTGTTAATTAGTTCTCGCAATTTCCCCGGCTGTTGTCCTACAGAAGTTAAGACTGAAGCTAGTCAGTTGCCCTATTCAGCTATGAGGCTGTTGTCCTATGCCGGCACGACAACTTCCGGTTAGTGGGATAGTCTCAGCAGTTTGTGATAGCGCTGACAATATGCATGCCTATAGAAGACATGGAGTGGACGCTCCCAGTTAGCGGTAGCCCTAAACCTTTTTGACTTCAGATATATAATACTTCTCAGCATGGTATCATGATATCTTATTGCATGTAACATTAAGGCAGAATGTGACATTCTGGACATTGTCACCCGGCTTAACAAAACTCGGTTTTGTTCACTTGGTCAGCGTGGTTGCGCTGTTCTGGGAAGTGGCTCCTGTAATTGACAGCTCAAATTTACTCTTACCTGTTGAAGTTATGCTAGAATAAGCGGGCCATTCTGCAAAACTGACTCAGGGGGACCAAACTATGAGGGAACATGAGATGTTTGAACCCATGAAGAAGCTACTGGAAAGTAAAGGCTACAAAATACTTTCTGCAAGGAAAGGGCGAGAGCGTGGCGCCGACATTATTGCCGAGCATCAAGGTCGCAAATTGATCATGGAAATGAAGGGCGATAGCGCAGCACTTGAGGTTGACCTGGGAACTGGCATATTTCAGTTGCTGCGCCACATGCGTGCAGTCTCTGATGAAGACTATGCACTGGGAATTTCGGAGGCCTATACGAGGCTAGTGCGTCAGATAGAATACCCCCTAAAGAAGCTAAACGTAAGAGTTTTCGTCGTCAATGGCAACTCTTACCAGCTTTGGTAGTGAATAGGTGGCAATGCAGACAGCTACATTGCACCATGGTCAATATTGGCCGCTTTCTTTGGGTGATACCCTTGTGTTTCCAAGAAGTGCCCGTAAAGCGTTAAGTCTGCAATGACAACGAGCGGGCGTAATCTTTACCGGAGACTGTGAAGCAGTTAGCTGAGTAACAAAAACTCATTTTGTTAAGCCAAGGCTTCACAACTTCCAGGCAGGTAACACTAGCAGTGCACGACTAGAATTATGTCCTTGACTGGGTATCCGAAAGGAGCTTAAGCCAGTTTAGCTTGTTGATTTTGGTGACACCCTGAACCTAAGTCAGGGTGTCATGAGTTTGAATAGCTCTTAGACTTTCGAGACGGTGGTACCAAGTGAAGTAAGGTTGTAAGAATTGGTATTTAATGCACGTGACCAATCCTTCTACCCACGAAGAAGACAATGACAAGTACCACTAAGCCACCCAGCCCTATTAGGAGATATTTCAACCAGTCCGCCATGACGGATAAAAAACCAATATTGAATGACCTGACACTTGACCACCTGCTCTCGTTTCCAGCACCGTCCACTGCCTTAACACGCCACCAATGGTTAGCTGCCTTTTTAGTTGACCCCAGCATTTCGTCCTCAATTTGAGACATGGTGTATTGTGATTCATCTAGCCCCTGCTTTTCGATTACCATGTCATCCAAGCCTTCATCTCTGGTAACCTGTAGGGTATAGGTTACGCCACTGGGGTCGGTAACATCCTTCCAATCAAACGTGACTGGCCGTTCTGGTTTTGTATCCATTGCCGGTAATAGTAGTTGCGGTATTGCTGGCGCTTCTGACTCTACGAAAAAGGTGACTCCCAGTGTGCGAGTGCCATCACTAGCGGTTATAATGTGTTCCCCGGCCTCGCTCTTAGGAATCTTGAAGGTAGCTGAAAAAGAGCCGTCAGCTTTGGTTTTAGTAATAGCAACAACAACTGGCGAGGTAGCATAGATGATGGTTATCTCGTGATTAGGCATGAACCCGGTGCCGGTGATACTCACTTCCATGCCGACATGGCCAGGTGAAGCCTCGCTAGTGACGGAGCTGATATTGAGGCCAGTAGTCAAGGTGAATTCTTCCTTGGCTGAGTTGCCATCGTCATCTTTGGCCTCAACGTCATAAGTGCCCGGTCCCACACTGGGTACATCAAAGTTGATAGCGAAGCTGCCGTTTTCGTTAGTCGCAGCTATTTGCACCTCTTTCCCACCAAAAGCGATAGACACTTCACCATTTTCGCTAAACCCGGTGCCGGTAACCGTTATTCTTTCACCGACCATTCCTGAAGTAGCGCTAATTTGTATTCCCGGCTCGACGACGAAATAAGCCTCGTCCTCATCCTTATCAATTTCAATAGTTATAACGTGTGCACCTGCTGGGCTAGGTGGGATTAGGATGGTGAGTGCAAAGCTGCCCTTTTTATCAGTTTTATTATCCCCGCTTGCTATTTCAATCTCATCACCATCATAAAAGACTACAATAGGGTCGTTACCGCTAAAACCCACTCCTCTAACCACAACCTTGGTGTCTACTATACTCTGTGCCGGGTATACCAAGGTAATGCCAGTCACAGTGAATTCATCTATAGCCCGTATCTTTCCCTCCTTGGTTTCGGTGGTATAGATAAAGTACCCCCCAGCACCCACCGCTTCGGCCTCATCTCCATCATTCAGTTCACTAGGTACTTTGAAAGAGGTTTCTATATCACCCTCATCGGTAGTACCCGATTCACCCGCGGTGGTTCTTCTCACCCCTTCCCAGATGCCAAGCTCATCAATCTTATAACCCTCACTAGCTTTCCGACTGGAAAAGTATATATAAACGCTATCACCAGGGTCATAGCCAGAGCCACGAACATTAATCTCGTCGCCGATTGCACCTTTGATGGGACTGACACGAAGTGACTCCGAAGCCAGTGTTGCTGCTGTGGATATAGCTATCACAAGCAGGCAAACGATAGTAGCTATAGCTAGCACACGCAGGAACTTGTTTGTTCTCATCGAGTAACCGCCTCTTCTCTACCACGATATCCCTATAGTAAGAATTGCTTTGCGTTGTCAGCCAACTGTCTCCGAGTTACACTAGACAAAGAATAGCTTAGCAACTCTTTGGATTGTCTATCAGCTATCTCTGTTATACTCCCTAATAGCACCGCCTGTCAATACATGCCATTAAGGCTGTGTCTAAGGCTATCTTCAAACTTTCGTACGCTACGACAACGGTGCCTTATAGAACTTCAAGCTATCCAAGCTAGCCAGAACGAAACAACTGGTCAAGTACAACAATAGGGCGTTTTGTTGATTGTTCACATTAGGGGAGGCTCAGGTTCAGGATTCCTTATCAGATACATGGGAGGTATGGTAGCATTGACAGCCATGTTATTATGCGCTACGATTGGTTAAATCCTGAGTTCATCTACACGGAGGTTTGGCGACTGCCACGATCCAGACCGAATTGCAGAATTTCAAGAAAAGGAGGAGTAGACAATGTATGCACAGTTGGTCATGTTCACCCTAGGGCCGGGAATGCGCTCGACAGCGGATAAATTGGCTGATCAGTTTGCTTCGGCCCACAAGACCTTGAAGGGCTTTAAAAGCGCAACGTTCATAGGTGACGACACAGTCGGTGAGTATGGAGCCCTGACCCTATGGGAGTCGAAAGAAGACGCGGAGGCCGCCGGTACAGCACTAGGTCCCAAACTGGAACAAGCACTGAGTGGGATAGTCAAGGGGCCGCCGACCCGCCGGTTGTTTGAAGTGTACGAACCAAAAGCGTAGGCCAACGAGCATCTCCCTGCCAAACATTACCTGAACGTTGCTGTGCAGCTCAAGTGGTGACTGGCACTTAGCGTTGCGGGGTGGCTGGTGGTGTCGAGAGAGACATGTCGTCCGGTAAAGACCATCCATTTGCCCAAGCATTACACATTTGCTCAAATTGTTACCTCTTGCACTCCATAGCGCCCTGAGTGATGCGCCAGCTTATGGTTGCACAAAACTGACTTTTGTTATCTTTTTACCTAAGTGGTGGGCCTTACTAGACAACGTAAAGGCATGCTAGGTATCAAACCATTCTGAGAAGCTTTGATCTACGGCGTACCCGTCATCTACTATCTGTATTACTAAACGAGTATGCTCACCAAGTGGTACCCGAAGATTGAGCTTAACTGTAACCTGGCGACTTACAGACACCTGAAATAAGCCGCTCTCCTCTGCATTCCAACTTTTACTCCCGCCAGCATCAAAGCCTGCCAAGACATATACATCGTATGCCGCAGCAGACCCTAGATTCTGAACTGTAACCTCTAGTTCAACTACATTACCCTTTCCTGTTGCACTCCAGGTATGAGTTAGAATGGGTGTCGGCACCATGTCGAAAATGTTAGCTTTGGTGTCCTCGTATTCCTCTGGAATCATGCCAATTCCCCAGCCCGTGTCAGTCGTCTCCAAATAGAAATACTTGCCTCCATTGTGATTGAAATAACTCCCGTATATGCCCTCGCCACCCAGCACACCTACTGCACAATGCACTCCAGGAAAGATTATTAGGACTACACCATAGCCTAATTGATTAAGCAATGCCGCCATAAGGATTGAGGTATCCTCACAATCACCACCGCTATCTACCAGGGTCTCAACAGGGTATCTTGGATACTCGTCGTAGGGCGTAGTGACAGAGTCAGAAGTGTAGGGCAGACTTTGCACAAAAGAAGTCGCAAATTCTACTTTCTGGAGGTCACTCAAGCCTTCTTCTTGAGCCACCTTTTCAAACTTCGATGCTAGGAGCTCGATGAACGTATCATCTAAAGGATGGGTAACGTAGACGGAGTAGTTTGACGTAGGGGGTCTCGGTATCCCCTGATAGTAATCATAGAGTGACTTTGGTATTTGCAGTTCCCAAGTCCATTGCCCCCCACCATATGCCCACGCATAATTCCGGGTAATCAGTTCTGTAGACTGCTGCCCCTCTTCAATTAACTCTGGAAGCTCAACAGGCGGCGGTTGTGGAGGGGATGGTGGTTCCGACGGGGCCGGGCTAGGCGTTGGAAGTGCCGTTTGAGACGATGGTTCTACCGGGGTAGGACTAGCTGGTAAGTTACAACTAGCCAGAATCAGCAAAGAGCAAATTGCTATGGTGAAGAATACACGTCTTTTCATATCTGAGTTAATGGTAGGGTCAAGTCAGTATGTTGTCAACACTCCCTTAACATAGCTGGACCATGTTTGACAGGGGAAGCCGCTATGCTAAACTAAAACTCAATTTGTTAAGCCACGCTCCACAACTCTCAGGCAGGTAACATTAGCAGTGCACGACTAGCGAATTATGTCCTTGACTGGGTGTCCGAAAGGAGCTTAAGCCAGTTTGCCTTGTTGATTCTTGTAACACCCTGAACCTAAGTCAGGGTGTTAGCGGAATCTAGCTTGGTTACTCAAAGTTATGTAACAAATGAAACCCTAGGTACGATTATCGAACTAGTATTTTCTGCTAGTGTATTGAGTTTTGAATCAGATTTGGCAAATGGTGCTTTCCGTCTCAGTCATTTACCAATGTAATGTGTTCGAATACATTGGGCAAGCGGTGACACTCAACTAGATCGTTGCTGTCTTGGTATCCCACCCACGAGTCCTCAATTCGGTCACTGTTACCAACGATTATAGCAATAAGAAAGTCAAAATGGAGTTTCGATCTTTTAAAGGCTAGTCGAAGTTCCATTCTGTCGGTATAAGAAGGAGTTGGAGTCACCTCTTCATGCGTATGCCACTCCCCGATATATATCCTCCTCCCGTCGCTCTTATAGAAAGCGTGGTTGATTAATGTCTGTGCTCTGGTTTTGCTTCTGTGGAAAAAAGATCGACCTTGCTTATCTCCGAACCCAGGGATTGAAATGCTATCGATCAATAAATAGTCGGGGTAGCAGCTTCCTAATAGTGTTCCGCCAGATTCTAAGACATTGGAAGCACTCTGCCGATAGTGGAATAGGTCTACTGCTACAGAATCCGTTATTCGCAGTTCGGTATCAGTAGGAAGAACGTATCTAATCATGATTATTAATATTTGAACAGACTTTACAATCGGGAGCTTTTTGGATAATTGATGCTTTCATCGTGAAATCCGAAGCATCAGCGTATTCCTCAGATATGTCCAGTTCCATTTTACGAGCCTTCTGCAAGTCTCCAAAGAAAACATAGCGTATATTGTTTGTTATGTCGCCTGATAGGCTCTTCAGTGCTAATCGAGTAGCAATAGACGCAGCTTGGTTGGCGTCAAGCCCTGAGTAGGGCGTGAACGAGGATTGACAACCAGCCTCCTGTCTTGTGAAGGCTCCTCGTTCGCATCTGAGAACTTGAAATTTAAAACTCAAATCCTTCGGGTCCAAGCAGCATTCAAAGCAACTGGTCTCGGTTGTAGACACCAGTACGGCGTGGCTTGCTATTCCGTAGGGCTCTATCCATGAGTAGAGCACCGGAGGGAAATCCGAAACATTGAGCTGCATTTTATTTAGTCTGCGCTCAAGAGCAGGATTAGCTGTGGCCGAAATGATCAGGTCGCAATTCTGTATTGCCTTTTGGTTCTCTGTAAAAGCCTTGTAAAAGGTTTGTTCAATGCACTGGATGCGGACATATGGTAGATGCTGACGTATTCATTCACTGACAGCTTCGACTTTGCTCTTTTTTATTTCAGTCACACCGCACAGATGCCTTCCAACGTTTGTCGCGTGGAGGCTATCCTTGTCAATGAGCATGAGACGGTCAATTCCGGCCTGCACCAAATTAAAAGCTATCCAACTGCCAATCGAGCCGCACCCGATTATGCAGATAGTCTTTCCATGTAATGCGGAGCTACTATTTCCAACTCGGCCCTGCACCCGATCTAAGTCGAGGCGTTCAACTTGAAGTCGCTCGATTGACTGGTTGGTGATGAGATTTTTTAGTACGCGTGGATCGACTTTTCCAGGTCGGAATCCTCTTAGTACTTCCTTCCGGTTCATAGCCTGATGCCGCCAACCAGCTAATGCATAGTTATCATTGATGATTGTAGAGAAAACCACGGTTCCTCGATAATCATTGTTATTAAGGAAATCCACAACGGCATTTGAATATTTTTTATCGTAGCTATCTAATACAGAGAACATCTCCTTGCAGGTTTCAGGGAAAGGAGGGGGAAAAGGATGGGGAAGGGGAAGATATAGAGCAGAATCGAACTTCTGGATTGAGAAGTCGGGATTCACGTTTGCAGCAAATCCTCGGATAGCATTTTCATCGTCGGCGACAAGATATGCAATGTTGTGCTTCGCTGGATGTACTATGGCCATCTTGACCTTGCGGATCTGATCAACAGGTTCGAGTATGGAATACAAGGATTTACAGTCTAACCCCCAATATGCTAGGAATTCAGCTTCGTAGTCACTCTGATTGACTCTGTGTATTCCATCGGAAATGATCTCCCGGGCTTTTTCGATGGAATCACGAATTACGCCATCGACGTTTTCGGAAAAGAAATCTGTCGACTCACTTACGTAAGTACACACAAAGAGCCTATTGTCAACATGTGGAATGGGAAGATATTCGAAATCCTTAGTCAGGAATATCTTCGGCAGTTCATCGGGAAACCCTTCGGTGAGAGCGACTATGATTGAGACATCTACACCATTGCACATTATGTTTCCTTGCCAAGCAGCAATGAAATCACCAACAGGGAACTCCGATTGATGTAGTTCCTTGAAATTGCACTCAGCAAAGAATACGGCAACTTGCTTGAGAGTTCTGTTTGTTACTTCATCTAGGTATCCCAAGTCATGCACTCTTTAATGTTGTTCCTACGATTGCTGGTGCCACGAATCGCTTCGCTTGTTGCGAAGAATCTTCATCCAAGTCGTCAAACACGGGGAACCGATCTCCAAGTACCTGCCGCCAGGACTGAGCAGCTCTTTTACGACTTATCTCGTTAACAGCTTGGTCTCCGTTGGAAACGAGGAAGTTGAGTTGAGTCATGAAATACTGGAATTGAGTAGGCGATAAGTAGTCTGTCATGTTCTCAGTCGGCTCGTACGGCTTCCATATCTCGTCATTGCTCTCGAGGCGCAAATAGATGGAACGCATCGTCTCAAGGAAGGTAATATCATCGCGCGTGTCAGAACGACATTCCTCGCACGTAAGTATCGTCATGGTCAATCCGTTTGGTAGCTTAGTCGACGTCTTAGATTTTTGGTAGTCTGCCCAAGCTTTTGCGTACTTAACCATGCGGCGCACTTGGTCCGAATGTTGCTTTACTATGCTCTGGAACCATTCAGTCATTGCCCTAGGATCGCTTTCCTCCCAACCTGCAGACTTTTTGGCAAGATAATACTTTTCGGTACCACCCAAACCATTCCTTTCAACTTTGTATGTGGGCAGATCGATGTGGTAGCCGTCTAAAAACATCGCGCGAACACATGTTTCTTTATCTTTGGCAGGTGTTTGAGTATGGCCTTCGACAGCATTAACCACCCAATTATGGATGGTCTCGGTCAAAGGTTCTGTCTTAAATCCGCTTAGGTCGATGTAGATGCCATCATCGATGTCATAGTCTTCATTCAAAGGTGTAATCAAGGTTTGATGTGCATATGACCCTTGGCAATAGAACCGAGTGTTGCTAATTCCTTTATCTCGTAAATAATCTCTTATTCTCTCCCTTAATGCATCTCGTGATCGTACGAGCTGTTGAATTTTCGCTTGAGCTAGTGAAATCCTTGAAAGATATGAGAGATCACCAAATTTGAAATTAGTACTGCAGTCAGCCATGATTTAACCTCCTAGGTGAAAAAATTCATTATATTGTCATGTACAGATTCGCTGTCAGCCCTTGCCCGTCCAAGTACTTCCAGATCATTGATATTAGCTGGTTTCGCACAATCGAGCTTTTTAAGAGACGATTGTTTTTCATTTGGAGAGTGTTCTATTCGAGTATAATGATCTGATAAGTCTTGAGAATCAAAAAGAAGTCGGATTTGGTTATGGACTGCAGTAGACTGCATATCCAAGGTCATACCGATAACATCAGTCCTCCATAAAGCGATACCTTTGCTCAAATAGGTATCTGAGCCGAATGATGTGGTACCTACAATATTACCCAGGGAAAGCAAATAGATGTCTTTGAGAGATTGTTTTTTATAAGTCAGGGCCTCGACAAGAGCTACGTGACTCGGATTGTTTGCCCATAGCCCTCCATCAACATACAGTTTCCATGAAGAGGAGTTAGGTACTCTAATCCTGGCTACTGGGAAATAAACAGGTGCGGCTGAGGTGGCAAGCGCAACTTCCCATAGGTAATAGTCGTTGTCTCTGGACAGCTTATTATCGTGCGGGGTCTTGAATACAGTTGGAGTTCCTTGAATTGCATCAATCGAGGGAATACAGCAAGAGATGCTCTTCTCTTGGTTATAGATATCGATTATCTTTCTGTCGCCAAATACCGTCTGCAATGCATTCTTCAGTTCTTTATCCGGGTATTTCGAGAAAAGCAGACTCCGGAGGACATACGTAGCCTTCAACTTGGGATGGAATATCTTTGGTCCCCATTGTCTGTAGAAATCGACGATTGCCTGTGCTGGCATCCTAGCAGCAATAGCAAGAGCCAGAATACCACCCGTTGACGTTCCTGCAACTAAATCAAAACAATCAGCGATACTCTTGCGAAATCGACCTTCAAGCCCCGCAAGAAATGCTGCACTATACAGCCCTTTTACACCCCCACCGTCAATAGAAAGAATCTTCATGTCCAATATAATAATTGTGCTATATTGCCTTTTTCAATATTAGCATCGAATAACTTCAAATTAACCAATTATATCATTCTGTTCGTCTCTAATATTTATTATACCATATAGCTGCTGATTCAGAGGAGAAATAAAAAGCACTAAATCGAAAGTACCGGCTATTGATATTTTGGTATACAGATATAAAATCAGGGTGTCAGTTGACCTAGTGTCTTGACACCCTGACTCTTTCCCCAAATTCCCAAAAACAGATAGGCGGGAGCTGGCTCAACCACCTGGATTATTGGCCTGAGCTGTTCTGCGTTTGTCTACTCTTCCATGTGCACACCTCCCACTCTCATAATGCCGCGTGGTTGTAGGTTTGTACGTGTGGCGAAGGGGCGTTCGGGGGAGGCGTGGGGAGGTGGGGGTGAGCAGCAGTAATATAGTAGCTATAATCCTATCCTAGGTAACTTTAACATAAGTTTATATTCAATCTGTTTATCTCGAGCTATATTGTGCAGCGGAGTTGTGAGTTCGGGAGTAGGGTAAGGTTCTATTCTTTCTTATCTGGTTGCTTCTGGGGTATATGGGCAGTTATGTTGACAAAGTTGCTTACAAAATAGACCGACTAATATATGATTTGTTGAATCTATCTCGTCAAGAAATTGACCAGATTGAAGATAATCTGAGGATGAGAGGGCTTTATTTGCCAGCAGTCGATCATACCGAAAACATATTCCCCTCTTCGTCTATATAAATCCGCTCTATGTATCTGTAATCACTATCTCTGGCTTATTCACTGGTTTGGGTATAATGTGGACTTTCTTATTAGGTATTAAATTTAAGAGATTTATTATGGTTTGACATTCATCCCGATGTTTGTTCCATGGTACTAACCATAAAGAAAGGGAAGCATAGCACTCCCTTCTTCTATTCCTTGGTAGCGGGGGTTGGATTCGAAAGGGAAGGGAAGATTAGTTAGCTTTGTTGTCTTGCCCAGTGTGAGAAGCGGTGATGTAAGTCTTGACAACTTTAGGGTTCATAGATAGAGTAATCACAGATAGAGGCCAAGATAGAATGCGCAAGAATCGACGGTTAGTATACATATTACTATTAGTGTTTGTCCTACTCCTTGCACTCACGATAAGATCTGAGTGGCACACGCTCACAACAAGCCTGGTAAACTGGTCATCCCTGAATTTCTTGGTTCAGTTAGGCATAGTGCTTGTGCTGTTTTGGAAAGTCCGTAGGTTCAGAAGATGGATAATGGATACGATAGGTGAGAGGCCACCAATACAACGGCGATGGTATCAGTTTCTCTTACCTGCATTGTTTGCCATGCCCTTTGTCTTCTACGTACTACTTTCTGGTGTGAAGAGGTCAGTAACACCAGTAATGGACTTCAGCCTTATAGCTATTGCACCCATACTAGGTGGTCTTATGCTTACCGCGGCTGGAAGTAAAAGAATTCGCAGAGTAGTACGTCTTGAGCTTATTTCAGTTGCACAGAAACTAATAGTAGCCACAGTATTACTAATCGTGTTCACAGCTCTATTCTTCACCCTTGATCTAGTGGGAGATATAGACCCGAAGTCTCTTGAGTGGTCTTCTATGGGCTTTATTCGCTGGGCTTTCTTTTGGGGGAATGTATGGTCTTTCTACCCTGGGGTCTATTTGTTCTTGCTTGGTGTTTCTGACTTAGTTTTTACTTTAAGACACTTGAGACGCTGATAGTAGGCCAGGTTAACAAGATTAGTTAAATAGGAAAAGCCCCTAAGACTTTACTAATCTTAAGGGCTTTTTCAACTTCAAGGATTGGTAGCGGGGGTTGGATTCGAACCAACGACCTTCGGGCTATGAGTTCGAAGAGCTAGCCATAATTCAACTCCCCTTAAGAGAAATCAATAGCTTTACTGTCAATTGTTGCATCTGGGGTGCCTCCATTTTTAGTACCACCTACAATGAGAGACTCCCCGCTTTCTCCACTGGTTGCTTAGTCTCTCTTACCTGATTCTTCTCGTAATATCGTCTGGCAAACTCAGATGGGGTCAAGTGGGCCGTACAGGTCTCGAACCTGTGACACCCTGATTAAAAGTAAACAGCACACGTGTCTAGGCTCAACAATTACCAAGAGCGTTACTTACTGCACGGGAGCTTGAATCCTCATCTCATTGCACGATTTAGCGTAGTGTTCAATTAACTTGGCACTCTTGACATTAACTTTCTTGGTAGCGTGGGTTGGATTCCAACCAACGACTGCCGGGCTAGCAATACCAAGCTGTTAAATATATGAAATGTGAGGTGGGCATAACCTGCATCAGATTCCCGCTTTCAAACTTTCTACCATTTGCTTGCCAAGCATCCTTGCCTCTTCTACTAAGGGAAGGTTATTCTTGGCATCCCCACTTTTGCTGGCATAGCCGCAAGTGATGAATATCCTGTTCTCTTCGACACCGAACTCATCAGTGAATTGCTTTAAGGTATGTAAGGTATCTTCAATCCCCTCCGCCCTAGCCACTATGATGATACCCACAACTCTTGCCTTGTATTTCTGGTCGTGTTTGTAGAGGAAGTAGTTACGGTCGATGAAGGTTTTCATCTGAGCTGAAACATTATAGTAGTAAACCGGCGTTGCTAGGATAACCCCGTCCACCTTACGGAACCTGTCCAAAATCCAGCCCGCGTCGTCCTTCTGCAGGCAACAATCAAAGGAAGCACACTCATCATGCCCGAGACATGGGTTAACCTCATATTGGCTGAGGACAATCTTTTCCGTATGTGCCCCCAGTTT
>Ga0114930_10003022_pt1 | contig 14938 bp, 15 predicted proteins | sample AnhtaG_FD_87300 | JGI IMG/M metagenome (GOLD analysis project Ga0114930, IMG submission 87300) | Deep subsurface microbial communities from Anholt, Denmark to uncover new lineages of life (NeLLi) - Anholt_01485 metaG | ecosystem: Environmental > Aquatic > Marine > Oceanic > Sediment | place... | reverse complement strand
TCGCCCACGCCGCGCAGGGCGTGACGGCCCATCGGGACGAGCTGCGCCGCGCAATGCTTCGCCACCTCGTCCGACACCAGAAGCTCGCGGTCCAGCGTGCGGCACAGCTCCTCGATGCGCACCGCGCGGTTGACCGCCGGGCCGATGACCGTGAAGTCCAGCCGGTCCGGCGCGCCGATGTTGCCGTAGGTCACTTCGCCGAGGTGCAGCGCGATGCCGAAATCCAGGCGCGGCCGGCCGCAGGCCACGCACTCCACGCTGTAGCCGCGCATCGCGGCGAGCGCCTCGCGCGCGGCCTTCAGCGCCGCGTTGCACGCGATCTCCGCGTCGCGGTCGGCCAGTGGGAAGATCGCCAGCATCGCGTCGCCGATGAATTTCAGCACCTCGCCGCCATGCGCCTTCACCGGCTCGGCCATGCGCTGGAAGTACTCGTTCAACAGCGCGATCAGCTCGGCGCCGTCCAGCCGCTCCGACAGCGACGTGAAGCCGCGCAGGTCGCAATACCACAGCACAGCCTTGATGACGCTGGAATCGCCGCGCTTGATGCTGCCGCTCAACACGCGCCTTCCCGCGTCGCCGCCGATATAGGTGTCCAGCACGGTGCTGGACAGCTCGCGGCGCGAGTGGACCTCGATCAACAGGGCGAGGACCGGGATCAGCGCGCTCAAGCGCGCGACGTCCGCGTCGGAGAAACCCTCCTTGCGGTCGGTCGCCCAGGTGGTCACCGCGCGCACGCCCTCGGTGAACCGCACGGGCAGCACCAGATAGTCGGTCAATCCTTCGGCCTTGAGTTCCTCGAGGACCGGAAAGTCGAGTACGGCGCCCGGCCCGGCCAGGCGCCGGCGCAGCGTGCGCCCCTCCTCGTAGGCGGGGCGCATCGGGCTGTTCAGGTACACCTCGGCGCTTAAGACGTCGTGGCCGCGGTCGATCTGCTCGGTGCAGCCGGCGTTGCCCTGGCGCCAGAAGATGCCGCGCGCGGCCACCAGGGGATGCAGCAGCCGCACGCTCAACAGCATGCGCGCCAGCGGCACCCCGGTCTCGACCAGGTGCCGGCAAAGCTCCGCCACCACGCCGCGCAGGGTTTCTTGGCTGCGTCCGACGGTGACGATCCAGTCGACGTCGGGATCGCGGCGCTTAAGCCCGCCGGGCACGCTGGGTCCGCTCATATCCACTTCGCCGGTAAGGTCTTGATCCACAAAGGCTCTTGATTTTGCGCCGCCGCGGGCTCATTTGTCGATATGCCGCGCCCGCGGCCCGCCAAAGATGGGGGCGCAGAACGCGGCGCACAAGCGGCCAAGCCGCCAGGGAGATTGGGCCCATGTTCATCCAGACCGAAGAAACGCCGAATCCGGCGACCCTGAAGTTCGTGCCGGGGCGCGCGGTGATGCCGTCGGGCACGGCGAATTTCGTCGCCGCGGACGAGGCCAGGCGCTCGCCGCTGGCCGAGCGGCTGTTCGACGTCGAGGGCGTCACCGGCGTGTTCCTGGCCTCCGACTTCGTCACCGTCACCAAGGCCGCTGACCGCGAGTGGCACCTGATGAAGCCGGCGATCCTCGGCGTGATCATGGAGCACTTCACCGCCAACCGGCCGGTGATCGTGGAAGCCGCGGGCGACACGGAAGGCAGCGAGGCCGACAGCGAGATCGTGGCGCAGATCAAGGAGCTCCTGGAGACGCGCGTCAGGCCCGCCGTGGCGCAGGACGGCGGCGACATCGTGTTCCACGGCTTCGAGGACGGCGTGGTGCTGCTCGAGATGCACGGCGCGTGCTCCGGCTGCCCCAGCTCGACCGCCACCTTGAAGATGGGCATCGAGAACATGCTGAAGCACTACATCCCCGAGGTGGTCGCGGTCCGCGCGATCTGACCGCCGGCGTCGGCAACGGCTTCAAGCGCGGCCCCCGGGCCGCGCTTTCGTTTACGGGTTTAGGACTTGGGCACGATGAACGGCAGGCCGAGCCAGCGCCAGCGGCCTTCCGGCCCCGGCAGCGTGCAGTTGATGCGCGTGCGCCCCGTGGGCAGGGCCGCGGGCATGCGCACTTCCACGCGCACCGCGCCCAGCACCTCGACCGTCGCGCGGCCGAGGCCCGCGGCGAAACAGTTCAAGGGGTCGAGCTTGCCCACGGCGGCATCGACGGTAAAACCCAGGGCCGGCGGGTTGTCGGCGCCGACCAGGGTGTCGGCGGGCGTCAGGTCGCGGATCGGCAGCGCCATCGCGTTGGCCACGATCTGAAACCGCTCCATGTCGCCGTAGGTCTGGCTCAACAGGAACCGCGGCAGCGCGAACAGGCCCAGGCTCTTGTGCGCCACGCCCGACTGGTCGCCGAACGCGGCCTCCAGTCCCGCCTCGGCCAGCGCGTCGGCGACGGCGCGCGAGTACTCGCCTTGCGGATAGGCGAAGAACCGCGGCGCGCGGCCTAGCTCCTGGCGGATGCGCTGCATCGCGCGCGCGATCTCGGCCTTCGTTCGCTCCGCCGGCATTGCCACAAGGCTGGGTCCGCCCGGTCCCTCGATGCCGATCTCCACGCCGGACGCGGCCATCTCGCTCAGGTGCTCCCACCCCAGATAATTTGCGCGCTGACCCGGACGGTCGGTGCCGATGAACACGGTAAAGGGCAGGTTCATGGCCTTGAGCTTCGGCCACACGACACGGTAGATCGCGCGGTCGCCGGAATCGAAGGTCAGGGCCACGGCGCGGTCCGGCAGCGCGCGCCCCTGCTTGAGCGCGTCCACCACGTCGCCGAGCGCCATGACCGTGTAGCGCCCGCCGGCCAGCTCTTTCAGGTGCGCCTCGAACTGCGCCTGCGTGACGGTGCTGTGCGCCGGCCCGTGGGCGATGCGCGGATAGGCCAGGATCACCGCGGAATCGCCGGCATGCGCCGCGCCGGCGCGGAATAGCAGGATGGCCGCCAGGGCGGCGACGGTCGACGCGCGATTCACCGCTCGTCTCCGCCTGCGCCGCTACATCAGCGCCGGCGCCTCGGCGCCGTCGTCGATCAGCGGATAGCGGCGGGGCCGGAACAGCTGGTAGTGCCACCATTCCTTGGCATAGAAGTCCCAGCCCGCAGCCGACATGAGGCCCAACAGCAGCAGCCGGTTCTTCTGCGCCTCAGGCGACACCGTGAGGTCGGCGTGATAGGACTTCGGCGTGATCGCGTCGAACCCGGTGCCCATGTCCAGCGCGGCGCCATCGGGCGCGGCGAGGGTCAGGTCGACCGCCACGCCGCGGCTGTGGTGCGACCCGCGCCGGGGGTCGGCGATGAAGTCGGGGTCGGGCAGATGGTTCCACAGTGCCCATTGCGCGGCCGGCGGCCGGTAGGCGTCGAACACGCGGAGCCTCAGTCCCAGCGGCCGCGCCAGCTCTCCGGCGCGGCGCAGCAACGCCGCCGCGTCGGGGTGCAGGTAGCAGGCCGTGCGGCGATAAATCGGCTTGCCGGTCAGGTTGTCCGGCGTGGCGTAGCGCAGGTCGACGAACAGGTCGAATGCGGGCGGCGCGATCTCTTCGAGCGCGGCGGCCATGGTCGGATGGATCGCGGTATCGGGCATCGGCCGACCATAGCACGGCAGGCCCCGTGAATCCGCGCGGCGATCCCCGCGGCGCGATCCTGGCCTTCGACTGCGCCGGCGCCGTGTGCTCGGCGGCGCTCTGGCGCGAGGGGCGGATTCTCGCGCGCCGCGCCCGGGCGTCGCTGCACGGCCAGGCCGAAATCCTGCTGCCGATGATCGAAGCGGCGATGGACGCCGCCGAGCTCGGCTACGGCGATCTCGCTGCCGTCGCCACCACGATAGGCCCGGGATCGTTCACCGGCTTGCGCGCGGGCCTCGCCGCCGCGCGCGGCCTGGCGCTGGCTACCGGGCTGCCCGCCGTCGGCATCGACAGGTTTGCCGCGGCCGCGCGCATGACCAACGCGGACGAACGGGACGGACGTTCCGTGCTGGCCGCCATCGACAGCCGGCGCGACGAGATTTTCGTCCAGGCGTTCGACCAAAGGCTCGCCGCGCTGGGCGAGCCGGCCGTGCTCACCCCGCGCGATGCCGCCGCCGCGGCGCCGCCTGGGGCTTTGCTGATCGCGGGCGACGCCGCCGCGGCGGTGCGCGACGCGCTGCAAGCCTCGGATCGGGACGCGGCGATATCGGTCGGCGCCGGGCCAACCGACGTTGCGGCGGTCGCGGCGCTGGCGGCGGAGGAATTGGCGCGCGGCGGCACGCTGGCGCCGCTGCGCCCGCTCTATCTGCGTCCGCCCGACACCACGCCGCAACCCCGGCGCGGGCGATGAAGTTTCCCGGCGCATGGTCCGTTCGTCCGATCGCCGCGGGCGACGCGGCGGTTCTGGCGGCGCTGCACGGCGACGGGGCGGAGGGCGCTTGGACCGCCGAGACCTTCGCGGGACTTCTGCTGCTGCCGGGAACCTTCGGTTACATCGCCGCCGCGCGCGGCGCGCCCCAGGGTTTCGTGCTGGCGCGCGTGGCCGCCGACGAGGCCGAGATTCTCACCATCTCGGTCGTGCGCGGCTCGCGCCGGCGCGGACTGGGCGACCGGCTCATGCGGCTCGCGGCGGGCGAGGCGGCAGGTCGCGGCGCCGCGCGAATGTTCCTCGAAGTGGCGGAGGACAACGCTGCCGCGCTCGCGCTCTATCGCGCGCTCGGCTTCGCCGAGGCCGGCCGGCGCCCGGGCTATTACGGGAAACCCGGCAAGCCGCGCACGGACGCGCTGCTGATGTCGCTGGCGCTGCCCGCGTGCCCGGCGCCGGGTTGAGCGACACGCCGGGCGGAGTTATTCTCCCGCCGCCTTGGCTGGCATTTCGGAACCGGGAGAGGGTCGATGACCGACGCGCCCGCGGCCAAGGATCTGCTATCGCTGACCACGCGCATCGTCGCCGCCCATGTCGGCAAGAACCCGATGCCGGTGGGCGACCTGCCGAAGGTGATCGACGACGTCTATCGCTCGCTCTCCGCCCTCGGCGCCGACCCGGGCGCTGCGGCCGCCAAGCGGCCGGCGCCGGCGGTTCCCGTCAAGCGCTCGGTCCTGCCCGACTACATCGTCTGTCTCGAGGACGGGCGGAAGCTGAAAATGCTGAAGCGTCACCTGAAAAGCGCCTACGGGCTCACGCCCGGGCAGTACCGCGAGCGCTGGGGCCTGCCGCCGGACTACCCCATGGTCGCCCCCAACTACGCCAAGCAGCGCAGCCGCCTGGCCAAGGAAATCGGCCTCGGCACGGCCACGCGCCGCTGACCCTGGAGCGGCCGGCAGGGCAAATTTTCGGCGCGGCACGGGCGTTCCCCATCTTGGGAGGGGTCGGGCTCCGGGTTATAGTCGCAATGTCCGCGCTTTAAGCCGGGGCCGGTCGCGCACGTCCGGGGAAGGGGGCCCACGCGTGACTTCCAGGATCGAACGCCTTTGCCAGGAGAAGGGGCTGAAGATGACCGACCAGCGCCGCGTGATCGCGCGCGTGCTGTCGGATTCGGGCGACCATCCCGACGTCGAGGCGCTGCACCACCGCGCGATCGCCATCGATCCGCGCATCTCGATCGCCACGGTCTACCGCACGGTGCGCTTGTTCGAAGAGGCGAACATCCTGGAAAAGCACGATTTCGGCGACGGGCGCGCGCGCTACGAGGAAATCCCGGAATCGCACCACGACCACTTGATCGACATCGACAGCGGCAAGGTGATCGAGTTCCGCAACGAGGACATCGAAGCCCTGCAGCGCGCGGTGGCCGAGAAGCTGGGCTACCGGCTGGTCGATCATCGGCTCGAGCTTTACGCCGTCCCGCTTAAGCGCGACGAGAGCAAGGGCAGGCGTTAAGGGCGCTGCCTTGTATCGCGGGGGTGCGGATGCTATCTTTGAAAAATGATAAATCTTTCCTGGACTTACGGGTTCCGGGCCGCCGCGATTTGGTGGGCCGGACAAGGGTTTAGGCCCGCTCCTCGCCGCCGGCTCGGCCGGCCCGACGGCTGACCAGAAGGCGCCCTTGGCCAAGCGCGTCCACATCAAGACCTACGGCTGCCAGATGAACGTGTACGACTCCGCCCGCATGGCGGACGTGCTGGCGCCGCTCGGCTACGCCGCGGCCGAGGCGCCGGAGGACGCGGACATGGTGGTGCTCAACACCTGCCACATCCGCGAGAAGGCGGCGGAGAAGGTCTATTCCGAACTCGGACGCCTGAACCGCCTGAAGAAGGCGCGGCAGGGCCAGGGCCGCGAGTTTCTGATCGCCGTCGCCGGCTGCGTGGCGCAGGCCGAAGGCGAGGAGATGCGCCGGCGCGCGCCGTTCGTCGACATCGTATGCGGGCCGCAGGCCTATCACCGCCTGCCGGGACTGGTGGCCCGTGCCCGGGCGCGGGGCGGCGCGGTGGACACCGAGTTTCCCGCCGATTCCAAGTTCGACTCGCTGCCGGAAAGCGCGGCGCCGCAGGGCGTGGCCGCGTTCCTGACGGTGCAGGAAGGCTGCGACAAGTTCTGCACGTTCTGCGTGGTGCCGTACACGCGCGGCGCGGAAGCGTCGCGGCCGGCAGCCGCCGTAGCCGGCGAAGCCCGCGGACTGGTGGCGCGAGGCGCGCGCGAGATCACGCTGTTGGGCCAGAACGTCAACGCGTATCACGGCGCCGGGCCGGACGGGAAAGCCTGGGGGCTCGGCCGGCTGATCCGGGCGCTCGCCGAAATCGACGGGCTTTGGCGCATCCGCTACACCACCTCCCATCCGCTCGACCTGGACGACGAGCTGATCGCCGCCCACCGCGAGGTGCGCGCGCTGATGCCGTTTCTGCACCTGCCCGTGCAGTCGGGCTCCGACGCCGTGCTGAAGCGCATGAACCGCCGGCACACCGCCGCCGACTACCGCCGGATCGTGGACCGGCTGCGCGCCGCGCGGCCCGACCTGGCGCTTTCGTCCGATTTCATCGTCGGCTTTCCGGGCGAAAGCGACGCCGATTTCGCCGCGACCCTGGCGCTGGCCGCGCAAATCGGCTTCGCTCAGGCGTTCTCGTTCAAGTACAGCCCGCGCCCCGGCACGCCGGCGGCGGAGATGCCGGACCAGGTGCCCGACGAAGTGAAAGACGCGCGCCTGCAGGAACTGCAGGCGCTGCTCCGCCGCCAGCAAGACGCGTTCAACCGCGGCTGCGAGGGCCGGGTGATCGAGGTGCTGTTCGACCGCCCCGGCCGGCGCGCGGGACAAAGCCTCGGCCGCAGCCCGTGGCTTCAAGCAGTGCACGTCGACGACGGCGCGCGCTTGGGCGAGCTCAAGCCCGTGCGCGTCGTCAAGTCGCTCGCCAACAGCCTTTCGGGGGTGGCGGCGTGAGCGGCCCGGGACCGGTCGCGGTGGGCGCGCCCATCCTGATGCAGTTCGACGACAATTCGCTGCTGCCGATCCTGTTCGGCGAGCACGACCAGCACCTGGCGCGGATCGAGCAGCGCCTGGGCGTGTCGCTGATCTCGCGCGGCAACCGGCTGGCGATCGAGGGCCCGGCCGGCAGCCAGGAAATGGCGCGCGCCACCCTGAACGCGCTCTACGACCGGCTGCGCCACGGCCGGCCCGTGGGCGGCGCCGAGGTGGACGCGGCGCTGCGGATGGCGGTCGCGGGCGGCGACCCGGCCTCGCCCGCGGGCGCGGAAACTGCGGCCAAGGGCGCCGGCCGCGATCCGCTCGCGCGCTTCGTCGGCGCCGACTTCTCGATCGTCACGCGCAAGCGGCACATCTTCCCGCGCTCGCCGACGCAGACCGCGTATATCCGCGCGCTGCAGGAGCACGAGCTGGTGTTCGGTCTCGGCCCCGCGGGCACCGGCAAGACCTACCTCGCCGTCGCCATGGCGGTGGCGATGATGCTGGCCGGGCGCGTCGACCGCATCATCCTGTCGCGTCCCGCGGTCGAGGCGGGCGAGCGGCTCGGCTACTTGCCGGGCGATCTGCGCGAGAAGGTCGATCCCTATCTGCGGCCGCTCTATGACGCGCTCTACGACATGCTGCCGGCCGACCAGGTCGCCAAGCGGCTCGCCAGCGGCGAGATCGAGATCGCGCCGCTCGCCTTCATGCGCGGGCGCACCCTCGCCAATTCCTTCGTCATCCTCGACGAGGCGCAGAACACCACGCCCGTGCAGATGAAGATGTTCCTGACGCGTCTCGGCGAGAACGGCCGCATGGTCGTGACCGGCGACCCGAGCCAGGTGGACCTGCCGCGCGGCGCGGTATCGGGCCTGAGCGAGGCCCAGGAGATCCTGCGCCGGGTCGAGGGAGTCGCCTTCATCCGCTTCACCGACAAGGACGTGGTGCGCCACCCCATGGTCACGCGCATCGTGCGGGCCTACGAGGCCGCCGAGAATCCCCCGCTCGATCTCGGCGACGGCAAGAATGCGCGCTGACGGCGCCAGCGTCAGCGTGCTGGTGAACGGCGCATCCTGGACCCGCGCCGTTCCGGGCGCGCGTGCGCTGGCGCGTCGCGCCGCGCAGGCCGCGGTCGCCGCCGCCCGCACCGAGGCGCGGGGCGAGATCGCCGTGGTGCTGGCGGACGACCGGACGCTGAGGCGCCTCAACCGCGACTATCGCGGCAAGGACCGGCCGACCAACGTCCTTTCCTTCCCGATCGCCGGCGGCGGAACCCTGGGCGACGTGGTGCTGGCGCGCGAAACCTTGCTGGCCGAGGCCGCCGCGCAGGGCAAGCGCCCGGCCGATCACCTCGCGCATCTGGTGGTTCACGGCGTGCTGCACCTCCTCGGCTACGACCACCAGCGCGCCGGCCAAGCGCGGCGCATGGAGGCGCTGGAGGTCAAGGTGCTCCGCGCCTTGCGCGTCGCCGATCCCTATCGGGCTGAGCCCCGGCGGAGCGCGGCATGACCGCCGAGACGTCCCATCCGCCGCCCGCGGCCGCGGCCGCCAAACGCGAGGACGACAAGCCGCGCGGCGGCGAGGGCGGCATCGGCCGCGCCTGGCGCGAGCTGGTCCGCGGCCTGATCAAGCCGCGCGCCGGCGACCAGCTGCGCGAGACCATCGACGAAATCATCGAGACGCACGGGCACGAGGAGGAGGAGGCCCCCGCGCCGGTCAGCCCGCATGAGCGCGTGCTGCTCGCCAACCTCTTGAAGTTTCGCACCCTCACGGCCGAGGACGTATGCGTGCCGCGCGCCGACATCGTGGCGGTCGAAGCGGGCTCCGGCATGGACGAGATCGTCGGCGCCTTCGTGGCGCAGCAGCATTCGCGCATGCCGGTCTATCGCGAGACGCTGGACGACGTGGTCGGCATGATCCACGTGAAGGACCTGGTGGCCTGCGTGGCGGCCGGGCGGCCGTTCGACCTGCGCGCCATCCTGCGCCGCGTGCTCTTCGTGGCGCCGTCGATGCGCGTTCTCGACCTCCTGCTCGAGATGCGCCGCACGCGCATGCACATGGCGCTGGTGGTGGACGAATTCGGCGGCGTGGACGGCCTCGTGACCATCGAGGACCTGGTCGAGGAGATCGTCGGCGAGATCGAGGACGAGCACGACGTCGACGAGGGGCCGAAACTGGTGCCGTCCTCCGACGGCACGTTGCTGGCCGACGCCCGCGCCACGATCGAGGAGTTCGAGCAGCGCGTCGGCGCGGTGTTGAGCGCGGAGGAGCGCGCCGGGATCGACACGCTGGGCGGCCTCGTGTTCGCGCTCGCGGGCCGCGTGCCCAACCGCGGCGAGCTGGTGTTCCACCCCTCCGGCCTCGAGTTCGAGGTGCTGGACGCCGATCCGCGCCGCGTCAAGCGCGTGCGCGTGCGCAACATTCCGCCGAAGCCGGCGGACGCGGCGTGACCGCGGTCGCCGGCGCCGCCGCGGCGCTGCAATCGCGATTGACGGGCCTGAGGGGCTGGCGGCGCGCCCTGGCGGCGCTGGCGCTGGGCGCCTTGCTGGCCCTGGCGCTGCCGCCGTTCCACCTCGTGCCGCTCGCCGCCGTCGCGCTCACCGGCCTCGTGTGGCTGGTCGGTTCCGCGTCGGGGCCGCGCGGCGCCTTCGCGCTCGGCTGGCTGTTCGGGTTCGGCCATTTCCTCGCCGGCCTGTGGTGGATCGTCAACGCCTTGCTGCTGTTCGGCTGGCAGTTCCTGCCCGTCTATCCCATCGTGATCGGCCTCCTGCCGTCGATCCTGGCCGTGTTCGTCGCCCTTGCCTGCGCCGCGCTCAAGCTCACCCCGCTCGAGGGCCCGGCGCGCATTCTGGCGTTCGCCGGCTGGTGGACGGCCCTGGAATGGGCGCGCGGCCACATGTTCTCGGGCTTTCCCTGGAATCTCGCGGGCTATGCCTGGACATTCTCCGACGCGATGATCCAGCTCGCCGCGCTCGGCGGCGTTTATGCGCTGTCGTTCGCAACCGTCGCCGCCGCGGCGATGCCGGCCCTCCTGGCCGAACGCGGGGCGCCGCGCGCGGCATGGGCGTCGGTGGGCGCGGCGGCGCTCGCGTTGGCCGCGGTCTACGGGTACGGCGCGGCGCGGCTGGCCGGCGCGCCGTCCCCGGGCGCGGACAACGTGCCCGGCGTCATGCTGCGCGTGGTGCAGCCCAACGTGTCGCAGGCGATGAAGTGGAACCGCGCGCGCCACGAGCACAACTTCCTGCATCACCTCGATCTCACCACCGCTCCGGGCCGCGAGGCACCGACGCACGTGATCTGGCCCGAAACCGCGGCGACGTTCTTCCTCGACGAACAGCCGGCGGCGCTCGCGCTGATCGGCCGCGCCGTGCCTGCGGGCGGGCTGCTGTTGACCGGCGCGCCGCGGCGCGGCGGCGAGGGGCGCGACCGGCGGCTCTGGAACAGCCTGCTCGCGGTCGACGGGCGCGGCCGCGTCGCGGCCACCTACGACAAGTTCCACCTCGTGCCGCTTGGCGAGTACGTGCCGCTCAAGGACTACCTGCCGTTGACCAAGGTGGTCGAAGGCGCGTCCGACTATTCCGCCGGGCCCGGCCCGCGCACCTTGCACCTTCCCGGATTGCCGCCGGTCAGCGCACTCATCTGCTACGAGGTGATCTTTCCCGGCCGCGTGCTCGACCGCGCGGACCGGCCGGGGTGGCTGCTCAACATCACGAACGACGGCTGGTACGGCGACAGCCCGGGCCCGCGTCAGCATTTCGCGATCGCGCGTCTGCGCGCGGTGGAAGAGGGCCTGCCCCTGGTCCGCTCCGCCAATACCGGCATATCCGGCGTGGTCGACGCCTATGGCCGCGTGGTCGCCAAGTTGGACCTCGGGGCAACCGGGGTCGTCGATGCGCGGCTACCCCGCGCGCTCGACGCGCCGCCGCCCTATGGACGCTGGGGCGACCGGACCTTGGTCGTCCTGCTGGCGGCCGCCGCCGGGTTGTGCGTCACGTTGGCGCGCTTGGTTCAATTTCGTGCCAAATAGTCACATAGGCGTTGCGCTTTTCGCCTGTATGAAGCAATTTGCGCCCGCGTTGTGGAGCAGTCATGGGCCGTACTGCAACGAAATCCGACTGGCCTCGAACGGGCATTCCGAGGAGAATTCAGTAGTTATGGCATCCCGCGCGAAAGCCAAGCGTCCTGGCCCGCGCCGCCGCCGCGGCGGCGGGCCCCATCCGATCGACGTGCATGTCGGCGGCCGCATCCGCGTCCGGCGCACGCTCTTGGGTTTGAGCCAGGAAAAGCTGGGCGAGATGATCGGCCTCACCTTCCAGCAGGTGCAGAAATACGAGCGCGGGTCGAACCGCGTCGGCGCAAGCCGGCTGTTCGACCTGGCGCGCGTGCTCGACGTGCCGATGTCGTACTTCTTCGAGGACATGGACGAGAAGCCGGCGGCCAAGCCGTCGCGCCGTCGCGCCGCGCAGGAAGATCGCGCCGCCTATACCGCCTCCGGCGCGCCGATCACCAAGCGCGAAACGCTGGAGCTCGTGCGCGCGTACTATCACATCGACGACGGCGACGTGCGCCGCAAGGTGTTCGACCTGGTGCGGGCCATGGGCCACGCCGCCGCCTGAGCGCAGCCGGGAATTCCCGCAAAAAATATGGAAATAGCGGCTCGGGGCCGGATCGCCCCGGGGCTGCCATTCCCCTTGACGGGCGGGGCAAAGCCCGTCACAAGACCCGCCGGTTCGCGCCGTTTGCAACATGCAACAAGGGGGCTTCGCCTTGGCGCTCAACGACTACGTTTTCACCAGCGAATCCGTTTCCGAAGGCCACCCGGACAAAGTGTGCGACCAGGTTTCCGACGCGGTGGTCGACGCGTTCCTGGCGCTCGATCCGCAGGCGCGCGTGGCGTGCGAAACGCTCGCCACCACGAATTTCATGTGCGTGGCCGGCGAAGTGCGGCTGAACAAGAAGGCCTGCGGCCCGCGCGCGCCGATGCTGACGAGCGGAAAGATCAACGCCGCCAAGATCGAGTCCCTGGCGCGCGAGGCGGTCAAGGACATCGGCTACACGCAGAAAGGCTTCCACTGGAAGCACGCCAAGGTGATGGTCAAGCTGCACGGCCAGTCGGCCGACATCGCCCAGGGCGTCGACGCCGCCGGCAACAAGGACGAGGGCGCCGGCGACCAGGGCATCATGTTCGGTTACGCCTGCAACGAGACGCCCGAGCTGATGCCGGCGCCGATCCAATACGCGCACAACATCCTCAAGGCCTTGAGCGAGGCGCGTCACACCGGCAAAGAGCCGATGCTGCTGCCCGACGCCAAGTCGCAGGTGACGCTGCGCTACGTGCACGGCCGGCCCACCGCCTGCACCGCCGTCGTGGTCTCCACCCAGCACGTGGCGAAGGACAAGAAGGGCAAGGAGATCGAGGCCGGCGACGTCAAGGCGATCGTGCGGCCCTACGTGGCCAAGGTGCTCGACGCCGTCGGCATGCCGAGCGAGGGCAGCTTCTACGTCAACCCGACCGGCCGGTTCGTGATCGGCGGCCCCGACGGCGACACCGGCCTCACCGGCCGCAAGATCATCGTCGACACCTACGGCGGCGCGGCGCCGCACGGCGGCGGCGCGTTTTCGGGCAAGGACCCGACCAAGGTCGACCGCTCGGCGGCCTACGCCGCGCGCTATCTCGCCAAAAACGTGGTGGCCGCGGGCCTGGCGCAGCGCTGCGTCATCCAGCTCGCCTACGCCATCGGCGTGTCGCACCCGCTCTCCGTCTATGTCGATACCCAGGGCACCGGCGAGGTGGACGAGCAGAAGCTCTCGACCGTGCTGCAAGAACTGGTGAACCTGAGCCCGCGCGGCATCCGCGAGCACCTGGGGCTGAACAAGCCGATCTACCGGCGCACCGCGGCCTACGGCCATTTCGGCCGCGAGCCGGGCAAGGACGGCAGCTTCTCGTGGGAGAGGACCGACCTGGTGCCGCAGCTGCGCTCGGCGTTCAACGGGCGCTGAGCTAGGCGGCGCGCAGTCCCGGCGGGCATCGGTGACCGATCCCGCCAAGTACGGCCATTTGCGGACTTACGGCCGGCGGCGCGGGCGCCCCTTGCGCCCGCAGCGCGCGGGCCTGATGCGCGACCTGCTGCCGCGGATCGCGGTGCCCGCACGGGCGCTCGCGGGCGCGGCCGGCGCGCTCGATCCGCGAAGCTTGTTCGAAGCGCCGCCGAAGGAAGTATGGCTCGAACTCGGCTTCGGCTCGGGCGAGCATCTCGCGGCGCAAGCCGCGGCGCATCCCGACGTCGGGTTGATCGGCTGCGAGCCGTTCGCGAACGGCGTCGCCGCCCTGCTGCGCCACGTCGCGGACCGCAAGCTCGGGAACGTGCGCGTCCTGCCCGACGACGGCCGGCCGCTGGTCGATGCGCTCGCCCGGGGCTCGATCGCGCGCCTGTTCGTCCTGTTCCCCGATCCCTGGCCCAAGAAGCGCCATCGCCAGCGCCGCCTGGTCGGGGCGGCGATGCTCGACCAGTTCGCGCGCGTCCTCGCCGGCGGCGGAAGGCTGCGCCTCGCCACCGACGACCCCGACTACGCCGGCGAAATGGACGCGCTGACGGCCGCGCATCCCGCCTTCGCGCGGCTGGGCGGCGGCGTTGCCGCCGCAGCCTGGCGGCCGGCCGACGCGCCGATGAGCCGTTACGAGCAGAAGGCCCGGCTGAAGGGCGCCCGGCCGGTGTTCATCGAACTGGAACGCCGGCCGCACTAGGCGCCAAGCCTACTCCGCCGCCAGGTCCGCGCGCTTCTTCGGTTTCGCCGCGTAACCGTCGCGGCTCTGCGGCAGCTTGCGTTTCAAGAGCCGCCCGGCGATCAGCGTGCGCAGCACCTGGGCCGTGCCACCGCCGATCGTGAACATGCGCGCGTCGCGCGCCATGCGCTCCATAGGCTCGTTGCGCGAATAGCCGCGCGCACCGAACACCTGCAGCGCGTCCGTCGTGACGCGGATCGCCATGTCGGCGGCGAACACCTTGGCCTGCGCCGCCTCGGTCGGATCGGGAAACGGATTTGCCCTCGCGGCGGCGCGGTGGATCATCAACCGCGCGGCTTCCAATTGGATGCTCATGTCCGCGAGCATCCATTGCAGGCCCTGGAACTCGCAGATCGGCCGGCCGAATTGTTCGCGCTCCTGGCTATAGGCAAGCGCGCGGCGGAACGCGCCCTCGGCGATGCCCAGCGCCACCGACGCCGCGCCGATGCGCTGGCTGTTGTAGGCGTCCAGCAGCTCGGCGAAGCCGCGCCGGAAGCCCCCGGGCGGGGTCACGACCATGCCTGCGGACACCTCCATGTCCTGGAACAGGATTTCGGTCTCCGGGATGCCGCGCAGGCCCATCGCCGGTTCACGCTTGCCGACCACCAGCCCCTTGGTCCGGTCGCGTATCGCGATGAAGCCGCCGATGCCCTGCTCCTCGCCCTCCTCGTCGAACACCCGCGCGAACACCAGGTGCAGGCGCGACACCCCGCCGCCGGTGATCCAGTGCTTGCGGCCATTGAGCACGTAGCCGCCGCCGCGCCGGTCGGCGCGCGTGGTCATCCCGCTGGCCGCGCTGCCCGCGCCGGGTTCGGTGATGCAGATCGCGGGCTTGTC
>Ga0114930_10003021_pt1 | contig 14942 bp, 7 predicted proteins | sample AnhtaG_FD_87300 | JGI IMG/M metagenome (GOLD analysis project Ga0114930, IMG submission 87300) | Deep subsurface microbial communities from Anholt, Denmark to uncover new lineages of life (NeLLi) - Anholt_01485 metaG | ecosystem: Environmental > Aquatic > Marine > Oceanic > Sediment | place... | reverse complement strand
TACATGTGGCGTTCTGCCTGGCCGCACGTGCGGCCAAAGGCGAGATCGTCGCACCGTCAAGAGGGCCGATCGCACGTGGACTCGAGGACGACTCGGGTGACATACGCCGGCGAAGAAAGGAGGCGCAGAAGGTCATCGCCGCGCTTGCCAGCAAGATCCCGGAGTCACTGGGCGGCATGGTCGCGAAAGCCGGGCATCCCGGGACGCCCGAGGGGCACCGCGCCGTCGCGCATGTCGCCTACGGCACGAAAGACAAGAAGCGCATGGCGGCGCTCGCCGCCCTCGAACACAGCCACCTCTGGCACACCTACTGGACCCACCAACGAAAGGCCGCCGCCTAATGCCAGAAATCGTTGCCACACCCCCGGGCATGAGCCACCGGCCGCCGACCGTCACTCTCCCGCGCCGCCCGGACGTGTGCATTGGGTGGGTCGTCTTGTTTCATTCCTGAGCCCGGGGCTCACCCCGGCTCGACTGCGTCATCGCTGGGCGTTTCCAGTCCTCGGGCTGATAGCCTTCCCGCTTGGTTTTCTTCGGGTCATTGTACGTGCTTTCCCGTCCATACTTCCTTTCGAACAGCGGCCAGTCATCCGTGCGGAATGGGGAGGCCGGAATGCCCTCCTTGTTGTAGAGTAGATTGCGCTGGGAGGGATTCATCGCCCAGGCATAGCGGACGGCCACCGGTTGGGGGACCTTCGGCGAAGAGACCACCACGGTATCACCCTCAATAGCGGCATCGGCCCAATGCCATTTCCGATCCTTGCCGGCGATGGCAAAAGTATCAAGCGTGCTCGGCTTGGCCGCCATCAAACCGCTGCCGACCGAGCCGAATTCCAGTACGACCTTTCCGCCATCGATTCTGCTCTTCCTGTAAACCGGCCCGGAGCCGACAATGTCCTTTCCGTAGACCTTCTCCAGTGCCAGATAGGCGTGACGCAGCCCGATCGGCTTCTTGTTCTTTGGATGCAGCACAATGGCGTCGCCGGTATCGATCGACACCGCCATGCCGGTGTTGGGCAGATCCTGTGACACCAGCCGCATCATTTCGCGAGACACCGCCCAAGGCGCCTCGTCTCCTTCAACCGGTGCCTGTTGCTCCGCGCACCAACTGGGCAACTGGGTGAAGAGGAACGGGAAGTCGTCGGCCACATGGCCGCCAGACAGTTCATGCCACGAGCGGCGGTAGTATTTGATCACGAGCGCCAACTGGCTGCGGTAGCCGGCCGCCATCCAGGGATTCTTCGCGTTGCGTTCGCCCTGATACCAGATGGCGCCGCGAATGCCGTAGGGGCGGATGGGATGAATCATGGCATTGAAAACATTGGCCGGGTATTGGTGCCCCAGAGGCTGTGGCTGCGTTATATTCGGAGGCTGCAGGGGACGGTTGAAGCGCCTGGTTTCACCACGGGCGATCTTGTCCTTGTATTCCTTGAGTTCCTTCTCGTATTTCGCCAAGGCCTCTTCCTTGCTGAGTCGTTTCGGCCTGCCGTCCAGATCCCTCTTCAATGCGATACTCCAAGGGTTGTCCTGCTGGATTCCATAGGGCATCCAGCCTTCGATCGGCGTACCGGCATAGGCCTGGACGATGATCCCAACGGGAATCCCCAGCTCTTCGTGAAGCGTCTTGCCGAAGTAGTAGGACACCGCAGAAGTCGCGCCGGCGGACTCCGGCGTGCACTGGGACCACTTTCCGGTTGGACAGTCCTCCAGCGGCTCAAACCAGTGCCTTCTTAGCGACTTGTAGATGCGGAAACCGGGAGCCGTCGCCGTCGCCGCTTCCTCCTGGCCACCGAAAGTATGGAACAGCGCCCAGCCCATATTCGACTGTCCGGCGCACAGCCACACCTCGCCGATGGCGACGTTCCTGATTTGAACCGTGTTCGCTCCGCTGACCGTCAGGCTGTGCCCCTTCCCGTGGCCGGGCGTTTTCAGCATGACCTTCCACTTTCCGTCTTTGCCTGTCTTGGCCGAGGCTTCCGCACCCCAACTGGCCTTCACCGCCACGGTCTCGCCCGCATCAGCCCATCCCCACACCGCGTTGCTGGAGCCTTGCTGCAGGATCATGCTATCCCCGAATATCGTGGGGAGGCGCACATCGGCGGATGCCGTGATACAGGTTCCTAGAATTGCAATAGTGGCTATACACTTGGTCATGGCACACACTCGATTGAATTACCCTGCGCCTTCATATCCGGGATTTCCCAGATAGACTCCCGGCCCACGGCCCCCGCGGGGCATTTGCAGTGATTGTATCCGATGCGGTGCGTTGGGCCAGCCGGAATCCGTCACATCTCAGATGGCGCGGCCGCCGGGTCACGCTTATGTCTCTGCCGCCCACAGGTGAACCCCGTCAGTCACTCCCTGCACAGATCGTTGAGGTACTCCCCGAGGTCCGTGTAGCCGTCGTTGTCGCTGTCGTCGTTGCGGTCGGCGAGGGCTTGCTCTTGAGCTGCGGCCAGCCGCCCACTTCGTCCTGGCTGTCGATCCTGCGGTGCGTGCGGTCGCGGATGCCGCTGATGAGCCTCTTGTCCGCGGCGTCGCGATGAAGCGAAGCGCCGGCCTTCTCAAGCACCAGTTTGCATGCCTCCGCACCGCGTTCGCCTGGTTTCGTGCTTGGCGTCCGGTTAAGCGGAGCGGAGCGGAAAGCGTCGGGACCAACAGGGTTTTGCCTTGTTGCGGGCCATAACCCCCACGATAATGCCTGCCTCAACTCCCAACGTAAGGAGCCTCACATGGCAAAGGTGAACAGAGCGGGCCTACGTGACCAGGCCCAAGGCTTCGGCCTTCTCTCGGACCCGACACGCCTCGGGATCCTGTCGCTACTCGCGAAAGGCGCGAAGAACGTCACGGCGTTGTGCAAGGCCCTCGGCCTGAAGCAACCCACGGTCAGCCGCCACCTCGGGCTGCTCCGGATGGGCCGGCTGGTCAACGGCGTTCGTCAGGGCAAGGCCGTCGTCTACACGACGGACCAGGCGAACCTGAAGGCGCTGGCGTCGGCGGTGGGGAAGATGATGCCACGGTAGCCATACGGTTGGGGACGAGGCGCAGCCTGGGCCTCATCGTGAACTGCCGGGCCCCACGCTGGGCGGCCGATGTCTCGGGGCCTACCCGGGAGAGTTCGCGATACCGGCAGCCGAACCCCATCCGGGGGCTTTGCTGATGACGGTTCGACACAAGGCCTACCATCTCTACCGTGATGAGGAACTGCAGGACTCCGCAATCCCGGACCGTGAGTGGCCGGTTGGCCGACGGCCCTCTGGAGACGTCGGGTAAAGAAAGGCTAGTCATGCACGCCGCTTCAGGCGGTGCAACGGTGCGTGTCGCGTCCGTTGTGCTCGCGCTCATGATTCCGCTCGCCTCGGCCGACGCGAAGACCGAGGACCCGTTGTGCAACGAGTACCTCGCCATCGTCGAGGACGCGGTGGATCGGTTCGAGCCGCTCTGGAAGGACGATTCCGCTCGCGTGCCCCACAGCGGTTACTTCGACTTCAGCCGATACGACACGTGGGGGCCCAAGTGGTACGCGCCGGAGATCACCGTCCCAGGCACGGGCATGGTGGTCTTCTGCTATTCGGTGCTGCTCAACGAGACAGACCAGGCGACGTTCGGCAAGCGCCGGGTGCCCCGGGCCGTGCTGCTCGACCACGCGATCAAGGCGATCCGCTGGTGCTGCCTGACCAGCGCGTATGTCGATAAGCCGTACCCGTTCCCCGTGCCCGGCGGGTACGAACAGCGCATGATGCACGGTAGTTGGATTCGCCCCCACGGCCATCGCACCGACGTGATGGGCTGGCTGACGGTGGGCACGATGAGGCTGTGGGACCGTCTCGACGCCGAGACCAGGAGGCTCCTCGAGCAGATGATGGTCGGGGCCGCGCCGCGCGAGCGGCTGGCCCGGCGGTGGCAGTACGGCCAGGGCGGCAACCACGACATCGTCAAGCAGGACATGGCCAGCACCATCGGCGCGGCATTCATGTTTCCGAAGCGGGCCGATGCGGCGACGCACCTGGACGTGATCCGCGGCAACGGCATCGACCTCGTGTCGACCGAGCACGACCGGGCGTGCCGCGTGGTCGCCGACGGCAAGCCCATTCACGGCTGGTCGCAGGGTTGGAATCTGTATCCGGATTATTCGAGCGATCATCACGGCTGGGCGCAGGTGTGGTACGGCGGCGACCTGCTCTTCGAAGCGCGGTGTTACGTCGAGTTCGTGAGCCGCCTGGCCGGCATCGAGGTGCCGCAGGTCTTCACCTACGACGGCAACGGCTTCGACGGCGTACTGGCGTGGCACAAGACGCTGTGTCTGCCCGAAGGCGAGCCGGCCTCCGTCCATGGCATGGAGTACGACGCGTATTACGGGGCGGGGCTGCTGGCGTACGCCTACGGGGCGATCGTCAAGAAGGACCCGGTCTCGGCCGCCCTGGAGCAGCGGGCGGCCGGGCTGCTCGGCCGGCACGCGCGGGCCGTCGGCGTGTACGACTATCATCGCAACTCCTGGGCCAAGGCGGCCGCGGCCTACCTGATGCACACGCTGGCGGGGCCGCGGGCCGACCCGCTGCCGATCCAACAGGCGTGGGATGCGCTCCGGGGGGCCGCCCACTACCGCTGGCAGAAGAACCTCATCCATCGCGATGCGGATCGCTGGGCCGCCTTCTCGTGGGGCAGCACGTCCAATACTGCCAAGGTCGCGCCGTGCGGGTTCGTGGTGCCGACGCGGGACCTGGCCCCAGACCTTGAGCCGCTCGTCTACTTCCATCCTCAGTCGCTCACCGGCAAGGTCTCGGTCACGGCCGCCGGCAAGCCGCAGGCCAAAGTGGTGTCCGAGCCGATCTATCGGTACCGGTGTCGCGATGATGGCGTCGCGACGGCGGGCGTGGTCAGCGGCTCGGCGCTCGACCGCTACTACGCGTTCTGGTCACTGCCCGACGGGCCCTGCGTGTTGTTCACCGTGTTCCGGACGCGGGCCGCGTGCGAGGTGGCATGGACGGGTCTGCCGGTGCAGTTCTACGTCCGGCCGGGGATGACGTCGGGCCGGCGGTACGTCGATGCCGAGGGCGAGCAGCCGCTCGAACAGCCGGCCGAACGCACGTCCTCGTGGTGGTGCGTGGACGACGTGCTGGGGATGGTTGTCGCGGGCGGCAACGGCCGGATCCGTATCCACCGGTCGGTCGGCAACAACTGGGCCCGCACCGACGCCTACAAGGACAAGTGCGACGGCGTGTTCGTCTCGGGCCTCCGTGCCGCCAAGGCGGCGCGGGCGACCACGCCCGTGGACCTGGCGGCAACCATCTGGACCGACACGTCGCACGGTCGCATCGCGCGGATTGCGGCGACCGCGCAGCCGCTCGCGCCGCTGCCGCCAGGGTGGAAGGGCCAGGTCATCGACGATCCACACCGCCCCGGCACGCGCCACCTGACCGTCGTGAACCTGTTCGGCCGGGATTCATCGGCCACCGTCGACGTCTCGATGCCCGAAGGGGCGGCCGTCGTCTCCACCGGCACGACGGTCACCGGCCGGACCGGCCGGACGTACCTGCACCTGGAGACCCTGGAGACGTTCGGCGAGTCGGCACAGGTGTACGCCGAGGTGCTCAACGGCGGGGCGGTCATCGCCCGGCGCATCACGCCCACCCGCTACGACTTCCGGCCGGCGGACGGCAAGCCCGTGCGCCTGGCGCTGCGGTATGCCGGCGGGGCCGCCGAGGGCCTCGCCTGGGTCTCTGGCGAGGGGGGCGAGCCGCAGCGGTTCCCGACGGACGCGGCGGGCCAGGTCCCCCGGTTCGTCGTGGACCTCGACGAGCGGGGCCGTCTCGAGATCCATCGGGCGGCCGCCGACCACGTCGGGCCTGCGGTCGAGATTACCGACATCCACGTGCGCCACGAGGATGCGGTCAGCGTCGAGGTGACGGCCGCCGACCGCAGCGGGATCGCCGGCGTCGAACTGTTCTGCGACGGCCAATCGCTGGGCGCCCGTTCCTCCCCGCCGTACGCCTGGACGCATCGCCCCGGCAAGGGCAGCCACACGTACCATGCCATGGCGACCGACGGGGCAGCCCGGTCCAACCGGCGATCCTCGTTCAAGCGGACCGTGGACGTCGGCGTCACCGGCCGATAAGGAGCACGACGATGGCAGGCACGCATCCTCCTCTCATGCGCACGGCGGCGTGCATCGCGATCTTCCTCTGTTCGCTGCCGGCCTCGGCCGCCGATGCCCCGAATGCGCCGTCCCCCGACGCCCGGCCGGCGTGGTGGAAGGCCGAAACCGCGCTCTCTGAAAGCGGCACGCTCTCGCTCGCGGACAAGCCGTGGTGGGCCAAGGCCAAGGCGCTTAAGCCGGGCGAGCATATCGCGCTTCGCAGCACGCTGGCCGACGGTGGACGCATGCTTGTCCGGCGCGAGCAACCGAGCGCCGGGGGCAAGACGCTCGACATGCTCGTCTGGGTGATCGATGACGACGGCGACATGCCCGACGGCGCCGACGACGGCGACACCGACAGCGACTGCTACGTGGTCGATTACGGCGTCGACGGCACCGTGGACCGCATGGTCGATTACCTCGACAACGACGGTGACGACGATCCCGACGAGATGGACATCCGCTACTTCCATGGCGGCCAGTTGCGGATCGCCTGGTTCGGCTTCGACCTCGACGACGACAGCCGCATGTGGAGCTTGTCGAATTATCAGTACGACCACAACTTCTTCCGCAGCGACCCGTACGGCGACAGCATGATCTGCGCGGGCAAGTACGACCCCGAGCGCCGGCGATGGACCCCCATCAGCGAGTGCCCCTTCGCCTTCTACGACACGGACGGCGACGGGTTCTCGGAGGCGGTGGTGCGCGCGAGCGCCGTGCCGCTCGGCTTCGATCCCAAGACCGAGCGCGATCCCGGCAACGCGCTGTTCAGTTTCACCAAGCCGTTCGAACCTCGCATGCGGAAGATCGGTGTGGTCAACATCCGCTACGGCATCGACCTCGATAACCTCAGCAGCAAGGACCGGCCGCTGCATTACGACCTGGGGTTCAACATGATCGGGCGGCTGCCGTACAAGTTCCCGGGGATGGAGCACACGAACCCCCTGCGCCGCGCCCCTGGCACGGTCATCTGCGTGCCTCACGGCGCGGCGCGCGGCGTGGCCGAGACGTACCCCGCCGAGGCGACCGGCTTTTCGTGGCGCGAGTACGCCGACGACACGGTGACGCTCGGCTTCGGCCCCCGCGCCGACAAGGACCGCCGCTGGGAGGGCGTGTTCTGGATCTGGCGCCGCCGCATCATGCACAACACCGGCGGTCCCACGCAGACGTGGAACATGCGCCGCGAGTACCGGCCCACGCCATCCACCCGGCGCGACCTCTACTATTGCCGCGCCGACCGGCGCATTCACCTCAAGGGTGCCGCCGAAGGGTGGCTTCAAATCGGCCATCTCGGCGGCGGCAAGGCGTGGGGCGAGATCCGCATGTTCGACACCGACGCCGACGGCTACTTCGACCGCTGGGAAACCTACCGGGCCGGGACGCCCACACCCGCCAGGGTCGCCACGGTGCGCGATGCCGGCGTCCGCGACCTGCCCGCCGACTGGACGGAACTTGGCCGCATCTACACCACGGAGATCCTGCCGGAGGCGCTGCGGGCCGACCGCAAGATCATCGACGCCATGCGCACGCTGCTGCCCGACCATCCAACCCCCGAATCGCTGCAGAAGGCACTGGCCGACGCCGACGACGACACCGAGAAACGCTACGTCTTGGACCTGGTGCGCGAAGACCTGTACCTCGCGCTCGTCCGGCATTTTCGCGCCGCCAGGCCGCAGGGCGCCGACGCCGACGAATCGAAGGCGTGGGGCTTGGCCGAGCGGCTGTCGCGGCTCGACACGGCGTACGCCGAGGGGCGGTTCGACCAAGCGGTGCGGATCCTCGAACGCCTCCGCCAGGGCGTCGCGCCGCGCGGCATTTCGGGCGTGTTTGGGGACCTGTTTTCGGCGCGCTGCAAACGCGCTGAACAGTCGGGGGCACCTTGACGTAAGTCTTGAATTGAACGAGCGTTACGCTCGGTCGGCCACGGTTTTCTGGACCGCAGGTCGGGTGTTCGAGTCACCCCGGCCGGTCCGGGGTAGACCTACGCGTGGGCGCTACGCTTTTGAGCCGCCCCCGGCACGGTCTTACTCCGCCCTTTACACGTCCGCAACGGCTATTGCACCACTGCTTGTCCGGCCCCGACTGACACCTCGCTGCCCGCCTGTGCGGGGTCGTCGTTCACCTCAGGCGAACGGGTTGCCTGGCCCGGCACCGACCCCCGTGCTGTAAACGCGGGGAATCTGTGTTGTCCGTATTGCCCGAGACGGCCGTCTCACCACTGCTCCGCAACACGGCTCTTGTCATTGACCGCCGTCTCGTAGTAGTAATGGCTGCAGGGAATGAAGATCTTCTTCTCAACGGCCTCGCCCTCAAGATGCTTGACGAAAGCCTCGACCGTACCTTTTGCCATTTTTCGGGGGAACTGCTGGGGCGAGTCGTAGAGTTTCTTCTCGAATACCGCCTGCTTTCCGGCCGGCGAGGCGTCGAAGGCGACAATGGTGATCCGCTCGGCCTTGCCTGCTTTCTGGACCGCGGCATAGGCGCCGAGCCCCGAAGGGTCGTTGATGGCAAAAATGCCGACGATCTCCGGGTGCGCCTGAAGGATGTCGGTCGCCACGGTGTACCCGTCGTTGCGGTTGCCTTTGCCTGACAGTTCGGTGACGATTTCGAGAGTGCTGTTATTCTTCTTCAGGTGTTCTTTGAACCCATCAACGCGCAGGATGCAGGAGGTGACCTCGGGATAGGAGATGATCGCGATCTTCCCGTTGTCGCCGGTCGCCTTCATCATGCTCTCGCCGGCAAGCAGTCCGCCCTGGAAGTTGTCGCTGCCGATGTGCGAGATGACCAGGTCCTTGGCGTCCGGATCGGTCACCTGCACATCGTACGTAAATACTGGAATGCCCGCCTCATGCGCCTTCTTGACACCCTCGCCGGCAGACTTGGAGTCAACCGGGTTCAGGAAGATGGCGTCGACCCCCTGCGCGACAAAATCAGAAAGTTGGCTGTTCTGTTTCGCCGGGTCGTTGTTCCCGTCGAGACTGATGATCTTGTACCCCACCTTGGCGGCTTCCTCAGCCATGATGTTGGAGATGAGTTTGAAGAACGGATTGGTCAAGTCCATGCACGTGACCCCGATCTTCCCCTTGACCTGTGGCTTTTCGCCCTCGGCGCTCCCGCTCTCAGACGGCTGCTCCGAACAGGATGCCACCAGCAGGCAGAAGACGACCGCACACACGTCTGCCAACAGGATTGTCTTGTTCTTGATCATGCCCTTTTCCTTTCCTTGCTGCTCCTGGCTCTAACGGGAAGAAACGCTGTGATCCCTTTGCCGCCACGAACCTTATCCAACAGAACGGCCCCGAGGATGACGCCCCCGAGCACAACCTGCTGTGTATAGCTCTCCATGCCCACCAGGTTCATCCCATTCTGAATGACCGAGATGATGAATGCGCCGATGAGCGTGCCCAGAATTCGCCCCGAGCCACCCGCCAGGCTCGTTCCGCCGACCACGACCGCGGCAATCACGTACAACTCGAACATGACCCCCATGTTGGGGGTCCCGGTTTTCAGTTGCGACGCCTGAATGCACCCTCCGAGCCCGGCAGCCAATGCACTGATGACGTACACGAAGACAATCACGAACTTAACCGGGACGCCCGAAAGGCGTGCCGCCTGTTCGTTTCCCCCAACGGCATAAATGTAGCGCCCCAAGCGCGTATGGGACATGAAGACATGAGCGACCACGTAGAGCACGACGAGAAGCAGGACGGTGTTCGGAACGCCCAACGAGCGTCCCTGTCCCAGCCAGGACAACGCTTCCGGGACCTGGTAGATGGAGAACCCCCCGGTGATCATGAAGGCCAAGCCGCGCGCCATCAGCATGATCCCAAGCGTTGTAATGAAGGGTGGGACCTTGAACTGGGCAACGACAAAGCCGCCGAGCGCACCCACGGCGCCGCAGGCCAACGTTCCCGCGAGGAACCCGACCAGAACCACCCATGCCGGCGCGCCCAGTCCCCCGAGGTGCTTCATGACCAGCGTCCCAACGACAGCAGACAGCGCAATGAGGCTGCCCACGGAGAGGTCGATCCCGGCGGTGATAATGACCATGGTCACCCCGGTCGCGATGACGGCAATGACCACAATCCGGTCCACAATGGCCAGCAGATTGGATCGCTTCAGAAAGCCAGGCCAGTAGTAGGACTTGGGAACAATCAGTTTGTGCCCGGCAAGGGTCGGGTGCGTTTCCACGATACGCTCGAGCACCCTCCATTTGAGCACATCCGGCGCCGTCACGATCGCAGCCAGTTTCCGGCCTTTGGCCTGAAGGTCGTCCAAAGCCAGACGCGCATCACGCGGTGACCCAATAACCGTACGCGTGTTCGAGAAGCCGGCCCCCTTCAGTTTTCGGTCCAATCTCTCGGCCAGCAAGGCAGAATCCTTGTTCGCGGCGCCGACGACCAGGATCGTGTCCATCTTGCCGCAGTCCGCACGAACCTGTTGCAGAAGCGCATCCGCAGCGCCGGCCCCGCTCGGCACCTGCTCTGTGACAGTAAGGACACTGAACAGCGCGCAGAGTGCAATCAGCACCAGGATCATTCCGTAATCAGCAAACAGTTTTGTCATTCTGAATGCCCGCAACCCGCTTCCACTGAAGCCGATTCTGCGATTGCCATGGCAAGGATGTCTTCTTGCCGGGCGTTTGCGACGTCGCTGATCTCGCCCTTGATCCGGCCCTCGTGCATCACAATGATCCGGTCGCTCATGCCCAGGATCTCGGGCAGTTCACTGCTGACCATGATGATGGCTTTCCTGTCCGCCGTCAGCCGGTTCATCAGTTGATAGATTTCGTACTTGGCGCCCACGTCAATGCCCCGGGTGGGTTCGTCGATGATGATGATGTCTGCGTGATGGGCCAGCCACTTGGCCAGCACGACCTTCTGCTGGTTCCCGCCGGACACATTCTCGGCAACCTGCTCCTGGTCGGACACCTTGATTCTGAGCGTATCGATATACTCCGCAAACGCCGAACGCTCCGCCCGCTGATCCAGGAAGAGGCCCCTGCTAAAACGCTTCAGGTTGGGCAGGCCGAAATTCTCGCGGACCGAATGCTTCAACACCAGCCCCTGCCCTTTGCGGTCCTCGGTGAGCAGGCAGATACCACGCCGCATGGCATCGCGGGGGCTCCGGATCGTTGCTTCCCGGCCGTCAACGAAGATACGTCCCCGATCCGCGGCGTCCGCACCGAAGATGATTCGCATGGTCTCGGTGCGTCCGGCCCCGACCAGTCCGGCAAAGCCGAGAATCTCCCCCGCCCGGACGCCGAAACTCACACCCCGGACCGCATCGCCGCGGCAAAGGCCCTCCACTCGCAGGCGTTCGGGGCCCAGACTCACCGCGCGACTGGGAAACTCCGTCTCGAGCGACCGGCCGACCATCATCTCGATCAGCCCCTCGCGTGTAATGCTCCCGACAGGGTGCGTTCCCACGTGGGCGCCGTCGCGAAGAACCATGACCCGGTCCGCCACGTCGAAGATCTCGTCGATCCGATGGCTGATGTAGATGACGCCGATGCCATGGGATCTAAGATCCTTGATGATGGCGAACAGATGCGCGACTTCCTGCGAGGTCAATGCGGCTGTGGGTTCGTCCATCACGATGATCCGGGCATTCACGGACAGGGCCTTGGCGATCTCCACCGTTTGCTGCTGGGCCACGGTCAGATCCCGGCACCGCGCGTTCGGGTCAATCTCGATCCCGATCTTCTCGAACAGGCTCAGCGCTCCCCGCTGTTCCTCGGCGGCTCTGATGAACCCGTGCCGCACACGTTCCCGCCCCAGGAAGATGTTCTCTCGCACCGTGAGGTCCGGGATGAGATTGAACTCCTGGTAGATGATCGAGATGCCCGCCGCCTGGGCAACCGTGGGCGACGAGACGTGCCTGGGCCGGCCGTCGAGCAAGATCTCGCCGCTGTCCGGATGGTAGGCCCCGCCCAGGATCTTGATAAGCGTGCTCTTGCCCGCCCCATTCTCGCCCACCAACGCCAACACCTCGCCTGCGTGCAGATCGAGTGACACGTTTTTCAGCGCGTGGACGCCCGGGAACGACTTGTCGATCCCGTTCATTTGCAGCAGGGGCTGTTGATCCGCGGGGCGATTCTTCATCGTCGTGCTCGCTCGGATGCCTTGCCGGCCGCCGTGCTGTTCGTGACCGGTCCCGTCGCATGGAAACAAGAGAGCACCTCAAGGATCGGTCGTTCCGGTCGCATGTGTAAAGGGCGGAGCAAGACCGTGGCGTGGGGCGAAGCAAGAGCCTAGCGCCCACGCGTAGGTCTACCCCGGACCGTCCGGGGTGTCAATTGTAAACGGCGGAGTAACGTGCGGCGGGAGGCGGCACCGCGGAACGGTGGCACGTGGCGAACCGGCGGATCCGTGACACACCTCATCCGTCCGGCCGGCGGTGGCTGGTCACTTCCTCGTCCACCCAGCCGGGTTCTTCCCAGGTCATCCCACGCCTTCCTGGCACTTTCCGAGTCGGCCCGGCCTTGTAGAAGGCACAGGACTTCGGCCCGTATCCAGGCCCTGCCCCACAGAAGCATCATCTCCCGGCTACAGCCTGCAATCAAGCGCAAATAGTGTTCGAGTCACCCCGGGCGCACCATGTAAGTCAGGCAGAGACAGGCATTTACGCTTGTCGCTGCTTCTCTTTGGGCGCGGACTGGAGGACGTGAGGTCGAAACAGGGTTCCATCCGGAGCCACAGTTCCTGCGGCTCCACAAGGCTCGGCAACCGCTGTTCGGCCTTAACGGGTGCGACGGCGAAGCAGCATGCCCAACCCGCCGAGGACCAGCAGCGCCAGCGTGGCGGGTTCGGGGACCACGTCGATCGTGCCGTCGGTCGCGAAGTGGCCGAAGTTCCACGAGAGGCCCGGATCGAGTCCGGCCTGGCTGGTGTCGAACAGGTCGTTGACGTCTCCGACGACCGCGATGGTGCCCGCGTCGAGGATGTCCCAACTGTCGCCGTCGACGGGGGTGTAACCGTCGAGGATCAAGTTGATATCGCTGTCCGAGTTAAACGTGGCCGTTCCGGTGACGCTGAGGAAGTCGTAGTCGGTGCCGGCGCCGCCCGTCCCATCGCCGAAGATTTCGATTTCCAGCGTGCTCTTGTGGGTTCCGGCGGCGGCCAGGGTGTAGTCCACCGTGACGTTCATGGTTCCCGCCGAAGCGCCGATCCGGAGCAGGCTGGCGGCGTCGGTGTTTTCCTGGGCGAGGCTGCCGATGTAGGTCTCAAGGCCGCCGATCGTGCCACCGGTCCAGTTGAAGATGTCGGTGGCCATCGCGTTGCCGGTGCTGGCCTCGTTAAACTGGAGCGTGCCGCTCTTGAGGTTGATGGCAGTGGTTCCGCCACGGTTGATGATGTCGTCGCCCACCCACACCGTGGGGGTGTCGGACCCGGACCCGATGTTGATCTCGCCTTCCTGGCCGGTACCGGCGTTGTTCGACAGTTGGATGTCTTTGCCGACGTACAGGATGGCCGTGCCGAGGATGTTCACCACGCTCATTTCGCCATCCTTGGTGTTATTCAGATTGAGGCGCCCATGGTTGGGGTTGTTGACGGTGGCCGGTCGGAGGTCGTAGGTGCCGCCGTTCATGGTGAACGTGCCCACGGAGTTGGTGTTCTGGCCGACAACCAGATTGTCGGTGTTCTGGGTGAAGGTGCCGCTGTCCACCCGGATCAGGCCCACGCCGTCTTCGGCCGGCTCCACATTGCCGCCGGTGACGCTGACCGTGGGCGCGCCGCCCCCGACACCGATGTTGATCGTCCCGTTGCCGACGGCATTGTCGGCGCCCTTCATTTCACCATCAGTAATCGTGAAGTTGCCGCTGTTGATATTGAGGATGCCGGTGCCCTCGTTGGCGGCAAACGCGGCCTGGACGTTGACGGTGGCGCCGTCGATGGTCAATGTCCCGGTGCCGTTGTTCCCGGCGTACAACCAGCCGGTGCAGGTCAGGCTTTTCGTGGCGTCCAGCGTCAGGCTGCCGGTCTGGCCGGCGGCCTCGCCGACGCGGAAGCTTCGCACGGTGATGGTGTTGCCGGTGATGGTGGCGTTGGTGGTGTCGAGGTAGAACTGGGCCTGGTTGACCGTGGGGTCAGCCATGATCACGTCGCCCGTAACGGTCAACGTGGCGTCGTTGGTCACGTGGTAGGCGCCGCCCTGCTCATTGGCGGCGGCGCCGAACTTGAGGTCGCCTCCGATGCTGACCGTGCCGCCGCTCTGGTTGACGTTGCCCTGGGCCGCTGTGCCGCCGAGGATCAGGTTGCTGGCCCCCGAGAGCGTCAGGCTGCCGTCGCTGATGTCCAACTGGGCCGCGTCGGCACTTTGGCCGACGGCGTTCTGAATGTTCAGGTCCGCGCTGCGGGTGACGGTGTCACCGGCATCGCTGATCGTCGCGATTCCCGGGCCGAAGCCCACGCTGGCCCCGGTGCGGGTCGCCTGGACCTTGGTGGTGTCCGTGAGATCGAGCGTCCAGTCGGTGTCGCCGGCGTCGAGTTGGATATTGGCCTGGTTGGTGATGGCCCCGCCGCCGGTCTCGAGCAGCGTGTAGGTCGTGCCGTTGATCAAAGCACCGCCGCGTTGGGAGGGAAGGACATCGGGGTCCCAGTTGGCCACCGTGGTCCAATCGTTTCCGGTGCCGCCGCCGTCCCACTCCGCCGTTTCGCCGGTCAGCATCGACTCGGCGGCGGGCGTCTCGATATCGAGCGTGGCGTTGCCCGCGCCGGCGCTCTTGTCGAGGTCCATGGTGGGCGCCGTCAGCGGCAGCGCCTGCCCGGAGAAGGTCATTTTCAGCGTGGCCCCGTCCTCGGTG
>Ga0114930_10003019_pt1 | contig 14946 bp, 12 predicted proteins | sample AnhtaG_FD_87300 | JGI IMG/M metagenome (GOLD analysis project Ga0114930, IMG submission 87300) | Deep subsurface microbial communities from Anholt, Denmark to uncover new lineages of life (NeLLi) - Anholt_01485 metaG | ecosystem: Environmental > Aquatic > Marine > Oceanic > Sediment | place... | reverse complement strand
TTATTGCTCGGCGCAAGATGAATTCCAACGAACGTCCTCCAACCGATTACCGTGGCATGCGCAAGCGCAATGAACTCTGGCTGCTGGGCGCTGCCGTCGTCGTCTTGGTGGTGGTTGGAGGTGGCCTGATCGGGCTGTTGTTCGGTCTTGGCAAGATGATGGCGGCCCTGCCCTGTTTGTTGGCCGGAGCGGGCGCCATCGCGGTGCTCTACTTCTTCTTTGCCGTCCTCGGACGATGGGCTGACGGGTGATCCGAAGGGGCAGCCGACGCCGAGGGCCGATCTCAGCATCATGCCCAGAGATAGGGGCAGTGGGCATGACGGAACAGTGCGAGTCCGCGCCTTTCGTGTGATCTTGCAGGTGCCCCTCAACGTTTGGCGGGGACTGTACGAGAAGCGGTGAGACTGCTTGGGAGGTTATTGCGATCGGACCAGTGTTCCCGGCGAGCCACATCAGTAGTGCTCCGCGTGCCGACGAGTATTTCTAAGGCATCTATGGGAGGATCGATTGGATCAGGAAATGAGACTCAAGGAAAAAGTCGTGGTTGTTACTGGGTCAACGCGTGGAATAGGCCGAGCTATCGCAGAGGCATGTGCCCAAGAGGGTGCTCGAGTCGTGCTCTGTTCACGCGATGAAGCTGCGGTGAAGCTGGCAACCGGAGAGCTCTCACAACAGGGATTCGAGGTATCTGGGCTAGCTGCGGATGTGTCCACCGTGAGCGACCTTGAGAAGTTGCTTCAACATGCCATCGAGACCTGGGGACGAGTGGATGTTTGGATCAATAATGCAGGGCTATCGGGCGGCTATCGACCTCTTGATGAGATGATCCCGGAGGAGATCACGAACGTCGTTGGTGTCAATCTCACAGCCGTTCTCCAAGCGTGTCGGATCGTCATTCCCCAGTTCCTCCAAGGCGGAGGAGGTATCCTGATCAACATCAGTGGAAAAGGTGGACGCGGGGACGCCACTCCCTTCATGGCTACCTATGCGGCCACGAAAGCCGCGGTCAGTAGTCTCACCAAGAGCCTCGCGCAAGAGTTCAAGGATTATCCTGTATCTATCCATTCGGTTGTTCCCGGAATGGTGGCAACCGACCTGCTCAAAGATGTGAGGACCAGCGAGAAGCTGGCTGCCATGTCTGAGAGCCTGCCATACGTCTTGAAAGCCATGGGCGTTCCGGTGGATGAAGTGGGACGCTTCGTGGCCGAGATTGCGGCACAGGAACCGGGGAAGGTGACGGGCAAGAACTACTCGGTGCTGAGAGGGTCTAGGTTGATACGAGGCATCGTGTTGCTGATGTGGTACCGGGCAAGTGGTAAGATAGAGGCGACCACGTGACGATAGTGCTGGGCTGCTTGCTGTTCGCGGCTATCGCTACGCTACTCGTGGCTGTGCCAAAGATGAGTCGGCTTCTAGGAATTGCAGCGCTCGCGCCGTGTGGGCTCAGTTGCCGGAAGTGTTTCGCCAACTCGCAGGGCGAGATAGCAGGGTTGAGTACGCAGTTACAGGAGCGTCTGGGTTCTCTTGACATCTACGCCGAGAGGTTCTCGGCTTTCGTTCCGGCATTTGAGCGGTACCCCGCCTTCAAGGGATTGCTCGCCTATTTCGCACAAGGACAGTGCGACGGATGTCGGCAGGGCGCCTGTTTGTACCCCGACTGTGGTGTGGTTACCTGCTACCAGGAGAAGTGTGTAGACTTCTGCTTTCAGTGCGACGAGTTCCCGTGCCAAGAGACCAACTTCGATCCCCACCTCGAGCGTAGGTGGCTCCAGATGCAGAACCGGATGAAGGAGATTGGGGTCGAAGCCTATTACGAGGAGACGAAGGACCAGGCTCGATATCGGTGACCGATAGCTGTCAGTTGGATTGCCGAGAGGGGCGCGACACAGGACCGTACATGATGAATCCGAAGGAACGTCCTCCAACCGACTACCGTGGTCTGCGCAAGCGCAATGAACTCTGGCTGCTAGGCGCCGCCATCGTCGTCTTGGTGGTGGTTGGGGGTGGCCTGATCGGGCTGTTGTTCGGTCTTGGCAACATGTTGACAGCGTTGCCCTGCTTGCTGACCGGAGCGGGCGCCATCGCGGTACTGTACCTATTCTTCGCTCTCCTCGAGCGATGGGCTGATGGGTGATCAGAAGGGGAGAACCGACGCTCCGGGTGCAAACCCGCATTCCTCTAGCAGACTACGGAATCACCCTTGCGAAGGTTCCCAAACCTTCGCAAGGATGGCCATAGACAGCTTGACTGTCGGGGGAGATTCCTTCTTCCCAGGAATACTCACCAAAGGCCATCACCTGTACGGATGGAGGGTTGCACTGGCGGATTCCCGAGCTATGTAATGAAGCAACAACTGCGGAGAACGGATCTGGTCTGGCTCCTGGCCACCCCCCTCTATGTCCTCCTGGGCACGCTCCGCCACGAACTCAGCCACGCCATCGTTGCCCTTTTGCGGGGTGCAGTGATAGAGGAATTCGTCTTCTGGCCGACCTGGAGCGAGTGGGGTTTTCGTTGGGGCTACGTCGTTTGGTACGGCCGCAAGGCTTTGATGGTCACGGCAGCTCCGTACCTGTGCGACCTTGCCACCTTCATCATCGTGTTTGTGATCTGCACGCGGGTGCGTGTCCGACGACACTGGCTGTGGATCAATCTGGTCGTCATCGGGCTCATCTCCCCGCTGGTGAACTCGGCCTACAACTACGTGAGGGGTTTCATGGTTGTGGGAGACGTGGCGAGGCTATTGCAGGAATTGCCAGATCCTCTGGTCCACGCCTATTTCGCTGTGACCCTGGTCATCTACGCCTACGGTCTCTTTCTCGTCCTGAAGCCGAAGAGCACCGCGGCGCCTCACGCGAGTGACTAGTTCCCCGCGCGACTATGACTCGCCCACGGCGAGAGTCTCCAGTTGGTGCAGCGGTTTCATGCCTGCTTTGGCCTGTGCCTCGTTGGGGACCGACGCCTCATCAGGCTTGTCCGACACGCCGAAGAGCAACGCCCCGCGTTCCCGAAGCGCAGCGGCTGTCTCCCTTACCTCCTGGGTGATAACAATCCGCTGCGCGAGCACTTCTTCCACCGACCCTCCAGCCAGGTCGCCAAAGCGGGCCACCGTGGTCAGGTACTCGTTGTAGCGAAAGGCCTTGAAAGGTGTGGGGTCTGCCGCCTGGACGGATTGCCATACATCGTCGTGGATGGAGGTCAAGCCCGTGGGCGCCAGTTCTGAGCGACGGCTCTGGACCTGGTGGATGAAGTCAGTGAAACCCCGCATGGCTCCGGAGTTGACCTCGCTGATCAAGGCGTCCAGTTCCACGAGTCCTGCGCCCAGCATGAGGCAGATGTAGGCCAGGTAGTCCTGGTTGTCGGCCGTGAAGGAGTGATAGTCTGGCTGGTTCAGTTCATCGTAGGCTGCGCGGAAGGCCGGCTCGTGGAAACGCGGGCGCAGTACGTCGGCGACCGTGCGTCTCACCCCTTCGACCCGCGCTTCGTCAATCACCTTGTCGTTGCGTCCCCTGGCGCCGACGGCGGTCTTGTCCACATCTATCACTACCGCCGTGGTCTCGTCGAGCACAAACCCCTCGCCTTCGACGAAACGGACGAATTCGGGGAGTGCAGACCATCGATTGGCAACGTATAGGGAGCCTTCCACCTTCACCTTGGGGGGTTGGCTCAATTCATCTCGACCAATAAAGGCCCATCCTGGCCATTGGCCCGCCGCACACAGGTTGAGAGACGCTGTACCGTCATTCATTCGTGTGTCGCCGATGTAGATCAGCCGTCGGACTGCCGTGTCGGGCTGGTCGAGCGCTCTGGCTCGTCTCAACATCTCGGCGACGACGGACGAGTAATCCCGCTCGGTCTTGCGGGGTAGCGTGCTGCCCTCCAGGTGAAGGTCTCCTCGCAGATGATCAATGGAGGGCAGACGTCCGTCTGCCGGGATCAGATTGCGGTAGACGACGAGGTCTCCCAGGATCTTGTGCAATGATGTGAGTCCTGCCATCTGGTATGGCATGCTATACTCCGCTGCAAGATCTGACTGAGAGGGATCCAAGGCCGTTGGTGAGGCGTCTCCGTCGTGGCATTGCACCTTTCATCGTCTCTATCACGCAATCCAGCCCTGGCCCACCAGGAGTTCGGCGTTGTGGATCGATCCTCCAGCCGCTCCCCGGAGGGTGTTGTGCCCTAGAAGCCTGGCCGAAAAGTGTCATAACCAACTGATTCCTGTGGTATAATAGGTCTGGAGTTCGTAGGCTGGGGAGGGATGGCATGCTCGGAAAGCGATCGGCTCAGCGGGGGCTGTTTGAGGGAGACCATCTTTACGTGGATCATGTTGGTCGGGACTCCTTCTATGGTTTCCTGGCCAGCCAGCGCGGGCGGATGTTTCGTGATGAGGATTTCGCCATGCTCTACTGCCCCGACAACGGCCGTAACAGTGTGCCTCCCAGCTTGTTGGCCACCGCGCTTGTGCTGCAGGCTCACGATGGCGTTTCGGATGAGGAAGCCAAAGCACGGGCCGACTTCGATGTGCGTTGGAAGGTAGCTTTGGGGGTTGAGATCGAAGACCGTCCTTTCGCCAAGAGCACGCTGCAACTCTTTCGGGCGCAACTGATCCTCCACGAAGGCGTTCGGGCGATCTTTCAGAAGAGCTTGGCACTTGCGCGTGAGAGCGGGTACTTGAAGAAGCGCAAGATCAAGGCAGTTGTGGATACGAGCTACATACTTGGTCGCGGAGCGGTCAAGGACACCTACAATCTCCTGGCCGATGGCATCGTCCAACTGATCCGCGCTCTGGCGTCTCTTTGTGGGGAGGAACCAGAAGTTTGGGCCGCAAGCCATGGTCTGTCTCGCTACTTTGGGACCAGCATCAAGGGTGAAGCGAGCGTCAACTGGGACGATGCGGAGGAGACGCGAGAGTTCTTGGCAGGCATCGTCGACGATGCTGACCGCTTGTTGGAGATGACAAGAGGGGCTCTGGCGGAACACGCCCCGGGAAGTGCTGAAGAGCAACGCCTGGCAGAGGCGTCGGAGTTGCTGAGTCAACTCCTGCTGCAGGATGTTGAGAGGCGCAGCGATGGGGTTGCCATTAAGGAAGGGGTGGCCCCTGATCGGATAGTGTCGGTGCACGATCCCGAGATGCGTCACGGGCACAAGAGCAAGAGCAAACGATTTGACGGGCACAAGCTGGCTGTGGCGGTGGATGCGGAGAGCCAGTTGATTACGGCTGTGGACGTTCTGGCGGGCAATGCCTCGGACAGTGATCAGGCGTTGGAGTTGGTGGAACAAACAGAGGAGAACACGCAGCTGGAAGTCGAAGAGACCATAGGCGACTGCGCTTATGGAGATGGTGTGACCCGTCGAGCTTTTGCAGAAGCGGGACGCAAGCTCATCGCTCGGGTGCCCAGACGTAGGGGTGGGCAGTACTTCCCGAAGGAAGACTTCTCTATCGATTTGGAGACTCGGACCTGCCGATGTCCCGCGGGACAGAAGACCCGCACCCTGGTAACCAGAGGGAGCCGCAAGGACCGCACTGGGAGGCGCGAGCCGAGGCTGGCGTTCCAGTTCGACCCTGCGATCTGTGCCAACTGTCAACTTCGACCGCGTTGCGTCAGGGCAGGACCCGGGAAAGGGCGCACTATCTCGCTCCATCCTCAGGAAGGGTTGCTGCAAGAGGCTCGGAGGTTCCAGGAGAGCGAGGCCTACGCGCTCTACCGCCAGCTCCGGCAGGCAGTTGAGCACCGCCTTGCTCGCCTGATGCAGCTTGGGATGCGCGATGCACGCTACTTTGGGCGAGCAAAGACATTGTTCCAGGCACTCATGGCAGCCACTGTAGCCAATATCACGCTGGTGGCGTCCAAAACAGGACAGATGCGAGCCCGAAACCAGCTTCGGTCCCCCTGTTTTTCTTTTCTCCGTCACGCTTACCACGCTGTTCAAAGATGGCTCCGTTCACCAATCGCCTTCAGACCCACCCCAATACGGGTTTTCGGCTAGGCTCCTAGTACCACGAACTTCACGTCGAGTAGGGGGCAAGGCCGCAAGCGCCCCACGCTGATTGACATTCCCTCTTGCGCATCGCGGTCACGGATGGGCTGCGGGCGGTCGGCTTCCCTGCGGACGAGAATGGGTCTAGCAGGAGAGCTGGGCATCCGCGTCACCTGTGACGGCCCGATGAATTCCCGCAAAGCGGCTTTCACAGCTCCTAAGTCAGGTTGGTGCTCGAATTCGACAGACACGCACTCGGTGTGCCCGTCCCGGATCGGCACACGATTGCATTGGGCGCTGACGACGAACGCTGCGTCGGTGAGCTTTCCATCTCCCAGTGTTCCCAGCAGCTTGAGAGGCTCCCGCTCCAGCTTGTCTTCCTCGCCAGGGATGAAAGGGACGACGTTGTCCAAGATGTCCATGGCAGCTAGGCCCGGATACCCTGCTCCAGATACCGCCTGCATCGTGACCACAGACACTTGGCGCAGGCCGAAGGAAGCGTGCAGGGGCTTGAGGGCCATGGCCAGTTGAGTAGTCGAGCAGTTGGCGCTGGTAACGATGAAGCCTTTCCCTCCATGTCGGCGCCGTTGGCCGTCTATCAGCTCGGTGTGGTCGGGATTGACCTCGGGGATGAGCAACGGCACGTCCGGGTCCATGCGGTGGGAGGCAGCGTTGGAGCAGACCACGTATCCGGCGCCGGCGAAGCTCTCTTCCACCGGACCGGCTACGTCCGAGGGCAGCGCAGAGAAGACCAGATGGCAGTCCAGGCTAAGCTCGATGGGGCGCACCACCAGTTCTCTCACGACCTCCGGCATCGGTTCGGACAGCAGCCAGTGGCAGGCGTCGGCATACCGCTGTCCCGCGGATCGGTCGGATGCGGCTAGAGCAATCAGTTTGAACCAGGGATGATCGGCAAGTAGCTGCACAAACCTCTGCCCGATGGTGCCGGTCGCTCCCAGGATGCCTACAGGAATTCTATTCATGCCTCTCCTCCAGTCCCAACTCCTGGTGCAGAAAGCGCACGGTATCAGCCAACTGATCCTCGGGGATGCAGAAGGAGATGCTGTTTTCTGTGGCCGCCTGGGCCACTGCAATGACGCGGGTTCCATGCTTACCCACGGCCGCGAAGGCGTGGGAAGCAACGCCTGTTTGATTCCAACCCGGCACGCCTACGATGGAGATGGTGGCAACTTGCTGCTTGGTCCCAAGGCTGCAAACGTCGCTCAGCTTGCGGAAGGTCCCAGTGTTGGAGGTATCACCGTTGAGCGGCAGCTTCGACCACTCCTGCGGAGAGTCGTCGCCAAACTCCCGACACAGGATGTTCAGGCATTGCTCCTGATCCTGTTCCCGCACCACTAGGTTCAGGCTCTGCTCGGAAAAAGATTGCGAGAACATCAGGACGTCAGCGCCCGCTTCGCTCAGGCGTTGAAGCGCACGAGCTGCCATGTGCAAGGCCCAGTTGTGATCCGGACTCCCTATGGCGACAAGGCTCAGTCCCCTCGCGGAAATGATTGCGGGCAGCAGTTCGCGGTCGGGACTGGGCATGTCGGTGATCAGCGTACCGGGGTGGTCGGGGTTGAAGCTGTTCAGGATGCGCAGCGGGATCCGGTTCTCGATCATCGGACGGATCGTCTTGGGATGGAGTACTTCCGCGCCGAAGTAAGCTAGTTCCATCGCTTCGCTGTAGGAGATCTCCGACAGCGTGCGGGCGTGGGGAACGATGTTGGGATCGGCGGTGAGGATGCCGTTCACATCGCTCCAGATCCACACTTCGTCCGCGTCGAGACCGGCGCCGACGATGGCGGCCGTGTAGTCACTGCCGCCCCGCCCCAAGGTGGTCGTCACACCGCTTTGAGCGGCTGCGATGTACCCGGTGATTACTGGGATCACGCCTCGTTGGAGCAGTGGTCGAATCTGCGCCTGCAGTCGGTCTCGTGTCGGCGCCATCAGCGGTATGGCTTCTCCAAAGCTCTCATCGGTCACTATCAGATCCTTGGCATTGATCGCCTGGGCGCGCGCGCCGCGCTCCCGCAGGATGGCGGCCAGGATGCTGGCTGAAAGCTGTTCACCCAAGGACGCAACTGCGTCGCGACTCCGGACGGTCAACTCTCCGAGCACACCGATGCTGCCGTAGAGGCGCTCTAATTGGTGCAACTGATCCTCGAGGAGGCCGCCAGCTTCGAGGCGTTCCCGCCCACGACTCAACATGGCGTCCACCACCGCGAGGTGCCTGCTCAGCAGCCGAGCTTTGACTTCCCGGTAGGCGTTATCTTTGCCCTCTGCCGCAGCCCGTGCCCCGGCGATCAACTCGTCGGTGACGCCGCTCATGGCCGAGACCACGACTGCGATCTCTCCTGGGTGTGAACCGGCGTGGTCAGACCCGGGGGGTGTCATCCGCTGTTGCTGCTCGATGATGATGTCGGCCACACTGCCAAACAGTTCACTTTGGCCGACTGAGGTGCCGCCGAACTTGTGTACGATCATTGTACCCTCCGTGTTGTCGGCTGAACTCTCGTAAGTGCCTGGCTTAGATCGGTCATCAGGTCTTCGGCATCTTCAATGCCTACCGCATACCGCACTAGGTTGTCCTTGATCCCTCTCGCCTGCCACTCCTCGGGGTCGACGGAGTACAGCGTTGCCGGCTGCTGCACGACGCTCTCCACACCTCCCAGAGTGGGGCCGATATAGGGCAGGCGCAGACGATCGATGAAACGCGACGTCTGCGCCAGGTCGCCCTCGATCTCGAAGCTGACCACGCCCCCAAAACCGGTCATCTGGCGCTTGGCGATTTCGTGCTCGGGGTGGCTGGGCAGACCGGGATAGTAGACACGACGTACGACGGGGTGTCCCTCAAGGAACTGTGCGATGCGAAGGGCGTTCTCGTTCTGGCGGCATACGCGCACGTCCAGGGTCTTCAGGCCGCGCAGGAGGAGGTATGCGTCGTGAGGGCTGCTCACCCCACCCAGGATGCCTCGCGCCTCTTCGATTTCGATCAAGATGCCGTTGGTGCCAACGACTACTCCTGCCAGAAGGTCGTTGTGCCCTGCAAGGAACTTGGTGGCGCTGTGAATCACGAGATCAACGCCATGTTCTAGGGGGCGCAGATTGACGGGTGTGGCGAAGGTGCTGTCAATGACCATCATTACGTCATGCTGTCTTGCAATCTCGACCGCTCGCGACAGATCCATGATGCGCAAATACGGGTTGGTTGGGGTCTCGGAGAAGATCATACGGGTGTTAGGTCGAATCGCAGCAGCCATGGCGGTGGGCTCGTCCGGAGGTACCAGGGTTGTCTCCACGCCCCATCGCTGGAGGAACAAGAGAGCAAAGTCCATCGTCCGGTGGTATACGTCGCGGACCATTACCAGGTGGTCACCAGTGGACAACAGAGTGCTCAAGGTGGTGGTGATGGCGGACATACCGCTGGCGAAGAGCAAGGCTCTTTCTCCGCCGTCCAGTGCCGCCACCTTGCGCTCCACCGCAACTTGGGTAGGGTTACTGTACCGACCGTATTCGTGTCGAACCGGCGAGTCACCGACCGCTTTGCGATGCATGAAGTCCATGATCTCTGCCGTGTCGGCGAAGGTGTAGGTCGAGGTCTGGACGATGGGAGTGGTCAGCGCTCCGTAGGCCTTGGGCCTTTCCTCGCCCGCGTGCACCGCTTGAGTCGAGATGCGGCTGGTCATGGAACCCTCCTGCCTGGTCGTGCCAGGGTCAGTGATTGTGAGGCTCTCTCATCAGAAGAGGAAAGGGGCCTACCAAAAAGCCTCTCCAGCGGGGCTAGGTTACTGAAGAGGCACTAGGCGTTGCCGTGGTCTCATCTTCCAGTACCCGCCGGGGGTCTGACGGAATTGGCACCGCAGCGTACACATAATGGCACGCTTGGTTGCCGAGGCTTCACAGGGCCGGTCCCTCCACCTCTCTGGATGGGATTGCTCTCATCGGCTGGTATTCGATTGGCGAGGACAATACCACAAGTGCCGTAGAATGTTAAACTGAGAGACTACATCTAACCTTAAAGGCATTTAGTGCCATTGCTCTGTGACCTGAGTGGCAGTAGCATATTGGCGCCTGCGATCAAATCCAGGCCCTACGTCACCACGTGAAGCCGCTCACCCGTGATGGGTGTCCCGTAGCATGCCCTTGGCGGACTCTGCTACCCTGTGTTAGAATCTGATCGCGCGCGGTGGATCTATACCCGTGAGAGGGGCAGCCGCGCGGCGCTCAAGGCTGGAAGGTCATGGATGTACAGATGCCTGAGGCAGCTACACAGTGGGCCATCTTCTTGCTTAGCTTCGGTATAGGTGCATTCATCTTCGGCTATGGTATGTATGTACGTTTGGGCTACACCAAGCGGTACTTCCTGAAGAAAGAATCAGGCTTCTTTGGGGTCACCACGCATCAGTTCCTTCCCCTGGTCGGGGCGATATTCTTCGTTTTGGCCCTCACAGCACTGCCTGACGACGTGGGGACCAGGCAGAAGCTCCTACTCTACCTTCTCGTCCCCTCGTTCATCGTCGCCTTCCTTATCGGGCGCAGCCAACCATGGTGGTTGAAGCCCAAGTGGCTCAGGCAACTGCAGGAGAATCATCCCGACATATACCCCTTCCTGAGGGAAGTGGCCCAGAAGGAAGTCGCGGACGACCCCGACAAGGTCCGGAAGTGGGCAAGGATGGTGGACACCGTGCAAGGGCAGAACGAGTGGGTCGCCAGGGTGCGGAAGCGCAAGGGGTGGGCACGGAGGGAGTTGTACGGCGCAGATCGGCCATCTATCAAGGTCCCCCGGCGTTTCCGGCGACAGATCACGCGGCTTCAGGGGCTGCCGGCCAGCAGCAAGGGCGTCGAAGAGCAGATCGAGATCTACGAGGAGATTCTCGGCCAATTGCGATGGCAGGAGTCCCCAGCGTTCTGGGCCGCGGTCCAGAACAAACTGGGGATCGCGTACTCGGAACGGAGACGCGGCAGTGCGGCCGAGAATCTGGAAAAGGCTATCTCGGCTTACGAAGCTGCCCTGGAGGTCACAACGCGCGACAAGTTCCCTGTGGACTGGGCGATGGTTCAGAACAACCTGGGTGCGGCGTACCGGAGGCGAAAAGGGGGCGATCGGGCGGAGAACCTGGAAAAGGCGGTTGCCGCCTACGAGTCTGCCCTGGAGGTGCTGACACGCGACCGGTTCGCGCTTCACTGGGCCGGGACTCAGCATAGCTTGGGTTTTGCCTACTTCAAGCGGATCCGAGGTGACCGTACTGAGAACTTGGACCGGGCCATCGCCGCCTACCGCGCCGCACTGGAGGTCTACTCGGAGGAGGAATTCCCAAAGCAGCGAGCGGCCGTAGAAAAGGGCCTCGAGAAGGCTTGTCGGGGGCGCGCAGAGGCGTGAACTGCAGTGTCACCATTCGGAGGTGTTTGACTCTTGTCCCATGACTGAGTGGTTGGGGAGGCAAGGGTCAAGGCGTGGCTGGCTTCACCTTGGGGTGATACCGCCTGTGAACCAAGCGTTGTTCGCGGGACAGGCCCAGGCATGGGGAGCTAGGGCCTGCCGAACGATGTCGCTGACTGAGGGTCATACGTATGGAGCCGTTGGAGTTTGAACCTGGGCTGGACTATGCCCATCGCCTGGACGAAGAGGACGAGTTAGCCTCTTTTCGGGAGGCCTTCGTCTTCGCCGAGGCTGACATGATCTACTTGGACGGTAACTCTTTGGGCCGGTTGCCCCGCCGTACGGTAGGGCGCATGCGCACAGCCGTGGAGCAGGAATGGGGTCGCGATCTCATCCGAGGCTGGAACGCGGGCTGGTGGGAGGCGTCGGCGCGGGTGGGAGAGAAGATCGCTTTGCTGCTGGGCGCGGGACCGGGCCAGGTCGTGGTTAGCGACACCACTTCCATCAACTTATTCAAACTGGCGATGGTCGCACTGGAGATGCGATCCGGGCGTGATCGAATCGTGAGCGATGTGCTGAACTTCCCCTCCGATCTCTATATCCTCCAGGGGTGCATGCGCTTGCTGGGCGACTCTCATCAGCTCCACCTGGTGCCTTCGGAAGACGAGATAACGGTGCACCAGGAGACCCTGTTCGACGCCATAGACGAGCGGACAGCATTGGTCACGCTGTCTCACGTCGTGTTCAAGAGCGGCTTTCTGTATGACGCAGAAGCGGTGACCGAGCGGGCGCACGAAGTGGGGGCCTTAGTCTTGTGGGACCTCGGCCACTCGGCCGGGGTGGTGCCCGTCGAACTGGACCGCTGGGATGTGGATCTGGCGGTCGGCTGCACCTATAAGTATCTCAACGGGGGACCCGGTGCCCCCGCTTTTCTGTACGTGCGCCGAGACCTTCAGGAGGCGCTCTCCCCCATCTGGGGCTGGTTCGGGCAACGTGCGCCGTTCGATTTCGACCTGGAGTATGACCGTGCAGAGGGAATCGCCCACTTCCTGGTCAGCAGCCCTCCCATCCTCTCAACTCTGGCCCTGGAACCGGCGCTCGATGTGGTGTTGCAGGCTGGGATCGACCGCATCCGCCACAAATCGGTGCACTTGACGTCCTACCTGATCTACCTGGTGGAGACAGTCCTGGTTCCTTTGGGCTTTGTCTTGGGTTCGCCTACAGACCCTGCTCAACGGGGCTCCCACGTTTCTATTCGACACCGCGAGGGGTACCGCATAAGCCAGGTATTGATCGAGGAGATGGGGGTCCTGCCTGATTTCCGAGAGCCCGACAACATCCGCCTGGGCTTGGCTCCCCTCTACACGTCGTTTGCCGAGGTGTGGGAGGCGGTGGATCGCATCCGGCAGGTGGTGGCGGAGCGGCGGTACCTGCGCTACTTCCCGGGGAAGCGGCTGCGAGTGACTTGACAAGGGACTGCTGACTGACTATTGGCTGTTGGCTCTGTGTCCGGGACTTGACCCCGGCCATAACGGAGAGGAGCACGAGGTATGTCTGAGGATGTCTATCGCGAACTGGCCCAGAGGTTGGACGCCATACCGAATGGATTCCCGGCGACCGAGAGTGGCGCGGAACTCCGGCTGCTGGCGAAGATCTTCACACCGGAGGAGGCGGAGCTGGCTGCTGCGATGCGTCTGACCCACGAGTCGGCTGGTGACATCGCGGGTAGGGTTGGTACTGACCGTGAGACAGCCTATCGCACTCTGAAGGGAATGGCGCGTAAGGGACTGATCCTGGCCAAGAAGGGGGAGGGCGAACTCATCTTCGGGCTCATGCCCTTCGTGGTGGGCATCTATGAAGAGCAACTTCCTCGCATGGATGAGGAACTCGCCACACTGTTCGAAGAGTATTTCCAGGAGACGCAGGGGGGAGGCAGCATGATCCGCAATGCCCCGGCTGGTCACCGCGTGATCCCCGTCGAGCAGGCCATCCCCTTTGATGCGGAGATCTTCACCTACGAGAGAGCCTCCGAACTATTAGAGGGGGCCAAGGCGTGGGGCGTAAGGGATTGTATATGTCGCGTGCAACAGCGGCTTGTGGGGAAGGGGTGCGATCATCCTGTGGAGGTCTGCCTGGTATTCGCACCGGTCGAGGATGTCTTTGACCACAGCCAAGTGACGCGGGCCATTACCAAGGAGGAGGCGCTGCGTATCTTGCGCGAGACGGAGGAGGCGGGATTGGTGCACTCCGCCGCCAACTACCGCGATGGTCACTTCTATATCTGCAATTGCTGCACTTGCTGTTGCGGGTTCTTGCGGACTGTGGCTGAGTTCGGCGTTCCCACTGCCATCGCAAGGTCCGACTTCTGGGCTGTGGTGGATTCCGACGAGTGTGTCGGTTGCGGCGATTGCGTGGAGCGTTGCCAGTTTGGGGCGCTATCGGTGCCCGAGGAGGTCTGTGTCGTGGACTACTCGCATTGCGTGGGGTGCGGGCAGTGCATCACCGTCTGTCCCACCGATGCGTTGCGGCTGGAGCGCCGCCCTGAGGCGGAGGTCTCGGCGCCACCCATGGACCGTAGGGATTGGATGGCCCTGCGCGCTCAAGAGCGCGGCATCTCCATGTTGGACATCCTTTAGGACGGCGGAGTTTCCGGTGGGGGAGCAGGCTCGGCACATGATTGCCTTCGGACCAGTTCCCTCCAGACGTCTGGGGCGCAGTCTGGGGATCAATAACATCCCACCCAAAGTGTGCACGTATTCCTGTGCCTACTGCCAACTGGGTCGCACCAGGAAGATGAGTGCTGAGAGGCAGGAGTTCTACCGGCCAAGGGAGATCTTGGGGGCGGTGGAAAGCAAGGCCGAGCAGGCAAAGGAAACCGGAGAGGCTATTGACTACCTGGCCTTCGTGCCCGACGGCGAGCCTATACTGGACATCAACCTGGGCCGTGAGATCGAGCTACTGCGGCCACTGGGGGTAAAGATCGCCGTGATCACCAACTCTTCACTGGCCTGGCGGGAAGATGTGAGGGAGGATCTGGGCAGAGCAGACTGGGTATCGCTGAAAGTGGACTCCACGCAAGATGGGGTCTGGCGCACCATAGACCGGCCGCACGGTGGCTTGCGGCTGACCTCGATTCTGGAGGGAATGTTGGAGTTCGCCAAGACTTACGCCGGAGAGCTCGTGACGGAGACGATGCTCGTCCGAGGAGTGAATGATGGTGCTGATCACGTGAGGGAAGTTGCCGACTTCCTGTCTCGCCTGGGGCCTGCCAAGGCTTACCTGTCCATTCCCACGAGGCCGCCCGCGGAGCAGTGGGTACAAGCACCAGATGAGGACGCCATCAACCTCGCCTACCAGATCCTAAGCGAGAGGCTCGCTGATGTAGAGCACCTGATAGGGTACGAGGGCAATGCCTTCGCCTCCACGGGCGACGTGGAGGAGGATCTGCTGGGCATCACCGCGGTGCATCCCATGCGAGAGGAGGCTGTGGCCGAGTTGTTGACGCGGACGGGCGCCGATTGGGAGGCTGTTCGTGAGCTCGTCGACACGGGGCAGCTCCTCGAGACAGAGTATGAGGGAAGGAAGTTCTT
>Ga0114930_10003017_pt1 | contig 14951 bp, 12 predicted proteins | sample AnhtaG_FD_87300 | JGI IMG/M metagenome (GOLD analysis project Ga0114930, IMG submission 87300) | Deep subsurface microbial communities from Anholt, Denmark to uncover new lineages of life (NeLLi) - Anholt_01485 metaG | ecosystem: Environmental > Aquatic > Marine > Oceanic > Sediment | place... | reverse complement strand
GCAGCCCAAGATTCGAGCAGGGCATAGGCCTCATTAGTGCTGTGGTACTTTGCCCAATTGGGGTTTTGGGGACTCTCCTTGAGACCTTTCAGATTTGCTTTTTGAGCACTTTTCTCGGCTGGGAGGGGTGAGCAAATAAGAAGTAAAATGACAAACACAAGGGAAATAACTTTGATAAAGCTTTTTTTCATGATAGTTCCTCCTTAATCTTAGTTTTTGAAGTGTTGTTTTCTAAGCTATCTGAGAGCAGTAGGAATTTCCTTTTTTGGTTTAAATCCAAATTTTCCCCAATATGCTGATTTTTCTCCATCTATCTCTCTTATAGCACAGGGAAAAATTTGATGTCAAGGGAGCACTAAAATTAATTAAAATAATTCTCGCAGAGAAAAGGCTTTCTTAAAGGGTGGAGTTGTTTGTCTAAGAGATTACGAGCTCACCGAGGGGAAAATAGGTGGAAAGATGGGATGATGTTGTGGTAATATGGCAGAAAACTCCTTCTGTTGGGCAGGGCTAAGAAGGCTGGGAGTTGACAGGCGGGATAAGGGACTCTTTAGCGAGGTCTTTTCATCTTTAATATACGGGGTTTAAATTATGGGAACTGAGATATAAAATAATTATCCAACCTCTTTCGTTTTGAGAGGAGTTCGGCTATGGGCAAAGCGGTGATAAGTAGTGCGGTGCGCATCCCTATTGGGAGTTTCGGGGGAAGTTTAAGGGATGTCTCGCCGATTGACCTAGGGGCAATTGTTATCAAGGAGACTTTGAAGCGTAGCGGAATACAGCCCCAAGAGGTGGATGAGGTGATTATGGGGAATGTCCTGCAGGCTGGGTTGGGGCAGAATCCCGCCCGACAGGCAGCCATTAAAGCGGGCATTCCCTTTAATATCCCCTCTTATACGGTGAACAAGGTCTGCGCCTCAGGGTTGAAATCGGTCATGCTGGCGATTCAGGCTATAAAATGCCAGGATGCTGAAATAATAGTAGCCGGGGGGATGGAGAGTATGAGCCAAGCTCCCTTCCTCCTCTACAAAGCCCGCTGGGGCTACCGGATGGGAGATGCCAAGGTGGTCGATGCTATGATTCACGATGGGATCTGGTGTGCGTTAGAAAAGGTCCATATGGGGCTAACAGCGGAGAATATTGCCGAACATTACGGCATATCGCGGGAGGAACAGGATGCCTTTGCGGCTGGCTCCCAGCAGAAAGCGGAACAGGCTATAAAGGAGGGGAGGTTCAAGGAGGAGATAATCCCTGTCTCAGTTCCTCAGAGAAAGGGGGAACCTATTATCTTTGATACGGATGAGTTTCCCCGTTTTGGAACTACTGTAGAGAAACTTAGTCGCCTGAAGCCTGCTTTTAAGGAAGGGGGAACGGTCACCGGCGGCAATGCTTCGGGGATAAACGATGGAGCATCTGCCGTGGTAGTGATGAGCGAGGAGATGGCAAAGAGGAGGGGGATTACCCCGTTAGCTTCGGTGGTCTCCTATGCTTCGGTGGCGCTGGATCCGGGGATGATGGGGCTTGGCCCCATCCCGGCGGTTAAGAAAACCCTCAGCAAAGCCAACCTCAAGATTGAGGACATCGACATATTTGAGCTTAACGAAGCCTTTGCGGTTCAGTCGATTCAGGTTTTGAGGGAGCTGAAGATAGCCCCAACCAAAGTGAACCTCAAAGGGGGAGCTATAGCTATGGGGCATCCGATTGGTGCCACTGGCGCCCGCATTCTGACCACCCTTTTATATGCGATGAAAGAGAAGGGCGCCCGGCTGGGGCTGGCTGGCATGTGCGTTGGTGGTGGACAGGGTGCTGCCATAGTTGTAGAGAGGTAAGGGAAGTCTAAATGATAGAGAAAAACTCCTTGGTAGTCGCCTATCTGAAAGAGCCGAGGGAGCAGATATGGGCTGTTCTCCTCTCTCTCGACCAGAGCGGGGTGATAATAAAGGGGATTAGCCTGGAGTCCTTTGACGATTGGTGCCGGCAGGTAGCCAAAGGGGAGGAGAGCATAGGGCTGTCGGAGATGTTCATCCCCTCTCTCCGGGTGGAGAAGATCATCTTAGATGAGAGAGTAGGGAGCTTGCCCTCTTTCTCCGATAGATTCCAAAGGATAGTCGGGGCGACCGTTCAGGAATGGCTGGGACTTTAATCCCCCTACGGGAGAGCCCATTATAGCCTCCGAGTTAAGGGGGATAATCCTTGATGTTAAGGGAAAGAGAGGATGAGTAGGATTAAAATTTTGTCCGAAAACATAGCCAACAGGATTGCTGCTGGCGAGGTGGTAGAGCACCCGGCATCCATTGTAAAAGAGCTGATGGAAAACTCCATCGATGCCGGAGCAACCGAGATACGCATCTTTGTTGAGGAGGGGGGGAAGAGGCTGGTGCGGGTGGTCGACAATGGGGAGGGGATGGACGGTGATGATGTTCTCCTCTGTTTTGAGCGCCATTCCACCAGCAAGATCGCTACCCTGAGAGACCTGACTACGGTGCAGACCCTGGGTTTTCGGGGGGAAGCCCTCGCCAGTATAGCCGCGGTCACCCGGCTCACTCTGAAATCGAGGGGTGAGAGCTCGCTTTACGGAACCCAGGTGCGGGTGGATGGAGGGGTGATCAGGAAGGTATCTCAGGTGGGGCTCTCTCAGGGGACTGCATTAGAGGCAAGAAACCTTTTCTTTAATACCCCTGCCCGTCGTAAGTTCCTACGGTCAACCCGCTACGAGCTGAGCCGCATAGTCAAGCTGGTCGCCCATTATGCCATCTCCTACCGGCATATTAACTTTTCCCTCTATCACGGTGATAAAGAGCTCATATCGGCACCCCCTGTTGCTCATTACAGTCAGAGAATACATCAGCTATACGGTAAAAACCTGATGGAGAACCTCATTCCCTTTGAATATGAAGGGGAAGGATTGAAACTTTTTGGCTACCTCTCCCGTCCCGGTTATTATCGCTCTTCAACCGATATGCTTCTTACCTATGTCAATCGGCGGTTAGTGAAAGAGAGGCTCCTCCATCACGCCATTCGGGAAGCCTATCATACTCTGCTTCCGCGAGATAAGTATCCGGTGGTCTTTCTTTTTATTACCCTACCCCCTGAGCTGGTCGATGTTAATGTTCATCCCTCCAAGCTGGAGGTTAAATTCCGACAAGCTCGTTTTATCCATTATAAGGTCAGGGATGTTCTGATGGAGACTATTGTTAGGGAGAAGCCCTTAGCGGGGTTTAGACCCACCGAGGAAGCCCCCGGAAGAGCTGGTTATCAGAAACCCATCCACCGGGGAGAAGAGGGGCACATAGGGGGGGAGAGGGAACTCTTGCCGAAGGAGGTTTCTCCCCCAGCTTCCACCGCGGGGCTTGGTCTGTCAGAGGGGAGAACCAAGTCAGCTGAGGGAGTCCCTGAGGTGGCAGTGCTGGGGCAGTATCAGAATAGCTACATTGTCGCTATCGACCGGGAGGGGATTCTAATAATCGACCAGCATGTTGCCCATGAGCGGGTTTTGTATGAGAAGCTGTGGAATGCTTTCACCAATCGGCAGATAGCCCGCCAGGCTCTATTGATTCCCGTTGTGGTTGAAGTCAGCCCCTCACAGAGTTTGATAATAGAGGAGCACCTCTCCCTCGTTCGGGAGCTCGGCTTCGGAATGGAAAACTTCGGGGACAAAGCTTATATAATAAAAGAGATTCCCTCCCTTTTAGCTCATTGCCAGATGGAGACCCTCTTTCTCGATGTGGTCAGTGAGCTGGAGAAGGAGCTTAAGGCTAAAACGGTTGAGGATGTCTATCAGAAGATGATAACCTCTTTAGCCTGTCATGCGGCTATAAAAGCTAATCACCCCCTTTCCTCGGAGAAGATGAGATATTTAGTGGAGGAGCTATTTAAGACCACCCTGCCGATGACCTGCCCCCATGGGAGACCGATAATCCTCCGCCTCAGTCAACAAGACTTGGAGAAAGGCTTTCTGAGAAGGTGAAGAGCAAAGCTAGCGGAAGTGGCTACTTCGTAGGGCTGGATTTCGGAGGCTCGGTTCTCGGTTGGGAGAAAGGCGTGAGAAGTTTAAAAGGGAGACTTTTGCTGAGAGGTGCAACAGTAATAAGACTCGAGGTGAAAAGCCCCACTGAGGAGTAAGCTTGCAGCCTGATACCTTGTCTGGTGGGAACAGCCACCACCCCCGTTCCGAAGAGCTTCTCTGCTACTTTGGTCAGCTCCCCTTGCCAATCGAACTTTTCCTCTCCAGTACCCGAGGGGAGATGGGAAAGGGCTGTCCCAAGGGTTTTCTTGGTATCCGAGTAAGTAAACCAAGTAGCTAAGCGAAACAGGTTTTTTCGTACCAAGGAGAAGTCCGGTGCTGAGCCGATGCCCTCCCTTTTGTTGTAAGTGTCGATTGCCTCTCTGACTACCGACCTATCATTTCCCATAACTAGAAAGTCCCCTACAAAGGCGTAGCCCGGGCTTATTTGATGTTCAGCCAGTTCGAGCTCTATATATTTCAAAGAACGGTCTCCATAGCTCTCCTCTTTGGCTGATGTCTTCAGAGTTAGGGCCGCCAAGGCTAAAGCCCTGTCTATAGTGCGGGAGAGTTTTTTCTGGTTATCCACCTTTATAAGCAGGATAATGGGAAGCCTTGTCAGAAGGGTTTGAGGGGTTAAATTCTCAGGGAGGGGGAAGAGGGAGGTTATGTCAGTCCCCATGGCTAACTCATTACCCAGGCACTTTAGGAGGTCTTCCTGCAAGCTGAAGTTCAGTCCCTTCTCCGCCGTGCTGAGCACCTCTTTGAAATAGCGGTAGCTCTCCCTGGTAAGAGTGGTGGAGAGGAAATCGTCTACCTCCTCCCATAGCTCCGGGGGGTCGTTAAAGGTGAGAATGGCGAGGTTTTTCATCCTTCTGGGGATATACTCTGGGGAGTTCATTCTACGGGGCGGTTGTGCTAACAGTATCTTCAACAAACCCTTGGGGTGCTTTTCAGTCGCCAGGAAAAATCGTTCTCTGAAACCCTCCTCTTCAACAAAGGAGTAATATCCGATGGCTTCCAGGGAGGTGAGGCCACTGAGCTTCAGGAGTTCCCCTTTTGGGGCAGCTTTTGATAGGGAGGGGATTGTGCTCTGCTCAAGGAGTAGCTTTAAATTAAGGTAGCCGAGAGCCCCCTTCCTATAGCCCAGCAAGCTCTTGACTCGCTTGAAGGGGCGGCTCTTCCGCAAAGAGCTGATCTCCCCTTTATAGGTGTCTATAACGGTATTGAAGGATTCCTCACCGGTGATAGATACCACGAATATGTTCTTAAGGAACCCGTAGCAGAGTCTTTCCCCTGAGGTTGGTTGCCAGTAATGGTATTTTATACCTCTATGCTCAGCCTCTCCATAAAGGAGCCCTTTTTCTTTGAACTGGGGGCCCATGGTGTCTTTCAGGTATTTATCCAAAGCCCTTTTGTTGTCGGCTACATCGGCTGCTATTACGACACTTGGGGTTCTTTTATTAGCCGTATTAAAGGAAGCAATGGCTACACCTCGGTTGAAGAAAGGGATTATTTGGTCTAAGCTGACCCCGGTTTTCTGGGCGATCTCTTGCACCCTTTTCTCCCAGAACTTTCTGAGCTGGGGGAAGAGCTCTGTTTCCTGCAGGGCATGCCAGAGCTTAGTCTCTTTTATATCTTCTTTAGCCTGGGAGAGGTCCGAGAGGGAAGAGTAGGCGAGGGTGGTTTTGGGGAGGAGTTTCTCAATCCTTTCAACCGAAGTTCCTCGGAGGAGCATTACTATTAAGGTGGTCCCTCCGATAATTACTATAACGGTCAAAATCATCGCTATGATTCTTTTCATAAAGAACCCCTCTTTTTAAAGATACATCAAATTAATTTTAACTCTTCACGAGGAAACAATCAATACTCCCCTGGCGGATAGATTTAGCCACTGGTTTCAGCGACTGCCCGGCTTGCGAAGGGGTATCTTTTTATCCCGGCAAAGGGGGCACTGGTCGGGGGGGTAGGTAGGGATTTTTACTGTAGCCAAGCAGTAACAGGGGAGCCCTAGCTCTATCTCGCCTACCCCCCTGTTGATTATAGCGCCTACTCCAGCTACGGTGGCGCTGTGCTGTCGCACTACCTGGATTACCTCCCGGGTGGACCTACCGGTGGTAATAATATCCTCGATTATTAGTGCCCGGTCATGGGGGGTTACCTGAAAGCCCCGCCGCAGGGTCATTAACCCCTGCTCCCTTTCGCAGAAGAGGTCTCGGATGCCCAGAAAGCGGGCTACCTCGTGGCCAATAATAATACCACCCACAGCAGGGGAGACAACGCAGGTTGCCGCTACATTTTTGGAGAGTCTGCCCAGCTCATCCCCCAGTTGTCTTGCCAGGTCAGGATATTGCAAGACCAGGGCACACTGCAGATAGGTAGGGCTATGGAGTCCCGAGCTCAGCAAGAAATGTCCCTCTTGCCAGGCTCCGGTTCTTCTGAAAATGTCCAGAATTTGCTCCGCAGTTAACATATTATTCCATTTAGAATAGCAGAATCACAGTAAAAGTCAAGTTTTTTGCATTCTTGCGGCGAAAGGGGGTTAATTGTTTCAGGCTTGCCGTTTGATTTTACTTGAAGACAAAACAGCCTTTCTTTTGATAAAATAAAATATGAGGTGTTTTTCAAAGGGGATATGGGTGAAATTTTCTTATTGATTTTATTTAACTTTTTGGGTTAGTGATGGTCTAAATGATATGAGATTGAGAGCGCAAATTTTTATAGGTAAGGAGTGACCAGATGAGAAAGAAGAACCTTTCACTACTTGTTATCTTAATCGTTGCCGGGCTTGCTATTGCGGTGGGCTATGCTTTGCTCAACAATAGAGGTGCTTCTTCTGTCCAATACAGGACAGAGCCTGTTGTCAGGGGGGATATTCAAACAGCGGTGGTGGCAACCGGAAGCCTGAACGCTATCACCACGGTGGAGGTGGGCAGCCAGGTCTCGGGAAGGATTGCCAAGCTCTATGCCGATTTTAATTCTCAGGTTAAAGATGGTCAGGTTATTACTGAGCTGGAGCAGTCGTTATTTCTCACCCGGGTAAAGCAGAACGAAGCCAATTACCGGAGTGTGGTAGCCGCGCTGGAGAAGTCGCAGGTTAACGAGAAAAATGCCAAGAGGAATTTGGAGCGTGCTGGGGAACTTTTCCAGCAGGGGTTGGTCTCCCCCGAAGAGAGGGAGAAGGCAGAGGAGCTCTACCTTTCCTCCCAGGCAGATGTGAAGGCTAACCAGGCTCGGCTGGAACAGGCTCAGGCCCAGCTCGATTCCAGCCGAGTTGATTTTGAGCACACAGTTATAACATCACCTATTGATGGCATAGTGATCTCCCGCAATGTCAATGTGGGGCAGACGGTAGCTGCCAGCTTTCAGGCTCCAGTTCTCTTTATCATTGCCAACGATTTGAGGGAGATGCAGGTCAACTGCAGCGTCGACGAAGCAGACATCGGGAAGGTAAAAGAGGGGCAACGGGCTAAGTTTACCGTGGATGCCTTCCCCGATGATACCTTTTATGGAAAAGTCACCCAGGTCAGGTTCTCACCGGTGGTGGTGCAAAATGTGGTGACCTATGATACCATCATAGAGGTAGATAATCCAGAGTTGAAGTTAAAGCCCGGCATGACAGCCACGGTCACCGTTATCGTTGCCGAGAGAAAGGGTGTTTTAGTGGTCCCCAACCAGGCTTTGAGTTTTAACCCTCCTTTATCTCCTGAAATGTTGGCATCCCACAGGGAAATGATGGGGGGAGAGAGGTCAGAAAGGGGAGAAGAAGCAGCCAGAAGAGAGATGTCAGAAATGGGAGGAGAAGCAGCCGGAATGGCTGGGATGGCTTTAGGGGAGAGCGCCTCCCGAGTGTGGACGCTGAACGAGAAGAAGGAGCTGGTCCCCATCTTCTTCTTGCCGGGAATAAGCGATTACAACAGCACCGAAGTGCGACAGGGTAATTTAGAAGACGGGCAATTGGTGATTATTGGCATTGAAGACGGTTCCACTACCACCACTTCAGGGGGGGGTATGCCCGGTGGGTTTATGCCTTTCAGGATGCGAAGGCCTTAGCACCAATATCAGGCTTATGTGGAGAGTATGAGATGGACAACAGAGAGGATAGGAAACTGATCAGGGCGGAGAATTTGACTAAAATCTATCAGATGGGGGAGGTTAAAGTTGTTGCCTTGCGGGATGTATCCTTCCAGGTCCAGGGTGGGGATTTCCTCGCTGTAATGGGACCATCGGGTTCTGGAAAATCTACCCTTATGAATATCATTGGCTGTCTGGATAGACCGACCTCAGGGCAATACCTGTTGGAGGAGACCGATGTATCAAAGCTCGATAAAAAACAGCTTGCCTACACCCGTAATAAGAAGATCGGCTTTGTCTTTCAAATGTTCAACCTCCTACCACGGACTACTGCTCTGGAGAATGTGGAGCTACCCCTGCTTTACTCCAATGTCCCGGCAAAGAAGAGGAGGAGGTTAGCAGAAGAATCCCTGGCGCTGGTCGGGCTTGCGGGCAGGAAGATGCATTATACTCACCAGCTTTCCGGCGGGGAGCGGCAGCGGGTTGCTATTGCCCGGGCATTGGTGAATAGCCCCTCCATAATTCTGGCTGACGAGCCCACCGGAAATGTGGATAGCCATAGTGGTGCAGAGATTATGGAGATTTTCAAAAGGTTAAACAACGAGAAAAGAATCACCATAATCCTGGTAACTCACGACCTGGAAATATCCAAGTTTGCCAAAAAGATTATTTTATTCAGAGATGGGGAGATAGTAAAAAGAAAGAATATTTAAAGGTAAATAACCCTATTCACTGAGAGGAGAGAGGTACCCATTATGAATCCTCTGAAGACGGTTCAGGTAGCATTGAAAGCATTGAATAAGAATAAGATGCGCTCCTTTCTGACCATGCTGGGTATAATTGTAGGGGTGCTGGCGGTGGTGGCTATGGTCAGCATAGGGCAGGGGGCTTCGGTCTCCATTCAAGAGCGTATATCCCAGCTGGGGAGCAACCTTTTATTCGTTCGCCCGGGAAGTACTCACCGGGGTGGGGTCCATGGAGGTTGGGGGAGTAGAACTACTCTCAAGCCAGAGGATGCCGAGGCTATTGCTGAGGAGTGCCCCTCAGTTGAGATGGTCTCCCCGGAGGTAAGCACCCGAACTCAGGTAGTATATAAGAATCAGAATTGGAATACCTCCATCACCGGTAACGGTGCTGACATTCTTGCCATCAGAGGGTGGAGAATGGAAGCGGGAAGCTTCTTCCGAAAGGGGGATGTCAGGGGATCGGCTAAGTTCTGCGTTTTGGGGAAAAGCGTGGTGGAAAACCTGTTCAGCGATATCAACCCCATGGGGGAGATTATCAGAATAAAGCAGATTCCTTTCACCGTGCTTGGTGTTCTGGCAGAGAGGGGGCAGGCAGGGGGCTTTTTCGACCAGGATGATGTTATTCTGGTTCCTTATACTACGGCTCAGAAGAGGCTATTAGGGATACAACACATACATAGCATAGTCGTTTCAGCCGTAAACGCCGAAAGCATGAGCAGTGCTGAGCGGGAGATCAGTGAGCTGCTGCGACGGAGGCACGAGCTGGCAGATTACGAGGAGGACGATTTCAATATCAGGAATATGGCGGACATACAGGAGGCGGTTACCGAGACCGCCGGGACTATGACCATACTCCTGGCAGGTATCGCCTCTGTTTCCTTACTGGTGGGTGGAATCGGGATAATGAACATCATGCTGGTGTCGGTGACAGAAAGGATTCGAGAGATAGGAATAAGGATGTCAATAGGAGCACGGGAGAGGGATATACTGATGCAGTTTCTGGTAGAAGCGGTTGTCCTCAGCCTGACTGGAGGGTTGATAGGGATTATTGCCGGGATTGTCGGCTCCAGGGTTATCTCCTCAATAGCTGGGTGGCCAACGATGGTGTCGGCCGCTTCTATTGGGCTGGCTTTCGCTTTCAGTGCCGCTGTGGGGATATTCTTTGGCTTTTATCCTGCCCGCAAGGCTTCCAAATTAAATCCCATAGAAGCTTTAAGATACGAGTAAACCGTTCCTTTGTTAGCCATTTCCACCGTGACCCCAAAGCTTAACGAAAAGAGAAAGTGTGTTTTACCTCTCTGATGGAAACAAAGAGAGGTTTTTTTTCGTAATTAAGAGAAGACGAAATAGTCAACCATCTAAAGGAGGTATCCGATGCTTAACTTAAATAAGTATTTCCAAAAGAGGAAGAGGGGAGATTGTTCCTGGTCCAACGGTCTCTTGTTGGTGTTCCTTCTTCTATTCCTTGCCGTTTATTCTTTACCTGCTAAAGGGAGCTATGCAGCGGCAAAGGGTGATGATTATCCTAATCCTGCCAGCTCTCAGCAAGAGGGGAAGAAGTTTTACCTATCCCTTCGAGATGCTCTGGAGATGGCGGTGGGGAAAAATCTCAATATAAAAATAGAACGCTACAACACCAATATAGCCGACGAGAGGGTAGGGGAGGCGATGGGTTATTTCGACTATCAGTCTTCCTTCAACACCTCTTATCAAAAGAGCCAGAGCGAGCCCAGGAACTTTTTCTCTGCCCAGGACTTAGATATTAGCGACAATTACAGCTTTCAGGGAGGAATAACGAAGAATCTGGTCACTGGTGCAAACTTGCAGGTATCTTACCAGAATACTCGTTCCTCCTCCAATAACCCCTTCGCCACCTATAACCCTTACCATAGACCGGTGATAAGATTTCAGTTCAACCAGCCACTGTGGAGAAATTTCGGCGTTGAGAACACGAAATATAACATAACCGTAGCTCAGAACAATAGCGAGATGTCCGATAAGCAGTTCAGAGCCCAATTGATGACTATTCTGGCGGAGGTTCAGCGGCTTTACTGGGAGCTGCTTTTCAGGATTCAGGACCTGGAGGTAAACCGACAGTCTTTGAAATTAGCCCAGGACCAGTTGGAAATGAACCGCATCCAGGTAGAAGTGGGCGTTATGGCGCCCATTGAGATAACTCAGGCAGAGGCAGCCGTTGCCTCCCGGGAAGAGGGGATAATCGTGGGAGAGAGCTCTATTAAGGATGCTCAAGATCAGCTGAAAATGGCGATCGACCCCACCATTGACCTCGACTCCTGGGAGGTGGAATTCATCCCTACCGATAAACCCTCCTTTGAACCCCGGAGTTTTGACCTGCAAGAGTGTATTGAAACCGCTTTCCAGAACCGTCCTGATTATGATAGGCAAAAGATCGCCCTCAGTAGCAAGGAACTGACCATCAGGCATACTAAGAATCAGTTACGTCCGGCTGTTGATTTGGTAGCCTCTATTACTTCGACTGGATTGGATGGCATAAAGCCGATTATTCTGGGAAACCCCTTTACCGGCGAGCGAGAGATTGTTGGGTACGAGGAAGGTGGGTTAGGAGGTGCTATGAAGGATGTTTTGGGCTTAGACAATCGCGATTGGAACATCGGCTTCAATGTCTCTCTTCCCATCCAGAACCGGGCGGCTGAAAGTGCCTATGCCCGCTCGAAAGTTGAGCTGACTCAAGAAGAAGCGCGACTTAGAAATCTGGAGTTGAGCATCATCCTGGAGGTGCGCCAGGCGGTCAGGGCAGTGGAGACCAATATAAAGCGGGTGGAAGCTACCAGCAAGGCAAGAGAGCTGGCAGAAAAGCAGCTGGAGGCTGAGCAGAAGAAGTTCACCGTAGGGACCTCTACTAACTTTCAGGTTTTGAGGTTGCAGACTGATCTGGCTACTGCAATGAGCAATGAGAGGAGGGCTATTGTCGATTACAACATCTCCCTCTTCAATCTTAAGAAGGTAATGGGAACCCTCCTCAAGGACAATAGCATTGTTATAAAGGACTAAATTTTACCTTTAGTCTTTCTGAAAGAGGGGTGCTAAATTTTATTCCTTGCTGAGTTTCTGGAGGGCTTTGGTAAGGCAAGGCACCACCTCAAAGAGGTCTCCCACAATTCCGAAATCTGCCACCTTGAATATTGGGGCTTCAGGGTCTTTATTAATAGCTACAATGTATTTAGAGGAGGACATTCCTGCCAGGTGCTGGATAGCTCCGGATATTCCACAGGCAATGTAGAGCTGAGGGGAAACCACTTTTCCCGTCTGTCCCACCTGTAGCTGATGGTCCACCCAGCCGGCATCAACTGCTGCCCGTGAGGCACCCACTGTTCCCTGAATGGTTGATGCCAGGGCTCTAAGGAGGTCGAAGTTTTCGCTGTTCTTAATACCTCGGCCGCCTGAGACGATTACAATGGCTTCTTTGAGGTCGGGGACCTCCTCTTCAGGTTTTACCAAGTCGATGACTCTCGCCCGGATATTTTCGGGTTTAAGCTCCACAGGTAGCTCTATTACCTCCCCTTTGGGTGGTTCTTTCAACTGCTCAGCACCGAAGACATTGGGTCGCAGGGTTGCCATTTGAGGAGTGGAGGTGAGACGGACCAGGGCAAAGGCTTTCCCGCTGTAAAGAGGGCGCCGGCACTTAAGGCGCCCCTCTCCGTCCAACCACAAAGCGGTGCAATCGCTGGCTAAACCCACCTTCAATCTACCCGCCAGACGGGGGGCAATGTCTCTCCCCATGGCGGTGGCTGGCAGGAGGACAATAGAGGGGTCTTTCTCCTTTATCAATTGATGGGTGACCTTGGTGTAGCCGTCGGTGGAATAGAGCTCTAACAAAGGGTTGTCAGCCAGATAGACCTTGTGGGCGCCGTAAGCTATCAGCTTGGGTGGCAGATGACCTATAGAAGACCCTATAAGGAGAACACTCAGCTCCTCGCCCAGCTGATTGGCTATTCGATGCCCTTCGGACACCGCTTCCAGCGAAGCTTTCCTTAATATCCCTTCTCTCTGTTCGGCAAAGATCAAAACTCCTTGGGGCATTCCTTTTTTAATCCTCCTTTTCAAGCATAAGACTGTCTCTGAACCGTTTAATACCTTATTATGCCAGATGTTAGACCATTTGAGCTTTTATCTCCTCCAGCTCCGGTACCCCTTCGGATCTCAGCTCCATCTGGGAGAGCTCTTTTGCTCCCAGCCCAAGCTCAACAGCCCTTTTTATCTGAGCCTGCTCCCACACACTTTTCTGCTGGATGCGCTCCTCGGTTCCGTATTTCTTCAAGATGGCTAAGCCTGTTACATCGTTAGCAATTCGGTCCCGAGAGGCAACTATCAGGTTCGGCTTGACCGCATCCCCCTGGGCTGGTCCCCCGGAGACAAAGGCTTTTGTTCCATCCATTACTATCAGAGAAGGGTTAACTGCCAGCCCTGTTTCCACAATCATTTTGGCGAAGATGGAATAGGTGTCGGGGAGGTCTTTGGGAGGTTCCTTCCCCTGGGCTCGGGCTCGGGAAATGGCACGGTAGCTGGTGTGCTTACCATGCATAAGGTAGCGGTCGTTAATGTGGATAAGCCCAATGAAGATTTTAAGGGACATGGTGAAGTAAGCTATAGCGTGGGTTTTAATCACCGGGATAGCGATTATCTTATCAACCTTGCCGAGCAGAGCTGGTATGTGGAAACCGAGGTTCTCTTGCCAATGGTCAGCTCGCGGGGGATTTACCAAGACCCATCTATCGTAATCGAAGCTCATCACCTCTGCCTTGGCTTCTTTGGCCGCCTGATAGAGCCTCAGCTTCTTCATGGCATCCATAGTATCGTAAGGGACACCCATGCTGGAGCGGTCGGCTACGATCACCCGGGCAGGGTCTTGTTCCCACACCATTTTCACCACCTCATGGACCACCTCTGGATTGGTGGTTCCTGGGTAGGGGTCGGCGGTGTTTACATTTGGTTTTACCAGAACGGTTTCCCCGGGTCGGATGAGCCCCATCCCTCCAGCCAGGGATACCGCTCGCCGAACCGCTTCCTTTACGCTCTCCCCTCTGGCTAAACCGACCACCGATTTAGAGGGGCGCTTTCCCCTCTCCTGCCGAGGGTGAGGATTATTGACAGAGGGGTAGAGACCGATGCCCAGGGTAATTCCCCCAGCTCCTTTTAGAAAATCCCTCCTGGTGATTCTCCTGTATGTCTGAAGGGTTGCGTCTTTTTTATCCATTTTCGCTGGTGTCCTTTTTGGAGTGAAAGGGTTATTTTTAATCTATAAAAGCCCTGTTTCTCGCTGGAGCCATTCGATTAGCTGTCTTACCATCTCGGATGGCTCCCCTTCTACCACTTTCCCCTTGGGGCGCATAGGGGGGAGCTCCAGCTTGATGATGGGGGTTTTTCCTTTGAGCCTGCTAACCTCTTCCTCGTTGAAGCCCAACTGTTGGCAGTTGAGCACTGTTAGCGGCTTCTTCTTTGCCGTCATAATCCCCTTCAGGGAGGGGTAGCGGGGTTCGTTGAGCCCTTTCTGAGCGGTGAACAGGGCTGGCGGGGTGGTCTCCACTACCTCCGATACCCCCTCGATCTCCCGATGGGCTACCGCCTTACCCTGGGTGATTTGCAGTTTGATTATGATGTTTACCTGAGGGATTCCCAGCAGCTCTGCCAGAATGGAACCCACCTGACCATGGTCGGTTCCCACCCCTTGCTGTCCGCAGAGGATGAGGTCGTATCCCTCTTGCTGGATAGCCTTGCTCAGAAGGGTAGCTACCAGTAGCGGGTCGTTCTCATCAAGGAGGAGGTCATTTATGTGGATTGCCCTGTCTGCCCCCATAGCCAGCCCGCTCCTCAGGGCAGTAGATGCCCGTTCTGGTCCCAAGGAGATCAGGACTACCTCCCCCTCTCCCAGGGACTCTTTGATTCGGAGCCCCTCTTCGATGGCAAGTTCATCGTAAGGATTTATAATATAGTTCACCTCTGTATCGTCTATGCCTATTCCGTCGGGGGCTAGGTTGATTTTAGCTTCGGTATCGGGCACCTGTTTTATGCAGACAATAATCTTCATCTAACTCCTCCTGTTGTCATAAAAAGGGGTCATCCGGGGCAAAAAGCATTTAGCAGGCATC
>Ga0114930_10003016_pt1 | contig 14953 bp, 14 predicted proteins | sample AnhtaG_FD_87300 | JGI IMG/M metagenome (GOLD analysis project Ga0114930, IMG submission 87300) | Deep subsurface microbial communities from Anholt, Denmark to uncover new lineages of life (NeLLi) - Anholt_01485 metaG | ecosystem: Environmental > Aquatic > Marine > Oceanic > Sediment | place... | reverse complement strand
GATAACTTTATCCTGATAAACTCAGCGCTGGAAATCGACCTGACCGGGCAGGTAAATGGGGAGTCTGTAGGCAGTATTCAGTTCAGTGGGGTTGGCGGGCAGGCTGACTTTGTCAGGGGTGCCGCACTATCTAAGGGGGGAAAGATTATAATTGCCCTCACCTCTACCGCTGGGAACGGAAGAGTCTCCAGAATTGTCTCGCAATTTAAGGAGGGCACGATAGTCACTACACCCCGCTATGATGTTCAGTATGTAGTTACTGAATACGGAATCGCTGAGTTATGGGGCAAAACCATCTCCGAGAGAATGGAGGCTCTTATTTCTATAGCCCACCCAGATTTCCGGAAACAGCTATACCAAAACTGGCAGGAACAGAAAACAGCCCATTCTTAAAAATACAGGATGCACCCCCGTTCTTGATTGATAGCGGGTGCATCCTAGAAAGATATGCGATATTCGATTACTCAAACGGCATATTTTATACGTGTGGTTGCTTCTTGAACCCGTACATGACTACAGCTTTGTCAAGACGGGTTATCTTGTCTAAACTAACTCCCGGCGGTTTGATATACCGAATGGAAGGGTTGCTTCCCTTTTCTGGCTTGAGAACAAAGACGTTATCACCAGCTTCCTTTATTTTTTGAGATACCTTGCTGTTAGGGTCATTCAAATCACCAAAGGTTAAACACCGACCAATGCAAGCCGGTTTATTGGTAGCATACATCCTGGCTGATTCCCTAATCTTCTCAACCGGAAGCCAGGTTATCTCAGACACTCTCTCTTTTACAATCTCCAAACTCCTCCCCTAGCTATCCACTCACCTTGTTCTCCGGCTCTATGCTATACTCATTAAGACAATGGTATATCGCCCAGGTTCACATCTTTTTTTGTGCTGATTGAATCTATTGTCTTGGTTTTTCCATCCTTCTCTATCTTTAGAGAAAATGTGCCTACCTTCAGCCCTTCAAACCAGAAGTCTCCGAAGCCGTCCGTATTAGCTGTAAACTTCTCACCGCTATCTGAGTCGGTCAGGGTACAGGTAGCAGCTATGACCACCTCTTTCTCCACCGGGTCATATACGGTGCCAGCCACGAACTTCTTTGGTATATTCAGATAATATACCCTTGGCTTAGCACCAAACTCAGGATGCAGTACCTCAGCTTTGCTTATCAGGACGCTAAGCTCGGACTCTTCGCCAAACTTTAGTGCTTCTGTGGGGCAGGCATCAACACATCTGGGTTCCTTCCATCCACTGTCTAGTAGATGAGCACAGCCGGTACATTTCTGAGCTATGTTAAGGTCTTCGTTGAAGTAAATGACACCATACGGGCACGAGTCCACGCAGTTCTTGCAGCCGGTACACTTGGTTGGGTCTATAATAACAAGCCCGTCATCTCTCCGGTATATGGCACCTTCCACGGGACAAGCTGGGATGCAGGGAGCATTATCGCAATGCATACATAGCAAGGGGAGATAGTGCATCTTAACCTTGGGCACCGTTCCTCTGACAAACTCATTCATTTTCAGCCAGTACTGCCCCGTGTCCGGCTGGGGCTTGGCATAAGGTGTCCAGTCGTTTCCAACATGCTCATCCTTACAGACAATCTGGCAGTTGTAACATCCGTTACACTTTGAAACATCTATAACAAAGGCTTTCATTTATTCCATACCTCCTTCAACCCAGGCGTTAAAGCGCAGTCCAGACGCCGGGTCATACTCTCTTTCGAATGCCTCAGGGTATTGCTGCCTCTATTCCTCCATCTGAGCCATGCTGACCCTTTCAACCTCAACCAGGTATCCACTTGTGGCCATCCCGACACAGTGCTTCGAGGTTACTCCCTCTGGAGATATGAGGTTAATGGCTCCTCCCCTGTCGAGTTTTCCTGGAATTATTGAGTCAACCCGCGCTCCGTGGTCCATGGATAACACCCCGGGCATTATCCTCTCCCATACCAGTGCGCCACCAAGCACAGCTCCCCTTTCGTTATATATCTTGACTATGTCTCCATTCTTTATGCCTCTCTTAGCTGCATCCGATGGGTGAATCCACAGAGGCTCATACATATACCCATCTGTACCCTTCACCTTACACGTTGGGGCTTCCCGTGACCACGATATATCATCACATTGGGCATGAACTCGCCACCTCCCGTGATTAGAAATAATGAGCAACGGATACTTCTTGGCTCTTTCACTGGAGAGTCTTTCATCATGCATTTCGCTTTTTTCAATCCACTTTGGTACTGGAGGCCTCTCCTTATCATCAGGGAAATGCTCAGCTAGCCTTTCGGAATAGAACTCTATCTTACCGGTCGGCGTTGATAGGGGATTACCCTCTGGATCTTTATAAAACTCTATCATACCAGCAGGGTCGTCCTCCCAATCTGTTCTAGCCGGGACAACGTAGTATCCTTTTTCGTTGAGTTCTTCCCAGCTAACAAGGTCTGCCACTCTTGAATTCTCGTAGCCAAATTTTATCCATTCCTCAACACTCTTACCTTCGGTCAACTCATCATACATATCCAGCTTTTTCGCTACTTCGCAAACAATCTCGTAGTCGCTCTTAGACTCACCTAAGGGTTCAATGCATTTTGATTCAGGGAAAAGTAATGAATATTGCATGCTGCCGGTGTCTCCCCCTATATCATCCTCTTCAAATTTGGTATTCACCGGCAGGATTATGTCGGAAAAGAGAGTGTCATTCTCAAGCCATGGGTGCTGGACCACAATGCACTCTATCTTCGGATTTCTCAAGGCTTCTATTGTCTCATTTCCATGATTCCAGCAGGTGGTCAGGCAGGGATTATCGCACCATATCATATGTATTTCAGTGCCACCCTCTTCTTCTGGTAGAGGATATGTATATTTGACGAACTGGTCTTCAACCGGCACTATGATCGCCCCACTACCCCAGAAAGTGATGGGTGGGTTAGTGATGGCTTTTTGGACGAGGGTCTTGGGAATCATTTGTTTTGACACGGGGAAGAGTGTAGTTTTAGGACGAAATGCGGCCATGAGGTCTGGAACTACCGTGTCTGGATTGGGAGCTGGCGAACCGAAAGGATTAACCGTTGTGAATTGGTGAACCCCTGGTTTTCCCAGTCCTTGCATTGCTAGATTAGCGATTTCTAACCTCGTGGGCTCACTTGAGAATGCCCCCCTGATTTTGCCACCTCCACAATAATGTGCTATCGACGTCCTCTTAGATGCCCACTGCCTAGCTAATGCTTTGATTGTCCATACCGGAATACCACATTTCTTGGAAGCCCATTCAGGAGTTTTGGGCACTCCGTCTTCATTTCCCATAACATATTCTTTAAATTTGTCGAAGCCAACTGTGTGTGTGGCTACATAATCCTTATCATACGTGTCCTCGATTATCCAGATATAAGCCACGGCCAGATGCAGGGCGGCATCAGTATTGGGTAAAATAGGAATCCATTTATCAGCATGAACTGCTGCTCCATAGTTCAGGTCTGGGCAGATATATACACATTTTATTCCTAGTTCCGCAAACCAATAAGAGAATCGGCTAGCCGCCTGCCCCGACCTGTACCAAGGTGTGACTTCAGGATCACATCCCCAATACAGAAGCATGTCGGTATTCTTTGAAATATCCAAATGAATATTTCCTTGAGGTAACATCAAACCGAGCGTCTCCATTCCCCACATATGCTTTGCCCCCCAGTACCATCCTTCCCAGCTATCCGGATTTCTGACTTGTTGCGTGAAGCCACCCATCTTACCAAGAAGCAACGTTTGACAGCCATGTGGGGCATGAACAGTCTTAGTCTCGCCATGTCCATCTGCCTGTGCGAGGATAGCATACGGTCCGTATTTATTGTGCATCCTCTTAATTTCACTGGCTATTATCTCTATAGCCTCATCCCATGAAATTCTCTTGAATTTACTCTTACCTCTGTTCTCCGGATTTCTTTCGCCATTGGGGTCCCAGTCAACCCTCTTTAATGGGTACTTAATCCTGTTGGGAGAATAGATACGCTTTTTATAAGCGAGACTGAGAGGAGGCAGTAAGGTCTTCATTAATGGTTTGAAGACTTTGCCCCTCACCTCCATCTTCCAGGGTCTAAATTCCTTTGGCTCGTACTTCCAGTCATAATGTAATGGTCTGATCCTGACTATCCTGCCATTCTTGACATCAACCGCTGCGGCACAAAAGTCCCCCAAGCCATGAAAAGAAAGCCCTTCTACAAATGTTTCATCTGGTTCAAATGCTGGTTGATTTACTTCTCGTGGGTGCACAGCCTCACTTCGAGCTTTCAACTCATCTTTCTCGCCTGGCATTTTGATTATCCTCCTTTTAAGAGTTTATACTTACCCCAGGCATAAACTACACTCTGACCACTATATTTATCTTTGTAATATTGCAGTTTTTCAGCTACGGTGTCCAGGGCTTCATCCCACGAAATCCTCTGCCACTTCCCTTCCCCCCTTTTGCCAACCCTTTTCATCGGATACTTAAGACGGTAGGAGCTATATACGTATTGTATGGCGGCGTTAGCCTTCTCGCATATACTGCCCCGATTATGAGGGCCATCGGGGTCTCCTTCCATCTTGACCAGTTTCCCATCCTTAACATGTGCCAGTAATATGCATCCCCCGTGGCACATATAGCAAGTTGTTTTTAATATTTTTGTGCCGGTATCTTCTTTAACTTTGTTAGCCATATTTCCTCCTTATATTAGGCATTGTTTCCCAAATGAGTGAATCAAATTCGAGATTTCACACCCGAGCACTTTAGATTATAAAGATAATAAACATATTATTCAAAGGTTATTATAGGACGGTTTATAGCCGTCTTCACTCTTCTCACACTGGACCTTCACAGGCAGTTGACCTTCAATAATCGATTTAATTGCCAGTAGATTATAACAAATTGTAAGATTTTCCTTCAAAAACCCCCGAGCCCCCAAAACACTTGACAAAAAATCCAGTATATGCTTATACTTTATTTATAAAATAGAAAAGTAAAGGCTGGGAATGAGACTAGTAGGCCCCCAGCGAGGCCCAGAGAGCCGGGCAAGGTGTGAGCCGGTGCTAGTGCAGGGGTTGAATGGACTCAGGAGCTGCAAACCGAAAGGGATTCTCCCAAGTAGGCTTTGACGGAAAGAGCACCGTTACCAGAGCTCAGGGTATCGCTTCAAAATAATGAGGCCGTACCTGATAAAGATGATTGCTCGATTATTTTGGGCAATCAATTAGGGTGGTACCGCGAAGGATAACCCCTCGCCCCTATGGGCGAGGGGTTTTTTAATTGCCATACAGGGGGAGGTTATATGTATCATCCAACATTGGAAGAGGTTAAAAAATATAAGAAGGGTGGTAATCTAGTACCTATCTACCGGGAAATTGTCGCCGACCTGGAGACGCCGGTATCTGCCTTCCTGAAGATTAATCGGGGTGGCTATTCTTTCCTTCTGGAAAGCGTCGAGGGTGGTCAACAACTGGCCCGCTACAGCTTTATAGGCACTGAGCCGTATCGGGTACTAACCACCAGGGCAGAGGACAAGACTGAGCCCCTTCCTCTCATTGCCGAGGAACTAAACAAGCATAAAATAGTGCCGGTCAGCGGCCTTCCCCGGTTCTGCGGCGGTGCCGTGGGCTATCTGGCTTATGAAACGGTGACTCGCTTCGAGGAGTTATCCTCCCCGGACCATGACCCACTAGGATTACCTGAATCGCTATTTATGTTCGTGGATACTATGCTTGTCTTTGACCATGTCACTCATAAGATTAAGGTCTTGAGCCATGCTCGCCTCGACGGAGACATAGAAAAAGCCTATCAAGAGGCGGTGGACAAGATAGATAACTTAGTGGAGAGGCTGAGCCAGCCACTCCAGCCGAGCCAGCACGCCGGAGCTGCCACGCGTCCTATGAACAACTACAAACTTTCCTCCAACTTCTCCAAGGATGGGTTTGAAGCCAACGTACTTAAGATAAAGCAGTATATCACTGCTGGCGAAGCTATTCAGGTGGTGCTATCCCAACGCCTGGCCCAACCCACTGACGTTGCCCCCTTTGAAATCTATCGAGCACTACGCACTATCAATCCATCCCCATATATGTTCTTTCTCGATTTTACCGATTTTTACATTATCGGGGCTTCCCCTGAGATTCTGGTCAGGGTAGAGGATGGCATGGTAATGACCCGCCCTCTGGCTGGAACCAGACCGCGGGGAAAAAGCCCGGCCGAGGATATTATGCTGGAGCAGGAACTCCGCAGTGACGAAAAGGAGCGTGCCGAGCACATTATGCTGGTAGATTTGGGACGCAACGACATCGGGCGCGTGAGCGAGCCGGGCACGGTCGAGGTTAGTGAACTGATGGATGTTGAGCGTTACTCCCATGTTATGCACCTGGTTACCCATGTGCAAGGTAGGCTGCGGCGCGACGTGACCACCTTTGATGCCCTCCGAGCTTGCTTTCCTGCCGGCACGGTATCGGGGGCTCCAAAAATCCGGGCTATGGAAATAATCGCCGAGCTTGAGCCGGAGAAGAGAGGGCCATATGCCGGGGCTGCCGGCTACTTCTCCTTCTCAGGCAACATGGATATGGCTATAGCTATAAGAACTATGGTGATGACCAAAGGCATTGCCTATGTGCAGGCAGGATGTGGGATTGTCTACGATAGTGTGCCAGAGCGTGAGTTTGAGGAGAGTATGAATAAGGCACGGGCGCTACTTAAGGCTATCAACCAGGCTGAGAGCCCAGACCTGAGGCTGGGGAGGAGCTATGCTGCTACTGATAGATAACTATGACAGCTTCACCTATAACCTCTTCCAGTACTTGAGCGAGTTAGGTGAGGAGGTAGTGGTGGTACGCAATAATAAGACCACTCTCGACGAGATTGATAGGATGAAGCCCCAGCGGATAGTCATCTCACCCGGTCCCTCCACGCCACTGCGGGCCGGTATCTCCAATGAGGTAATTCGCCATTTTGGTCCCAGGCTACCAGTACTCGGCGTTTGCCTGGGACACCAGTGCCTCGGTTACAGCTATGGTGGCAAGATTGGGCAGGCCAAGGAAATCATGCATGGCAAGTCATCTTTAATACATCATAATAGCCAGGGGGTATTTGCCGGGCTACCCAACCCCTTCTCCGCCATTCGCTATCACTCGCTGGTGGTACAGCGTGACGGACTCCCGGACTGTCTTGAGATAACAGCCTGGACTGACGACGGCACCATCATGGGGCTGCGGCACAAAGAGTACCCGGTGGAGGGCGTCCAGTTTCACCCCGAATCGTTCATGACCGAGGTGGGGAAGGACCTACTCAAGAATTTTCTAACCGGAGGGAGAACAAACCATGATTAAAGAAGCTATCCAGTCCTTGGTATCCGGGCGTTCGCTAACTATGGAGGAAGCTGCCTCGGTTATGGAAGAAATAATGCAGGGCGAGGTCACCCCGGCCCAATTTGGTGCCTTTGTCACCGCACTCAGGCTCAAGGGGGAAACGGTTGATGAAATTGCCGGACTAGCCAGGGTAATGCGGGCTAAGGCAATTCGGGTAGTGACAGCCGACCCGGTGATTGATATTGTCGGCACCGGAGGTGATAACTTCAACACCTTCAATATATCCACCGCCGCCGCCTTTGTTGCTGCCGGAGCCGGGCTCAAGGTAGCCAAACATGGCAACCGTGCCATGAGCAGCCAGTGTGGCAGTGCTGATGTATTAGAGGCCTTAGGCGTCAGGATTGACCTCAATGCCGAACAGGTGCAGAGGTGCATAGGGGAGGTGGGGATAGGTTTCATGTTCGCTCCAGCCTTCCACCCGGCCATGAAATATGCCTCTGCTCCCAGACGCGAGATTGGAATTCGTACCATTTTTAATATTCTCGGTCCACTGACTAATCCCGCCGGCGCCAGCGCTCAAGTGGTAGGTGTAGCCGATGGTGCGCTGGTAGAAAAGCTGGCACTGGTGCTCAAAAGCCTAGGCTGCCATCGTGCTCTGGTAGTCCACGGCGAGGACGGTCTAGACGAAATCACCGTCACCGGAAAAACCCAGGTCTGCGAACTCAAAGACGGTGACCTCAAGAGCTATTCCATCAGCCCTGAGGATTTTGGTTTATCTAGAGCTAGCCTGGATAGCTTGAAGGGTGGCACTCTCGATGAGAATGCCGCCTTGTTGCGCGGAGTCCTGGCTGGCACCCCGGGTCCCCAACAAGATGTGGTGCTAATGAATGCCGCCGCCGGGCTACTAGCTGGAGACAGGGTGGAAACGCTCAAGCAGGGGGCTACCTTAGCTAAAGAAGTAGTGGACGGCGGCCATGCCCTGGCGAAACTAGAACAGCTAATAAAGTTCAGCCGAAGCCTGACATAGGAGCACATTGAATGATTTTAGAGCAGATAATAACCGATAATCTGCCGGAACTTGAAACTAGAAAACGGAGCTTTCCGTTAAAAGAACTGAAACGGGCAGCCTTAGAGCAGCCACCACCCCGCAACTTCGCTTCGGCGCTACGTGGCGAGCGCATTCGGCTCATTGCCGAGGTCAAAAAAGCGTCCCCTTCCCGGGGCATTATCCGTCCTGATTTCAACCCGGTGGAGATAGCCCAAACCTACGCTGATAACGGCGCTTCGGCAATATCAGTGTTAACCGAGGCCAGATACTTCCAGGGCAGCCTTAACCACCTGAAAGATATCAAAAACGCACTGGGAAATAAGAGGCTGCCTCTGCTCAGAAAGGACTTTATCCATGACCCCTACCAGGTCTACGAATCCCGAGCTTATGGTGCTGACGGCCTGCTGCTCATCGTGGCTATCTTGAAGCCCGAAAAGCTGGGGGAGCTTTTACAGCTAAGTCACCAGCTGGGCATGGGCTGTCTGGTAGAAGTGCATAATGAGGTTGAGCTTGAAATTGCGCTAAACAGCGGAGCCGGGGTCATCGGCATCAATAACCGGGACCTCCGCACCTTCGCTGTGGACATCGCCACTACCAAGCGCCTGCGGCCGCTCATTCCGCCAGATAGAATAGTGGTCAGCGAAAGTGGTATCAAGAGCCGTAGCGACATGGAAAAGATGAGACAATGGGGTGTTGACGCCGTTCTCATTGGTGAGTCTCTAGTATCTGCGCCTGATATTGCGGCCAAGATGAAGGAGCTATCAGCAGTCGCAAATCTATCGCCGACTCCAGCCGGTGAGTCGGCACCAAAATTCACCGCTAAGAAGGGGCTATAGTGATTAAGGTCAAGATTTGCGGGCTATCTGAGGTAGAGCATGCTTTGGTGGCTGGCAAAGCCGGCGCCGATTTCCTGGGGCTGGTTTTCGCCCCCAGCCGACGTCAGGTCTCTCCCGAAAAAGCCTTACCGCTGGTGGAAGCAGTCCACGGTCTAAGACACCGCCCGGCGGTGGTCGGGGTTTTTGTGAATTCGGCAGCTCAGGAAGTTAACCGCATTGCCGACCACTGCCGACTGGATTGGGTGCAGCTCAGTGGCGATGAAACCTGGGACTACTGCCGAGAAATTGAGCGACCAATTATCAAGGCTATTCATGTATCAGCCGATAAGACAACCGGGGAAATCCTAGCTGAAATAGAGGCGGGATACCAGTTATCCCTAAAACATGAGCTTATCTGCCTTCTGGATTCACCGGTGAGGGACGCTTACGGGGGGACAGGACAAGCCTTCGATTGGCCAGTGGCTGAGGAAGTATCAGCCAGGTTCCCGGTGATTATCGCTGGAGGGCTCACCTCAATGAATGTTGGTCAACTGGTCAGGGAGGTTCAGCCCTGGGGAGTTGATGTTTCCACCGGTGTAGAGACCAACAGTCAAAAAGACGCTTCAAAAATCAGAGCTTTCATCAAGGCAGTTAGGTCGGCATAGTAAAATGATGGTACTGCTGGATTATCCACACAAGGAGAAATAATCAGATGCTTGTTATTATGAAAAACGATGCTACCGAAGCACAAGTGCAAGCAGTTGTTCGTGAAATTGAGAGCATGGGTTACCGTGGCATTCCAATGCCAGGTGCCCAGCGGACTGCCGTTTGCATTATAGGCAACCAAGGCCCGGTTGACGATTCGCGGCTGCTCTCGCTGGAAGGTGTAAAAGAGACCATCCCAGTAACCAAACCATATAAACTGGTGAGCCGAGAGACGCATCCGCAGTCTACGATTATAGCCATTGGTGATATCAAGATTGGTGGGGAGGAACCGGTAATAATGGCCGGTCCCTGCGCTGTAGAAAGTGAAGAACAGGCACTTACTATCGCTCACCTGGTGAAACAATTTGGTGCTCAAGTCTTCCGCGGGGGTGCCTTCAAACCTAGGACCTCACCCTATAGCTTTCAAGGATTGGGAGAGGAAGGATTAAAGATACTGAAGAAAGTCCGTAGCGAGACAGGTTTATTGATCATAACTGAGGCCACTGATCACACAAATATTGAAGTTGTTGAACAATATGCCGACATTATTCAGATCGGGGCCAGGAACATGCAGAATTACTCCCTGCTACGCCAAGCTGGTCATGCCTCAAAGCCAATCCTGCTGAAACGAGGTTTCGCGGCCACGATTGATGAGTTGCTCATGTCGGCTGAGTACATTATGTCTGAAGGGAATAACCAGGTTATTCTGTGCGAACGCGGAATACGCACCTTTTCCGATAACACGAGGAATACTCTGGATTTAAGCGCTATACCCTCAATTAAAGAAGTCAGCCACCTACCTGTGGTGGTTGACCCCAGCCATGCCGCCGGACGAAGGGAATATGTTATCCCTCTGTCAAAGGGTGCCATAGCTGTAGGTGCCGATGGTATCCTAGTTGAAGTGCACCACGATCCTTTGCACGCCCTTTCCGATGGAATGCAGTCCCTGTATCCGGAACAGTTTGAAAAGTTAATGGAGGAGATAAAGAGTTTAAACAGGTAATGCCGGTAAGAAGAGAGTTTCATAGAAAGAATATAAATTAAGTAAACAATCTCTAATGGACATGTCATTTAAGGAGGTGGTTATTGCTGCCCGATAACAGAGGATACTTTGGCGACTACGGGGGGCGGTTTGTCCCTGAGACCCTGGTGCCAGCGCTGGATGAGCTGACAGCAGCCTACACAGAGGCAAAAGCTGACGCCGCCTTCTGGGCTGAGTTTGAGTCACTGTCCCGCGACTTTTCGGGAAGACCAACACCACTCTACCTGGCGGAAAGGCTAAGCCGGCACTGCGGTGGCGCCCAGATTTTCCTTAAAAGGGAAGACCTGGCTCATACCGGAGCCCATAAGATTAACAATGCTCTAGGGCAGGGTCTCCTTGCCCGCAGAATGGGAAAGCGCAGAATCATCGCCGAGACGGGGGCGGGACAGCACGGGGTGGCCGCTGCTGCCGTATGCGCCATGCTCGGGCTGGAGTGCATCATTTACATGGGTGAGGAGGATATGCGCCGCCAGTCACTTAACGTCTTCCGGATGAAGCTGATGGGCGCTGAGGTAAGACCGGTCTCCGGGGGCAGCCGAACGCTAAAAGACGCCATCAACGAGGCAATAAGAGACTGGGTGACCAATGTCAGGGACACCCACTACCTTCTGGGCTCAGTAGTCGGTCCTTACCCCTATCCTGTGATAGTGCGTGACTTCCAGTCGGTAATCGGCGAGGAAACCAGACGGCAGATTCTGGATAAATTGGGTCGCCTGCCCGACTATATAATCGCCTGCGTCGGTGGGGGGAGCAACGCCATTGGCATCTTCTACCCCTTTTTGAACGACAAAGATGTCAGGCTTATCGGGGTGGAGGCGGCAGGGAGGGGGCTTGAGACCGGTGAGCATGCCGCTTCACTGGTTGCGGGAAGAACAGGGGTACTTCACGGGACAAAGTCCTATGTTCTTCAGGACAACGATGGGCAGATCCGGGAAACACACAGCGTCTCGGCCGGGTTGGATTACCCCGGTGTTGGGCCTGAGCACAGCTACCTCAAGGACACTAAGCGTGCCACCTATGTCGCAGTTGACGACAAAGAAGCGCTTGACGGCTTTCAACTTCTGTGCCGCACCGAGGGCATCGCCCCAGCCCTGGAGCCAGCCCATGCCATAGCCTATACCGCCAGAATAGCCGGTTCATTAAACAAGGAACAGATTATCGTGGTTAACCTGTCCGGTCGCGGCGATAAAGACATGGACATCGTAGTTGAAGCACTGGGGGCGAGCCGATGAGTCGCCTCGCTTCTATATTCCATCAACCAGCTCACACGGCGCTTATACCCTATGTTACGGTGGGTTATCCCAGCATTGAAGCCACCTTGAAGGTGGTTCCCCTCCTTGCCGGCAGCGGTTGCGATATAGTGGAACTCGGGATACCCTTCTCTGACCCTCTAGCCGATGGTGCTACCATACAAAAGGCGAGCTTTCGTGCCCTGCAAAACGGAGTTACCCCCGAGCTCTGTCTGGAGGCAGCCAAGGAGTTGAGTCAAAAGGTTGATATACCACTGGTGTTTATGACCTATTTCAACCCGGTCTTTAGTTACGGTCTTGAAGAATTCTGCGGTGCCTGCGCCAGCTCTGGTATTGACGGTTTAATCATCCCTGACTTACCCCCGGAGGAAGGTTCAGAACTGGAGGCTATCACCCAAAGGCAAGACATCGACCTCATTTATCTCCTGGCTCCGACCACTACTGAAGAGCGCATCAGACTGGTAGCTGAGAGGTCTCGGGGATTTATATACCTGGTTTCAGTAACCGGGGTTACTGGCGTCAGAGATAACCTGCCCCCAGGCTTGGAAGCATTTGTGGCCAGGGTAAGGAAGACAGCCACCCAGCCACTCTGCGTTGGATTTGGGATATCTACCCCGGAGCAGGCAAGGCGTGTCGCCCGGATAGCCGACGGGGTGATTGTGGGCAGCCGGATAATTCAGCTTATGGAGACTGATGATTTCATATCGCCAGTCGGTAATTTCATAAAAGAGCTAAGGCAGGCTCTTGATGAGTCGCCCCGGTAAGAGAAGCCATAAAGATATTTGGAACCATCTCAATTTCTTTGCCCTATCGCCCGAAATATGGATGAAATCCTGTCCGTGTGGAACGTGTTATGAGTTTGGTGTTTTTCCCATTAGCTATCTGATTGTACTATTGCTTATAATTTCGCTGTGAGCAAATGCTAACTTATATTTTAGGCTCATGCATACATAGACCTGCAAACTTTTCTCCCATACCAAAGAGTGCCGCTTATACTTGGGCAGTCAAAGAGCTTCGGGAAAGGAAAGGTTAGCAAACCATTAATAGCCTGCTAGCTATCATTCTTGTATACCTTCTTAGTCCCAGACCACAGGTAGATAGTCCTGTGCTATGAAGTGAAGTTCACACATCTACTCCATCATAGATTTCCATATCTCCGATACTTCGTCTATTGACAACACTTCATGCACCATGAAGTTTATATATGGGTGAAACCGTTGCAGGTCCTTGTATAGGTCGAGCGCATTTCCTTCACCCACTGAGTATCCCTTGTCTCCACCAACAAAAATTCCCCAATCACTAGTCTTTCCTTCTTTCATATCCTGCTTCACCATCTCCGCCAACTTACTCACCAATGCATTTAGCTCCTTGGGGTCAGTAGGCCACAAACTCTCGTCTGCTTCCCAGGTAATTAGATATTTTGACATTTTATACTCCTTTCAATATATTGCGATGATAGTTGAGGTGAAATAATTTAGCGGTTCCAGTGCCTTTGTTACCCACTTCATCTTCCCTAACCAAATTTTTATTGTTTCTAAGGTTATTTCACGTGTTGGAACTTGAGTTTAGTCCTCTCTGGAGAGATTGTCAATAGATAATTATTTCTTGTCCCCTATGTGTGAAATTTTATGAAATTTAAACGCCAATTTTATGACCAATTTATTTTCATGCCTTAAGATAGAAGTAAGTAAAGGGGACAAAGTCCAGGAAATGGGTAAAACAAGTGCCAGAAAGTGGTAAGAAAGACATTATCCTCATGTGGATCCTTACGGTGACTGAAGATGATGTCCTGGCCTGCGCTAATGAGTTGGGAATGTCTGAAGCGCAGGTAACCGATGATATAATTGAGCTGGTGAAGGAGAAGTTTAGCCAAAGCCTTCTTGAATGGCCAGAGGAAATTAAAGGCATTGTTAAGGAGGCTTTTAAGTGCCCTCTAGGCAGGGTTTGCTCTCCTTCCTGTGCTTGGCGGGAAGTTGGCGAATGCACACGGTGGTGATAATTCTCACTACCTCGAGGTAGAAGACCTCTGCCAGGAATCAACGATAATTCAATACGGGTTAGTGATAACCGAAATCGAAGTCTATTCCAGGCCGATAACGTGGATGGCAGTGGCCTTAAAGGAAGCATAGACTCTTTTACCAGCCTCGAGTTCCAGCTCATCGGCCGACCTTTTGGTAATCAGAGCTACCAGTGGAAAACCGCAGTCGAGGCCAACCCTGGTAAGGGAACCTGACGAAGCTAACTGGCTTATTTCGCCGGGGAAAAGGTTTCTGGCACTGCTCGATGACTTCAGGAGAGAAAGAGTTACATCCTCCGGCCTGATGCAGACGTAAACTGCCTCGCCAGCCTGGCAATCTGACATTCCTTCTATGGATCGGTCATGGACATTTATGCGGACAATGCCGCCTTCGTTTGAGATTATCACTCCCTTTAAGATATTCTCTACCCCAACGAATTTAGCTACTTTGATATTTCTGGGGGCGTTGAAAATGTCTCCCGCCCTGCCGACCTGGATGAGTTCACTTTCCATCAATACGCCCATCCTATCGGCCAGGCGCTGCCCCTGTGACATGTCATGTGTCGCCATCACTATAGTAGTCCCTTGCTCACGGTTGAAGCTCAGGATGAGTTTCTCAATCAAGTCTACGCTCACCGGGTCGAGATTAGCAGTCGGCTCATCCAGCAGAAGCACTTCAGGCTCGATGACCATAGCTCGGGCCAGAGCCACTCTCTGAGCCTCTCCACCGGACAATGTCCGGGCATTTCTTCCCTGGAAGTC
>Ga0114930_10003015_pt1 | contig 14954 bp, 9 predicted proteins | sample AnhtaG_FD_87300 | JGI IMG/M metagenome (GOLD analysis project Ga0114930, IMG submission 87300) | Deep subsurface microbial communities from Anholt, Denmark to uncover new lineages of life (NeLLi) - Anholt_01485 metaG | ecosystem: Environmental > Aquatic > Marine > Oceanic > Sediment | place... | reverse complement strand
GTCCACCGTCACCGTCCCCTGACCGATGACGTCCACGGTCAGGACCAGCAGCGGCCCCTGCTCGACGAACACCGCGCGCACGGTCTTGTCGGCGTCCATCGTGATTTCGATGGGATTCATCGCGACCATGGTCCCAGGCACGTCACCTTCCCAGTGGTCGAACAGCCAGTCCTCGTCCGGCGTCGCTTCGATGGTCACGGCGACGCCGCTCGAGAACGTGGTTTCGCCCTCTGGTGGGTCGACCGTGCCCTCGCCCTCGACTTCGACGGTCAGCGTGAACACCTCCGTGGCGTCGCCGAAGATCGCCTTAATGCGCTTGTCGCTGTCCATGGCAACGGTCGTCGGGTTCTCCGAGCCGCTCAGGTCCCCTTCCCAGTGGTCGAACACGTAGCCCTCGTTCGGCGTCGCGGCCAGGGCGACCTCCGTGCCGGGGGTGTATCGTCGGCTGCCCTCCGGCGGGTCCACGCTGCCCCAGTCCGGGTTGTTCACAACCATGGTCAGCGTGTAGGTGACGCCATGCTCGTCGCACACGCCGTCGTATTCGACCAGCACGTTTCTGTCCTGGAGTTGTGGAATGTCGTCGCACAACACCTCTTGGCTCAACGGATTGCCGCGCAGGTCCACTCGGTCTCGAAACACGGGGCTGGGCGAATCGCCCACCCCCGTGTTGGCCACCAAGGCGCTGATGTCGCTGATCTTGTTGTCCCGCAGGCTCACCACGGCGATCTGAGGTAGCCCGGCCAAGGGTGAGATGTTCATGATCCCATTGTTGTCCAAGTACATGGCTACCAAGTCGGGCAATTCGGCCAAGACACCGATATCGGACACGGCGTTGTCTGAGATGTCCAGATAGAACAGGCTGCCGAGCGGCGCCAGCGGCGAGATGGTCTCGAGTTGGTTGTCCGCCGCGCTCAGCCGCGCCAAATCGGTGAGATCCTGCAGCGCGGTGAGGTCGGCCACCTGGTTGCTCCCGATGTCCAGCGACAGCAGGTTGCGGAGGTCGTTCAACGGGGCGATGTTGGCAATCTGATTCTGGCCCAAGGTCAGGACCAGGAGATTTACCAGGTTCCCCAGCAACGGCAGGTCCTCGTCGCTCAGTTCATTGTCATGAAGAAACAGCGAGAACAGCCCCGTAAGATACTCGATGCCGTCGAGATCGCTGATCTCATTGTCGTGCAGCTCGAGATAATGCAGGCCGTACAGTTCGGTGAGCGGCGTGAGATCCTGGATCGCATTGCCGCCCAGGTACAGGCCCCGGATGCTTGTCAGTTGATTGAGAACGCCGATGTCGGCGATCTGGTTCCCGCCCAGGTACAGCGCTTTGAGATTGACGCAGTACTGAAGCCCCTCGATATCCGTGATCGCCGAGTCCGACGCGTCGAATTCGTCATCCGGCAGTTCCGCCAAGTCCGTGGCGAGCAGCGGACCCTGCCACTCCGGCTTGTTGAGGAATCGCCGCAGCAGGAGCTCGAGATTCGGGTCGGGGACGTCGACCACGTCCTGGCCGCACTCGCCCTCGGAATACACGGTGACGCCGCGGAACTCGAGGTCCGGAATCGTGGTGCACAGGCTCATCTGGTCCAGCAGGTTGCCGGTCAGGTTGACCACGTCGCCGGCGCCCAGGCCGTCATTGTCGCCCAATGGCGTCGCGTCCAGGATGAGATTATCGTGCAGGAAGACGAAGCGCAGGAGCGGGAGGTCGCGCAAAGCACTGATGTCGCTGATCTGGTTCCCCCAGAGGTAGACGTCCACCAGGAGCCTCAGGGACGCCAACGGGCTGATGTCGGAGATGTCGTTCTCGTACAGCCGCACTTGGATCAAATCCGTGGCGTACTCGAGCCCCGTGAGGTCCTCGATGCCGCGGGCCGCCGCGTTCAGCGACGTGAACCCAACGCCGACCAAGTCCGTGTCGAAGATCGGGCCGCCCGGCTTGGCAATCGCCAGCCGAATCGCCTGCTCGAGGCTGGGGTCGGGGAACTCGACCTCGACCATCTGGGCCACGCCCGCGCCCGAGGACAACGCCACGGCGCCAACCAGCCAGGCCATTAGTACCAACCGGCTGCCCGCGGCAGGGCCCCGTCTACATACCCGCGATGCTCTCCGCATTGTCGCCTCCTCGTTGATACAGCGCAAAGAGCCCCCGTAGCGTCTTGCGCACTCGTCCCTCTCCTGAGCTCTAGAGGGAGTTTACTTCCTCCCCGGACAATTTGCAATGAGATTCTACTCTAAATACAGTCCTGAAGGCCACTTGTTCCGGAACCCCGGGCGCGGGGCAGCCGAACCCGGCGCGCCGGCTGCAATGAAACGGCACGATGGTGGTATACTAACCACAGGGGTTTGGGCATAGGCAAACAAGCGGAGGACTGGTCGGATGACAAAGATACGCGCATCGCTGATTCTGGGGGCCGCCTGCGCGGCCGTGGCCGCTGTCGGCACCCTGAACCTGAGCTGCAACCTACTGGTCCCATTTTCCTTCGAGGTCACCATCCCGCTGGGAGAGTACAACTTCGAGCAATTCCAGGTCTTCCTGGATCTGGTCGAGGGCGAGGACATCCCGGACGACTTCGAGGCCCCGGGGCTACCGGTCTGCGACCTGCCCACACAAGAGCAAATCCACGACCTCGTGCTCGAGCACTCCGGGGAGTTCGTCGCCAATCTCATCCAACTCGACGAGATGAACCTGATCAGCCTCGATTTTCACGCCACCCAGAGCTACTTCTCGACCATCACCTATCTGTCGGTCTCCTGGCAGCCCAAACCCGTCGGGGGCGTCGAGCAGGATCCCATCGACCTCGGCTCGGCCGAAGCGCCCACCGGGTTCGGGGCCGACATCGCCCTCGTGCCCGAGTGTCCCGTCGATTTCCTCGTCCTCATCGACAACGAGGCCGCCAATCCCGCGCCGGACTGTGCCACCCTCCAGATGGACATCGAAGGCACGGTGCCTGCGGACATACCCATCTGGAACATCTCGGTGACCGTCAACATCGTGGGCCGGATCCAGTTCTAGCCGGCACGCCGCCAGGCAGCCCGTCGCGCCTGACCATCGACAACGTCGACCGTCATACACCTGCGTTGCGGCCCCCCGCGAATGAAGCCTACGAGCGCGGGCGGCGTTTCCCGAGCAAGCCGCGGAGGTGGTCGAGCAGGGCGATGGCGCACAAGCGCACGGCCAGGACGTAGGCCGGCGCGTTCGAGACGCCGTAGCGGCGCACCCGAAACGGGTCCGTGTCGCGGTCGTTGACCCCCTTGTCCGTGGTGAGCGCCATCTGGTAGCCGCATTCCGTCAACAGGCCGACGGTCTCCTCCGTGAAGTCCGTGGCTTTCCCATTGGGGTAGGCGAAGGTGACGACGTCTTCGCCGAGTTCCGCCTCGATACGCGCCTTGGCGTCCCGCAGTTCGGCCCGCGCCCGGTCCGCGTCCAACTGGCTCATGATGGGGTGCGTGACCGTGTGTGCGCCGAACTCGATGCCCCCCCCGCGCATGGCGCGCGCCATGTCCCACGTCATCATCAGGTCGCCGACCTTCGACGGCGCCATGGCCCACAACCCGTCCGCGACGGCGTGGCGGCGGTCGGGGTCGACCTGCTTGAGTTCCGCGAGCAGGTCGGCGATGGCCGCCTCGGCACTCGCGTCGCGCCTCGCCGCCACCGCACGAACCCGTTCCCACGTGGCCGCCGGTATCCGCGCGTCCGGCGCCGTCACGGGCGCCGGCCGCCCCTGCATCGCCCGCAGGGCAATGCCCACCTTGTCCCACCACAGCGGCTCTTGCTTGTCCAGCGCGCCGGTGGTCAGGAAAACAGTGGCCGGGACGCCAAGTCCCTCAAGGATCGGAAACGCGTTGGCGTAATTGTCGCGATACCCGTCGTCGAACGTGATAACCACACAGTCGCCCTCGAGCGTCTCCTCGCCGCGGACGTGGCGGACGAACCGGGTGAGCGAAACCGGCTTGTAGGGACCATGCGCCAGGTAGGCCATCTGTGACCGGAAATTATCGGGCGAGATCGTAATGTTCTGGAGGCCCAGGCCGTCATCGGCGACGCGATGGTAGTTGAGGATGAACACGCGGGCCTCGCCGGACCGACGTCGAAGGCGCTCGAGGACACCCAACAGGCCCGAGTGGTAGATCGCCAGCCCTGCCGCGCGGGCGACCGCCCTTTTGATTGCGCGCACGTGCAACCCCTCTTCCTTTCCAACTCGCGACGTCGCCCGGCTTGCACACCGTTGCCGAGGCGCTCGGCTTCGCCGGCAATAGTACTACAACAGTTTCTCTCTGCCGTAATCGCCGCTACGGATGACCCGATCTGCAAGAGCTCGTCGGAGAACGCGGGATCCCCCGCACTCGATTCGTCATCGTCATTCGTCATCGTCATTCGTCATCGTACTCGCGCTCGGGCCGTACCTTGGCGAAGGCGCATCGAGGTGGAGATGAAGATGAAAACGAACAGCGCCAGCGCGCTTTGGGCAGCGAAGCCCTAGCGACCGTTGACGGCCTTCGGGCGCCTCGCTGGTTGGCGCGATCCTCGCCTTTCTGTCTTGCAGATCGTTATGCTATAGTCCTTAACCGATTTCTTGGCACGAGTCTTGACAGGATCCGTCACGGAAAGGACTGACGATGCTGGACGTATTCAGGCTGGTGGAACCCGGCTTCCGGCCGCCCCTGGATCACGGTTTTCGCCCGGCCGTACTGGCCAACCGCGCGTTTCGGAGAGAAGTCGAGGGGTCTGCCGCGGGCGTGCCGCTGGTCCTCGCGCTCGAACGGGCCGACGGGTCCGTGTCGCGTTTCGAGACCCAGGTCTTCCCCGAGGGCCATCCGCGTGCCGACGCCAACCTGAGGTACGTCGAGCGGCTTGTGAAGTTCCTGCTGTGGCAGCGCGGCGGCTGGCGGCTGTTCGTCGGCGGCCCCAAATCCGTTGGCGACTACATCGCCAAGGTGTACTCGCCGGACGGCGAACGCGCCTTCGACTTCCATTTCATGGGCGAAGACGTCTATGAGAAGCCGTTCACGCTCGTGTCGTGCGACGCGGCCGACGTGCCCGCCGGGCAAGAGACCACGAAGCCGCTGGGCCGCCACCTCGACGGCTGCCGGATCGGCTTCGACCTCGGCGCGTCCGACCGCAAGGTGTCCGCGGTCGTGGACGGCGAGGCCGTCTTCAGCGATGAAGTGGTCTGGGAACCGAAGAAACACAGCGACCCTGCGTACCATTACGACGAGATCGTGGCCGCGCTGAAGGCCGCCGCCGCGAAGATGCCGCGCGTCGACGCCATCGGCGGCAGCGCGGCGGGCGTATATATCAACAACCGCGCCATGATCGCGTCCCTGTTCCGCGGCATCCCGAAAGAACGCTTCCACGAAGTGCGCGACATGTTCCTGCGCATCCGCGACGAGTGGGGCGTCCCCCTCGAGATCGTCAACGACGGCGAAGTTACCGCGCTGGCCGGCAGCATGTCGCTCGAGGACGGGGGCGTACTGGGCATCGCGCTCGGCTCGAGTGAGGCCGGCGGCTACGTCACCCTCGATGGCAACATCACCGGCTGGCTCAACGAACTCGCCTTCTGCCCGGTCGACTACAGCCCGGACGCCCCCGTGGACGAGTGGTCGCAAGACCGCGGCGTCGGCTCGCTCTACTTCTCCCAGCAGTGCGTCTTCCGCCTCGCCCCGAGGGCCGGCATCGAGCTCCCCGGCGACGTGACGGACGCCAAACGCCTCAAGCTGGTCCAAGGCAAACTCGAGGCCGGCCACGACGGCGCCCTCAAAATCTGGCAGAGCATCGGCTGCTACATGGGCTACGCCGTCGCCCACTACGCCGAGTTCTACGACCTGAAGCACGTCCTGATCCTCGGCCGGTGCACCTCCGGCAGCGGCGGCCAACTCATCCTCGACGGCGCCAACGAGGTGCTAGAAACCGAGTTCCCCGATGTGGCGGCCAGCGCCAACATCCAACTGCCGGACGAGAAGAGTCGCCGCGTCGGCCAATCCATCGCCGCGGCCAGCCTGCCCGCGATGGCGCAATAGCAAGAACCGCGTGGTGGAGGAATGACAATGGACTTCAGACTCGAAACCGCAGAGCTGTTCGTCCCTGACGGCCTGGCGCCGCAGCAGGCGCTGGCGCGCACGACCCACATGGCCATCGGCGCACATCAGGATGACCTCGAGATCATGGCGTATGCCGGCATCCTCGAGTGCTTTCAGAACGACCAGAAGTGGTTCACCGGCGTCGTCGTAACGAACGGCAGCGGCTCGCCCCGCGACGACGTCTACAAGGACTACACCGACGACATGATGCGCGTGGTGCGGCGCAAGGAACAGAAAAAGGCCGCGGTCGTCGGCGAGTACGCTGCCCTGGCCATGTTGGACTACCCCAGCTCCGCGGTCAAAGACGGCTCGAACAAGAACCCTGTGGCCGACGTCGCCGCCTTGTTGAAGGCCGCCCGGCCCGACACGGTCTATACCCACAACCTCGCCGATAAGCACGACACCCACGTCGCCGTCGCTCTCAGAACCATCGGAGCCGTCCGCAGCCTGGGCGCGGACGAACGACCGAGGAAGCTGTACGCCTGCGAGGTCTGGCGCGACCTCGACTGGATGATCGACGAGGACAAGGCCGCTTTCGACTGCTCCGGCCATGAAAACCTCCAGGCGGCGCTCCTGGGCATCTTCGACTCGCAGGTCGCCGGCGGCAAGCGCTACGACCTCGCCACCATGGGCCGCCGCAAGGCCCACGCCACCTACCACGCGACCCACGGCACCGACGTCGCCACCGGACTCACCTTTGCCATGGACCTCACCCCCCTCGTCGAGGACCCGGCCAAAGACCCTGCCGCCTACGTCCAGGAACATATCGACCGCTTCGCCAAGGAGATTCGCGACCGCCTGGCCAGACTGGCGTGACCGGGCCCCAACGCCCCACGCCACGCTGCCACGGCCGCGCAGACTCGGGAGTCTCTCTCATGACCAAGCGCCTCTTCCTCGCAACCGCCGTTCTGTGTGTCTTCGTCGGCTGCGCCGGCCTCGACCACGGGCCGGGCGCGCAGCCCACCCTTCTCGTCGGCGCCGCCTCGGCGCCCGTCAATCCGCCCGACGGGACCTACCTGGCCGGCTACGACCAGGACCGCAAGTCCACGGGCGTCCACGATAACCTGTACGCTAAGGCCGTGGTCTTCAGTGACGAAACGACGGCCGTGGCCCTGGTCGTCGTCGACTGCATCGGCCTGCAGTACGACACCGTCAACGAGATCCGCGCCGCGGCCTCCGAGAAAGTCACGACCGTCTCGCTGCCTCCCGAGCGGATCGTCGTGCAGTCGACCCACACCCACTGCGGCCCCGACGTCATCGGCATCTGGGGGCCGGACGAAGTGCACACGGGCCGGCACAAGGCCTACCTGGCAAGGTTGGTCGAGACGGCCGCGGAACAGGTCGCCCGGGCCGCCGCCAACCTGCGCCCCGCCCACGTTGCCTATGCGCAAACCGAATGCACCGGCTGGGCCGTCAACGACAGCGAACCCGACATCGTCGACCACTCGGTGACGGTGCTGCAGTGCACCGCGCCGAGCGGCGAGTCCGTGGTCACGCTCACCAACTTCGCGTGCCATCCCACCGTGCTGGACGGCGACACGACCCAGGTCAGCGCCGATTGGGTGGGCTACTTCTACGAGTCCATGGCGGCGCTGCCCGGCGAGCACCTTTTCCTGCAAGGCGCGGTCGGCGCGTGGATCCAACCCGTAACGCCCGAGCGCACCTTCGCCCTCGCCGAGCAGTACGGCACGGACCTCGCCGACAAGGTCCTCGCTGCGCTCGACCGCACCGAGCCGCTCGAGGACACGGCCCTGCGCTTCGCCCACCGCCCCTTCGCCATGCCCATCGACAACGACCTGTTCCGCATGATGGGCGCGCTGGGCCTCGTGCCGCGCGACTTCACCGAGGCCGTGCAAACCGAAGTGGCCTGGTTTGCCGTGGGCCCGGCCCAATTCGCCACCCATCCCGGCGAAACCGCCCCCGCCTTCGCGGCGGAGACCCGGGCTTTGATGGACACTCAACCCAAGTTCATCCTCGGACTCGGCCTCGACGAACTGGGCTACATCTGCCCCACCTACTACTTCGAGCGCACCGGCGAGATCCCCCACGCCGACTACCTCATCAGCATGTCCCCCAGTCCCCAGGCCGGCCCCGCCATGATGGCCGTCCTCGCGGAGATCATCCCTTGAAGGGATGCCGTGGACAATCCGCCGTCTGTCGGACTTGACAGACCATTTCGGCGCAGACGATGTCCAACGTCGAGAACAGGTCCCGGCGCCGGGTGAACAGCGCCTCCTCGATCAGGTCCTTGGTGCATCGCGGCGAGAAGGGCGTGGCCGCACAGGGACCGGAACCGGGACCAAGGAAAAGGCGCCGACATAGGCAACCCGCGTCTGCGATGTCTTGAACGCCATGGCACGGCGGCCTATAATCACGTGGGCTCGATGGAGGACGGCCGTCTGGAATGCCGACAACTCGCGCCGCGCGCCCGGTGTCGATGCGCACTATGCACCTGCCGGGTGTTCCCGCGTCTCAATGGCGGTCGTCGCGTAGCGCGCGCTGTCCTGCGGCACCGGCCCGGGCAGGCGTGAGCGCACCAGGACCTCACAGCGGGAGAGACGCGGCATCAGGGAGAGGTGACTACGATGGCGCACGATGACATTCTGGTGAGACTCGAGGACGTCGTTGCCAAGTGGAGTGCCGAGGTCACGGAGGCCCAGGGCGGGCTATCCGACCGCCTCACGGGCGTCCGCGAGCGACTGGACACCGTGGCCGCGGGCCACGCCGCCCGAACGGTGGAACGGGCCGCGCTGGCCGACGCCGAGGCCACCGTCGAAGCGCTCAAGGAAATGGTCTCCCTGCGCGAGGACGACCTCCGCACCGCCGCCGAACGCAGCACGCGACTCGAACAACGGGTGGCCGACCTCTCGGCGCAAGTGCAGACCCTCCAGGCCGGGCTCGATGAAGAAGCCGCCGCTGCACACGCGTCGGCCACGGACATAGACGCCCTGCACGCACAACTCGGGGAAGTCCCGGAACGCCTCGCACAAGCCGAACAAGAGGCCGAGACCCTGGGACAGGCGCTCGCCCAGCGCGAACAAGAGCTTCAGAACGCCGGCCGCCGGATCGCCCAACTCGAGGAGCGCAACGAAGACCTCGCCGAACAAGCCGCCGCGAGCCTGCCCGCCGACCAGGTCGAAGCCATACGCGCCCAACTCGCCCAGGCCCAGGCCCATAGGGACGCGCTGGCCCAACGGGCCGCCCAATACGAGCAGGACGCCCTTGACGGCGCCGCGCGCATCGAGCAACTCGAGGGGCAAGCGGCCGCCCTCACCGACGATTTGGCCGCCCTTCAAGCTCAATTGGCGGCTGACGCCGAGGTCCATGACGCCCGTGAAGAGGAGCTACAGGCCGAGCTGGCCCACGCGCGCGAGCGGCTCGCCCAGGCCGAGGCGCACGGGCCCGACCAGACGCGCGCCGAGCAGGCCGAAGCGACCGTAGACGCCGAGGACTATGAACGGCTTGCCGATGAGGCGGCTACGTTGCGCGAGGTACTGGCCCAAGCCAACGAGCAAGTCCTCGAGTTGCGCCGCCAACTGGGCGCCCACCCCCCGCTCGGTCAACTCGAGGAACTCGAGCGTTTGCTCGAGCAAGAGCGCGAACGCGCCGACCTCCTCGAGGGACAACTGTACCAACCGCGGGACGACGCGGACCGCGCTGCCCTGGGCGAGCAACTGGCCAGCGCCTTGCGCGACCGCGACGAGGCGCACCAGGAGATCGTATCGCTCCGGAGCGAGGTCGACATGCTGCGGCGCGCCAACGCGGGCCTCACGATCCCCGCAACACCGGCCGCGACCGAGGCCGAGCCGCTGCCCATTGAACGCCTCGGCGAGGACGGACACAAACGCCGGATGGGCGAGATTCTCATCGAGCTCGGCGTGATTACGCCCGAGCAATTACAGGAGGCCGTAGACGAGCAGGCCCTCACGCCGCAACGCCGCCTCGGCGCCATCCTCGTCGAATGCGGCTACACGACCGAGGACGTCGTGGCCCGCGTCTTGGCGCGCCAGTTGGACCTGCCGTTCGTGAGGCTCACTGAGCAGGTCGTTGATGACGCCGCGCCGCGCATCATCACCGCCCTGCTCGCCAAGCGCCGCATGTGCATCCCCATCACGGTCGCCCCCGACCGCATCGTGCTCGCCATGGCCAACCCCTTCGACCTCGTTGCCATCGAAGACGTCGAACGCACCATCGACCGGCGCGTCGATCCGGCCGTAACCACCCCTTCCGACATCGCGTCGGCCCTCCTGCGCTACTACGAAACAACGTAACAGGGCCCACACACCCGCCCGCCAGGCGTTTGCCACGGGTCTTCGGGCTTGCTACCATGTCTTTGGCGAACGCCTGATCGGGCAATGGGCGCATCGACTCGGGAAAGGGCCATGATCAAACGCATCGCAGTGTCGAACGACAGCGAAGATCGCCTTCGGGAAATCACGGAGGCGGTGCAGAAAGCAGGCGGACACACGGCCCCCATCGCCGCCGCCGCACAACTCCCGCCCGGAACGGCCGCGGTTGTAGCCGGGGACCCGAATTGGCCTGGCGCGGTCGAGAACGCCCTCACGATGGCGCGTTGGCACGAAGAGTTGCTGTTCCTCCTGGCAGAGGCGCTGGACTGCCGAGAGGGCTTCGTCCGGGGAAGCTCCCAGCGCGTCATGGAGCATGGCGCCCGGTTCGCGCTGGCCGCGGACCTCAGCCGGGACGACCAGTTCGTGCTCGAGCGCGCGGCCCTGCTCCGGGGCGTCGGCAAGATCCGCGTCGGCAACGAGATCCTTCTCAAGGAGGGCCTGCTCACATATGACGAATGGCGCCTCATCCACGAGTACCCGCGCTTCGGGGCCGACGTCCTGCGCCAAGCCGGCGCGCTGAGCGACGTGGCCGACGTCGTAGGCAAGCACCGAGAGAACTACGACGGCGACGGCTATCCAGACGGCATCGAAGGCGACGCCATTCCCTACATGGCCCGCATGCTGAACATCGCCGACGTGTACTGCGCCATGACGAGCCCCCGCCACTACCGCCAAGGCCACGCCTCTCACGACGAGGCCGCCGCGTACCTCCGCAGCGAGCAGGGCAAACATTTCGACCCCGACCTCATCGACGTGTTCATCGACGGCGAAGTGGGCCAGCCCAGAGCGTAGTCCCCGCTGAAGTGCGGCCGGCGCCCCTACTCGGCAGCGGGCGCGTCTGCCGGCGTCGCGCCGTCCGCCCCGGTGTCGCCTGTTCCGAACAGGACGTCGAAGAGGTTCAGGTCGCCCTCATTCAGGATAGCGTCGGCGATGCGGCCTATGAAACTGCGCTCGATCTGTTGCGCGAAGTAAGCGTCCAACTCCTCGAAGAACTGGCCCACCGCCTCAAAGGCGCTGACCAACTGGTTCGTCTGCGCCGTCAAGATGCCGAGGCTGTCCGGAAGTTGCAGAAACTCGAAGAATCCCGAAAGCACCTCGATCGCATCCTGCTGCAGGTCCAGTCCGGCCAACTCCTCCGCGGAATACGAAGCGCCCGCGGCAACCTGGGTCCCCATCTCGTACACCGACTCATAGATATCCTGCGCCAACTCCGGGTCGCCGAGCTCTTCCTGTTCCCGGCCATACCCCAACAACTGCTGGCCCAACGCCACCAAGTCCGTGTACTGCTCCGCGCCGGCCGTCAGCGCCGTCAAAATGCCCGCCAACTCCGGGTCCATGCCGCTTGCGACAAGGGCCTCAACGCGCCGCCGCGACGCGGCCCCGGTGTAGGCCGTGGCCGTTTCCAGTTCGCGCGCCTGCCCGAGCGCCGCCATCGCCCCCACCACGTCCCCCTGGCCGAACAGCTCGACCGCAAGCTGGTATTGCAGCAGCGCGTTGTCCGGCGCCGCCTCCCCGAGGATCGTCAGTTGCTCGACTGCCTTGGCCGACGACTCCGGATCTTCGTGCGCCGCGTAGGCGCCCGCCAACTTGTACCGCACGTAGGGGTCGCTCGGCGAGGCCGCCAACGCCGCCAGCAGAACAGGCTCGGCCTCCTCAGGCGGCAGGGCTTGGGCGGCCCCCACCTTGGCGCCCAGCGGCGCATCATCGCTCGCCGCCAACGCCCGCGCCTTCTCGACGGTCAGACTCGCCCACTGCGCGAGCTGGCCGCGCGCGCCAGGGTCCGTAATCGCGTCCCGCCGCGCGGCCAGCACGTCGTCGACCGTCAGCGCCGCCAACGCCGTGGTCTCCGTTTCGATAGGGACGGTTCTCCCCCAACGATGCCGGTCGAGATCGTCTGAGTCCACGCTCCCCGGCTGGGTCGAGTCGCCCTCGTGCGCGGTTGCGCGCTCAGGCGCCGGCTGCGCCACCTGCGCCACTGTTCGCTCTCGTTGCTCATCCTGCGGCCCGGGCGCCTGGACCACCGTCGGCCCCGGCACGGTGTCCGTGGTCTTCGTGATGCGGAATCCCGCGGCCCAAAACACCAGCACGGCGGCCGCGGCGGCCGCGGCCGCCCCGACCCAGGCCCACGGACGCAAGCGCCGCGCGGGCGTCTCGAACGGCACGACCTTGGGCGAGGACGTCGCCGCGCCCGCCTTCAGCCGCGCCACCTCGGCCATTACCTCGTCGACCACATCGATCGGCGGCGCTTCCTTGACCATTGCGTCGCCGATGGCCTCGAGATCCGCCCCCACGGCCGCCAGCCACGCCTGTTCCGCACGGCACGCCGGGCACGCCTCGATATGGCGCAGGAGGGCCGATTCCGCCTCTGCGTCCAGCGCGCCCTCGAGCAGCGCCATCAAGTCGTCCCGGTATCTATCGCACGCTCCGTCCATCATAACTCGTCTTTGCAGGCCGAGTACCTCTCGCGCAGGCCCGCCAAAATGCGGTGCAGCTTCGTCCGCACCGCCCCTTCCGTACTACCGACAATGCCGCCGATCTCGCGGGCCGACATCCGCTCGAAATATCGCAGCACCACGATCTCCCGCGCCTCCTCACCCAGCGAATCCAGCGCGCGCTTCAGCAGTTGCCGGCGCTCATCCGCCATCAGCAGTTCGTCCGGACCGTCCCCGGGGAACCGCATCACTTCCCCGGTCTCGTCCCGCGCGCTGCTGGCGTACTCCTCCAGCGTCTCCATCGAGACCGGCTTCTTGCGTTTCAACTCGTTCAGACAAAGGTTGCGCGCGATGCACAGCACCCACGGCCGGAACTTGCGCGTCGCGTCGAACCGCTCGCGCGCCGTGTACACCCGCACGAACGTTTGTTGCGCCATGTCCCTGGCCGCATCGGCCTCTCTCAAATAATGCACACAGAACCGGAAAAGGTCGTTCTGGTACCGCCGCACCAACTCGGCCAGGGCCGCATCGTCGCCCTCGCACAGGTGGACCATCAGGGCTTCATCTGTCCGCCCATCCGAGCTCAAGCGGCGCTCCAGTCTGTCGAACACCCACCCGCGCTTAGAGTTGTGCACGGTCCAGGCGTTCCGTAGAGAATACAACGCGAACCCGTAAACATCACATCAAGAGCACGTTTTTCTCGACCAGCCCCAATCAACCCAACCTCTCCAACCCATCCCTGCTCCGAACTAACCCCGTAAGCTATTGTAGGCAAATCAGTTGGGAAACTCAAGGCGCGGCTCGTAGCCCATGTCCCATGGCAAAAAACACGCGCGCATGTGGCGTCCCCGCTCCGACTTGTCCGACCCGTCCGACCCGTCCGACCCGTCCGACCTGTCGAACCTGTCCGACCTGTCCACAGGCCGGCAACCACCACCTTCCGCAGCAGCACGCAGGGTGCAGCCGAGCGCGGTCAATGGTGCTCTTCGTGGTCCGTCGCCGGCGTGTGGTCGTGGTAGCAGCCCGCCTGGTGCATGCGGTTGTGGAGCTTGCGGTGGGCGGAGGTCAAGACCAGCCGCATGCGCTTGTAGGCCGCGGTCTCGGCGCGGGCGCCGACGGTGTCCAGGTAGGCCAGCGCGCCTTCGATCTGCTCGAGGATGGTCATGGCGTCCGCGGCCGCCAAAAACCCGGAGCCCTCGACCGCAACCATCACGGGCGAGGAGTGCGCCGTGATGATCTCGGGCTTGTCGTCGTAGTGGCCGCGGACGAGCAGGGCGATCCAGGAGCTGCGGTCGACTTTGACCGACCAGTGGCCTTCGTCCTGCCACTTGTTGAGCCGGCGGCTCTCGCGGATCTCGCCGTTCACGATAAGGTCGATCCGCGACATGGGCACGGTGACGCTCGCGGCCTGCCAGGTGACGTCGACCGTGCCGCCGGTGGCCTTCATCCGGAGCCACGAGCCCGCGGGCTGCCCTTCGACCGCGAACTCGAGCAGCGGACCGTAGGTCACGAAGGTGTGGCCCGAGCGCACGGCGTCCATCCAGGCCGCGTAATCGAAGGGCCGGCCGTCGGGGACGCGTGCGTAGGTCCGCACCGTCCCGACCGCGGTGCTGGCCGTCATCTTGTCCGTGCCGCCGACGGCCGGCACGAAGTAGCCGCAGTTGAGGTACCGGTACCAGTCGGACAGCGAGTAGGGGTCGATCCCGCCGTAGAGGTTCCCCCACGCCGTCATCTCGAGGGCGTCGATCGCGCCGTCCACGATGCTGGCGGCGTGCTCGGCACGCGGGTTCGGGAAGTGGGGCAATACCACCAGGCCGCCTTGCTGCTTGCACTGCCGTGCCCACTCGGTCAGCAGCACGCCCACCGGGTCGCCGAGGGCGGACTCGTCCGGGCCGCCGGTCGTCATCGGGGCGATTATGGGGCCGCCGTAGCCAAGGAGCGAGATGTGGCCCAGGACGTTCTGGCGGTTCTCCGTGCCCACGCGCACCAGCCATTCCCCGTCGCCGCCGGCCTCCTTCGAGCCGAAGGTGGTCTTGCCGTCGAAGTCGCCGACGTTGGTCATGAGCTCGCCCCACTGGCTCGCCAGGAGGTTGACCACGTT
>Ga0114930_10003014_pt1 | contig 14957 bp, 17 predicted proteins | sample AnhtaG_FD_87300 | JGI IMG/M metagenome (GOLD analysis project Ga0114930, IMG submission 87300) | Deep subsurface microbial communities from Anholt, Denmark to uncover new lineages of life (NeLLi) - Anholt_01485 metaG | ecosystem: Environmental > Aquatic > Marine > Oceanic > Sediment | place... | reverse complement strand
TATATTTTTTTTTTAATTTTTAATCATTTTTCTAATTAAATTTTAGTAATTTGAATTTGGTTAAGTATATAGGTGTGGCCTTTTGCTACAAAATTATTAACTTCCTTTTGTTTCTGATATAATTGATCTAAATTATTAACTTGGACTATATTATCACAACATATTTGATGTTCAATATCAGTTTTAGTATAGGTTTGTACCATAAATGTTTGATTTATTTGAAAAATCGCATTATTAGTATCTTCGAATGTTGATTTTAATTTTGAATAGGATATTAAACCATTAGCTACAATAATATTATTGGATAAAGTACTAATATTAGTGGCTTTAGGATAAATGTATTCAGGTGTAGTTAATAATTTATTATTACAGACCGGACAATTATCTAAATTTTTGCTTAAATAATCTTTGATACAATCTATATGAAATTTATCCTGACATAAATAATTAGTTTGCTCATCTGGAGTAATTATTGGCTCATTACATAACACACATATTAAATCGGTATTTACATCATCATGATCATGATCATGACTATCCCAATCGGAATCATAATAATGGGAGTCGGTCCTAAGTGAATCTAACATATATTTTTATATTTTTATATCTTTATATTTTTATAAAAATATATTTTAAAATATATTTTTATAAAAAGTTTTTTTTTAATTTTTTAACTATGCATATAAATTTGCTCTAAAATAGGATCACATAAATTAGGATCCTGTAATTCGACTTTAGCCCCCGAATTTACAAAATCTGTTCTATTTTTGCCTTGTTTTCTACCAGCTTTAGTATGCATATCCACAACATAATCATCTAATTGTAAAATATGCTTTCCTTGCAATAATTGAGCTAAAAAGTCATGCTTGTGCCAATCTATAATTAATTGATTAAGATTAGCATCAATACCATTATTATTTTGTTTAACATCATAAATTAACATGGTGAACGCGGCCATATAAAATGGCCGGCTCTCACTTAATTTAAAACAAGCTTGCATTAAAATTTGCCAAGTTTCAGGTTTCATTAATAATTGTAACATAGCCCATACTATCACCAATGGTTTAGTTTTACGATTTCTAGCTCCAACTTTAGGATATTTAGCCATATCCCTAATAAAATATCCCAACCAATACAAGGCCTTAATTCTTTCTTCTGGTGTATTTGATGTTAAACGTTTATACATCATTACGGTATATACTATCAAATCATTGGGATCTTCAACCTTAAATATATTTAAGCCATGATTTTGTATAAAATCGGTATCATATTGATCTATAACATCTAATCCTTGTTCTTGGGCAACTTTCATGCCATCAGGGTGACAATAAGCCCGATATAAATGACTCATAATTCTAGTTTTAGGTGATTGCGACATTAACTGGATCATACTTATCATTTGATACATATCTCTATTATCATCTAAATTTATTTTAATCATTTTAAGCATTAACTCAATATTAGCCGGGCCAATATCCTCTGCCGCAATTATCGCCAAACGATTAAATAAATTACTTTGCAAGGCTTTACAATCAACTTCAATCATACGATACATTTCTACCCCACACATAATAGCCTTTACCGTTTCATTACGCCGAATATATTTTTGTACCCCGGAGCGAACCGCTCCCACATCTAAGCCCGAAAATGTTAATGATCCACCATTCATACCTTTATTAACCATTTTACCAATACTATTATTACTTACCGGTTTAGCACTAATCTTAATTTTAATTTTAATTTTACTATTACTATTACTACTATTACTACTATTACTACTATTATTGCTATTACTATTACTATTACTACTACTACTACTAATATTATCCGTATTACTACTATTACTATCATTAATATATTCACATACAACATATTTATCTTCACTGGTATTATTAATACCGTTTACCGCTAAACTTGAAAATGGATAATTACTGCATTTATCTTGATAGGCCGCCACAATGGTATTAATACTATCATCATTAAATGATTTTAACTCATTAATGACCCAATCCATATTACAATTTTGTAACCAACGCGAAGTAATGCTTTTACGGGGATTTTTAGTAAAATAAAAGAAATCTCCCTCTCCCATATTTTTTCTATGATCTTCATAGTCAATAATATATATTTTCTGCTTATTTTGATCAATTAATATATTATGTAAACCGGTATCACCTACTCCTAATACATACATTAAACAAGAGTATAATACAATATATTTGATTTGTGAATCTAACCATGGGCCAACTTGTTCAAATACATCATTAAATTTTTCTACTCCAGTTCTTTTAATTATCTGGTGTTGTATCCCAGTAAAACTTTCCGTTATTACCTCAGTATTTTGCACATAATCCTTAGCTACATTATCAAAAGTAATATAATAATTTTTATCTTCATCTTGATACAAAATTACCCGATCTTGTTTATCGAAACAAGGATGCACCAACATGTTCGGATATTCCGGTTTAGTCCATCGTTTTAAGGTATTACTTACATCAATAATTCTAATTATTTTATCTAACTTATAGGGGCCTTTAATTATCTTATCATTATTTATAAAAGTATATTTCTTATTTTTACCAGTGCGCTTTTGGCCGGTAGGATAATGCTGTAAAGCATACTGCAAATTAAACATTATTTTATTTTGAAATTTATTAAATTTAGAATTTAATTTAAATTCTAAATCATTTTTTTCGTATTTTTTTATATTATTAGTTTTAGTTTTTTATTATATTTAATGATATAAATTATTAAGATTAAAAAAAAATATTTAATAGATATTTTAATTTTTTATTAAGATTAACGGTATAAATTATTAAGATTGTGAAAGTTTTTTAATTAAACTTTATTTTAGGAGTAATTGGGTGCATATACTGTTCTAAATTAGCCAACATTGCGCACAAAACGAACCCATGGCCGAATGGCCGGCTGGGGTTCCAACGCGCCTGTTGTATAGTTTGAGCATTAATCGGTAGATGCCAACTATTCTTATCCTGTGGATCTAAGGTGTTATATGGCGCACTAGCATGGTATTGCGGTCCATCAACTTCACACAACAGCAAGTTTTCACCTTGGGCTAAGCGTTGTTGTAAATCTTGAAATAGGGGATGTTCCCGTACTTCAACTTTACCATCTGAAATCCTAGGTTTAGTATAAGCTTCAATATAAATTCTTCTACCTTGTAAATAATCCAATACTTGACCATCATCGGTAATAAGACCTTTACACAAGTGTCTATTATTCTTGCCAGCTGGAAATCTAACCGCTAAATTATGGTTTAAGCCTTTATTACGCCAGGCCCAATACTCCGGGGTTGGTTCTAAACAATTGTTTTCCGGATTTAACTTGAGATGTTGTTCAGCGGGGTGTTGCCATACTTTAACTCGACCAACATGTCCGACATAATAATTAACATTATTTTGTGCAGTAACATGTTCATAAATCTTGCGAAATTGATAAGCGTTCTCAATCAAGTAACCCTCCGGGCTACGAATATGATAGGGGTCTAACACTCGATATTTATAATTTTTTCTAGGATGAACGATAATATTGGTAAACCCCGGAATTTTGGGGTATTTGCTGGTCTTATAATCATAGGTTCCAAACTGTAACATGGCTTTCCGGAATTGCAAAAAAATTATTTTCCAAATCATTTTATTTATTTTTAAAATAAATTAAATATATAATAAAATTGAATAAAATTAAAAATATTTTAAAAATAAAAATAAAATGTCTAACATTGTATTTTTTAATCATATTACTGATACTAATACTAATAATCATGAAAATAAACCCATTAAAGTATTAATTTCGGAAGACGGTTATCGTAGTGCCGAATTATATCAAATTAGTGCTGGTTACTTAATTAAAATTATTAATGATAATAATGGGGCATTATGTTATAAATATACTTGCAACTCTATAGTAGAAGCAATTTACAAAATGAAAAAATATTTAGATTATTATAAATAGTATGGTTGAACCAATTTATAAAATAATTTTAATAAAAATAAAAATGAATTTTAAAATTATTCATTTTTAAGAATATATTAAAAATATTCCATTAAAAAGTATGAGTTACCGCGAATACCAACCTAATTCCGGATTATATGTCTGGCAGAAACCTAATCTTACTCCTAACAATATACAAAATAATATTAAGTTAGCCATGTTTGATTTAGATGGTACTCTAATATTTGCACCTAAAGCTTTATATCCTAATAATCAAACTAAAATACCCTTGGAATTACAGTGGATATGGTTACCTAATAGAGAAAATATATTACAACAATATAAACAACAGGGTTATACCTTAATTTGTTTAACCAATCAAAAATCGGGCCCCAAAACTTTACCAATTAATTTAACCAAATTAAATGATTTTTTTACTAAAAGTCCTATAGATTTATTATTAGCTGCGACCCAAGATAATCACTATCGTAAACCTAGCCCGGATTTATACCAAGCCGTATTAACTATACTTAATTTAAATAAAAATAATATTGCGAATACTTCATTTTTCTGCGGGGATGCCGCCGGTCGACCAGGTGATTTTTCTGATTCAGATTTACAATTGGTTAATAATATTAATGCTAATTATTATAATAATCAGCAATATATTAAATTTTATACTCCGCAACAAATTTTTGCCATTAATCCGATTAATCCCAGTGTTAAACCAGAATTAATTATTTTAGTCGGAATGCCCGGATCCGGAAAGACCACTCTGGCTCAACATATTGCTAAACAAACTCCTACTAAAAATTGGTTTATTTTAGATTCAGAACAACCAGTTAATGTAGATCAGGGCACTATAATTCCAATTAATGGATTATTTAAAACTATGCCTCAACAACATAATGCTATTAAACAGGCTTTACAACAAGGCCGCTCGATTATCATCGCCATGACTAATCCTAGTACCGAAAAACGAGCTAAATTCATTGAAACTGCTAAACAAGTTAATTCTAATATCGATGTTAGAATTATATGGTTAATGCGCGATGGTAGTGGTTTTAATAAATTACGGGTTAAGCCGGTGCCAACTATTGCTTATAGTACTTATTTTAAATATTTAGATATACCTAGTTTAACTGACGATAAAGTTTTGGTGGAATATATTTGGTTTTAAAAATTTTTTTATTAAAAAAAATTTTTATTAGAATTAAAAATAATATGATGAATATTTTTATTTTTACGTGTTTAGTATGTGCTATTCTTGCAGCTGGTAATAGTTTTGGTAATATTGGCCGGGAAGCGGTTCAGCGTTATTTACGTGCGGATTTTCAGGCCGGTCAGGTTCGGGAACTTCATCAAAAGACCGTTTGGCCGACCAGTGGTCAGTTAATCAGGCAAATTGAAGTTGAAAATAATCTGTCTTCTTTGGAGGGTCTTTTTTCGACTGATCTGGAAGGCCGGATTACCCCGGTTGGTAAGTTTGGTAATGCTAAGTCCGCGGCGGAATATTATTTTGGTTTAATTGCTCCGTCTGCTGGTCAAGAGCAGCCTACTGATGCTCGTAATTTGGCGGTTGAATTTGAAGAATTAGAATGTTGGAATAATCGTTGCGCCTATCGGGTAGTTTACTATTTGGCCCCGTTCACTGTTACACTGCCAGTTCCCGATGCCAATCAAGTGACTGGTTATAATATACAAACTTTTGAAATTAATGATCTCCAGACGGCGGTGGCATTTGATGCCCAGGTTCGTGCGGCGGGTGATGGTAAGGTTGGTATTCTTAACAAATTTACCCATATTGGTACAATGTACTTTAATTCCAATGATGAAATATGTGCTTTTGATACTGGTTTTATCCGTTTAGAAGAGCAGTCTTTGCTGAAGGTTACTCCCGCTCAAATCGATGGTGGTTTTGCTTTGGCTAATATTGCTTATAATAATTTTGTAGGTGCATTTGCTGCGGCTGGTATCACTGACATTACTATTGAGACGGTTGGTGAAGAAAATTATGAAACTTATTTACAACTGGAGGCTGGTTTCCAACAGGCTCAAGCTGCTAAACAAGGGTTAGATCAAGCTTTACTTAACGGTGAACCGGGTTTACTGGGTTTCACTAAGTATGCCATTGCGGCCCAAACGTGTGCTACAGTAATGACCAACTGCTATGGATCAAACCAGCAGTATGCGTCATTTGATGAATGTTCGGCTTTTGTCAATGGATTGAATTTTGGTGGTTGGGAATATTCCGATCAAAATACTACTATGTGCCGTTTCCTTCATTCTTTAATGACTAAAGTATCCGCAGATGGGCACTGCTCTCACACTGGTATATCAGGGGGTGGTATGAAGTGCTATGACCAAAATCAAGATTCGTATTTCGCTAAAGATTATAGCTCTTGTGCTGATCCGATCTGGTAAATAAAAAAAATAAAATAAAATAAAAAAAAATAAAAATTTTTTAAAAAAATGAATTATAGTCAAGAACAGATTTTAAAAAACTTAAAGCAAAATCAGATACTTAGTGCCAATCAATTTGTTAAACAAAAAGTTAATGAATTTTTACCTGAGACCAATTCAACTATTTTATATATTTTAGCCTATATCATATTTAATGTTAATAAGGTGGATATTAATAATAAATACGCGTTATGGTCCTGGACTGATAATTATCAAGGTTACCACGTTTTTGCTAAATATACTTATAATAATCTTAAAATAAATATTACTCATAATTAAATATAATATTAAAATAAATATTATATTATATATAAAAAACTTTTTAATAAAAAGTTTTTTATATCTTAGTATCACGGGCTGAACTTTAGTGATCGGAAAGTTCAATTCCACCACTAATAACTTGGTGCAAATTACATTCAGTAAGGAAAATACTCTTATTAGTAAGCGGATCAATCTTTAATCTTAATATCTTGAATAGGAGTAGGGTTACCATATAATATATAATTATGTTGCTGAAAATAACTGATACAATCATAAACATATTTTAATTGAATCTCATTTTGTACCATATTTAAACGACATTTACGCATTTCGATGATAATATTTATGATAACATTATTATCTAAACTATTACCATTACGTAAAATATATGTTAAAGCGTGTATCGCAATAAATGTGCCAGTTCGACCAACTCCGGCACTACAATGCACTACCGAACGGCTATTAGATTTAGATAAATAGGTTAATTCTTCTACCCGAAACATTATTTTAAATATATCGCTGATATTACTAGCCACACTCATATCACCCCAGTCATGATATTGAATTTGGGTAACCGTATGTTCAATACCACAAAACATTATTTTGATAACTCTTTCAATACAATTACAATCCGCAATGATATTTTCCGATAATAAAATTAATTTAATTTTACCCAAATCAAGAGTCTCATTTAATTGGGACGGCCAATATTGATCAGCTTTACGAACATTATTTTCGACTAAACCAGTTAACATTAAAATAACTGGCGATTTATGTTCTAAAACCATTAACCAAAACGCCTCAAACGTATGAGGTAATGGGGCTTGACCAGCAATATATTTACACATATTACTCGTAAAATCGATATAATTAGCATTAATATAATTAGTATCCGATAATATATTACTATTTACTAATTTAACACTGGTATGTTCTAATGGTAAAATATTACTATATCTATTTTTGCGAATATTACTTCTTTCCATCGAATTATCATATATAAAATTGGTATTTTGCACCAATTTTATAAGATAATCTTGTTGCAATTTATCAATACGATTAAATAACTCTATAAAATCAGTCATACTTTTGGTACGTTATTATAACTTTATTTCCAGAAAAAATTTACTTTTGTAATCAATTTTTATATAAGTAAATTTTTGTTTTGGCTATTTAAATATTATTTTGGTAATAATAAAAATTTATTTTTATAATTATAAATAAAATGCGTAATATCATTGCTATAGAAGGTTTTAAATCTAATACCTGTAAAACAAATAATATTCAAACCGCCTTTATTGGAATTACATATCAGGATAATAATTATAATTATATGTATTTATATAATGGTAAACTTTTTAATGATGATAGTCGAGTCGTAAGTGCCGATATTTATATCAAGGAAAAATTTAAGGTTAATACCTTAGGTTGGGTTGAAGAATTAAATAAAGCCCAAATTGAACAAATTACTGGCTTAACGTTTAATTTTTAAAAAAATGAATTTCATATTTAAATATATAAATATATAAAAAATAAAAAATATTATGTTACCAATTAAATTATTGGATGGCGGTATTTTACCGCTTAAAGCCGAGGCCGGTTCAATTGGCTTGGATATTAAAAGTCGGGAAGAAGTTGTGATTCCAGGTTTAATGCAATTATATCTGCATCTTAAAGATATGCCCGGTTATGATTTGAGTGAAAAATTAATTACAACTGATAATCCAGACCGAAAAATATCTAAAAATGATACGATTAATCGTAAATTGATTAAGACTGGGATCTGTTTAGATTATGTTATACATAATGGCCAAAAATTAGATAATTATTATGTGCGAGTGGCCCCACGCTCGGGTTTAGCCTTAGCTGGTATTGATGTAGTAGCCGGGGTAGTGGATAAATCTTATCGTAATGAAGTTGGGGTAATACTAAATAATAATAATTTATATGATGTTCGAGTTAAGCCCGGAGACCGTATTGCTCAACTTATTGTGGAAAAAGCGGTTAATATTACTAGAATTAATGAAGTTGAAGAATTAAGCACTACTGAACGGGGCACCCAAGGGTTTGGTTCATCAGGATCAAGCGGCGATTCTAATTATAAGAGTGGTAAAGTCATTGTACACATTCCTGAATCCAAGACTACGGTTTTACATAAGTAGTATTTTTACTTAATATATTTTTTTTAAAGAATTTTAATTAAGATTTAAAAAATTGATTTTATATATAAAAATATATAAAATTAGTTAAAAATGTTAACTATATCTAGAGTTAAAGATATTATTGGTATTACTGAACAGGAATTAGTTCGACTTAATAATAGAAGTAAATTTATCAAAAATAATCATTTCTATAATATTAAGACCCACGAATTAACTCCTATTGGAAATTTTAGTACGCCTAGTATACAAGAATTATGTAATTCGACTTTGTTACATGGTACTGGACCAGTAATTTGTTTTAACAATAAAGTTATTAATAATAATAATCCAGTTAATGTTAGAGTAGAAGAATTTATCGATATTGCTGATTTACAGGGTCAGCTTAAAACTGCCGACAAAGCTATGGTTCAAGTGGCATCTAATTTTAATTGTTTGGAAACCCCTAATCGTTATATTACCCCCGATAATGGAGCTTTAATTGAATGTTTATATCGGGATTGTACTCAAGGGCCAGCTGCGACTTGTGGACCGTTAGCGGCAAGTTTATACCGCTGTCATTTTGTATTTGAAGGAAAAGGTCAAAACCATAAAACACAAATTAATTTGTTATCGGATGTGTATAAATATTTTTCGGTTCCAATTAATGGTAAAATTACCTTAAATGGTTCGGAGCGAATTATTCCTAAAATTGAACAGGTCTATGATAAAATTAGAATTGGTTTACACGCTGATTGTGCGGTATTATATAGTCGTAATAGAACTTTTGATCCACCCTATAATTTAATTGATCAAGTATTTAGTTCTAGTCTAAATATTAACGATTATGGTAAACATAGTACTAATTTTAATCAGAAGCATATGTGTCGAACATTATTACGGTCCGCTTATGAAGGAATTTATTTATCAGCTATTTTACGTAAACGTAAGCAATTATATTTAACTTTAATTGGAGGGGGTAGTTTTAATAATGATATTGATATTATTGTGCAAGAAATTAAGCGGGCCCATAATAAGTATGCTCAATATTCGCTGTTAGAAAAAGTTGTAATTTGTGAATATAATACTAATGCTAAATTAGTTAAGATGTTCAACTAGATTAATCTAGTAAAAGGTTTAATTTATATTATATCTTTTACTAAAAGGTTCAACTAAGTATTTATATTATATAATATAAATATTTTTAACTAAGCATTTATATTATATAATATAAATATATTTTTAACTAAGCATTTATATTATATAATATAAATATTTTTTTAACAGGTGCTACCATCTAAATTGGTATATTCAAAGGCTACTGATGCTTCGAACGTCCGCGGAGCTGAACCCCCATCGATCATATAAATTAAAAGAACATCCGAATCAATCGGGAGCGATCCACTATTTCCCAAACAAGTAGTATTAGACAAAGCCAGTAAATCAACTTGGTAAAAAATAGTACCATCAATATTAAGGCCATCACCATAACCATGGTTACGAAGTTCCCAAGATGTTGAACTAGGTAAAGGTCCAATTTGACCAACTGGCGGAGCAATAGCAAAAACATTATGATCGCCACCCGGAATAGAAGCTTGAATGCTTAACCAACCTTTTACTTTATCACCACAAATCATATACGAACCATCATGAACTTTATCAATATTAGAAGATCCGTATAAAACCGATGGGGACCAGTCCACAATTGAACTACAGGCAACTGGCTGTTGGCCAGACTGGACAATAGTATAAATAGCACTTAACACTAACAAAATTGTACTAAACATTATTTTTGTTTTTAAATTATATAAAAATAAAAATTTTATAAAAATTGATCTTATTTAATATTTTTGTTTAAGCCTAAAAAATTATATTAGACTAATGTTTATATTTATGTTTATATTTGTATTTATATTTGAAGTGCTGGCTAATTCCTACTGTACTAACGGGGTATATGATTTATCCAAATTAAGTTATATGTGGCAATTACAAAATCCTAATTTAGATGTTAATTTTATTGGAGCTAATATTACTAGTTACGCATTATGTTCACCATATTTAAATAATACCTGCGGTGGATCTATTTCTACAGTATGTCGATATGGTAATATTGATTCTGTATATGGGTTATCTAGTCATGGTTTTACCTGGAGAGATAAAATTGACGTTTGGTCTGGTCCAGAAGAAGCATTTGGTATTTCTATTACTGCCCCAAAAACTGCCCCCTGTTCATTTGGTATTAATATGCAAACCGAAATAATTTTTGTAAATGTTGCTAATAATATCTTAACTAATCGTAGTATTGTTTCATTAAGTCCCTGTATAATTCAATTAGTATGGTATACTAACTATGCATTTGAACCACTACTTTTAAGTAGTACTGGCGCGCTAACTACTACGTCCAGTACTGGTGCGCTCACTACTACGTCCAGTACTGGAGCGCTCACTACTACGTCCAGTACTGGTGCGCTCACTACTACGTCTAGTACTGGTGCGCTCACTAGCCAACCTAATACCGCGGTAATAAATGATAATAGTAATAATTCTAAATCAAGCCTGGGGACAATATTAGGATCAGTAATTGGTTCAATATTATCATTAGTGATTATATTTTGTATAATGGTATGTTGTATTGCTGCTATTGGAGGTGGAGGATTAATATTTATATTAATTATATTTATATGTTTAATTGGGGTAATTTTAGTAATTGTTTTTGGGGCCATAATGGGCACCTCACTTAAATTAACTTTATGGAAAAATAACAAGTCCAGTGCCGAGGTTGAAATTAGTCCAAAGCTTTTTGAATTTAGAGAAGTTGAATTTGAATCATTAATTATTGGGGAACAAATAGGACATGGTTCATTTGGAGTAGTTTATAAAGGTATATGGCAAAATGCTCCGGTTGCTATTAAAAGAATAAAAATAGATCAATTTGAAGGTACGTTGAAAATGAATGAAATTATATATGAGGTTAAAATTATGGTTCAGATCGGTAACCATCCTAATGTAGTGCGAATCATTGGAACATCTATAAATAATTCTAATTTCTTTATTATCACCAATTATTGTAAAAGTGGATCATTATATGATACCTTAATGTATAAAGATGTTAATTTTACGAATGATGATTTAATTAAAATAGCCAAAGAAGTGGCTTCGGGTTTAGCATTCTTACATAGTAATGATATTTTACACCGGGATGTCGCCGCTCGCAATGTGCTATTAGATTCAGATGGCACCGCCATGATTTCCGATTTTGGTTTATCACGGTTTATACCGAATGATGCTCAAAATTCTTACATTTATAGTGATAAATCTTTAGGACCGATTCGATGGATGGCCCCCGAAAGTATTAAATTCAATAAATTTTCTATAGCCAGTGATATTTGGATGTATGGAGTTTTATTATGGGAAATATGGGAAAAAGATATACCATTTAAAGGAATATCCACCTTTCAAGTTGCAAATATAATTATAGAACAGGGTGGCCCAAAACCAACTAATAACACCCCATCATTAATTAAAAATATTATGCAACGAATTTTTGTATTTGAACCTAAGAATAGAATTTCCTTAACCGAAATTATTACCATATTTAATCAACCGCAAGTTCAAGATCAAGATAATATTAATGATGGTATAAATACGGCTGACTATGAATTTAGTTCAGTAGATTTATTTAGAACCTATTCTAAATCAAATGAATATATTCCCGGTGTTAATAATGAGACTAATAATGTTAATTCAGTAATTTCTAATAGTAATTATGAATAAAAAATATTATAAATAATAATATTTTTTAAAAATATTTAGAACAGTATTTACCAATTCCCACAAACTTACTATCCTGATGATAAAAACTAAAATCCGTTAAACGATGATAATCGCGAGCCTCGGTATATTTAACTCGTTTACCATTTAATAATTTAGCAGTGTTATACCCACTGATACTAGCACATTGATTCGATTTGAATAAATAATAATAACCGGGTGGAGCCGTAGGGATGGTATTTTTACCAATAATATACTTAAACGATCCAAACATTTTTTTATTTAGGATAAAAAAATTTAATAAAAATTTATAACATAAATATGAATTATAATTTAATAATTCAATTTTATTAATGAATTTTATCTAGTTTGGAAATTCCAGAATTAGATAAAAATGAATCCTAAACTATTTTTTAAAAGATTTTTAAAAATGAATCAAAATCGTTTAAGGAAAAAGGAGCCCATTGAAAAATTGGGGATCTATTCTCCAAAGGGAAAGTACAAAATTATAGTAACTGATTCGTATAATGATGCTGTTTTTATTAGCGTAATAAACAGAGATTATGACACACCATATGTAATGTTTAAACATGGTTTTGGAACAACATTTGTTCATGAATTATCATGGATTGAAGGTAAGGAAGGTAGTCATGACTATTTATATATTGCATGCAAAGCTGGAATGAGTCATCTTCATGATTTAACCATGAATGGGAAAACTATTAATCATACCATAGAGGAAATAAGAAAAATGGGTTTTGAAACAGGATTGTCAGAAGATCCACGTGGAGAAGATATTAATGATTCAACTATTTATGTTGGTGGATTCACATCATATAATGATACAATTGAATTTACACCTGATTTTTCTCACCCAAACATAGTTTTAGCTGAAATTAGTTCCAAAAATGAAAGTTTTATTAAACATTTACATGAAATTCTTGCTTCGGACCATGCTAGTTTTTTTAGAACTCCATCGATATATCGTATGTGTTGTAAAAACATACATAAAATGATTGTTTGTTTACCAAAACAAAAAACGTTACTTTTTAATTACACCAAAAAACAACATTTACCAGGTGATTATTGTAATTATGAGCTTAAATAAAAAAACTTTTTTATATAATATTAATAAATAATATTAAAATATAAGCAATTTTGATATTAAAAATAAAAATTTATTCTGGAATAAAATAAAAAAATGAAACAGAATATATTTAAAAATAATTAGAAATAAAAATATGGCTGAGAATTTGGAATGTGCTATTTGCCTGCAAGAATTAAAATTAAATTATGACCATGTTGAAGTGGAAAGTACCGCTGAATGGTTGGAGCAAGAACAATATTATAAAGAATATCAAGGGCATGTCCAATTAGAGTGTAAGCATACTTTTCATACCAAATGTATTGATACTTGGTTATGGAAAAATCCGGTATGTCCCTATTGTAGATCTGAAACTACACATCAACCCGATACATTATTTGATGGTATTAGATATCAGATTATTAGTCAGGATATCGCGGATTATTTAAATAGTGATATTGATAGGGATTTGTATAATACCGATGATCACACTGATACTTTAAATGTTAATGAAAGTGATAATGAAAGTGATGATAGTCATAATTACTATGCGCCTGATATCATATCTTTACCGGGGGAAGATCTGGGGTCAACTTTTTTCGATTACATTAATGTATTTGATTATGTTAGACAATTTGCGGGGGATGATGATCGCCGATTTGGATCAGAATTACAACAATATAATCCCTGTGCTGAAATAACGGTTGGTTCACGTAATTCAATTCGTAATAGCCAAAAACATACCATTAACTTGTTTATTGGAGTAGGTCAACCCGCAACAATTTTTGCTTTACCCTGTTCTGACTATGATTATCATCAGCAAGATGATAATCCGGATTCATATTTTTTACCACGGGAAGCCAATTTGTTACACCAGGTATTTAATGGTATTATTGCCCAAAATAATAGCTTAGTTAGACCAGTAACTGATCCGATGCGAGGGGTTGTTTTAGCCCGAACTAATGTTAATCCAATTGTGGCTCAACGGTATAGAGCATATTTAAATTTATTGCTAAGTAATAATATTTAAAAAAAACTTTTTATATACTTAATAATATAAAAAACTTTTATATAATATTATTATATAAAAATAATATTAATTTACTCCACCAATTTAAATTTGACGTAGGGTGCATTAAATGTATTTTCATTGGAATATTGCGCCGGATTATAAAACCAAAATAAATTATTATCTAAGCAGGGTGCGGACAAATGTTTACTGGGAGGTAATTGTAAACTGTTGCCAAACATATCGGTAAAGAAAAAGGACTGTTTATCACTGCTAACTC
>Ga0114930_10003013_pt1 | contig 14959 bp, 17 predicted proteins | sample AnhtaG_FD_87300 | JGI IMG/M metagenome (GOLD analysis project Ga0114930, IMG submission 87300) | Deep subsurface microbial communities from Anholt, Denmark to uncover new lineages of life (NeLLi) - Anholt_01485 metaG | ecosystem: Environmental > Aquatic > Marine > Oceanic > Sediment | place... | reverse complement strand
AGGGCCGTTGCCGCCTCGCTGTGCCTGCTCTGCCTGCCCATCGCGGTCCTCGGCTGTCGTGAGCAGCGCCCCGCCGGCCCTGGGCCCGCCCAGCCGCACGGCGACGTCGGAGAGGACTGGCCCACCCGGCTGCACGACGTGCATCGCACCGGCATCACCGCCGAGCAACTCAGCCTGCCCCTCGCACACGCCTGGACCTATGCCACAAAGCGAGGGCCCGCCCCCGCCTGGACCGAATCGCCCGCCCGCCACGACTACCTGCACAACTGGTACGACCTGAAGCCACGCCAGGCATTCGACCGCTGTTTCGACGTGGCCGTGGCCGGCGCACGCCTCTACTTCGGCTCCTCGACCAGCGGTGCCGTCACCTGCCTCGACATACACACCGGCGACGAAGTCTGGACCTACTTCACCGACGGCCCCGTCCGATTCGCGCCGCACGTCGTTGGCAACAGGCTCTACGTCGGCAGCGACGACGGCTGCGCCTATTGCCTCGACGCGGACCGCGGCTCGATGATCTGGCGCGAACGCGCCGGCCCGGCCGACCTCCGCATCTGGGGCAACCAGCACCTCATCTCGATGTGGCCCGTACGGACCTCGGTGCTGGTCGACGGCGACGACGTGTTCTGGACGGCCGGCATCTTCCCCGAGGAAGGCATGTTCCTGTGCAAGCGAAACGCCGCCGACGGCGCCGACGGCTGGACCAAGCCCGCGGCCGCGCCGCCCCAAGGCTATTTGCTGGCCTTGCCGGACCGCGTCTTCGTGCCCACCGGCAAGTCCTTTCCGCGCGTCTACAGCCGCGAGACCGGCGAGTGTGTGGGTGACATCAAGGACAACGCCCGGGACGGGGGCTGCTGGGCGTTGATTGCACCCGGCCTGGACGAGTTCTGGTACGGGCCGACCACGGCCAACGAAACCCAGGGGTTCGCCACGGCCGGCCTGGCCCGCATCGCGTCCGTGGCAGGCGCCAATTGCCTCGTCGTGGACGCGACGCACGCCTACCACTGCACCGATACGCACCTCGTCAAGACCGACCGCGCGTCCCGCGAAACCGTGTGGAGCAAGGCGCAGCCCTACCCGCACGCCCTGATCAAGGCCGGCGACACGCTGTTCGCGGGCGGCGACGGCCAGGTCGCGGCCTTCGATACGGATGGACAGCGCGTCTGGACGGCCTCGGTCGACGGGAAGGCATACGGACTGGCCGTGGCCCGAGGCCGGCTCTTCGTCAGCACCGACACGGGCAACATCTACTGCTTTCAGGCCACCCTCCCCAGCATCCGTGACGACGCATCCGTCACCAACGCGGCCCGCTCCTCGGACTGGACACGGACCTCTTGGCGTAGCACGTAGGGCGGGTCGCGACCCGACGCGCCGGCGATCTGCGACCCGAGGCGCCGACGCTGGGTTCGGCGGATTGCAATCCGCCTTACGCCGGTGGGAGTACCCGGGAGGGCGAGGCTCCGTCCGAGCCGCCTTTTGGCGCATGTCTGAAGGACGTACAAACAGGGCGAGGCTCCGCCCAAACGCGACCACAATCGCCGTTCCAATAAGTCGCTCCGAGCTCTCGTTCCCATGCATCACTTCTGCTCCGCGTTCCTCAGCGTTCTCGGCGTCTCTGCGTTGAAGATAATACTATGCAGAGCCACGATCTCATGACGCGGGGACAACCCAACGCAGAGGCGCGCCTGCGGCAGGAACAAGCGGGAGTGTCCATGATTGCATGCCGGGTCGACATTGCCGCAGTCAGACTACGGTTAGCTCGCGAACGTGGGCCAGGTCGCCCGGGGCGATGGGGCGCAACTGCGGCGGCAACAGCGTCACGATGGCGACGGTTTCACCGGCAAGTGTCATGAATTCCACCTCGTAGCCGTCACCGCCGGCATGGATGTGAACCACCGTCCCGATATCGCCGGCCCTCAATCCTTCGCCCGGCAAATCCTGAGTCAACACCGCGCAATCGTGTTCGTTAATCATGCCCTGTCCTCCAAAGGATAGGCGCTAATGAGTCGGGGGCCAACCGCGGCATGGTCCTGTTGCCAGACGGTACGCACGAGCGGACGCTGGCCGTCGGGAGCACGCAGCGTACCCTCCACCTCATAACGCGGGCCAAACCCGGTCCTACGCACCTTCGTCACGTCGTGATTCCGGCCGTGTTCGCGCAACGCCCGAGCGAAGCTCTCCCACTGCTCGGCGCAGAAACCGAACGCGCCAAAGAACCGTGCCTTACTCGACCCGTAGCGATGGGCCGGATTGAGCAGATACTCGACCACCTTCTCGCGTTCCACGAATGCCCGGTCTGCCTTCGGCAGTTTCACGCCCCTACGTTAGCACGGACCAAGACGTCGGTCAACGTAAGCAAACGGCGCCAAATCCGCGCGTAGCGCACACGAGATTTACCGCATGGAATGGGCCGGGTTTGCTGGGGACACCTGCCCAGCAGCTTGTTCAACCGCGGCACGCAACATGTTGCGCAAACGCGTGGTCCGATGTAAACTAAGAGCACGCTGGGGAATGAAATTCCCGCATGCTCTGGACGAAGCCCATCGAGTCAGATCCCGGAGGGCTTGGGATGAAACGGCGGAATCGGGTCTATGCGGACACCTCGGTATTTGGCGGGGTCTTTGATGACGCTTTTTCGGAGGTCTCGCGGCGTTTCTTTGCCGAAGTAGCCGAAGGCAGGCATGTCATCTTGTTGTCGGACGTCACGCTGGGAGAACTGCGGGACGCCCCGGAGCGTGTGCAAGAGTTTGCGGCGAGTCTGCCAGAGGAAGCGATTGAGGAGCTTGAATTCACGCCTGAGATGGCCGAATTGCGCGACGCGTATCTGGCGGCCAACGTGCTGGGCGCGCGGTGGGCGGACGACGCAGCGCATGTTGCCTCGGCCACCGTCGCGCGCTCGGACGTGATCGTCTCGTGGAATTTCCGTCACATGGTGAAGTGGGAGAAGATCCGGGCATTCAACGCGGTGAACTTGTCCCTGGGCTATCCCTTGGTGACCATTTTCAGCCCGAGAGAGGTAATAAGCGATGAAGAAGGCCTTTGATTGCGTTGAGATGAAACGCGCGGCCCAGGAGCGCATCTTCGCCGAGACGCGGGGACTCGCGCGCGACGAAGAAGTAGCGTATTTCCACCGGGCTGCAGCGGAGTTTCGCGCGGAGATGAAACGCTTGCGCGCGGATATCGCGAGCGGGCGCCGGGCGCCGCCCGTCGTGGCCGGAAGATGACGGATGTCTCCGCCCTAACAAGACGGCGCCAGATCTTGCTGAGTTAACTCGTCCTACCGTGCTGCTTGTCCACCCGCGAGCTGCCGCTCGCCCTCCGCCCTCTCCATCCTTGACGAAGGCGGCAATCCGATGGCGCGTATGACGCAACGGCGCTTGGGCGCGCGGGATGAGTGTAAAGAGAAACAGGGCACAGGGTCACAGGATAACAGGCCATAGGGCTACGGAGTCCGCGAAACACGACACCCGATGTAGAGAGTGGGCGGGTGCTCCGGGGGGTTGCGGTGGCGGTGGGCGGAACGGCAGGTCTGGACGAAGGCGCGGCACGAGGCGCCGCGAAGCACCTGGAATCAGCCGGACTTGACGTCAATCACCGGCGAGCCGTCATGGGCATCCAGGCCGGTGACCACAATACAGTTCGACTCGATGCGCGTCACACAAACGGAAGACACCCCGATCGGGTTCGGCCTCATCGGGCTACGCACACCGAACACCCCTTTCAGAGGACGGGTTGCGTCGCCTCGTGGATGGACCTTCAGGATCTTCCGGGCGTCGGCATCCAGTTCATGCATCCAATAGAGGACCTGCAAGCGGTCTCCTGCCGAGATGCCGTGCAGCCCATCCTCGAACGCGGGGTCGATCTCGAGCGCCGATTCCTTTGGACCAAGGGTCCGTACTTTGCCGATAGCTTCTATGTCCATTCCGGACCCCCGTCTTCCTGGCCGGCTGAACCTACCATCCTCAGACCTTCCAGTCAAAGAGGCCCGCCCCCGCGTTTTCGCCGTCTCTGGGGCATCTGATACAATCCGGCGCGTTAGCGGCGGGGTCGGGTAATGACTTACGAAAAGCGACTCACCGTGGCGGGCGCGGGTTCCGTGCTGCTCCACGTGGCTTTCTTCACGGTCGTGGCCGTCCACGGGTATCGGTCGATAGCGCGCGTGGACGCGATAGCGGCCCATCGCGAGCCCATCGTCCTGCGGCTGCAGCCGCCCAAGCCGCCCGCGGTGCGCCGCCTCATTGACACGCAGACCCCGGCCGACGAGCCGGCCGGCCCCACGGACCTCATCGGCGAGCACACCACGAAAGCACAGGACCTCGAGGACGTCCAGGGCACGCGGCTGGCGCCGTATTTCGAGGAGCCGTCGGAGTTCGACCAGTTGCGCCTGCCCGCGCCGCTGCCGGCGCCGACGCCCTCCGCACCGGGGGCGCCGCCCGCGACCGAGACCTCGCCGCCCGAAGCACAGCCGCACGAAGCCGGCGTGGTGGCTGTTGCGGCGCCCAACGAGACGCCTGAAAGAGCGCCGGAGGAATCTCGAGAAGCCCCGCCTGATCGCGAACCGCTCGAGGTAGCCCAGGCCGAGCCGCCGGTGCTGCCGCCGGGCCGGCCGCGGGGCCGGGTCGACGGCGGCGTGCAGAGTAAAGGCTTCACGGGGTTCGAGGCCATGGAGGACGAGATCGCGCCGTATCTGAAGGAGGTGCGGGCGCGCGTCGAGCGGAACTGGCGGGCGGCACTGCAACTGCGGTACTCGGGCACGACGCCGACCAAGGCGGTGCTCGAGTGCTCGATCCGTCCGGACGGCATGCTCGAGCACGTGCGGATCGTCGAGGGGGGCGATTCGCCGACCTATGCCCCGTTGTGCAAGGAGGCCGTCGAGCGGGCCGCCCCGTTCCCGGCCTTTCCTTTCAAAGTCCCGGAGATGTACCGCGAGCGGAGTCTGCAAATCCGCTGGACCTTCAGCTTCTTGATGTAGTACTCGGCCCAGGCCGAAACCGGAGGCGCCATGTTCGAGACCATCGGCATGCTTAGGCAGGGCGGGCTCATCATGCTCCCGCTCGGGTTGTGTTCCCTGACCGCCGTGACCATCATCCTCGAGCGCCTGTACGCGTTGCGGCGCTCGGCCGTGATCGGGGGCCGCGTGCCGCGCATCATGCAGCAATACGGCGGGGAAGCGACCGCCGATGCCGCCTTGGCCGCCTGCCGGCAAACCCAAGGGCCCCTCGCCCGCGTCATCGAGGAGGTCATTCGCACGCGCCACATCGAGCACGCCCAGGCCGTCGAGGCGGTCCACGCCACCGGCCGCACCCAGGTGGCGTCGCTCGAGCGGGGCCTGACCTTGCTCGAGATCATCGCTGGCGTCAGCCCCCTGCTGGGCCTGCTGGGGACCGTCCTGGGCATGGTGACCGTGTTCAACGCCATCACGGCCCAGGGCATCGGCGACCCCCAGGTCCTCTCGGACGGCATCTCGAAGGCCCTCGTGACCACAGTGGCGGGGCTGATTATCGCGATCCCGTCCCTGGCGTTCCACAGTTGGCTCAGCCGCCGCGTGGACGACTACGCCATGGAAATGCAGAACGCCGCCATGAGCTTCGTGTTCAAGGTGCGCGCCCTCGCCAAACGGGGCCAGTGAACGTTGGCGTGAGAACGCCGGGTGACGGCATCACGCGCTCAGGGGGCCTTGGGCCTGCGCCGTATCACGATGCGGTTCCCCTCGATTCCATACCCGAACTCAGGCACCGGCCACTGGCGAATCAGCAGGTCCATGGCGGTGCTGCGTTTCACGCCGCGAAACACGCACGGGTTCACCGGCAACTGTCCCAGGCCCTTCTCGGCCACGACCTTCACCCCAAGCTGCTGGGACAACGCGCCAAGAACACGTCTCAACGGCAACGCCCCGGGCGGCAGACGGAGCCGACCGGGGTCCTCAGGAGGCGCCGGCAGCACCACGTCCACCCTGGCCTCGAGGTCCACGCCGCCTTCGGCGCTTGGCGTCCCGATCCGCGTGTCCGCCGGGACGGTGTTCTCCACGGAATACAGGAAGATGTAGTCCGCGGTGCTGTCGACCTTGAGGGCGGCCGGTTCTACGCGCGCGGACTTGAGGATCGCCTCCAAGCCGTCCTGCAGCGGGATCTCGGCGAGGGTCATGGGGCCGCACACGGCGTCGGCCACCACGTTGCCGGCCACGATGGCCGTGTCGCGCGCGTCGCTGAGCAGCGCGAAGGCCTCGTACAGGGGCGTTTGGTGGCCGAAGGCCATGGGCACGGCCACGTCACGGAACGCCGGGTCGAGCCGGTCCCCCAGAGATATATCCAACAGCGCCTCATAGCCCTCCGGATAGATGAAGAAGTAGTTGGGGCACTCCTGCACTTTGTAGCCCGTGTGCTCCGCGAGCTGCGCCACCACGTCCTCGAACGGGGTCTCACTGAACTTCATCGGGCCCAACGCGCGGTTCTCCGTGCCGCTCATCAAGACCAAGCTCCCGCCGACCTCTTCGCTGAGCTTGAGCACGGCCTCGCCGAGCGTCCCGGTGCCTGGGAGGTCCAGCGTGACCGGCGGGCGGGTCTCGGCAGTGGACACGGGTGGCGCTTCCGCGCCAGCGTCGGGCCGGGCATCAGGCGCAGTGGTCTGGCACGCCGCGAGCGCAAGGCACGCCGCCAACAGTACAGGCTTTCTCATTCGCGCAGGTCCTCCGGCGACGTCATTGTTGAGGCGCGTACCCCGACTTGTCAAGGATCGTCGCGGCGCCTATACTCAGGCCATGACGGGTTGTCTGCTCATAGCCGCAATCTGCACCGCCCTGGGCCAATCTGACGCGGCCTCCCAGGGCGAACGCGATACCTGTATTGTTATCCTCAAAGACGATACCGAGTTGCCTGTGTTCTGGGACGACAGAAAGGAGACGCGCAAGGACGTCTACTGGGTCGAGCGCGACACGCCGTGGGAGCCCAAGTCGGTCACCATTAAGGGCCCCGACGTCAAGGACGTCGTCTCGGAGAGGCCCAGGACCCGCCAACGGCGTTTGCGCCAGGGATGGACTGACGCCGGCTACACCGAGGTCAACGGACGCTACTACCGCACCGAGGAAGTGGGCCTGGCGAATCGCGCCAGGGAGATGGCAGGCGTCAAGGAGAGTGCCGAAGCGCCGCCCGCGCCGGACGACGCGCCGGAGATTGACAGCCCGCCCCCGGTGCCCGTGCAGACCACCCCGCAAGCCGAGCCGCCGGGCTTCGTTCGCCAATGGTGGATGCACGCGGCGCTGGTGCTCGCGGCGCTCGTGCTGATCGGGGTCGTAGTCAAGACGATGCTGACGGCCGGGTAGTCGGGCCGTCTCAGCGCATTCCGACGACCTCGAAGGCCTCAACCGCGTCAGCCTTCCCCTTGAGCTTGACGCTGCCGATCGAGCGGGCCTCTGCACGGTCGCCAATGAGTTCGTGGGTCCGCGCGTCCACCACAACCTGCCCGCCTTCGGCAATGTCGCACAGCCGGCTCGCCGTGTTCACGTGATCCCCGATCACCGTGAAGTCCATTCGGTCCGGCGACCCCACGCAGCCGGCCACCACGTCCCCCGTCGTGATGCCCGCCCCGAGATGAAGCTCGGGACGCCCGTCCTCGGCCCGGTCCTTGTTCAGCTCGGCGTTTCGGGCCTGAAACGCTAGGGCGGCGCGCACCGCGTTGGCCGCGTCATCGCCCGAGGACAGCGGCGCCCCGAACACGGCCATCAAGCCGTCGCCGAGGTACTTGTCCAGCGTGCCCTGGAAACGGAAGACGATCTCGTTCATGGCCGTGAAATGCTCGTTCAGCAACTCGACGAGCGTGTCGGGCGACATGCGTTCCGCGATAGGCGTGAACCCCCGGATGTCGCAGAACACCGTCGTGACCTCCTGCTTCGCCCCCCCCAACTCGAGCACAGAGTCCTCCTTCAATACCTGGTCGACGATGGCGGGGGCCAGGAACCGGGACAGGTTGGCCCGCTTCTTTTCGCCCTCGAGCATCTGCTCGTATAGCCGGACGTTGTCGATGGCCATGGCGGACGGCGCGGCCAGGGACGCGAACAGCTCGATATCCTCCTCGTTGAACACGACGCCGGGCTTGCGCGTGTCGATGTAGATCGAGCCGAGCGTGCGGTCCTCGAGCTTGAGCGGGACGGCCATGGCGCTCATGATGCGCTGCTGGATGATGCTGGCGCGGCGGCCCAGATCCTCGTCGTCGGCCGAGCTGGCCATAAGCACCGGCTCCCCGTCGATCGCGGCCTTGCCCGCGATGCCCATGCTCGGCGAGCTCGCCTCGAGGTCCTGGCCCATCTCCCGGGCCACGCTCACCCGCAGTTCCCCCGAGGCCTCGTCCCGAAGCAACAGGAACCCCCGCTCCGCCTCCATCAGCGTCATGGTCTTGTCGAGCACGTCGGCCATCCGCTTGGTCAGGTCGAAGTCCGACGCCATCACCTTGAGCACGTCATATAGGGCGGCCAGGCGGCGGTAGGCCCGGCTCATGGCCAGCAGGTCTCGGGGCGGCGGCGTCACCTGCCCCGGCAGCGTCGCCGTCTCGGCAATGGCGGCGGGCGTGCGCCCACGCTTGGCGATAATGGTCAGGGACTGTCCAACGCGGTCCATCTCGGCGCGGATCTTGTCCACGTCCTGTTGCAGCCTCGATTCGCGCTTCGTCTCTTGTTCCGCAGGCATCGTTCTGCGGCCAAAGGCCGTGTCGTCGCGGTACACCAGGCGGCACTTGCTGCCAAACCAGATCTCGTCCAGATGCGACAAGACGCGCTCCACCACCCGCTGCCGGTTGACGTAGGTGCCGTTCATGCTCTTCAGGTCCATCAAGACCATCCGACCGTCGTGATAGCACATCTTGGCGTGGTGGCGGGACACCTCGTCCGCCACCAGCACCACGTCGTTATCCTCGGCCCGGCCGAACTGGATGGTGCTGTCCGAAAGCGGCAGCGTCATCGGCGGCACATTCGGCTGCTCTATGACGACTTGGGGCATCGCTCTCCCTTCGCATTCATACTACCAAGCGTCCGGGGCCGGTTCAACGCAGCCGCCGCACCCCCCGCCACGCGCCCGGTTGAAAACCTGCGCCGTTCCCTCTAAGCTGACGGCCAGCGACGGCGGCTGGCGCGGGGAGAAGCGTGCACCCGATTTCCGAAAACGAGTGAATTCCAAATGAGCCTGCGAGACCTCTGCCAGCAATACGGGATCCGGTTCAAGAAACGGCTCGGCCAGAACCTGCTGCTCGACGACAACATCAACCGCATCATGACCCAGGCCGCCGCGTTGACGGCCGACGACTACGTGCTCGAGGTCGGGGCCGGCCTGGGCGCGCTGACCAAGCGGCTGGCGGCCGAGGCGGGCCGGGTGTTGGCCATCGAGATCGACCGCGCTTTCATGCCGTGCCTCGAGGACCAGTTCCGCGACACGCCGAACGTGCGCCTGTTTCGAGGCGACGTGCTCAACCACAGCATTCCGAAACTCGTCAACGAGTTCATCCCCGGCGGCGCGCGCTACAAGATGGTCTCGAATCTCCCCTACTACATCACCACGCCCATCCTGTTCCACTTCTTCGAGTCCCCGCTGCGCTTGGACCGGATCGTCGTGATGGTGCAGGAGGAAGTGGCCCTGCGGCTCGTGGCGCCCGTCGGCGCGGCCAACTACGGCATCTTGTCCCTCGTGCCGCGCTGCTATGCGCAAGTGGACGTCGTGCATCGCGTACCGCGCACGTGCTTCGCGCCAAGGCCCAAGGTGGACAGTTGCATCGTGCGGTTTCGGTGCCGCGCCCAGCCCCCGTACGCCGACGTGGACACGCCGTTCCTCATCGCGCTGATCCGGTCGGCCTTTGCCACGCGCCGCAAAACCCTGCGAAACTCCCTGACGCGCACCGGCGCCTTCGGCGCCCCGAAGGAGGCCGTGCTCGGGGCCTTCGCCGAAACCGCCATCGACCCCGGACGCCGCCCCCAAACACTGGACCTGGACGACTTCGCCAAGCTGGCGCGGGCGATCCGCGCGCGGCTGGACGACACAGAAGGATCTCGAGCCCATGACTAAGAGCCCGCACCACAGCGACGGCGCCCCCGGCCCGACCGTGACGCCCGAGCAATACGAGCAGATCGTCGAGAGCCTGGCCAGCGGCGTCATCGCCTTCGACCGCGACGGCGTCGTCATCGTGGCCAACAGCGCCGCCTGCAAACACCTGGGCGTGACGCGCCGCACGCTGAAGCGGGGCGTGCGCATCGCCGAGCTCGAGGCGCCCCAGCCCTTCCTCGATATGCTCTCGACCGTCCTGAAAGGGCGCCAGCCCTTGGCGCGCCAGGAGATCCTGGTTCCCCAGCCCGACGGCTCGAACAAGGAGATCGGGCTTTCGGCATCGCTGCTAAAAGGCCCCGATCGGTTCAACGGCGCCGTCGTCTTGTTCGTGGACATGACCGAGCGGCGCACGCTCGAGCGGGCCGCGGAACTGAACCGGCAACTGGCGCAGGTCGGCGAGCTCACCTCGGGTGTCGTGCACCAGTTGCGCAACCCGCTCAGCGTCATTACCGGGCGCGCCGAACTGCTGCAACGCAAGCTCGAGGCCGACGACCCGATGCGGCGGTCGCTCGACATCATCTACGCCGAGGCCAAGAGCCTCGAGCGCTCGATCAGCCAGTTCCTCGGCTTTGCCAAGCCCTTCGCCCTCGAGACCATCTTCTGCCGCCCCGACGCCGTCGGCCAGCGCGTCTACGAGCTATGCGAGCCGGCCGCACAGAAGAAGGGCGTCGCGCTCGACGTACAAGCCGAGCCCCCACTCCCAGAGATCGAGGCCGACGTCGACCGCCTCGCCCAGGCCATCGGCAACATCGTCAGCAACGCCATCGACGCGGTCGACCAAGGCGGCCAGATCAGCCTCACCATCTCCCACGAGGGCCCCGACATCCAATACGAGATCCTCGACAACGGCCCCGGCATGCCCTTCGGCCCCGGCGAAGACCCTTTCAAGCCCTTCGTCACCAAGAAACACAGCGGCACCGGCCTCGGTCTTGCCATCTGCCACAAGATCGTCACCGCCCACGGCGGCGCCGTCACCTACGCCAACCGCGGCCAAGGCGGCGCCCGCTTCCTCGTCCGCATACCCATCCGAAAAGGCGCCCTGTAGCCTGCATTGCCCTCCACCTTATAGCCCACCGCGTTGCGCTCCGGGTTCGGATTGTCCGGCTTCGGGGCCGAACAGCGAAGGCTGAGAGCCTGTGAAGAAATGCTGCAGGAAGCAGCCGGCGCTACGGGGTCGCGGTGCATTTATTCACAAGCTCTGACGACTGGTTCTCCACGTGCGGCAGGCGAGTGTTCCCTGGGAAACAAGTGGTATTTGGTTGACAAGTTTTGCGCATACTGATTCTTTTGGAAGATTTTCAGACAAGGGTGCACACATGGAGAATGGGGAGAATGTGGAGGATGGGGTCAGGTCTTGAATCATGTAATCTGAGATAGGATGGCGCCACGGGCCGTCCGTTTCGTGACCCCATTCCCCATTCGAATCGCGTTTGCACGGAGCGCCGGACCTTATAATTCAAGACGTGACCCCATTCCGCACTCTGGTGTTGACAGGCTAGCCAGTTAGGAGTAGCCTATATCAAGGCTGTACGCGTACGAATAGGTGCTTTGGGCGGCACAGTGGCGGCGTGGGCGCCGGCAACAGGCGGGGAGTGCGCGATGAGACTCGTAGCATCATTACTCGGGGTAACGGCGGGATTGCTGGTACTGGCCTTGGCTGCGGGGTGCCCCTGCGGGCCATCTGACGGGATTGCCACGTGGGCCCGCACTTTCGGCACTGCGGCCCCGGAATCGTGTACGGAGGTGCTGCAGACGGCAGACGGCGGGTTCATGCTGGCGGGCATTACCGGGTCTGAGGGCGCGGAGGACATCTACCTCGTCAAGACGGACGCCGACGGAAACGAGGAATGGTCCAACACGCTCGGAGGCCCGGACTCCGAGATTTGTCTCGCAGCACAGCAGACCGCCGACGGGGGCTATATCTTGGCGGGCTCTACGGACGCATCCGGCTCGGAAGACATGTACCTGATCAAGACGGACGCAAGCGGCACGGGGCGGTGGGCCGCCACGTTCGGCGATGCGGATCCGGACCGGTGCTACTCGGTGCAGCAGACGGCCGATGGAGGCTGCATCTTGGCGGGCAGCACGGGCCCGGTTGATTCTGAGGACGCCTACCCGGTCAAGACCGACGCGGACGGACACGAGGAGTGGACCGCCCCGTTCAACAGTGGCGACAGAGACCACTGCGTCGCGATGGCGCGGACGGCGGACGGCGGCTACGTCTTGGCGGGCGAGACGGGCCCGTCGGATTCGGAAGACATGTACTTGATCAAGACGGACGCGCACGGAGACCGCGAGTGATCCTCCACGTTCGGCGGCGCGAACCCAGACATCTGCTACTCGATGCTACAGACGACGGACGGTGGGTATGTTTTGGCCGGCATGACAGCGTCCTACGGCGCCACGGAGGGCGACATGTACCTCATCAAGACGAATACGCACGGCGAGGCCCCGAGCGAACCGGGTACCTGAGGCCTTGCTTTGACGGGGAAACATAGGGACAGCCTGCGGATTTCTGGTGTTTCTTTGGGTAGACTATGGGGCACGAGCCGCGTAGCACGTATACTGGTACCGGGTCTTGCGCATCATGTGACCCAACGCGGCAATCGGCGGACGGATGTGCTTGAGACGGACGCGGAGTACAAGGCTTATCTGCTCTTCTTGAAGCAGCACGCGGACAAACCCGTACGCGATGTCCCTGCGGTTCATCGGCATTCCTCGATGAGGTTGAACGCTTGCTGCAACGAACCGTTCGGCCAAAGAAAGGTGAAAGGCCACGAAAAGGCGGAAAACCGTAGTCTGTCCCTAGGTTTCCCAGGTTTCCCTTCATTGGACTCGCTTGGCTCAGGGCTCGGTCACGATCTGAACCAAGGGGGTTTTTCAGCAGAATCGAATCATGTAATTCTGAGATAGGATGGCGCCACGGGCCGTCCGTTTCGTGACTCCATTCCCCATTCGAACCGCGTTTGGACGCAGCGCCGGACCTTATAATTCAAGACCTGACGCAATTCCCTTCCCGCAACCGCGCCCGCGGATTCCCCTCATGTGACTCCGCGCGCGACCATAGCGACTCGACGCCGTCCGCCGTCTTTCGCAGACGGACCAAACCAATGGTCGAAGCCCCCAGGCATATTCCCAACGATTCCGTGTTCAGACTCATTCATTCCTCACAGGTAAGATAGATTGGTTCTGGCAGGAGACATCGCTCTCACGGACGGACGCCCACGGAGTTGGCACGGTTGGCGGGAGCGTCAGTCCTGTGAAATGCCCGGAAACACAGGGAGGAATAGTACAATGCGCGCGGGTGGATTTCAAGCGCGCAACGGCGATCAAGGTCTTGAAGCGTGAAGGGCGCTTTGGATAGGATCCGATTCGATGGGGTCGTTCCTCCAGGCCGGCGCGGTTCCCGTCGTCTTTGTCCGAGGAGTGCTGAATGTCAGACGCCAACCACGAACAGCCTGCCACAACACCCGAAGGCCGTCGGCGCTTTCGCTCCAGGGCCATAGGCTGCGCGAAGTGCCTGCTCATTCTATTGCTCGTTGCGGGCTTCCTGGGGGGCGCCTTCGCGCTCCGCCACTGGCGGCTTTCCAGGCGTCCCGTCATGGTCGGACCTGCCGTGGACTGGTCCGTGATCGGCCGGGCCGATGAGCGGCTGTTTTGGGGAAGCAAACGGAACATGCGGGACGTTCTGGTGGAAGGCGTATTCACGGAGACTGGCGGCCTGCAATGCTACCTCCACTTCCGGGTCAGTACGAACGAGCACGGGCTCCGTTGCGCGCCCATTGGGGAGAAGACCGGGCAATATCGCATTCTGGCGGTCGGCGATTCGACCACCTTCGGCCACGGGGTCGAAGACCATGAGACGTGGCCAAGCCAATTGCAGACCATGCTCCGCAACAAAGGACACGCGGCCGAGGTCATCAACGCGGGGGCCTGCGGCTACAGCGCGTACCAAGGGATGCGATTCCTGAAGGACCCTGGTCTCTCCTTCAAGTCGGATTTGGTCATCATCACCTTCGGCCACAACGACATGGCGGTTTGGGATGGCATATCGGACATCGAGAGGGGGGAAGGCAAACTGGCGTTGATTGAGGAGAGAAAAGCCCTGGGGGACGACGAAGTGAAACGCCACCCGCGCCTCAACCGCCAGGAGTACTTGGACGTCCTGATCGCCATGAACGACCTGTGCGCCGCCGCCGGAAGCGCCGTCATCTTCCTCACCTGGCCAACGGCGGGTGAGTACAGCCCGGTCATCCCCCGCCCCCTCCGCTCACTACTCCCCTACCACGCAGAAACAATCAAGGCGGGAAAGCGTACTGGCAGCCCCGTCATCGATATCCTCCCTGCGACCAAGGATGAGGATGGTATCCTCATGGACTCCGTCCACTTCTATCCCAAAGGCTGCCGGGTCGTGGCCCGGACGATAGCGGCTTTCCTGGAAGAGGAGGGGTATCTGCCCCCGGCAGGGGAACGCTCCCCTCAAAGCCAGTGACAGGATCCCACGCCAACTGAGAGTATGTGATAGAACCGGGCATAAATGGGGACATCCATGATAGGTAAAAGTCAAGTGGCAGACCGCCTGCTCTGCCACTTGACTTTTACCTATCATGGATGTCCCCATTTCTCATTTCTATTTCTCTCCGCTGCGTCACATGATGGGCCACTCCAGGGAGCACGATTCTTGCCTGACGAGCCATGGATCCAATCTACAACATCGTGCACACGGTTGCAATAAATGGTTACTGTCCCCATTTCTCCCACGGTTGCAATAAATGGTTACTGTTAGCATGTATAGGTGCCAAGGGAACAAGAGGCTTTAGAATGATGGGAAGCCAACAGGCAGTGTTTCTTGATGAAACTGCGTGGACCAACTGGTT
>Ga0114930_10003012_pt1 | contig 14961 bp, 12 predicted proteins | sample AnhtaG_FD_87300 | JGI IMG/M metagenome (GOLD analysis project Ga0114930, IMG submission 87300) | Deep subsurface microbial communities from Anholt, Denmark to uncover new lineages of life (NeLLi) - Anholt_01485 metaG | ecosystem: Environmental > Aquatic > Marine > Oceanic > Sediment | place... | reverse complement strand
GCCCGCGCCGGCGCGGCTTTCCGCGGCTCCGATTCGGCGGCCGCCCCGGCTTCGGTGGGCGGCTGGGCCGGCGCCGGCTTCTCGGCGGCGGGAAGCGCCGCCGGGGCGGCGGCCGGGGACGGCGCCACCGGAATCGCTGCCGGAGCGGCGACGGCGGGCGACGGTGCGACCGGCGGTCCGGGCCGCGCAGGCTTCGCGTCCGGCGCGCCGGCTTGGGGCTTGGGCGCTTCCGGCGCCGTCGCGGGCGGCGCCTTGGGTTCAAGCACTTGGGGCGGGGCGGCCTTGGGTTCCGGCGCCGCGGCTTCGGGCGCCGAAGGCGGCGGCGCGACCGGAGCAGATGGCGCCTTCGCCAGGGGCTGGGGCAATACCGGCATGCGCGGCGCCGCTTCCGGCGCGGTCTCCGGCGTGACCATCGCCGGGGGCTGCGTGCCGCGCGCGCGGAGATGGGCGTAGTAGGCGAGGTTGCGCCGCACCGAATCCTCGTCCAGGTCCAGGCGCGCGATCTCGGCGGCGCGGTCGATCTGGCCCATCAGCCCGTAGACCAGGGCCAGGTTCTGGCGCGCGCGGGGCGTGGCGCGCGGAGAGTCCGCCAGGCTGCCCAAGAGCTGCGTGGCCCGCGCATAGTCGCCGGTCAGCGCCAGGGACAGGCCAAGGTTGTTGACCGTGCCGGGATCGTTGGGCTGCAGCGTCAGCGCGGCCTGGTACGCGGCCTGGGCGGCGCGGTGGTCGCCCGTCAGGTCGAGCGCCACGCCGAGGCCGCTGTGCAGACGGTAGTCGCGCGGCGTGCGCGCCAGCGCCCAGCGGAACTGCTCGGCCGCGTCGCGCGGGCGGTCGAGGCCGATCAGGGCCACGGCCTGGCCGCGCACCGCCTCGGGGTTGTTGGCGTCGGTGCGCAGGACCTGGCGATAGGCTTCGAGCGCTCCGCGATGGTCGTCCATGGCGTTGAGCGCTTGGCCGAGGGCGAGGGCGACCGGCACCTGCTCGGGATCGAGCGCAAGCGAGCGGCGATAGAGCTGCACCGCGCCCTGCAGGTCGCCGTCGTCCTGCGCCCGCTTGGCGACGCGCGCCAGCGCGGCGGCGCTCTGCTTGGGCGTGGTGCGGGTGATGACCTGGCCGTCGCCGGGGATGGGCGTAGCGACGTCGCCGGGCTGCAGGCGGGGGGTGGGCTGGGCGGCGACCGCGGGCCGGGTCTGCTGGAACGAGCCCCGGGCCGGCGACGGATCGCCGCCGCAACCCGCCAGCGCCACGGCAAGCCCAAGGGCCGCCGCCGCGCGGCCGGCGATGCGACACGCGGGCACGCTCGATTGGCGCCGGAATCGGCACGAAGCCGCGATTCTGGTCACGTGAACATAGCCCTAACCCCAAAATGTAGTATAACGCCTTAGGAATTATCCACAAGATGTTCCGGCCCGGCGCCAATTGGCCACAATCCCTAGGAATCGGCCAGGAGCCGCTCCGATGCCGGCGCACCACGGCAAGACAAACCGGCAAGGGACCAAGAAATCCCCCGGCCGCCGCCCAAGAATCGCCCGGAGTCCGCGAGTCGGGTGTCCAGTAAATCTGGCAGCGCCGCCGCCTTTTTATTTCCCAATACTGGGCGCGATGCGCCGAAGCCGCCCGTGCGTTGACACGCCCGGGAGCGGTCCAGATACTGCGCGGTTTCCCCGACCGGGGCGCGGTTTTTCGATTTGGAGAGGTGCCGTGATTTCTTCCGTCATGCCGACCTATGCGCGGGTGGACCTTGCCTTCGAGCGGGGCGAGGGTTGCTGGCTCATCGGCACGGACGGGCGACGCTATCTCGATTTCACCAGCGGCATCGCGGTGACCGCCCTCGGGCATTGCCATCCGCATCTGGTCGAGGCGTTGCAGGACCAGGCGGCGAAGCTGTGGCACTGCTCGAACCTGTTCCGCATTCCCGCCGGCGAGAAGCTGGCGGAGCGCCTGGTCAAGCACAGCTTCGCCGACACCGTGTTCTTCACCAACTCGGGCGTCGAGGCGCTGGAATGCGCGCTCAAGATCGTGCGCAAGCACCACGACGACAGCGGCAACCCCGGCCGGTACCGCGTGATCACCTGCGCCGGCGCGTTCCACGGCCGGTCGCTGGCGACGCTGGCGGCGGGCGGCAACGAGAAGTACCTGAAGGGCTACGACCCGGTGGTCGACGGCTTCGACCAGGTGCCGTTCGGCAACCTGAACGAGATGCGCGCGGCCATCCGGCCCGATACCGCGGCGATCCTGGTGGAGCCGATCCAGGGCGAAGGCGGCGTGCGCCCGGCCACGGTCGAGTACCTGCGCGCGCTGCGCCAGATCTGCGACGAGTTCGGCCTGCTCTTGGTGTTCGACGAGGTGCAGTCGGGCATGGGCCGCACCGGCAAGCTGTTCGCGCACGAGTGGGCCGGCATCGCGCCCGACGTGATGGCGCTGGCCAAGGGGCTGGGCAGCGGCTTCCCGGTCGGCGCGTGCCTGGCGACGGAGAAGGCGGCCAAGGGCATGACCGCGGGGACCCACGGCAGCACCTTCGGCGGCAACCCGCTGGCGATGGCCGCGGCCAACGCCGTGCTCGATGTGATGCTGGAGCCCGGGTTCCTCGAGTCGGTCGAGAAGAAGGGCCGCCTGTTCCAGAAGCGCCTGGAGGGCATCGCCCAGCGCCACCGCGGCGCGATCGCCGGACTGCGCGGCCAGGGCCTGATGCAGGGCCTGAAATGCGCCGTGCCGAACGGGGCGATGGTGGACGCGTTGCGCGCCGAGAACCTGCTGACCGTGACGGCCGCCGACAACGTGGTGCGCGTCTACCCGCCGCTGATCGCGAGCGAAGCGGAGCTGGAGCAGGGCGCGGCGATCGTCGAGCGCGTGGCCGGGCGCCTGGCGCGCGAGACGGCCCAGCCCGCGGCCAGCCGTAACGGCGCGGCCCAAGCCGGGACTTCAAGGACCGGAGCCGCTGCCGGATCCGCGTGATGGCGCCGCGTCATTTCCTGGACCTGGACCGGTTTGACGCCGCCACGCTGCGCAAGCTGCTCGAGGGCGGGCGATCGTTGAAAGCCAGCCGCGGCAGGCCCGACGCGCCGCGGCCGCTGGCCGGCAGGACGCTCGCCATGCTGTTCGACAAGCCCAGCACGCGCACGCGCGTGTCGTTCGAGGTGGGCATGAAGCAGCTGGGCGGCGAGGTGGTGATGCTGTCGGCCCAGGACACGCAGATCCGGCGCGGCGAAACCGTGGCGGATACCGCGCGCGTGCTGTCGCGCTACGTCGACGCCATCGTGATGCGCACCACGCAGCGCCTCAAGCTCGAGGAGATGGCCGCGTTCGCGACCGTGCCGGTGATCAACGCGCTGACCGACGATTCGCACCCCTGCCAGCTGATGGCCGATGTGATGACCTTCGAGGAGAAGCGCGGGCCGATCGCGGGCCGTGTGATCGCCTGGTCGGGCGACGGCAACAACGTGGCGGCGTCGTGGGTGCACGCCGCGGTGAAGTTCGGCTTCGAACTGCGCCTGGCCTGCCCCAGGGAGCTTTCGCCCCACCCCGCGCTTCTGGAATGGGCGCGCAGGAACGGCGGCAAGGTGACCCTGACGCACGATGCGGCCGCGGCCGTGAAGGGCGCGGACTGCGTGGTGACCGACGCCTGGCTTTCCATGGGCGACGAGAAGAAGGGCGAGGTCAACCGCCACAACCTGCTGGCCCCGTTCCGCGTGGACGAGCGGCTGATGGCCGGGGCCAAGCCCGACGCCCTGTTCATGCATTGCCTGCCGGCGCACCGTGGCGAGGAAGTGACCGACGGGGTGATCGACGGGCCCCATTCCGTGGTGTGGGACGAGGCGGAAAACCGGCTGCACGCGCAGAAGAGCATCCTGGCCTGGTGCATGGAATGACCGCAGGAAGCGGCGGCAACGACGACCTGATCCTGCCATTTAGGACCGACGCGCACGCGTTGCGCGGACGGCTGGTGCGCCTTGGCCCCGCGGTCGACGCGATCCTGAGCCGCCACCTCTACCCCGAGCCGGTCGCGGCCTTGCTGGGCGAGGCGCTGGCGCTGTCGGCCTTGCTGGCGGCGACGCTGAAATACGACGGCGTGTTCACGCTCCAGACCAAGGGCGACGGGCCGGTGTCCCTGCTGGTGGCCGACGTGACCACCCACGGGGCGCTGCGCGGCTATGCGCAGGTCGACCGCGACCGGCTCAAGGCCGCGCTGGCGCGGCCGGGGCCCGAACCCGCGCACGACCCGGTGCCGCGGCTGTTGGGCGCGGGATACCTGGCCTTCACCGTGGACCAGGGACCGGCCACCGAGCGCTACCAGGGCATCGTGGAGCTGAACGGCGCGACGCTCGGCGACTGCATCCACCACTATTTCCGCCAGTCCGAACAGCTGCAGGCCGCCATCAACCTGGCCGTGGGCCGCGTCCAGGCCGACGGGGCCGCGCGCTGGCGCGCCGGGGCGCTCATGATCCAGCGCCTGCCGGAGGAGCGCGGCGCCGACTCGGACGCCGACGAGGAGGGCTGGCGCGACGCAGCGGCGATGGTCGCAAGCTGCACCCGCGCCGAGCTCCTGGACCCGGCGCTGCCGCCGGACCGGCTGCTTTACCGGCTGTTCCACCGCGACGGCGTGCGCGCCTACCGTGCGCGGCACCTCGCCGATTCGTGCCGCTGTTCGCGCCAACGCGTGGAGCGCATGCTGCGCAGCCTGCCCGCCGCGGAGCTGGAGGAGCTCAAGGTCGACGGCCGGCTGGTCGTGACCTGCGAGTTCTGCAACCGCGGCTACGGCTTCGCCGACGGCGAGATCGCGCGCCTGCACGCGCCGACATCCGGGGCGGCCTAGGGCGGTCGCCGGCCGGCCGTCACGATGACGCCACATTGGGCCGGCACGCTGCGCCGATCGCATCCCCCGGGGTGAGCGCGATGCAGATCCGCCCTCTGTTCATGCTTGCGGCCTTGGCGCTGGCCGTGCCGCAAGCGGTCGCGCGCGCGCAGGACGCCAGGTTCGCCGACCTGACCTTCGCCCACCTCGGCCAATTGGCCGTGGACGCCGCGCGCATCGAGGTGGTGCAGGAATTCCGACCCGCCGGCACCAAGCCGAACGTCGAGCACCTGTTCCCGATCCCGCCGGCGGCGGCGGTCGCGCGTTGGGCCCAGGACCGGCTCAAGCCCGTCGGCCGGTTCCGCCTTTGCCGCGTGGTGGTGAAGGACGCCTCGGTGGTCGAGGTGCCCTTGCCCAGGACCGGCGGCATCAAGGGATGGTTCACCACCGACCAATCCGAGCGCTACGACGCGACGGTCGAGGTGACGGTGGAAATCCGCAGCGATACCGGACGGAACGCCTATGCCGCCGCGCGCGTCAAGCGCTCGCAGACGGTCGAGGACGGCACCCCGCCCAACAAGCGGCGCGAGGTGTGGTACGCGATGACGGAAAAGCTGATGGCCGACCTGGACAAGGAGCTGGAACGCTCCATGCGCCAATACTTGGCGGCGTATCTGAAATAGGGCCGCGCCGGAGGTGGAGCCTCAACGGATTGTTCCCGGTCAGGCCGAGTCTGCTGATAGGTGGCGGCGTCCCTCGCCGCGGTCCCGACTGGCGCCAAGCATTTTGATTCATATCAACGACGACGTTGCGGCTTTGACGCTTCCATGACTTCGGTCGTTCGACCGGACTCAAGCGCGCCGAATTCTGACGGTCGCTTCTCTCCGCGGTTTTCACGCGCCCTGGGGAGCCGATCCGATGCCGCGGAAGCCGTGCGCAAAGCCCGTCCGTGCGGCCGTCGCGCCATGATTTGCCCCGATCCGAAGGTCATGATCCATGCGCCTGGTCCGCACACCCCTGATGGCCGTCCTGCTGGCAGCCGGCGCGTGCAGCGACGAGCCTGGCGACGTCCTCGCGCGCGCGCGCGCCGAAGCGAGGAAGGTTGCGCCCGACTCGGCGCTCGTGCAGGTCGAATTCAGCGATTTCGGCTTCGCGACCGGGCGTGGCGGCTTGCCGGACCTGACCAAGGCGGGGCCGCCGAAGGTGGTTCGGTTCAATTTCTATTCGCACGGTCCCGGGAAAGGGTTCCGCGTCGTCGCCGACATCAACCGCGATCCGTTGCCGCCCGAAATCGCCAGAGCCATGCGCGAAAAGGGGTATAAGGAAATTCGGGTCGAGCGGGCCGACGTGCCGTACACGCCTTTCACCCTGCCGTTGCCCGAGAAGGTCGGCGACATGAGCCGCGCGATCGAGGCGGCGCAAACGGCGATCGAGAAGGAATGCGCCGGGGGCGATCCGCGCATGTCGAATTGCAGGCTGCCCCAGAGCGCCGAGTTGCACATGCACTGGTCCGGTCCCAAGGACGGCGGCGGAACGCCGGTATGGACGATCTCGTTCGGCCGGAACCCGACGAGCAACAAAGCCGTCCGCGGCGCGATCGAGGACGGCAGCTATCGCGTCTATGCCGGCGGCGACGCCCAGCCGCGGGACTATAGCGATCGCGACTCAAAGCCGTTGCGCGAAGTGAATTTGAAGGTCGAGCGCAATTTCGATGCGATCTGGCCGGCAGTCGTCGCCGAGGTGCAGAAGCAGGATCCGCTCTATGCACCCTACGCCGCCTCGGTGATCACCTACCTGCGCAGCGTACGTGCCGCCGGTGGCAAGGCGGCGGTCTCGGAGGCGCACATCCAATTCGCGCGGCTGACGCCATCGCTCCTCTGGGACGATCTCGAGGCGCATGTCGGCTGGCGCGACGGCACCGAGGACAGGGCCGTCCTGTTCTTCTCCAAGCCGCGGCGCCGCGCGATGCCCGGCGAGCCCATGCCGCTTACCTTGAAAGCCGGCCAGCTGCCGAGAGCCGAATCGGCCCTCGCGGGCCTGCTGAAGAACTTCCCGGACAAGTACGCCGAAGTAACGACCGTCTGGTCCAAGGGCTGCGAGGACCTCCCGACCGCCACGCCCGAACTCACCATGTGGCGCTGCGGCGTCAATGTCGCGAAACAACAGCGCTCGGATCTCGTCTTCCTGTGGCTCACGCGCCAGAGCAATCCGTATTGGCAGTCCGGCCGCGCGCCGCTTCGATCGGAGCACCGCGTCGTCGCCGCCGGCCTGCCGAAGGACGGCTGGGCGTGGTGGACGCGCGTGAAGCGCCCCGAAAATTGGGAGTATTTCCTGATCGACGCGATGAGCGGTCGCCCCAACCGGAGTTTCTGCACCAACCCGAACACCGGCGCCGACGCGATCCAAGTGCGCGCGTGCAAAGGGTGAAGCGCGGCGTTGGCGGCCTTCCCGGCCGGCGCGCCGCCGGAAATCGTTCTAGACGTTCGACAGCCGGTCGGTGTCGGTCGGGCCGATGATCGACAGGAACTCGCGCCGGGTGGAGGGATCGTTGCGGAACGCGCCGGTCATGCGGCTGGTGATCATGGTGACGCCCGGCTTGTGCACGCCGCGCGTGGTCATGCACTGGTGCGCCGCTTCGATCACGACGGCCACGCCCTGGGGCTGCAGTTCGTCCTGAAGCGCGTTGGCGATCTGCGCCGTCATCTTCTCCTGGATCTGCAGCCGCTTGGCATAGGCCTCGACCAGCCGCGCGAGCTTGCTGATGCCCACGACGCGGCGGTTCGGCAGGTAGGCGACGTGCGCTTTGCCCAGGATCGGCACCATGTGGTGTTCGCAGTGGGATTCGAAGCGGATGTCCTTCAGCACCACCATTTCGTCGTAGCCGTCGGTCTCCTCGAACGTGCGGCGCAGGACGTCGGCCGGGTCCATCTGGTAGCCGCGGAAGAATTCCTCGTATGAGCGCGCCACGCGCCCGGGCGTTTCGCGCAATCCCTCGCGCGACGGATCGTCGCCGGCCCAGCGGATCAGCGTGCGCACGGCCTCTTCGACCTCGGCGCGGCTGGGCCGGCTTGCGGCTGCGCCCTTCGCCGGCGGTTCACCGGCGCGTTTCCTCGCCATGACTGGGGTCCCCTTTCGCGCCGCGCCCCGCGGGCGCGGTCAGTTCAGCCGCATGGTCTGGTGCGGGCTGTCGAGCGAAAACGCGGGGATGCTGACGTCGAAGCGCTCGCCGTCCTCCCGCTCCATCTGGTAGCTCCCGCGCATGATGCCCGAGGGCGTGGGCAGCGGCGTGCCCGACGTGTACTCGAAGGCCTCGCCGGGCTTCAGCACCGGCTGTTCGCCCACCACGCCCGCGCCGCGCACCTCCTGGATTCTGCCCATCGCGTCCGTGATCACCCAATGCCGGTTGCGCAGCTGCACGGTGGCCCGCCCGCGGTTTTCGATACGCACGTGATAAGCCCAGACGTAGTGATTGTCGGGCGGCGAGGACTGATCTTCCAGGAAGATCGGCTTCACCGTCACGCTGATGTCGCGGGTGGTCAACGTGTACATCCGCTCGCCTCCGACGGGCGTTCGGCCGAGTGCGCCGGGATCGCCGGCGCCGACATCGCCGCGACGGGCGATAGGTCCGGACGCGCGGGCACGCCGCATGCGCCGTCTGCCGTGGTTCGATGATTGCGCGCGATGGCGCGTTTGTAAAGTTTCCGGTCCCAGAGGCGCACTTCGCGCGACTCGGCCGGCACGGGCCCGGCGGCGGATCGATTCGTTTTCGGCGCCGGGCGATTCGCGGACCCGCAAAAACAAACCCGCCCGCGTCTTGCGACGCGGGCGGGAATGATTCGGCGTAGGCCGGTCGAGATTAGCGGATGTTGATCTCGACGCGGCGGTTACGCGCTTCCTTCACACCGTCCGCGGTGGGAACGGCCGGGCGGTCCTCGCCGAAGGCCTGTTCGGTTACCACGCCGGCGGGCACGCCGCGGGCCACCAGGGCCGACAGCACGGCGTCGGCGCGACGCTTGCTGAGGCGCTGGTTGTAGGCCGAGCTGCCCGACTTGTCGGTGTGGCCGGCAAGCGTGATGCTGGCGCGGCCGCGCTTCTTGAACTCGGCGGCGGCGTCGTCCATGACCTTCATGCCGGCCGGGTTCAGCTTGTCGCTGTCGAAGTCGAAGTAGACGATGAAGTTGGCCGGAGCCATCGGCGCCGGCGCGGGGCGCGCGGCCGGGGCCGGAGCCGGCCCAAGCGCCCGTTCTACCTCGGCCAGGGCCTTCTCGAACTCGCCCTTGCAGTAGGCGATGCGCGCCTTCTGCCAAGCTTCTTCCTCTTCCTCGACCCAGCAGTCGTACATCACCTGGGAGCGGGCGGCGGCCTTGGGCGCCTTGTCGCGGCCGCTCTTGTCGAGCGCGGCCATCAGGCGCTGACGCGCGGCCGAAAGCGGCCCGACCGCGGCCGAGGGCAGGCCGTCCCAGGTCTTGCTCTTCGGATCCTCCGGCAGCACGGCCTTGTTCGCCGCCGCCGCCAGGCCCTTGTCGGCCCACTTCTCCGAGTCCTGCCAGTCGTATTCGACCTTCTCTTCGTAGGTCGACAACTCCAGGTATTCCGCGGCGAGGTAGGAATTGAACGTAGTCCCCGACGGCTTCAGCTTCGCCAGGTCCTTCCGTGACGAGCCATCCGCCAGCATGCCGCACGCTCCGAGCAGCAATGCCGCGGTCATGACCGTAGCTACTTTCAAGATTTTCATGCGCACACTCTCCCGCTCCAATACGATCAAGACCCGCCACCGCGCGGCGCGCGCTGGCGATTTGGCCCTACCCTAGATGCCACCAAGTTTCACCTATGCCGCCGCCGCCCGACAATCAAGCGAAAAGCCTTGATTCCTGCGGCTTTGGCCGCGATTTAGGACGGGTCTGTGGCACAGGAGGCACAGGTGGTGCCGCGCGATTGCAATCCGCAAAAGTTCAACAAAATTCGGCAACTCCCCGGAACCACGGCATGTATTCGGGTTATCCACCAGCCGCCCGGTCGGCGCCTGGAATCCGGCTGCGCGGGCTGTGGCAAGATTGGGACCGCGCCTTGCGGCCGATTTTGGGCTACCGTATGACTTCGGCAGGATGAGTTCCGACGGGGCTCGCGGGTGTAGCTCAATGGTAGAGCAGAAGCTTCCCAAGCTTACGACGAGGGTTCGATTCCCTTCACCCGCTCCAGCCCTCTAACTCACTGAGTTTCCAAGCCTTAGGCAAGCAGCAGGACGAAGCCGCCAGCAGCGGTCGCCGCGCCGGCCAAGCGCAGCGCCGGAGCGCCCCAGACGGCGCGCCGCCGCAACCCGAAGGCCGCGGCCAACCCGGCGAGGTGCAAGACCCCGGTCGCCAACAGGAAGCCGGCGGCATAGGCCGATTCGGCGGCCGTCGCCGGCAACTCGGCGCCGTGGGCATGGCCGTGGAACAGCGCGAAGGCCCCGACCACCAGCGTCGCAACCGGAACCGGGAGGCCGGCGCGGACCGCAAGCATCGCGCCGAAGACGACCAGCGACGCGCCGATTCCCTGCTCCGCCGCCGGAAGGCCGACCCCGGCCATGGCCAGGGCGCCGCCCAGGGCCATCATGCCCATGAACGCCAGCGGCAGCGCCCAGACCGCCCGACCGCCGGCGACCGCCGCAAGCGCACCGACGCTCAGCATCGCCACGACATGGTCGAAGCCGAGGAACGGATGAGCCAGGCCGACCGCGAATCCGCCGCCCAGGTCGAGGCCCGTGTGCGCCAGCGCCGGCGTCGCGGCCGTCGCCGCACCCAGCGCCAGGAGTATCCCCGCCAATCGCCGCTTCGCCTGCATACGAGCCCCCATTCCGCGATTCAGACCGGCAATCCCGCCGCATTAGCGCCGCGCGTGCGCGCGCCTGTCAAGCGCGCTTCCCGCCGCGTCGGATTGCAAGCAAGGAATGGACCAGCCAGGATGGGGATCATGACCCCGCGATCGCGTCCGCGCCGCGCATGGATCGCCGCCGCGCTGTGGCTGTGGCTCGGCGCCTTTTCGGCCGCGTCGGCCGACCGGCTCGGGCCGCAGGGCGAGCCCAGCGGGGAGTGGCGCGAGCAGACCTGGCTGGTCCCCTTGCCGCACGACGGCAACCGGGCGATGCACGCGGCGGTCTATCGCCCGCCCGGGGACGGCAAGCACCCGCTGGCGGTGATCAACCACGGCTCGCCCGCGAAGCCGGAGCAGCGCCCGGCGGTCAAGCCGGCCTACAAGGCCGCCGCGGCATGGTTCGTCCGGCGCGGCTTCGTGGTGGCGTTGCCGATCCGGCGCGGCTACGGCGCGACCGGCGGCGGCTGGGACGAAACCTATGGGCGCTGCGACAATCCGGATTTCCGCCGCGCCGGGCTCGAGACCGCGAAGGACATCCGGGCCGCGATCCAATACATGCAGCAGCAGAGCTTCGTCAGCCCCGAGCGCGCGCTGGTGGTGGGGCAGTCCGCCGGCGGATGGGGGGCGGTGGCGCTGGCGAGCCTGAATCCGCCGGAGGTCGGCGCGTTCGTCAACTTCGCGGGCGGGCGCGGCGGCTACGCCGGCGGCAAGCCGAACAGCAACTGCCGCGCCGACCGGCTGATCGAGGCCGCGGGCGAATTCGGCAAGACCGCGCGCGGGCCCATGCTGTGGATCTACACCGAGAACGACCTGTTCTTCAGCCCGTCGATCTCGCGCGGCATGGCCGAAGCCTTCGCCGCCCGCGGCGGCAGGGCCGAGTACCGGCTCCTTGCGCCGTTCGGCAAGGACGGCCATGCGATGTTCGGGGCCGCGGACGGCCTGGCGCGCTGGCGCGGCGCGGTCGCCGCGTTCCTCGACGCCAACGGGTTCTAGCCGGTCCGCTATTTCAGCCCGGCGACCCGCTCGGTGTTCGTGACGCCGCCGCTGCCGGTGAACACGCCGCTGGTCTGGGTGGTGACGCTCAGCGCGTGGGTCGCCTTGCCGCCCAGGATGCCGTTGAAGTTGCGCACCTCGAGGTTGAAGGCGGTGGCGCAGGATGTGCCGCACGCCGTGCCGTTGATCGTGCTGTTGTTCGCGTAGGTCGCGTTGCCGCCCAACGACGTGTAGTTGACGGTCGGCAGCGCCACGTTGCCGGCGAAGGTGTTGGGCGCCTGCGGGCCGGTGATCGCGAGGCTCGAGTTGCCGCCGCCCAGGGTCTTCGCGCCGAAATCGATGTTCATGTTCAGGGTGTAGTGGCCGCCTTTGTCGAACGGCCGCTGCGATTCGTAGTGGTACTGGCCCACGGTCTGGGTGCGCAGCTGGTCGTAGGTGGCGATGCCGTTGGCGAGCTTGTTGCCGTCCGAAGCCAGCGCCCCGTCCATGCGGTCGCCGGAGCCGGAGCCGGAGAACAGCGCGACGTTCTGGTTGTTCAGGATCGTGAGCTCGTGGGTGATGCCGCCGCCGATCTTGCCGCCCTTGTTCAAGAGGCCGATGACCAGATCGAAATTGCACACGCCGCTGCCGCCGCAGGCCGTGCCGACGAGGGAATTCTCGCCGCCGTCGCCCAGGCCGCCGGTCCTCGGGCCGCCGGGAACGTCGCTGGTCATGACCGATCCGAAGGCCAGCGTGCCGCCGGAGACGTTCTGGTAGCTGCTGGCCATCTCGGAGTACGCCTTGCCCTTGACGGTCGAGGTTTCGACCTCGATGCGCGTGTCGCCGCCGAACATGGTGCGCGCGCCGGCGTTGAGCTCGATGTAGATGTTGTAGAAGCCGTCGCTGATCGGCACGCCCGTCTGCTGGTAGTGGTAGATGCCGCCGAGGCTGCGCAGCTGGCTGTAGTTGCTGTAGTTGGTGGTCGTGTTCAAGTTCCCGCCGGCCGCGTCGTTGCGCCGCCGGTCGTTGGAGGAATCGCCGACCAGGTTCTGGTTCAGCCGGTTGACGTTGTTGAGGCCGGCGAGACTGATGGCGTTGCCCTGGCCCTGGAGGTTGCCGGCCCCGGCGTTCTTCGTGGCCTGCCCGCCCTGGCCCTGGCCCTGGTTCTGGCCCTGACCTTGCTGGCCCTGCTGCCCGCCCTGGCCCTGGGTCGTGAAGCTGGTGAGCCGGCTGGTGAGCGCGCCCATCATCTGGGGCGTGAAGAACTGCGGCGTGCCCCAGCCGCCGGCGCCGAACACGCTGCCGAAGCCGGGCTGGTTGATGTTCTGGCTCGACCCGCCGGTCGCGGTCAGGTTCAGGCCGCCGGGCCGGTTGTTGCCCTCGAGGTCCTTGCCCGGGCCGACCAGCACCACCTGGGCGCTGGCGTTGCCATTGGCGCCGTTGGCCCCGTTGCCGCCGTTGCCCTTGCCGTCGTCGACCGAGCCGAGCGCGATGGTGCCGCGGATGCCGATGGTGCCGACCGGCAGCTTCACTTCCATGTCGGACGGGTTGTTCTGCGCCACCTTGCCGGTGACGAAGCGGAACACGCCCTTGGCGACCGACGCCGAAACCTTGCCGGCGCCGCTTTGCGGGTCGTAGACGAACTTGTCGATCGTCAGCTCGCTGTTCGGCCCGATGGTGAAGGTGGTCTGGTCGAGCAGCAGGATTTGCAGGCCCGAATCGGGGCCGCTCTTGATCGCGTTGCCGAGATAGACCGGCTCGCCCGACTTGACCAGCCTGCCCACTTCGCCCGGCACCGAGGCAAGCTCGACGCGCCCGCGCACGGCGGCGGTGACGCCGGCCTGCTGCGTTTGCGCCTGGGCCAGCGAAACGAACGCGAGGCCGGCGAGAAGTGAAGCCGCGAGCGCTGCGGCAATGGGACGGACGCACACCCCGTCAAGCGTAGCAATACGCTGCATCGTCATGACTCGCGACTTGTCGGGGGCGGTCGGATAGCGGGGATCATGCACGGATTCGGGCAGCCGGGCAAGCCCGCGCAAGCGGCGGGAAACCCTGGCGTTAACCAAAATCCGCCGGAGCCGGCTACCGGCCTTCGGCCGCCATTTGCCGGCCGGCCTCGCTGATGGTGCCTTTGTGCTGGACGCTGCCGCTGCGAATCTACTGCTCGCGGCGGTCTTCCTTCGTCTTCTGTTGGCGGCCCTGTCGGGCGGACTCGGCGGCTTCGGCGCCGGCGGACTCGCCGCCGGCGTTCGAGCGGGCAGCGTCCCGTTTCTGCTTCCGGGATTGGTCCTGGGCGAGCCGGACGGATCGGTCCTGGACGTACGCGACCGGCTCGGCGGCTTTCGAGCAGAACTCGAACGCCGCGGCCGGACCCGCGGCTGGACCCGCGGCCAGGCACACGGCCAGCCCCGGAACGGTCAGGAAGCTGCGGTTCATGGCATCTCCCCCGGTTGCATCCCGACTATAGATCGAGCAGCAGGCGTTGCGGATCCTCGATCGATTCCTTGACCCTGACCAGGAACGTCACGGCCTCGCGGCCGTCGACGATGCGGTGGTCGTAGCTCAGCGCCAAATACATCATCGGCCGGGCCACGATGGCGTCGCCGACCACCACCGCGCGCTTCTGGGTCTTGTGCATCCCCAGGATGCCGGACTGCGGCGGGTTCAGGATCGGCGTCGACAGGAGCGATCCGTACACGCCGCCGTTCGAGACGGTAAAGGTGCCGCCGGTGAGCTCGTCGAGCGCGAGCTTGCCCTCGCGCGCGCGCCTGCCGAAATCGCCGATGCGCCGCTCGATCTCGGCGAAACTCAACTCGTCCGCGCCGCGCAGCACCGGCACGACGAGGCCCTGCGGCGTGCCGACCGCGACGCCGATATCGTAGTAGTTCTTGTAGACTATCTCGTCGCCGTAGATCTCGCCGTTGACAGCCGGAATTTCTTTCAGCGCGAGCACGCACGCTTTCACGAAAAACGACATGAAGCCCAGCTTGACGCCGTGCTTCTTCTCGAACCCGTCGCGGAACTGCTCGCGCAACGCGATCACGTTCGACATGTCCACCTCGTTGAAGGTGGTCAGCATCGCGGCGGTGTTCTGCGCCTCCTTCAGGCGCTGGGCGATGCGCTGGCGGAGGCGCGACATGCGCACGCGTTCCTCGCGCGGGTGCTCCGGGCGCGGCGGCAGCGGGCCCTTGGCAACAGGCGCGGCTGCGGGCAAGGGCGGCGCGTAGGTCACGGGAACGGGCTTCGCCTCCAGCGCCGCCAGCACGTCGCCCTTGGTGATGCGGCCGTCCTTGCCGGTGGCGGGAATCGCGGCGGTGTCGAGCCGGTTGTCGGCGGCGATCTTG
>Ga0114930_10003010_pt1 | contig 14962 bp, 16 predicted proteins | sample AnhtaG_FD_87300 | JGI IMG/M metagenome (GOLD analysis project Ga0114930, IMG submission 87300) | Deep subsurface microbial communities from Anholt, Denmark to uncover new lineages of life (NeLLi) - Anholt_01485 metaG | ecosystem: Environmental > Aquatic > Marine > Oceanic > Sediment | place... | reverse complement strand
TATTGCATAAAGCATATCGCTTTTGTGAAATTCGGCAAAGGACCTGCTGTAGGCCCCACGGGCATTAATATCAAAGATGTGGTCGACGAAATCAATGAACAGACAATGATATTTAAAGGCTTAACAGTACCTGTCAGAATTGAATGTGATCCAGAAACAAAACAATTTGAAATTTTTGTTGAAACACCTTCCACAGCCTCATTATTACTTAAGGAAGCGGGAGTAGAAAAAGGAAGTTCAGCAAGCGCGGAAAACATAATTAGCAATCTCACACTTGAGCAGATTATTAACGTTGTTGAAGCAAAGAAAGATAAATTTCTAGACAAAAATTTTAAGATCGCTGTTAAAACGGTCCTAGGAACTGCGTTATCTATTGGAATAACTGTTGAGGGAGAAGATCCCAGAGAAATTCAAAAAAGAATAGAAAATGGAGAATATGACAATAAAATCAAGGGTGAATTATAAAATTGAAAGTAGATGATAAATTGTTAAGAAGATCTTTAAATGCAGCAATAGATTTTTCAGTAATTAAAAAGGACGGATTTAAAGATAAAATAAGAAAATTCGATGAGTCAATTGACCTTGTCATTAATATAAAAGATGTAAATCTAAATGATCCAAAAAATAGAATCGATAAAGAGATTATCCTCTCAAATGAAGTAATTGTAAAAGATAAACCTAATATATGTGTGATTGCTTCCGACGAAATATTACTCGAAGCAAAAAAGATTGGTGTTGATACTCTTGATTCAGATGGATTGGTTAAATTAAATAACGAAGAAAAGAAGTATAAGAAGAAATTCGCAAAAAAGTATGAGTTTTTTGTTGTAGAAGATAAAATGATGCGTGATGTCGCTCGTTACCTCGCAAGATTTCTTGGGCCTTTAGGTAAAATGCCAAAACCTTTTCCTACTGGTTATGGAATAATTTCCAGTCCGGATGATTTGAAGGTTGCATTTGATAGGTATAAAAAGGTAATTCGTGTGCAAATGAAAAAACAGCCTATCATTTTCATAAAAATAGGAAAGAAATCAATGGAAGTTGATAAATTATTTGAAAATATGAAAACAGTAGTAAATTTTATTGGAGATCAAATGCCACATAAGTTCAATAATTTTAAATCAATGCATTTAAAATCTACAATGGGAAAACCAGTTAATGTAACTGAAGATTTTTTAAAGAGTATAGAGGTGTGAAAAAATGATTAAAAAACAACATATACCTCAGTGGAAATTAGAAGAAGTAAATAATTTAATTGAATTATTTAAAACTTACAGTAATGTTGCTGTTATAGAAGTTTCTCATATAAATGATATGCAAATTCAATCAATGCGTAAAATTTTAAAGGGGAAAGCGATATTTCGTATGTCTAAAAAATCTCTACAACTTCGTGCAATAGAACAATACAAAAAAGAGTCAAAAAAGTCAAATTTAGATGAATTAGCAGAGCAAATTCCTGGTCAATCAAGTCTTATTTTTACCAATCTTGATCTTATAGAATTAAAAGAGATTTTTCATGACCATGAATGGATGGTTCCTGCAAAATCAAATGAAATCACACCTGTAGATATTTGGGTACCTGCTGGAGATACAGGATTGCCAACTGGTCAAGTTATTAGTGAATTAAACATGACTTTAAAACTCCCTACAAGAATAATGAATGACACGATACATATTCGTGAAGATACAAGAACGCATAAAGTAGGTGATTTAGTAAATGTAAAACAAGCCGCTGTATTGAAAAAACTTGGTATAACACCAATAGAGTCATTGATTAAAATTCATTTTGCTTGGAGCGATGGAGAAATTATACCAGAAGATGTCCTATATATGGATTTAGACCAATTCAAACAGGATGTCGCTACTGTGTATAGAGAAGCACTCGCAATTCTCTTTGAAATGCCCTTTATTGAAGAAAGTATGACTGAAGAATATATTCGGAAAGCTGTATCTGAAGCTAATACGCTGGATGCGATAATATTTGGAGAGGGAATACCAGTTTCTACTGAACCTGAAACTAAAGTTGAAGAAAAAGAAGCTGAAGCGGAAGAAGAGGAAAAAGATGCTGAAGAAGTTGGTATTGGAGGTCTGTTTGGCTGAAATTTATAATTATTATTAATCAATTAAAATAATGAATTTAAAATAAAAAATATTAAATAGGAGGTTTAAAAATATGGAAAGTATTTATGCTGCATTATTGCTTCACAAAGTCGGAGGAAAAATTACAGAAACAAATGTAGAAAAAGTATTAACTGCTGCTGGCGCGAAAGCTGATAAAACTGAAATTGCGAAACTAATTGCTGGCTTGAAAGGAACAAAAATTGAGGATATCATTAAATCGGCAAGCTCAATGCCTGTAATGGCTGCTCTAGCGGGTGAAAAGAAGGAAGCAAAGAAGGAAGCAAAGAAGGAAGAAGAAGAAGTTGAAGAAGAGCCTACGGGAATAGGAAGCCTTTTTTAATTTAGAATTAAATGAAGTAACCATTTTTTTATTTATTTTTTTATAAAAATATTTTAGGAAATTGTATTTATTTATTGTTTTTTAAACAATCTAATTTGAATGAACTTCTTAAATCAAAAACTTTTTTTAAAATTCATTTTTTTTAAAATTACTATTTAAAATAAAGAAACTGAAAAAAACACATCAGAAAAATTTATTATAATTTACTTAAAAAAAGCTACTTAAAAAAACTCTCGTTGTTGATAAAAAATGACTGGCAAATTTCTAAAATTCTTTTCACCGTTTATAAAAGCCATGCCAGAAATCAAAAATCCCCAACGTGAGGTTTCTTTTAAAGAAAAGTTTATTTGGACTGCTGTCGTACTTATTATCTATTTAATCATGTCAAATATCCCTCTATATGGGATCCAAATTGAGGAATCAACAGATTACTTCTATTGGTTGCGGGTAATTCTCGCAAGCCAAAGGGGAACCCTTACAGAACTTGGTATAGGCCCTATTGTAACGTCCGGACTTATAATGCAATTGCTTCTAGGTTCTCGAATTATCAAAGTAGATATGGCTGATGCATATGATAGAGCATTATTTAGCGGAGCTCAAAAAGTTCTTGCTGTATTTCTAACAATCTTTAACATTATTGCTTACTTATTAGGAGGAGCTTTTGGTAATTTATCAAGTATTGGAATTCAAGGAGCTTTTTTTATTTTTTTCCAATTACTTTTTTCGGGAGTTGTTATACTCCTGCTTGATGAATTACTTCAAAAAGGATGGGGTCTTGGTAGTGGGGTGTCCTTGTTTATCGCTGCGGGTGTCGCTGGTCAAATCTTCTGGAACACTTTCAGTTTTATCGAAGGACCAGATGGTATACCAAGAGGAGTTATAATTGCGTTTTTTTCAGTGTTATTTGATGGTGATCCTAATACTAACATAGGAGATATTGTTATAAGGCAACAACTTCCGTCATTATTAGGTATTGTAACTACTGTTATCATACTCGTTGTAGTCGTTTGGTTTGAATCAACACGTGTTGAGATTCCTCTTACTTACAGAGGCTATCGAGGTTATAAAGGTAAATATCCCATGAAACTGCTGTATGTCTCCAATATCCCCGTGATATTGGTAAATGCTTTATATGCGAATATTCTATTTTTTGGGCAATTAATAGCTGGTCCTGATTCTGCCATGCGTGTGAGTAATGGTGGACTTATTCCCGATTTCTGGATTAATCTAATTGGGGAATTTGATACACAAAGCGCAGGAACTGGCATGGGAGGACAATTAATACCAAAACGTGGGTTTATCTGGCTAATTACGCCACCGCTAGGAATTGATCAACTAGTTGAAAGTCCTTTTAGAGCTGTTATTTATCTGATGATTTTTATTTTTCTATGTATAATGCTTGGGCGGGTTTGGGTAGAAGTAAGTGGCTTAGCGCCGCGCGATATCGCTGGACAAATCATCGACTCACAAATGCAAGTTCCAGGGTTTAGAAGCTCTGAGAGAATTATAGAAAGGATATTGAAACGTTATATACCCACTCTCATAATCATAAATGGCATTCTGATAGCAGTGTTGAGTTTCTTTGCAGATAGTTTGGGGGCATTAACCTCTGGCACTGGACTTTTGATTAGCATAGGGATAATTCATCAATATGGGGAAACTTTGGCGAAGGAAATGGCGGCCTCACAGTATCCCGGGCTCAGGGGACTACTTGGCATGGATTAGGGGGAGCAGAACAATTGGTAAAGGGTCCTGGCGGTCAAGTTAAAAGTTTCTAATCGATTTTATCAGGGTTGAATAATGTTTAATGTTTGTCTAAATTGTGGATTTAATTCCGATAAAAAGGGTAATAACAGAGAATAGTGTCTCTTATGTTCTAAACAGGTTATAAAACTTTAAGAAAAAGTATAAATCTTTAGAACCGTCTTAATTGTTATGTCCATAGTTGGAATAAATTATGAAAAATGCTCTGTTTGTAAAAGATGCATAACTGATTGCACTAGAGGTCTTTTTACGGAAGATTCATCTGGGAAAATAATCCGTCTTGCTGATGAAATGAAGCGGTGTAATTTCTGTGGAAAATGTGTTGCTATTTGTAAAGAGAATGCTATATTGTGGGAGGGAAACTGGGAAGATGATGTGGAATCGTATCCTGGTGTAGAAAATTATGAAGAAAATGTATCTTATGAAAATCTAATGCAATTATTAAAAGCTAAAAGATCTATTCGTCAATATAAACCTAAAAAAGTTCCCCCAGAGTTACTTAAAAAAGTATTTGAGGCTATGCGTTATGCTTCAAGTGCCGATAATCGTAGAGCATGGAATTTTTCAGTCATATCAGATCCAATAATAATTAGAACATTAAGTCAAGAATCAATTAAAATAGTATATCCTTATATAGGATTTCCCTCTGCAGAAGCAGCATTGAAATACTTTGAAACGATTGATAAAGATCCCATTTTTCATAAAGCTCCAGCACTAATTTTTCATACTGCAAGTAAAAATGCTTCGATGCCCCCAGTTGATGCGGGAATAGTGCTTACTTATGGCCAACTTGCCGCACATACACTTGGCTTAGCAACTTGTTGGATAGGAATGGCTCATGGTCTAGGAATGAATAAAGAGATGATGAAAGTTATTGGATTAGAAGGTCAAATTCATGGAGTATTGACGATTGGGTATCCTGCAGTCAAATATTATCGCACTCCTCCTCGAGCACCATTAGATGTAGTAGGGCTGGAATAAAATTCTAATTTATTCATTCTTTATTTTTAAATACTGTAAATAGATGAGAACCAGCAATAATTTTTAACCAAAAACAAGGTAATAGAATCGTAAGTTTAGTCAAGTTTGTATTCAGATAGTTATTGCTCATTATATAATTAAACCTATTTAGTATCTTCAGATTCAAAAAAAATTCCATCTATAAAGTTTAAAATGTTTTCAGTATAATTCAATTATAGATATGATATTTTTAATTTTTGAAAATGTCTTTAAAAAATGGATTTCTAACCCGCCAGGCTCGATGCTTTTTGTGTTAATGCTAGCTTCAACCACAGCATTAATCAGTGCAGGTTTGACAAAATGGTTAGTCGATACAGAAGAGATTGCCCGTAAACAAAGGCAAATTAAAGGTCATGGAGAAGAGAAAGAAAAAATTGTTGAAATAGCAGAAGTTGATCCTGAACGTTATAGAAAACAGCGGAAAAGATGGGAGCGTAAAGATGGAATGTTAAAGCAAACGCAACAGAAAATGGCACTCCAACGATTAAAACCAACTTGTGTAACTTTTCTCCCAATGATTATTATTTTCGGCGTTGTGAATACTATTCTTCGTGGAGCTCACGTAGCACTAAGCCCTATGCATGCGAATGATGTACCACTTATAGGAAATTTCATAAGTGCAGGTCCGGTTTGGATCAATTTTACTGCTTGGTATTTCTTATGTTCTCTTGGAATAAATACATTAGTTCAAAGAGTCCTTAAGCTTCAAACTCAAGCATCGGGGGGAATGGGACAAATGATGGGTGCTTCTAAATCTAAAGGCTTGGAATTTCCCGATGTATAATTATTTTCTAAAAAGAAACTCTGAGAATAAATTCAAAGCTGAATGGAAGTTAATTTACGAAATAGTTTAGCTTTAATGTTTTGTATGTCATAAAAATGAAGAAACGCAGACAGAGGGATTCGAACCCTCGAATGCATTCACACACTGGCTTTCTGGGAATATTTCCGTTCCAGGCCAGCGCCGTACCAGGCTAGGCAATGTCTGCAAAAATTCTAATCTAATTTTATTTACTTCATTTTCAATATAACAAAGCAAAATTTTAATATTTTATCATAGAAAACATGGAATAATGATGAGAATATAAAAAAATAGAATAAATTAAAAAAAAGTGATAAAAAGTAAAGATTAAATTTATTTAATAGGAATAGAAACGGTTTCCTTCATTTTTTTTTCTAATTTAGCTTTTTTGATAGCAGCTTCAACATCTTCATGTTTAGCTCCTTTTTTGATTTCAATTGTTTCTGCTAATGGTTCTATATGCTTGTAATTAACTTGCCTTCTTCTAACTTTTAAGCCATCAATTAGTAAATAATTTTTATCAATGACATCAACAATAATACAATAATGGCCTGTTTCTCTTCCCATTGTCTTAACGCAGAGTCGTCCTATATCATAAACACTCATATAATTTGTCACCAAACTACTTTTATGATTACTGGTATTTGATACTTCCAGTAAATTATTACATTTTTTAGTAAGTTAGTAAATTTATACAAGAATAAATTATTTTTGATTTTTGGGATATCTAAACCAAATTATAATTTTTTTACTACAGTAAGAATTTGTTCTAAAACTTCATCAATAGTCAAGTTTTCCGTATCTATAATCAAATTATAGAGTTTTGCTATTTTCTCTTCATCTTTTAGATCAATATTGTAGAGTTTTTTATATCGATTTAATTCAGAATCTTCTCTCAATATCGTTTCTTTCAATTTTTTATCATAGAATGTATTATCCCTTTCAGTCATTCTCTCAACTCGTATTTCTAATGGACAAATTAATAATATTTTAAAGTCCGCAATTGATTCAAGAAAGTGAGCACTTAGTTGACCGTCAATAATTATATCCCCTTTTTGAGCGATTTCAATTATTTTATGATCTAATTTTTTATCGATTTTGGGATTATTTTCTACATATTTTGTGGCCTCTTCCAGAGTTAAATTCATTTTTTTCGCAAGATCTCTAAAAGCTTGTCCTGTACTATAATACTTGATTCCCAATTTTTCAGCAACTAGTTTTCCTATTGTGCTTTTTCCAGTTCCATGAAGTCCAGATATTGTTAAAATCATTATTATTTTAAATTAAGGGATTGATAATATTTCAAATCAATTAATGAAATTTTAGTAATTAAATAAAAGAATGTGATCAAATGAAAAAAAGATTATTGGTTCCAAACTGCCTCTTTTATCATTGTTTGAAGGCATTTAGCGCAATACCTTCCACTTTCAATTCTATTTGCTCTTCTAGCAGTTTTATCAGTCTTTTTCATTTCAGAGGGTCGTAATCGTGGAATAGATTGGATGGGTCTTTTACAAATGGCACAGTGTGCTCTTTTAGGTTTTCTTCTCCAATAGTGGGAAACATTTCTATTTCCCGGGGTTCTTATCTTCTTCCTAGCTTGAGCTTTAGATCTTAATCCTGGACGTGGAATAATGATTACCTTATATGTTTAATTTTAAAGCGATACTAATAAAGCTAATATAATTTTAAAGTATAGAAAGAATATTAATTTTATTGTTTTAATTAGGCTTTTAGATTTAATTTGTTTTGGAATTCTATGAAGATTTGATATATTTCATCTACAATTTCCTCGATCAATCTTTTAGCTTTATCTAAGTTATGAGATTTAGTTAAAGTGCGTTTGTGTATTCTTTTAACTTTTGTGAGAAGATTGTCCATCCCAGGAAATTTTTTTAAACTCTTATTTAGATCTTTAAATAAATTATCTACAAGTTCAATCTCTTGAAAGCCTTTTAGCTTCAAAGCATCCATTAACGTAATAAAGGCTGATGTTATTTCTAAAGTAATCGCTGGGAGTTCTAATACTGTTGAACTCAAATCTTTGGAAGATCGAGATTGTTCTTTTCCATCTCTTTCAGAGAAGGTGTTAGGTAATTCTAATGCTGACATTTGATTAATGATATCAATTGTAGTAAAGTATTGGTTAGTAAAATTCATTTTCTTAAGGAGTACAGAAAGATTAATATCATTTTCGTCTAAATAAATGTTAAATTTTAATAAATCGTTAATTGTATTTTTGACTTTTTTATGGAAAAAGTATTCTTTAATAACTCCTTTTTTATATTTTTCATATGCATTTAGAATAGTATTAACTAAAGCATATAATTCAGATTCAATATCAGATTCTTCTTCTGAACTAAAATTGTTTTCTTCTACCATTTTAATTATTTCGAATGGAGTTTTTTAAATTTTTGAATATTAGCTAAAAACCTTAACCTAATAACGTAGGGCGTAAGAAATAGTACAATATTGCTATAAGAACACCAATTATAACAGTTGGAATTAATACACGAGTGGTAGAAGAATTACTTAGTTCTCTAATAGATAAAGTCATCAAAATGGGTACCCAAATAGCGATGGTTAAAGCATCAATCACATCTAAAACTGCCCAAGTTCCAGACGCAAACATTTGGTTAAATATAGTGTCATCAATTGGAAGTGCAATAGAAGTATTTACATTTGGGAAGCCAACGAGAACAATAAGAATTTTAATTGCATTAATAAGTAAGAATGGGGTAAAAGCACATAACATCATTTGAAATTTATATGAGCCTTCTATTTGTAGCATAGTACCGCCCTTATAAATACTAAACGGGCTTATCTCTGCTTCTTTATATTTCTCTTGGGTTTCTTTTAACCTTCCAAAGCGTGTTTCTAATCTTTGAGTGAATCCGACTGCAACGTTCGCTCCTTTCGTAAATAGCCAAATCAAAATGGCAAAGAAGATCAATTGAGTTAAGAATCCAAAAATGAAAAAGGTAGCAAAGAAGCTTAAATTAAATAAAAATCGGGTTAAAGAATAAGTATCAATTCCAGCAAAATTAAAATGAGAAAAAAACGCTAAGCCCATAAGTCCATAGAGTAAAGAACTAAACAATAAAATCAACCAACCCGGGGCTTTACTTCTTTTATGGTTGATATCGTGAAAAGCTCTATTAGGTCTGAATAAAAGCCAAAAAATCTTAATGTACCATGGTGCTGGCGCTACCCATTCTTCCTCCAACCTCTTAAAGATAGAAACTCTTTCTATCCTCTCAACTTTTAGACGAAAACCACAGAAGTTGCAGGCAAAACTATCAGAAGTATTCTCATTTCCACATCTAGGACAACGTTGGAATGCTGCTACCGTTTGAGACATTCTTTTTTACAACATTCTAAAATTTTTTATAATAAACATATAATAAATTAATCTTATAAAAATTTCTTTTTAATTTTTATTATATCCGTATTCAATACTGTGTATATTTATTGGTTCTTATCTATTTATTACTCTATCATAATAAGAATTTGAACAATACCAATTTCTCAAGGGTATTCTAAGATAAAACTATTATTTTCTTTTGTAATAAGATAATCACGTTGTGTAAATAATTTAACTAATTCCAGATTAGTTTGTGTGTGGCTTGTTATTTGGTGTACTTTGATTCTTGAAGGTTTCTTAACATAAGCCATTAATGGAATTAATTGGTCACTTAAATAATTGTCAACGGGGATATCATTTTTAACATATTTAATTATTTCATTAGCAGCTATTTTTCCTAAATCTTCAGATCTTATTTTTCTTTCTCCTAATATTGTTCCTGTAGAAATTATTGCTCCCGTATCTGAATGCGCCCATAAAGAAAGGCCTACTCCTAGACTTGTTGAATCCACCCAAATAAATTTTATATCAGTCTCAACTTTTAAATCTCTTTTTATTTGTTGCTGGATAGATTTTCTTATTCTTGTTCCAATATTGTCTCTGTTTCGCATTAGTTGTTTAGTAATAATAATTTCTCCTTGAATTAAATCGATGTTTCCTAACTCAGTCAAATTAACTGGATTTAGCTTTGTTTTTAAAGGAGATATATCACATATTATTCGAGCTCCACCTTTGGGATAAAAACCTTGTTTTTGGATTTCAAGTTCAATATTTAATCCCGAATTTTTGAAAATCTTATACGTAACTTCTTGAAGATAATTAAGACTTGGAGCCCACTTACCAAAAGTACCCCCCCCTGAAAGAGAAATCTCAATCTTCTCTCTATTTTTAAAACCAAGACTTGCTATTTGAATTGGTTGCAATAATAATCCAAGACTTGCAGCAGTACTAATATTTACATGAAGGTAATTACCTATTTCTCGTTTGGGATTTGGGATAAAGGTAAGTTCTTCAGTCCCTACTTTACAATCACTTAATCTGCTTTTTGTTAATTCTGTTATTATTTTTAGGCCCAGTAAATGCTGTGTTCTTAATCCTGGCTTGGGACGATTAGCACGAATTTTTCTTATCTTTATGGGTGTGTTAAATAAATGAGAGAATCCTGCTGCTAATCTGAGTATAGCACCTCCTCCTTCTCCAAAAGAACCGTCAATTTCTACAATTTTTCCTGTTTTCATAAATTATCAGCAGTATTAAGAGATTTCAAACGATTAATTCCATCAAACTCTTCTATTAATTCTATAACTTCTTTTGGTACTAATGGTTTCCAAGATCTATTATTTTTAATGATTAAGCTTCTAATATTACTGGCATTGAATTTATTTTTAAAAATTGCGATTTTCTTCTCTACTTTAAAACCCTTATTTTGAAATAGTTGCCTTATCCAATCGCTATTTGAAAAAACAGCATTGAATTCCCCAACGATAGAAACAACATGATCTACCCATTTTTTCGCATTAAAAATGTCTGGTATGTAATAAATTTTGTGTCTGTTAGAGGAGATATTTCGTTTCTTGAAAACAGCGTTTAAAAATTCTTCTCTTTCTGCGTTTGTAAAGGGATCATTAGTGGTATTTGATAATTGAGAGCTACCTATTCCAATTTTTACTTTTTTATATGATTTTAAAATATTCCGAAGAACATATACATGTCCATGATGTAATGGTTGAAATCTTCCTATGAATAATGCAATGTCATTACTACGAGTTATTTTCAATTCCATTTCATTTTCAAAAAGAGAGTTTATATCAGTATTTAAGATTATTCTCCAGATTTTTCTGCTATGATCAACTGATTTCTCATTTTTTAACAAATTAACCAGTTCAATTTTGTTATAGAATCTACTTTGTTCAATATCTAACTCTTTAGGATCAGGATTTAAGGGTAATCCAAAATCAACTAATCCAAAAAAAACGTAAGCTATTTCTTTTGTTTTATTATCTTCTTCATCACCTAACTCATAAAATCTAACCTTTTGGATAGCTTTTGATGGAATTCCAAACTCTTCTTCTAGTTCTCTCAGAGCATCTTTTTTAATTTTAACAAGATCTAAATTTTTTGTCCATAGGACATGTCCAGAAGAAGAATCTGTAAAATACCCAGGATAAGAACTTTTACTTTTAATCCTTTTTTGAACTAAATAGTTGATTTCTCCTTCAGGTGTTTTTGATATTATAAAAAATCGAGTAATCAGATGACTAATTTTTTTCTCATGTGCTTCTTTTCTTTCAATAGGATATATGTATTTAGAAATTTGGCCTGATTGTAAATATTTTATATTTTCATCATCAATACATGCCAGAATTTCATTATTCATATTTAATTTTTCCTCTTATACTTGTATAGTTATAAGATCTCCTGATTTAAAACCAAATTTTTTGGATGCATTTCCCTGGTTAATTGAAATTTCAAGAAATCCTGTGGAACCAACAAGAAATAATATTGAATCAATAGGTACACTTGAAAAATGAGAAGAGAATTTCCCTTCATATTTATTCTTATTAATAATTAAATTTATTTTTGTACCATGTTCTAAGGTAAAATCTAAATCTTTAATTTTATTCCCAACCATTTGAATAGTTGTTGTTCCATTTCCAAAAGAATCTATATATTGGATCGAACTAATAATACTTTTATTTTCTAAGTCTATTTCATTAGTTATTAGTATTTTTATTATATTATTAAAATTAAATTTTGGACCGAGATCGCTCAAAGGAAAGTTCTGATATCTCGTGATATAAGCGCCTATTGGTGCCATGATATCTCTTCCATGGAAAGTTGTTGATACAGGTTGATTAAAATATTCTTGATTTTGAATATTAATACATTCTGATATTTCAGATATATCAAATACATTTGGAAAAATTCCGTTATTAGGACCAATAAAAAAATAATTTAAATTTGTTTTCAAGGCTAATATTTCTCTCGAACCACCAACTCCGGGATCAACCACAGTTATAAAAATACTTCCTTTAGGAAAATGTTTATATGTAGTTTTTAATATATAAGATGCCTCAATTATTGAATAAGGAGAAATATCATGGGAGATATCAATTATCTTTACAAGGGGATTAATTTTCAAAATAACTGCTTTCATTGCAGCTACATAATGCTGGCCTCTAGAACCAAAATCGGTTATTAATCCAATTATTCTTTCCATTATTTCAAAAAAGGTAGATGAATTCTTCTTAGAAGAACTTTTTAATGCTATTTTATGAACATATCAAGAAATTCTCATAGAAAAAATTTATGAAAATTACTCTTTCTTATATTTCTGATCTATTTTGTAAAAATCTTCTAGAGCTTTAGATTTTAGCCTAAATTCCTCTTCTTTATCAAATTGTACTAGCTTTTTAGATATTTCACCTGCTTTTCTGTATGAAGTATAAGCAGTATGAAAATCCTCGTTTCTTAAAGCATTACGTGCTTCTTGTACTATTTTTTCTCTTTCTTTTGATAACTCTGGAATTTTTTGAGAGAACTCTGCTTTCTCTTTTAATGAAGCTGCTATATCCATGATATATAATTCTTCCGCTAATTCCGCTGCTTTATTATATAATTTTGCGGCTTTTTCATAATCTAAAGATTTTATAGCAGTTTCAGCTGATTTATAAAAATCAGAGACTTTGATATGCTCACCATTCTCAATTTTTTCCCAAAGGTCTTGAGCGATCTTTCTTTCTTTTTTCCCCCCACTTAACATGAATTTAGTTATATTTATAATGTTAATCTTCAACGCATCAGGTTGAAGAATATCAACCAATGGTTCTAAATGTTCAAAATAAATATCTTTTAATATTAATTCAAATTCTTCCTTGGATTTGCTTAAGATATCGAGACTTGGCATCTCGAGTGCTTCAGCTGCTTCTTTAAGAGAAGAACGAAATTTTTCTGGTTCATCCTCTTCAGTTATTAACAAACCTATTATAATTCCAGAAGCTTTTCTAACTAGCTTTCCTTTTAATTTATGAATATAAGAAAAAATTCGGTCCTCTTTCAATTTTAACAAATTATAGTCGTTCTTTGAATGATCAAGATTTAACCTTAGAAATAAATCATTGGTTATTTCAAATCGCGATTTTCCTTCTTTAAAATAATACCCCATTATTTTATAATCTGAATCTGTTGGGAGTAGTACTACAAAACAACCAGTTGGCATCTTAAATTATGCACCTCTTAATTATTTAAATATAAAACAAGTTATTATATTAAAATTCTTATAGTTTAGGATTGACTAGTACTAATTATTCTATTGGTTTCTTCTCTAATACTTTGGATAATATTTAATAATTGAGCAAAATAAAGATTATCAGTAACTGCTTTTGATGCCTGTTTTATTGTATCAATAGCTTTCTTTTCTTCCTCTGTAATTGCTTCAATCGATTTTTTATCCCAAAGTTCTTTTACCTTATTATTAAAATCTTCAGCCAATTCTTTTAAACTATTACTCGATTGAATTCTGAATTGTTTTAAAACCTCTACAATTAGTCTAATATTTTCAGTCATCGAAACTGTTTGTTCAGAGAAGCTCTGACTCATTTGGGTAATTGCACCACTCATTTGGTTGATTTGAGCGATTGTTCCATCTAATGAACTCATGATCTGATTAATTTTTTGGATCATCTCTTCTAATAATTGTTCTGCCAATTCTATCTCACCTACATATTTTATTTAAAAATTTTTTATTCTATTACCTCTTCTTCTTTAAGAGATTCTTTTAGAATTTTTACGGAATCGATAGCTTCCGATAATAAGAGGTTCACTGTCTCTTGATTAAGTATTCCCTCAGAAAGATTAGAAAAATCTTCAAGTTTTTTAATTAAATTTTGAAGCGCATCCAATCCTAAGCCTTCTTGTATTGTTTTCAATTGTTTCGTTGCTTCTCCTCCAATTTCCTTTACTGCATCGATGTGTTTAGTCTGAGTAACATTAATTTCATTAGAAAATTCTGCCAATTTCTCTGTTAAATTTGAAATTTTTTCTTCGATGTTTTGATTGAGTTGGTTAAGCGAACTGTTAAGGTCCTGTATGGATTTCCCTAACTGAGCAATCCTTTTATAAATATTCTGAAGAAGATCGGTTAACATCTCAGCCATAGATAATCAACTTTTTTAATATTTTTTGGTAATTTACTAAATTCTCTTTTTGTTACTTCAATTATAAATATAATATTTTATAATTATTTAAAACATTATTTTGTATTATGGTGAATATACAAGATTCCTAGCTTATATTAAAAATTATCAAATAGAACTCACATAGAACATGGTACTTAAGAATTAAAAATGCCCTTTACTTATCTTTTCACAAATGTGTCTAGGACAAGACCAGAATAAGGAATCAGGATCTTGAACAACAAAAATCAATAAAAAAATTTTTATCTTTTTGTACTTTTTGAGTTTATATGGTACTTTTTTATTAACTATTATAAAAAAGTGCCATAAAGAGTGATAACAAAGGGCCATTTGCTTAGCCAAAATTGGAAATTTAT
>Ga0114930_10003008_pt1 | contig 14965 bp, 13 predicted proteins | sample AnhtaG_FD_87300 | JGI IMG/M metagenome (GOLD analysis project Ga0114930, IMG submission 87300) | Deep subsurface microbial communities from Anholt, Denmark to uncover new lineages of life (NeLLi) - Anholt_01485 metaG | ecosystem: Environmental > Aquatic > Marine > Oceanic > Sediment | place... | reverse complement strand
TTGCCGCCGACTTCCTTCAGATTCCACCTCACGATGGACACCCTTGTCTTAAGCTAATGGTTGGCACTACCAACCCCCATATCGGACTTTCACCGACTAGTAATCGCCCATGCTGGGCGCACTTAAAAAAGCCCTTCTGCAAAATTGCCAAAGGGCTGGTTATTGTCTGGCTCCCCGGGTAGGTCAATAGGCAGAACTTTTCGCATTGTCTCCATTCTTCCAAAACAGAAGAATAAGAAAAAACATATTAAATATTTAAACTTTATTATACCTTTTAAAAGTTCCTTTTAAAAAATAATATTCATTCTCACCATAAATATTACATATTTCGTTTGCAATTTCTTTTTGATTTCTAGAATACAAAACTTCTACTACCTTTGTTATATCTTCGATATCATAAGGCACAGGTACTTTATATTTCAGCATTTCCGAAATAAGTTTTCCAATCTTTTCAGGATTTTTATCAATATGCTTATAAAATTTTCGATAAACCCAGCCAGGATTATATTGATCAATATATTTAACTGAAAGCTTTAACCAATTAAATATATCCTCATCTATTTTATCAACAAGACTAAGCCAATCAATTAATTCTACTGCGATATTTTGAAATTCCGATTTTTCTTCATTTTTAGAAATTATATTAAATATTCTTTCCCAAAGTGGTTTAATCTTTTGCTTTACTTTCTCTGTCAAGTTTTCACGAAACATTTCTACAAATCTTACTACTTCCGCAATTTGGTATTCTTTCTTGTCTTCTAAAATCTTTGAAATTAAACTATCAGGATCTTTTAATTCTTCCCAATCCTCAATATAACCAATACAAATATGCTGGATTACCTTTTCGTTAATATGTCTTTCTGAAAATTTATAATTAAGGGCATATAATAAAATATTATTTTCTTTTAGTAGATTATAGATTTCTAAATAGACTTTGTTTGTATAGGCAAAAAATCCAATAATAGATGATTTGCATAAAAGTTTGTCTTCTTTATAAAAAATTTTATTAATATTCTTTTTAACCCACTCTTTATTTAAATAATATAAATTTAAGAAATATTGTCCAAGTGTAAAATAAAATTCTGATGTTTCGTTTCCCAATCGATTTGTAAAATCTTCTTTTATTTCTTTTTTCCATCTATCTTCTTTAGCTAAATCAGGATTAGTTCTTACATAACGAAGGGAATAAGATATCATAGCAGAAAAAATATTATATTTAACAGAATTTATTATTCTAATATGTAAATCATCTGTGGTATTTAAATTAGACTTAACATTTCTAGCTAATAATAGCAGTATTTTTTCGGCTATAGGCAAAAGCATTTCATCAAAAGCATGATCATCATTCTTAGTTCCTTCATGAATTAGATAGGTAATCTCAGTTATAATTGAATTCCGATAATTGTAACGACCTTTCTTATACTCTGCTTCCCAAAAATCTCGATAATTATCATTTTCTAAATCAATAATTGCCAATATATATTCGAAAACATTTTCCCAATGGAATGACTTGTTTTCTCGCCAAGCTTTATTCAATCCTTGCAAAATAACTCTATGGTAAGAGAAAGGAAGCTTAAAAAATGGCTGTAAATCTTCTGTATACTTACCTGGGTTTTCTGTAATACTCTTTCTAAGTGTATCATCAAGACCCACTTGAGTGGGCTTATTAATAAATTTTTCTTCTTTAAAATTGATTAAATATTGAGAAATCTGTTTATTTGTCATTTTTAGTAATTCCTCAGCAGAAATAGGTGATATATTTCTTGTCCAATGAACATCCATCCATATTACTTTCCCAGGATATGTAATTGGAGTAGGATTAATTTTTTTATTCCTCTCATATTCCTTCAGAACTTTTTCATTATTGGTCTTTAATAAAGTTTCCAGCCATTCCCTTTTTCTATAAGCCTTAGCTTCTTTTGTCTTTTCTTTATAATCTTCCGTATTGATCCAATTAATAATTATCATAATTTGTTCTTTATTAAAAAAAGTGCAGTTATTTTTGAACAATTCATATATTTCTGGTTTTAATTGATAATTATCTAAGGGGTTGTTGTCTTGCCAACCTTGCCAAAAAATATCATTTAATTTTTTATAATGATGGCTTATTACATGAATAGCAATACGTTTGAATATAGAATGCTTTTTGTTTAATAAAATGGATATATCTTCTTTAATGATCTCCGGGCTTAACTGTTCGTAAATATCTCGAACAAATCGAACAATTTGATATTCATAGCTATCTGTAGTCCTAGGTTGTCTCTCATCTTTAATAGTCCAAATAGAGTGAATATCAAATTCATACTTATCTTTTTTTAATATTTCTCCAATTTGTTTAATACCAATTAAAGATACTTCTTTCCCACATAGACTAGCAAGATCCTTTTTGTTTTTATTTAAAAAATCTTTCAATATATATATTTCAATAATTGGTTTATACTCATCTGTTAATCCCTTAATTTCTTTTCTATATATAAGAATTATTTCTAATAATCTCAATAATAAATTCTTTGCTTGATCTTTAATAAGCTTTGGAATAAATTCTTCACATAATGTTCTAGCAAATAAATGATTTCCCCATCTAGTATTTAAAGCTTCCTCAATAAATTTTAAGTGAAGACCATTTATATTGTTTGTTGGTAAAGTACAAAGAATTTTTATTATACTTAAATCTGTACGATTATTATCAATTCTTTTACTACTTTCATTTTTATATGTTATAATCTCACTTACAATCTTAAAAATTATTTTTTTGATTTGTTCATCTTTTTCTTTTATGTTTTCAACTGAAATTTTCTCTAAATATTTTAATTCTGGCCAATAGGGAGTTTTATATCCTTCACGACCACTTAATTCATAAGGATGAGGGTTATTTTCTGGACTAAAATAACCATCTTTATAGATGGGTTTTAACCATTGACTAGAACCTTTGACATCAGATATCTTTTCAATAAAATATCTCTTAATACCTTTAACTTTAAAAAAACTTTTTATCTTAGACCAACTTTCTAGAGTATATTTATTTGCCAATTTGTCAATTTTAAATGAAATTTCATTAAAATTAATTTTCGAATTGCGCATTATCATTTACCCTACTAGCCTCCCTATTAATACTAATTTTTTTCATCTCTTCTTCAATTCTCGATGAATATGAAAGGGGTTTACAAAAACTTTCAAACGTATCACAACTAAACTCATAATTTTTATCTTTTATAAAATCTTGAATCATTTCTTCAAGTTTGTTTCCAGGAATAAAACTGACCATACGAAAATAAGGATGAATACTTTTATAGATAAATTCCCTTGCTCTTCTATTTATATCGTACGAAGTTAAAACTGTAATTTTCTCAATATATCTCATCTGTCTTGGATCTAAAGGAAATTGAATTGGCTCTGTATAAGTGTTTTGTAATTGATAATTTAAAATTTGCAGATTTGTATTTTTTCCTCCACTCATTTTAATGTCACCATTATTCTTAATAACAACAGCCCCTACAACATACTTTTTCCATTCTTCCTCCCTTATAATATAAACAATATCTTTGCCTTTCTCTTCAGCTCCATGCCAATCTTCAACAGTTTTGTGATAAACTTTTAAATAAGGAATAACTATTTTTTTTCTCAGATCATTTTCATTTAATTTTTGCAATTCTTCTTTGATAGACATTTATAGTATTCTAAAACTCCATACATAATAATATTTAATTATTTTTACCAATAAATTTAATATCTAATAAATTAATGAAAAATCTAATCCAATAACATAAATAGGAACTTGGATTGCACTCTTAAAGTGTGGAGATATTTTTTTACTTTTCTTAAGAATTATTTTTTAAAAATTAATTCAAATAATTTATCTGCTAGGTCCTTGTCTATTTCTTTTAATATCTTACTATTCATCAACAGCTAAATCATGCTTATTTTCATATTGATAATATATTCCTAATAAATAATGTGCATTCGCGTTATTTTTATCAAGTTGAATAGATTTTTCTAATAGATTTTTTCCATTTAAATAATCTTCTAAAAAAAGACAAGATTTTCCCCATATTTCATATGCTTCAGAACAATCAGGATCTATTTTTATGGCGTCCGCCATAACATTAATTGCTTCGTGGTAACTTTTTCTTCCTATTAAAGCATGTCCTAGCATTAAATAAAATTTTATATTTTCTGGTTCAATCTTTAATGCTTTTTCACATATCTCTACTGCAGGTGTGTATCGTTCTAATAAAAGATAAATTTCACATTTCCGACTGTATGCTTTTATATAAACAGGTCTAATCCTGATAGCTTGGTTAAAAGATGATATTGCCTTTACATATTCCTTAATTTTATAATAATAAATTCCAAGATTGTAATATAATCTAGAATTCTCTGGTTCTAGTTTCAATAAAATATTTGTGCAATCAATTGCTTCCAACCAATTTTCAATATAACTATAACAATCTAAAAGACTATTTAAAACAGATATATCGTTAGGTTCTCTGTTTAAATATTTTCTATATGCTTTAACTGCTTCAGAATAATTTTCTAAAGCTTGATAAGAATCGCCTAAAAATTTATAATGAATTATGTCTATATTGTCTTCATCTAACTCAATTACCTTATTGATATATTCAATAGATTCTTTATACTCCTGTAGCATAAAATAGCTAAATCCAAGAACTGAATATGCCGGTTCTCTTAGAGCGGGAGATAAGTCTACAGCCTTTTTAATATATTCAATTGCCTCTGTATAAACCTAAATTTCCTTTGCAATATCCTATCCGAAGATATGCATAAGGGTCTTCCGGATCTTCCTGAATAACTATTTCAAAAGCTTTAATTGCTTCCTTATAGTTTTTTTGGTCTATATAATCATCTCCAGCATTAGAAAAAATATAGAAAGAGATAGTCTTTTCGTCATTGTTTTGATTGGAAGATAAAATTACCTGACTTTGAAAAATTAATATTAGGGCTAATGTTATTAATACACATAAAATAAAATTCTTTCTCATTTTATACAACCTTTATTGAATAAATAATAAAATAAGGCTCTCCTGTTATCTTCATCCAGAAGAAGATATTTAATTTGAGGTAAAGTGATTATTATATAAGATTGATGGTTAGTATAGTGAGAGCGTGTTAATTAGTGGGTCTCTTGAAATAGAGAAAGAATGTTACTCTTATGCTAAATTTTAGATAATATAGCTTTTTATTTTAGTATAATGATATTATAAATATTTCACTTAAATAGAAAAATTGATTGATTTAATATTTTTTAACAAACTATTTACTTTATACTACAAGTCTATTTAAAAATCCTTCCTTTCCTGGAAAATAATTTATAAAAACTAAAAAAGTCCTTCGGCAAATTGCCAAAGGGTGAAATTGTCTGGCTCCTCAGACAGGACGATTTTCGCAACTTTTGTATCAACAATGAAACGGAAAAAGTGTGTCACAAGTTAAAAGAAGTAATATAGACTAATAAATAAGAATTTGAAAAATGATGAAATATTAATATAGAGAACTAAATTTTAATTGTTTTTATATATTCATCATATGCCCTTTTTAACATATCTTTCCAGGAATTAAAATTATTATTTGTATTTTTACGAATGTATTCATCTAAATCTTTCTCAGGAATTGCTTTTAATGTTTCTTTTATATTTTCTTTGTTGGGATCAATTAAGCCGCTTTTTAATATAAATTCTTTAAAGCTACCGAATTTAGTAAACCTTCTCATAAAGGAAGGAGTAAAGAGTTCAATTTCGGTAATGTTACCAAATTTCTTATTAATTTTTTTGATAAGTTCGTCACCATACCATTTAAATTCCACTATTTCACCCCCTTATATAATCTTTCATAATTTCTTCAATTAAAAGCCTTGTTTACTATTTAAAATATTATCATTATTCCTTAATACAACTTCCAGTTATTATCAACTTTTTGTAAAAAGTACGTAGTACATTTATCATCAACATTATAATAACTCTACAAGCGGTTACCATGTATCCAACATAACAATAAGCCTGTGCATAATTTCCATCAATAGATATATTCTGAATATCTGCATAAGCGTTAATATTGATAATATTGCAATACAAATATGATGTATTAACTAAATCTTCCATTTGGCAAATAGCATAATCTGTCAGATCCATACATACAATAACTTTTTGCTTCAATCCAGTTCTAAGCATTAATAACTAAATAATATTCGTTTATAATGTTCTTTATTTCCGCCTTATCGGGACCTGGAGGAGTTACTACCCCACTACAACCTGATAAAAATATTGCTAATACGAAAAATTAAATTACTAAAAAATATTTCCTCTTCATAATCTATTCCTCCAATTATCTTATACTTTTATTATTGGTTTAGGCTATCCTACCCTATTTTTAGCAGTAAAATAATTTCTATAATTATTATTCTACAAATCTTTTAGAAAACCCTTTTTAAAAATAAAAAGCTCTTCGGTAAAATGCCAAAAGGCTTGTTATTTTTCCCAAATTCCTGCAATAGGGTTTATAATATATTTTTACTGTCAATTTATTACTTCTCATTATCCCAAAAACTAATTGGTTCAAAGTATTGATGAATATTTATACTTCTTGCCAAAAAAGTAACTCCATAGTTAATTAAAAAATAATACAAAAACCCTAAAGCAGATGCTTTCCCAGAGGAAATAAGTAAAGATTCAACTTCTTTTTTATCCTCAAATAATCTTTCTATTCCTCCATCTTTAAATGCACTAATAAGTGCACCCTGTTTTAAAATACAAATTATATCAAAAAGTTTTTCCCATTTTCTTTTTGTTATTTCATCTTCTATGGTCTTCCAAGTAGCACCTTCATATGCGAAAACTAATCTTAGTGGTCTTTCGCAAACCAGTCCGCTTGTCATTGTAAGTCCAAAATCTACATTTAAAGCCTTTACTTCCTCTAATTTTTCACCAGCTTCAATTAATTTTTTTCTACTTAATTTTGTTTTAACTTCAATAACAGCAAATATTCCCTCTGCAAGATATACATTCCTATTACCAAAAAGCAAAGAAGGACAATCATCTCTTGTTATTATCGTATCAATTTCACCAGTTTGATATCCTTTCTTGTCCCATATTTCTCCTTTTTTAACACTAAGCTTATTCGGCAAGCATACTTCTAAAAAATTATTTAACAATATTTCTCTATTTTCCCCCATATTGTCTGAAGATTTTTGAAGTTTAGTCTTATTGTAACTTGATAATAATTCATCCGTCATCTTATCAAAATAATCATATAAAACTGGCCTTTTCATAATATTGAATCTCCTATTAATGAAATAAATGTGATTGGTTATCAACGCTTGAGACATTTGATTTTAAAGATTGAATTATTCTTGTATGTTAGTATTCTACATTTTTTACTTTATAATACACATAAGCAAAAATATTATTTTTATTTTACTATTAAAACAATATATTTTAAAAAATATTCTAAACTTCTTCCAATTACTTACTACGACAAATCTTTTAAAAATCCTTCTTTTTTAAAAAATAAAAAAGCCATTCAGCAAAATGCCAAAGAGCTAGTTATTATCTGGCTACCCTCATTCCAACCATATCTATAATATAGTATTATTTTAAAATAAGGTTAGTATTTGAAAGAACATTAAATCCTAAGGATTTCTTTGTTAATATAGTAAGTATACAAGAGAATAGGAGAATATAGTAGTAAAAGAGAGTATATTAGAGAAAAGAAGGTCAAAAGCGAGGAATTTAGGGAACCACGAAAAATAAAAGCTAATTTAAGCGTGTTTTAAGCCCCTGTTTTGAGTTGGCTGGTATGATTCATCATATTTTTTAAATACGCCTCATATACGCCATTTACGAAGGTTTTAGAAAAAACGCTAAAAACCTTATATATCAACGGTTTCACTGATTTTTAGCAAAATCAACCCGTAATTCATTGATTGTCTGTTTGATTTCCTTGATTTCAGCAGTAACATTGTGGGAAAATTCCTTTTGATTCTTGATTATTTCATTAATAAAAAACTCTAATTTCCATACTAAATATACAGAAAGCACCAAGGGAAAGCCGTTATTTGCTATTAATTTTAATACATATTCAATATCCACTTCACTTATTTCCTTTCCAGGTGTGCTTTGGTCCAGGCCTAATATCAAGATGTAAGAAATTTTTCTTTTCATAATATCCAATACCATTAAATCCAATTTCATGAGCATAAAGAAGAAGATCATAAAGTAAAAAATCTTTTACGTGAATATCTACCGCCATGCCCAGGAGATGATAAGAACCGGAAACTCCCCCGACCTTATGATTTTCTTCTTTACACCGGTAACCGGAATTTACATATATTGGCCTATTTATAACCCTTCTTAAATGATCTACCCTGGCTAAAAGGTCCGGAGACAACATAACCCGCCTGCAGCAGGGGCAATCAAACTCATGCAAAGAAAAATATTCAGTTATCTTTATATCATTAATTATATCCATAATTTATTTATATTTTAAAGTCCTGCCATTCCTTACTACATCCGGCATAGCCTTATATATAATTTCGTTCACCTCCGGGACAGTAGCCTTCATAAGATCCTTTACATAGGAAATTTCACCCTCTTTTAATGTAACTTTTTGCTTCCTTAATATTTCAATTAATTTTACCCAGGCTATTTTCCATTTTTCCTCACCATTCCCTATTCCCAGCTCTTCTTCAGCCCAAAGCATAGCTGCCAGAATAGCCTCTTTTATTTTGTCTGCCCTGTCCTGGCCAAACTTATTTATCATAAATTTAGAGGCCAGACCAACCAGAAAAACAAGAGCGAAATCTAATAGATATTTAGTGACAAATGCTTCTATCATTTATTACTCCTTTCTCTCTCCCAGGGAAGGTCCGCGGAGCCCTCCAAGGAAGAAATTTATATTAATTTATTTATATTACACATCCATAACATCAGTTGACTTGTAATCAAGGATTCTTGCATTGACTTTGGCTACTAAGTCGTTACCATTATTATGGAAGATATTCTTGGCAATAATAGTATCCATAACTCCTTCAATAGCTGCATCCTGTGCCGCAAAATCAACGCAATCTCCATCCTCCAAATTTTTAGGATTATTCAAAGTGATGTTGATAATATTTGCAGCACTATCCCTAAATTGCATATAGAGTCTTTTATAACTAGTTACCTCTCCTAATTCGGTTGCCATTATATTTTTCACCTCCTTCTTTGTTTATGGTTTACAATTATTAGCAATTATTCAGTAAGTTGAGATTCTTTTTCAAGTCTGATTTCATCTACAGTGTACTTCTGCAGGCCCGTTAAAGCGGTAGCTGTATCATAGACATCTTGGTCTAAAGCAGCTGATTTAATCTTAGTAAAGGTCTTGCTGTTGATGATAGGTGCTCCGGTATCCGGATTGGTGCCTACTACCAGTCTAAACTGCAAGGATGAATCACGGGGAACGGTTATTACTGTTGCCATTTATTTTTCACCTCCTTTTTTAGAATCCCCGATCAGGTCGAGGACGGGTTTTAAATCATAAAAAGCTAAGCTGTATATGAATATATTATCATATATTTATATAATAGTCAATATTAGAGCATTATTGCCCTTTATAATGTTTAATGCTCCCTATATCTTTGTTTTCCTTAAATATACTCCTTTTTTTATAAAACTTTAAAGGAGATCCTTCCCGATACAAGAAGGACCCCTTAACTTACCTATATATAAAATTACTATTTGTAAAATTAATAAAATTAGTTATAATAAGCATAAGAAACTATAAGATATACCACAAGAATAATTAGTGATTGATTTCGAAACTTCACCTGGAGACATACAATAAACAAAGTAGTTTGATTATTTTAAGTTAGCTGAAGCCATTGATTCAATAATCTATTAGTAATATAGGAGGAAAAAGCAATGCAGCATCTTGAGAATGAGAGGTCTATGGGTCAATTAATAGATACTATCCTTACTCAAAGTGACAATGTTTCTAACTTCGTTTTATTATTAGGCTCAGGTGCATCAGTAACTTCGAATGTAAAAAAAGTTTCCGAGATGATCAATGATTGGCGTGTGCGGGCTCATAAGCATAGTGGGGCAAAAGAAAATTTAAAGGATTGGCTAAATAAACAGGATTGGTATGAATCTGACGATGAATATGCAATTTTGTTTAAACTTATGTATGACGAACAGCCTTTACGTAGAGAATATATCGAGAGTTGCCTTAAGAATGCTCATCCAAGCTGGGGATATGTATACTTAACAAACCTTCTGAGATACAATGTATTTAATGTTGTTTTAACAACAAATTTTGATGACCTCATAAATGAGGCATGTTTTTTGTATTCAAACTTACGCCCTATTGTATGTGCTTTTGATTCCGCTGTTTCTGGCATTCGGGTCACCTCGGCAAGGCCGAAGATAATTAAACTTCACGGAGACTTTCTTTTTGAAAATATTAAAAATACCATGCGAGAACTAGAGACTCTCGAAGAGAATATGAAAAGAAAATTCATACAATTTGCCCAAGAATATGGCCTAATTGTCGTTGGATACAGCGGTAGAGATCGCTCTGTAATGGATATTTTGGAGTTGCTCGTGAAGCAAAAAAAATATTTCAAACAAGGAATATATTGGTGTGAATGGGCAGGAGAGGAAAAAAGAGGAAGCAGACTTTCCTCTCTCCTACGAAAAGACAAGACTTACCTTGTAAAAATTCCGGGTTTTGATGAGTTTATGGCAGAAATCCATAATAAAGCAGGTTTTAAACTACCAAAGTCAGTGGCCGATCCTCTTTGGGTGGTAAAGGAAATGTCTCGCCTTTTTACCAATGTACCAGAGTCTGTTAGGGATAGTGAAATAATATCTCGAGATATTAAAACGATACTCCAAAGAGTGAATAATATTATGACCTTGTTTAAAGCGCTCAGTAAGTTGAAAGGTGTTAAAGAGCCTTATGAATTTTATCTTGAGGAACGTTTACCTTCTTCACTAAGAGCTGCTGCAGTAAGGCAGCAAAATGATCTAGAGGGCGCTTTGCAATATATTGAGAAGGCTCATGAGGAGGATCCAGAAGATCTAAACATTGCTAATGAAATGGCTGATATTCTTGATAGATTGCACCGAAAAGATAAACTTAAGGAGTTTATCTTTAGTGAACAGTGTCTGATAGAAAATGAAAGTAAAACTTACTATCTACTTCACGCTCATGATAATGAAGCTACTATAGCAATGGCTGATAAAATCCTTAGTAGCAAGCCAAATAGTTATATCGCAAGAATAAATCGCGCCGTAGCTCTAAAGCGCCTTGGATCTATTAAAGAAATGGAAAAAGAACTTTCAATCCTCGAGAATGAAGAGTATAGAGAAGATGTATCTGCTGGAATTGCAGCTCTGCGTAAGAAAAAAGAAAAAATGTTATCCCTGATAGAGACAGCATTAGATAAGAGTCTTCTTACAATAGATGCAGTTGAAATGTTTTTGGTATTCGAAGATTACTGGGAAGATAAAGATCTCCTGAAACTACTTGAAAGAAAAAGGGGGATAAGAATAGAGTAGATTTTAAATATACTGGTACCTACTCAGGTTTGCTTTTAATATAAGGAGAAATGGATTAATAGTTTCAAAATCCAGAAAAGTTTTATGAAATGGTGTTTTCGCCATTTTGATATACTTCCCCACCTAAAATATAATAATCATTAGGAAAATTATTTAAATAGACCAGGCTTACTTAAATGAGTTTTTTTCCAATCAGCAAATCGATTGTAGATGGCCTCTTTTTCTCTCTCTCCGGTATTTTATTAAAATGACCTGTTAACCTGCTTTTATTGACTTCCTGGTAAATAACTTCTGGTCATCCCATCTCCACGACCGCCCGCCAGGAGCTTTTTGTGCCAGGTATGTAATATTGTAATTAGTGTTTGATATTTTCTTAAACCCGTGATATATTTGATATGCAGGGAAAAGGTTTAGTAGTGCATTCCTTTTCTTTGTCTCTTTTCGGGGAATGTTATTTTTATAGCATTCCCTTTTTTTATGACTGCATTAATTAACCAAACAAGCTCGACTATTAAAACAAAAAAGATTGATTCTTTCTGATAAAAGAAGGATCCTTTAATTTACCCGTATATAAGCCTGTTATTTGTAAAATTAATAAAATAAGTTTATGATAAGCTAAGAATCTATAGAGATGTACTACAAGAAAAATTGATAGTTAATTTTCAATACTTTACTTAAAGTTGCACATAAACAAAGTAACTCAACTAGTTTAAATTATATGACATTGCTGGACTAAAAATTCCTTAAGGTTAAATACTATGAATCAAAAATGGTTTGAAATGCCAGAAATCCGCCGACGAACGTTTGCGAAGTCGGTATGGATACCTCTTAGAGCGGTAAATACAATAGAAGAGGTTGGTCGGCACGGATTTGCTGGGTATAAATTAGAATTTTTTGGTGCGGGTTCCTTAGCTATTCCTGTCGATAAAAAAACAGAAGCCGAGAAGCTTGGCTGGAGTGACGTTGGCATTAGCCATTGTCACTCTGGTTATATTCAAGACGACGAATATATACCATCAAATGTTTATAAAATGTATGATGGTAAGCTTACTGGCGAATGTTTAGTGTTGGAACAGCGTGGAAATAGTAACGAAAAAAATGAGTGGCATCTCAATCAAGATTTCGTAATTACTCTTGGGTTAAAGCGCGAAGGTGATGTTTGGGTACGTCCTGACGAAGGTTACATAAAAGTAGCCAAGCTTTATCAACGAGAAGATAGTTCTCCATATCTTATTGAGGTTCGTGCAATGCACCTTCGAGATTATCTTTGCGCAAGAAAAATGGCCCTCTACATAACGTCTTATCGTGATCGGGCTGAAGTTGTTGAAAATGTTGCCCATCTTTCTTGGAAAGAGAAATCTCTAACCGAAAAAAAAGGAATGGATCGGTGGGAGGGTGGAATCTTTGAAATTCATGAAGGCGGTATGGCATTTGGTGAAAAAACAGCTGTGTTTCATGTTGCACGAACAGATGTAGACCCTGAGGAAGACGTTCCAACGTTCGGTTTACCTACAAATGATAATGTCAAATCAAAGTCTTGGGTTAAAGAGTATCATGAACGAAAACTATATCGGGTCGAAGGAGAGCTATGGCGAAATGAATGGATAGAGCCTGCATCAAAAAGTCCCCTGGTACGCAGAGACAAAATTCCCCCAACGATATTCTTCATCACCGATGCGGAAGGAAATCTAGAGAACAGAGAAACTCTTGTAAACAGCAGTCGCTGGCTTTGGTTCCGCCCTGATGTTGTGATTGCACTCACTCATTACAGAGGTGGATCATTGAGCTGGTATACAAAAGACACCGGAAGTGTTGGATGTTCACCGGATGACAACGTTCATTTTGGTATTAATAGCCTTGGATTGGTCAACGTTTATGCAAAAGATATCGGCATGTTGCCTGATTGGCAGCAAAAAATATGGGCTGGCTATAACATTAGTCCAGAAGGTAAAGTGTCTAAAGAGCTTCTTGCTTCACAAATGAAAGCTGAACCAGCAAATACACAGGCTCCAGAAGCCTTTTTATTAAAGGGGCTGGCAATGCTCAATCATTTAGCGAAAGCAAAGTATGGAATCACTATCGTTAGATCCCATGAGCAAATCCCTAAGTTAATTAAGCGCTCAAATCGCTTCCGCGCTACTGACAAGAACGGCCTATTTGCATTGGCTAAAGACTTGGCCCGCATTACTGCAGATAGTTTTGATACCAAAGCAATGCAGAAACTTGTAGCACCTCCAAAAGGAACAAAGTGGAACTCTTTAAAATCATTAGAAAATCTGCTCGCCACTACACTTGGTCCAAGCCATGCAAGAGCGATACTAAGCCCTTTGTTTGGAATATACGAGCTAAGGCTTGCAGATGCACACTTGCCTAAAAAAGATATTGAAGACACTTTTACACTTCTGGGTGTTGATCGCAAACTTCCAACTATAATCCAAGGATATCAGTTACTTAATTCCTGTGTGAACAGCATCTATGAGATATGTAGGGTCATAGGAGATGAGAAGAATCATGATAGTCAAAAAAAAGACAATCCGTCACCATTACATAGCAACTGATATGGGGTTCGATAAAATTCACTTAAATAAATAAAATAGGACTATGACATTTTCCTCTCTCCCCCGGTATTTTATTAAAATGATCTGTTAACCTACTTTTATTGACTTCATGGTAAATAACTTCTGATCATCTCATTCCCACGACCGCCCGCCCAGAGCTTTTTTTGCTAAGGAGTTGTAATTGAAAGTATGCCAATACATAACAAGACTCTATCGGACATTCTACGAGAAATAATTTCTTGCATATCTTATCCGATAAAGCTTTGTTATGTATAGCAAAAAAAGCATTATATTTTTAACCAACTAAAAGCTTTTTTAGCCTGGTTAAAAATATAAAGGCGGGCTAAATTAGATACTTCTTATCGTAGGGCTAAATCTCTATTCCTAATAATCGAATGCCTTCCCACCCCTTCCCTCCCTGTTCCTGCTCATTACACTTCTACGTTTAAATATTTTTTTATCTGGTGCCTCAGCACCTTATAATCTCTTAATAAAAAAATACTAAAACTATCCCAGGAGTTTATATGTGCGACACCAGGGGCGTTTATAGAAGACTCAGCACCGCAAAAAAATGCAGGCAAACAATTTAAGCACGAGAATTTTTTGCGGCACCGGCTTCTACAAACGCCGGGACAAACAAAAAACAAAGAAAGTAAATAAAATTCTTACCAAAATTTTACCAGGAGAATTCATTATTTTTATAATAACGACATTTAATAAACTGTCCTGGTTATAACTATAATCAATGCATAAATTTTGACTAACTTTTATTTTTGATACCTTTATATATTATTTAAATTAAAGAGCTTTAAAGGGCTTATTTTAAGATCTTAAATATATTTTAGCAATGGTCCG
>Ga0114930_10003007_pt1 | contig 14968 bp, 21 predicted proteins | sample AnhtaG_FD_87300 | JGI IMG/M metagenome (GOLD analysis project Ga0114930, IMG submission 87300) | Deep subsurface microbial communities from Anholt, Denmark to uncover new lineages of life (NeLLi) - Anholt_01485 metaG | ecosystem: Environmental > Aquatic > Marine > Oceanic > Sediment | place... | reverse complement strand
TGAAAGATTCCCATCCGCAGAAATTATCCTTTATGGCTCAAAGGCAAGAGGGGATTCTTATGAGGAATCTGATATTGACCTGTTAATCCTTCTTGACTCTACAGTTAATAGCAGGATAGAGGAGGAAATTACAGAAATTACATATATTATAGAGCTAAAGTGTGATGTGGTTTTTGGAAAGATTGTAGAAAATAGAGCCTTCTGGGCATCACCTTTAGCCAATGCAATGCCTCTTCACTGGAATGTGGATAGAGAAGGAGTACAAGTATGAAACAGGAATTTGGTGTTCTGGCGAAGTACCGGATGGAGAAGGCGAAAAACACCCTGATGGATGCAAAAAAGTATTTTGTAGACGCTACTTCTGAGTCTACTGTAAACCGCATCTATTATGCAATGTTTTATGCAGTTAATGCCCTATTGATAACAAGAGGACTGGCATCCTCCAAGCATTCAGGGGTACGAGCACTATTTAATAAAGAGTTTGTTAATAAAGGTCTGGTAGAAAAAGATTTGGGTAAGTTTTATGCGGAAATGTTTGATAAAAGACTGAAAAGTGATTATAGGGACTTTGTGGAATTTCAGAAAGAGGATGTTGAAGTCTGGCTTAAAATGGCAGAGGAATTTATTGAGAAGATTTATAAATTGACACTGAAAATAATAGAGGAAAGATTATAGAAAGTCAAAAGTCAAAGTTCAAAAGTCAAAAGTGCAATTTAATAGTTATGAAGATTTTAATTTTAAGTTTTGGCTTTGACTTTTTACTTTTGAGATTTGAATTAATATAAAGATTTGTACTATAAAATCATTAAACCTCTAATCTGGTGGTGATATGAAAAGTCAAAAGGCAAAAATAAAAAATGAGATTGTCTCTGTTTTTAAAAAGTATGATAATGAAGTTCAACAATTAAAAAAAATAATCATAAAATGTCTTAAAGATTATGGGATAAAAGTTAAAACCATCATCCTCTTTGGTTCAAGAGCAAGGGGGGAGTTTGAAGAAGATAGCGATTGGGATATTTTGATAGTTGTAGATAATGCTCTAATACCTTCAGAAAAGCGAAAAGTATGGAGCAAAGTATCCGAAGACCTACACAAACACTTTCCTTTTTTCCCATTTGATATAATCATTAAATCAAGTGAATATTTTGAGAAAGAAAAGGTTGTTGTAAATACAATTTCCAACGAAGCATACTTGGATGGAGTTAAAATATGAAGGATGAGATTGTTCTCCGATGGGTAAAAAAAGCAGAGGAAGATTTAAGAGTGTCGGAGCATTTGCTTAATGTTGAAACTCCACCAACTGGTGCTATCTGTTTTCACTGCCAGCAGGCTGTTGAAAAGTATCTTAAAGCATATTTGACATACCAAAATGTTAGAGCCGGGAAAACCCACGATTTGGTCAATATATTAAACCTTTGTATAAAACAAGATAAAGATTTTGAAAAACTTGATAAAGATAAGATATCTTCACTTAGCTTTTATTCCGTAGAAATAAGATATCCTGACGAGTTTTATATTCCGAAAATTGAAGAAGCAAAAGAATCATTCAAAATCGTTTTGAAAGTTAAGGATTTTGTTTTCAGAAAATTGAGAATAAAAGTAGAAGATTTAAGATGACCAGAGTATTTTTACAAGCTATCTTAGAAGATATAAGCTCAAGCAACTTGCCTTATAACTGGAATTCCTTGGATTTAAAAGATTTCTCAAGAAATAAAAACCCTCCGGGATTTTCAGCCGGAGACAGATCCTCCTTGGGAGGAAAAGGTTTTGTGCGAATATAATTGCTGCAAGTATATTAACGATGAAAGAGAAAAGATGAAAAAATTTCAAAAGTCAAAAGTGCAATTTAATAGTTATGAAGATTTTAATTTTAAGTTTTGGCTTTGACTTTTTACTTTTGAGATTTGAATTAATAAAAAGATTTGGACTATAAAATCATTAAACCTTTAATATGGAGGTGAAGATGAATACTGTAAAGGAAATAAAAGAAATTTTAATAAAACATAAAGATGAATTAAGACAGAAATACAGTATCAAAGAGATTGGCATATTTGGTTCATATATTAGAGATGAACAGAGAAAAACGAGTGATGTCGATATACTTATTGAATTTGACGAAGATGCAAGAATTAGCCTTCTTGATTTTGTTCACCTGGAGAATTATTTAAGTGATTTGCTTGATGTGAAGGTTGATTTAGTTGAAAGAAGTACATTAAAACCAAGAATTGGTAGGCATATATTAAAAGAGGTAATTTACTTATGAAAAGGGAAATTTGCGATTATATCAGGATATCCTTGAGGCTATGGATAATGCAGTTAAATTTATTGGCGAAATGTCTTATGAGGAATTTACCCAGGATACCAAAACAATTTATGCTGTTCTCAGAGCCATAGAAGTAATTGGTGAAGCGACCAAAAATATACTTGAAGATGTAAGGGAAAAGTATCCTGAAATCCCATGGAAAGATATGGCTGGAATGAGAGACAAGGTCATTCATGAATATTTTGTAGTAAAAATTGAGAGAGTATGGCTGACTGTAAAAGAGGATATTCCCAGAATAAAGCCGTTAATCAAAAAAGTCTTTGAAGATTTAGATGACGAATAATGATAACACCTTTCTTACAAGATATTTTAAAAAATATAAGCTCAAGCAACCTTCCTTATAACTGGAATTCCTTTGATTTTAAAAACTTTTCAAGAAATAAAACCCACTGGGATTTTCAGCAGAAAGCTGTTGAAAATGCTTTTCAGCCGGAGGCAGACCCTCCTTCGGAGGAAAAGGTCTTGTGGAAATATTATGAAGATTTGTAAAATAGAGTTGTATAGGGAAAATAACATAAAATGGTTATTAATGAAACAATATCATTTTCTACGCGGGAAAGTAGATTTATTAAAGCTTTATCATGATCCTTCTCTTCCGCTCAAGACAATAATATATATAGCTGAGACTCTCTCCAATCTTCTTGATAAATGGATAAAAAGGATTACTCCTGACCCTTAGAATCCTCTCAGAGCAGGTTTTGTTGAATTAAGAAGATAGGGAAAGAATCGACTTAAAAGATTTGGACTATAAAATCATTAAACCTCTAATATATGGTGGTAAAGTTTATGGAAAAAGAGATTGAAATAGCCAAGAACGTAATTATCCAGGAGATTGGGAAATGTGGATTGAAAATAGATGAAATTTTTCTTTTTGGAAGTAGGGCAAAAGGCAATTTTGATAAAGATAGTGACTGGGACTTCTTTGTAATTATAAACAAAAATATAGATTTCCATCAAAAGAGGAAAATTATTTTGAACATCAGAAGAAGACTATCAGAAATAAAACTGCCGTCCGATATAATTATTCAATCCAGAGATGTAGTTAATCAAAGAAAAACGAATACGGGGTATCTAACTTATTATGTTGTGAAAGAAGGAGTAAGGATATGAACGAAGATGCTGTGAAAAATTGGTTGATGAAAGCAAATAATGATTTAAAAACAGCAAAAGATGAAATAGTCACAGATGAACCTGCAACGGATACTGTGTGTTTTCATGCACAACAATATGTGGAAAAATCTCTGAAAGCTTTTTTAATATACAATGGAAAAGAAATTAAAAGGATACACGATATTGCGGTGTTAATAAGAGAGTGCACAGAAATAGATGAAGATTTTAATCAATTATTTAAGATAGAAGCAGATAAACTTACTGATTATGCAATTGAGATAAGGTATAGTGAGGAATTTTATATTCCCTCAATTGATGAAGCAAAAGATGCAATAGAAATCGCTGAAAGAGTGAAATATTTTATTCTTGGAAAGTTAAAAAATAAAGGATTTGAAAATGCTTGAGATAAATTGTCATATTTAAATTTCTGAGACACTTTCAAAAATTACCCAAGATTTAGTTGAGTTTAAAGATGGCGAAGGAATTGACCCGAAAAATTTGGAATATAAAATCATTAAACCTTTAATATGGTGGTGAGGAATGAGAAGCCTTGAAGAATTAAAAGAAATCATTAATCAGCATAGACAAATATTAGAAGAAGAATTTAAAGTAAAAAGTATCGCAATATTTGGTTCCTTTGTTAGAGGCGAACAGGAAGCGAAAAGCGACATCGATATCTTAGTGGAATTTGGAAAACCGATAAGCTTGCTTCATATAGTTTCTCTTGAAAACTATCTCTCTGACATTTTTGGAATTAAGGTTGATGTTGTCCCAAAGAAAAATATTCGTGAGGAGTTGAAAGAGACTATTTTAAAGGAGGCAATCTCTGTATGAAAAGGAGCGTAAAACTTTACATTAAAGATATTGTTGAATATATGGAAAGGGCTGAAGATCATATTAAAAGTTTAACCTTTGATCAATTTCTCAAAGACAATAAAACATGTGATGCAGTTATAAGATGCATTGAAGTTATTGGAGAAGCAGCCAAAAATATAACCGATGAGATAAGGAATAAGTATCCAGCTGTCCCCTGGCGTGATATGGCAGGTATGAGAGATAAAATTATTCATGGCTATTTTATTGTGGATTTTGAGGAAGTATGGCTTGTTGCAAAAGAAGAAATTCCGAAATTAAAACCAATGATAATAAAGGTTTTAGAGGATTTGGAGAAAAGAGATATATGAATTTTGAAGGTAATAATATAGTAAGAATATTTTTACGAGTCCTCTTTGATGATATAAGCTCAATCAACTTGCCTTATTACTGGAATTCATTTGACCTTAAAACCTTCTCAAGAAATAAAACCCTCTGGGATTTTCAGCAGAAGGCTGTTGAAAATGCTTTTTAACCGGAGGCAGACCCTCCTTCGGAGGAAAAGGTCTTATGGAAATATTATGAAGATTTGTAAAATAGAGTTGTATAGGGAAAATAACATAAAATGGTTATTAATGAAACAATATCATTTTCTACGCGGGGCAGTACCGATATAATTGATATTACGGGAAAAGTAAAAACTGTATTGGATAAGCATGGGGTCAAAAATGGCGCTGTTACCGTTTTTATTCCGGGTTCAACGGGAGCGATAACGACTATCGAATACGAGCGCGGCGTTATTTCGGATTTGCGGCAGTTGATAAATGAACTTATTCCACCTGATAGGGAATATCTGCACAATCAAGCATGGGGCGACGGGAATGCACATTCACACCTGGGTTCGGCATTGTTGGGTCCTTCGTTAAGTGTGCCGGTTGTTGACGGCAGTCTTACGCTGGGCACATGGCAGCAGATTGTCTTTATTGACTGCGACAATCGTCCCCGCCAGCGTACTCTTATTGTACAAATTATTGGAGAATAAATTTCCCATGTCGGAAGATACAAAAGATTTAAAGGCATTAGAATGGACGGGCAGTTCATTAAGGTTTATTGATCAGACAGCCCTGCCGCTGCGGTTAAACTATATTGAGACAAAAGATTATCGCGAAGTAATACATGCTATAAAAAGCCTTACAATTAGAGGGGCGCCGGCGCTCGGGATTGCTGCGGGATACACCGCGGTTCTTGCCGCTCAGGAAGGAATTGAAAGCAGAGTAAAAGATTTTGTTCTCTGGATGCATGAAGCGCTAATTGAGATAGAGAAAGCAAGACCAACAGCGAGGAATTTATTTTTTGCTATTGAGCGAATGAGGGAGATTTTAACACGGCATAACAGATCGGACGCGGCTCAGATAAAACAGGAATTTCTCGAGGAAGCAAACCGGTTGTATCACGAAGATGCAGATTTATGCAGAAGAATAGGAGAATTCGGAGCAGAACTCATTAAGGATGGCGACAGCGTAATAACGCATTGCAATACGGGTATGCTGGTAACAGCCGGAATCGGTACTGCCCTCGGCGTGATTTGTACTGCTATAGACCGGGGGAAGAATATTCACGTATATGCGGATGAGACACGTCCGTTATTACAGGGAGCGCGGCTTACGACGTGGGAATGCATGAACCGCGGCATTCCAGTTACGCTCATATGTAACGGCGCAGCGGCGTATATTTTGCGCATGGGAAAAGCGAATTGCGCTATCGTTGGCGCTGACCGTATAGCGGCAAACGGTGATGTTGCCAATAAAATCGGCACCTATTCCCTTGCCGTTAATTGTAAGGCTCATAACGTTCCTTTTTATGTAGCAGCGCCTTATTCTACGTTTGATTTATCTATTGACTCCGGTGATAAAATACCTATTGAAGAACGAAATACGGCAGAGGTAACGAAACCATGTGGCGTAACAATCGCCCCGGAAGGCGTTTCGGTGTTTAATCCTGCATTTGATTTAACGCCGGCAGAACTTGTAACAGCATTTATTACCGATGCCGGTATATTTAGACCGCCTTATGGCAAATGGGGGGATTTAAAAACAGTTTAATATACAAATATTATAAAAAAATTTAAATTTGAATAAATTTTCGGGGATATTATTGTAACAAAACTTTGGCAAAATTTATAAATTCCCTTTTGTCATTCTCGCGCAAGCGGGAATCCAGTCCTTTATCCCGCTAAGCGGGATTGCTCAATGGATTCCTGCTTTCGCAGGAATGACACTAATATATTTCGGTTGTTTAATATTTATTCACATACATTAAACATAAAGATTAATCAAAATTTACCAAAGTACCGATTGTAATTTGATGGTATAATAAGTAGAGGGTTATCTAAAAAGAGAATTTACAAAAGCGGTACAGAAAATTGTAATTGTTTTAATTTAAATGTTGCTTATTAAAAAGTTTTTTGGTAATTTTATATTTTTGAAATAGATTTAACTATGTTTTAGTAAATTTTACAATAATAAACGGGAGAAAAAATATTCGTTGAATAAAATATTACATCTCTGGGAGGTTATTATGAAACGTTTTATGCTAGTAGGTATTTTAGTAATTATTGCAGGCATGGTATTAGTGCAGTGCGGAAGCTACCAAAAAACGGGAGCGAAAGTCTACCTTCAAAAGCAAGAGTATGACAAGGCAAAAAAGCAATTAATCGCAGCTATTGAAGTGAACCCCGATGATTGGGAGGCACATTTTTTGCTTGGTCATGATATATACAGAATGGAAGAAAACTATGAAAAAATGATGGAACATTTCAATGAGAGTCTTAAATATTCGAATAAAAAAAGAGGGGATATTGAAAATGATAGGAGAACGACGTTTAATAGGGTATATAATCAGGGTGCAAGAGATTTAAGAAAAGGTCAGGAGTCAGAAGATGAAGAAATAAGAAAAGCGGCGTTTGAGAGCACAATCAAGCTGATGGAAACAGCCCTTATAATTAGAGAAGATTTGCGTGCAATAGGAAGTATAGGAGTCTCATACCTTGGTTTAGGGCAAGAAGATGTGGCTGAGAAATATTTTCTTGAGGTTTTAGAAAAAGATCCACAAGATAGAAACTGTCTCACGCAAATGGGTAATTTGAAGTTTTCCCAGGCATCTGCACTGGAATCAGAATTATTTTCGGAAGAGGATTCGTTAAAGGTAGCGGAAAAGAAGGAAGAAATGCAGGAACTGTATAAAGAAGCGATCTATTATTATTCAAATCTTGTTGATTATTATCCTGAAGAGTTTACATTAGTAATAACAAATTTTGCTATTTGCTATGATAGACTCGGTCAGTTGGATGAGGTTTTAAAAATTTATGAAAGAGCTCTTGCAGATGACCCGGAAAATAACGATTTCATTATCCAGATGGGAATTGTGAAATTTAAAATGGGAGATATTGATGATGCAGTAGAGGAGTTTAAGAAAGCGCTGGAAAAAGACCCGGATAATGTTAATCTTGTTAAATCTGTTGCTATTTCACTCTGGGAGAAAGCTTATGAAGAAAAAATATACAAAGGCGAAATGCTGACGATTGAGGAGGCTACTACTACTTTGCCATATTTGGAAAGGGTTGTTGAATTAGATGATACTGATTTTGATATGTGGAATGCTATTGCAATTATTTATGCTCAACTTGCACAGCAGGAAGTTACCGGTGCAGAGGTAAAGATGCTGGCGGCTTTTGATATATTTGGTTTGATTGGTGAAGTATATGCTGGAACTGCCGGTGCAGAAGAAAAATTGAAAGAAGCTAAGGAAAAATGGAAAGAAATAATAAAGAAAGAGAAGTAGATAATTAAAGAAATAGAATTAAATTGATTAAATCCCCAATTTCCCAAAGGGTAAAATTTGAAAAAGCCTGTAAAAACAAGGGGCAATGTTTATTGTCCCTTTTTTTGTAAGTAAATTGCAGGAAGAGCAATATATACAATAAACGGCTATAACTAAAACTCAATTAATTAATAAATTGCGCGTATAGAATACGTTAGTTAACAGCTTATTTGCTCGGCGAGGTGTTCTTCACCTCGCCGGCTTTGATATACACGAAAAAGCGGGAAAAGTCGAAGGTGAAGAACACCTTCGACAGCGAAGTGAAAATTATGCAAAATGCAAACAATTTAATGACCCGAGTAGTAATTAATAAATTGCGCGCGTATAGAATACGTTAGTTAACAGCTTTCAGCTTTCAGCTATTTGCTTTTACTCTATATTGCTTTCAGTCAGCACATTATATTAAGTAAAGGTTGCACCCCAAAACTTAGCCTGCCCCTGTTTTTTGGTGTTTTGGGGTGGGTTTTATGCAACCTATTACAAGATCAACGAGTTAAAAATGGCGCAAAAGCCTTTTATGAATAGATTTAGTTATTTGAATTCGTTTAATTTTTCACCCTAACCCTAACCCCGAGTACTCGGGGTATCGTACCCCCGAGTACTTGGGAGAACGCATATGATAACCCCGAGTTCTCGGGGTCACAAACAGGTATAAATTAAATAATTCTCAGCCAGAGGCAGATCCGCCTAAGGCGGAAAAGAGCAAAATCAGATGACTAAATCTTTACAATTTATGAATAAATCAAGCTGATTAGTAATTTCGTATGTTGAGTTTTATTTTTCTTGTACATGATGGATTTTTTTTATATATTTAAATTTTAATTTATTGATAACATTATACGGCACTGATAAATCTCTCTTAGGGTCACATTCCGGAAAAAATTATGCTTCCGGTTGGTGTGACGGCAGCATTTGATATTGCCGATAAAAAATTTATCCCGCTTAGCGGGAATGGAAAATGTGGTAAATAAAATTGGTAACAGGGCAACAACAAAAAAATCCACCTCTCCGGCTTGCTGTGTTTGCTTCCGGAACAGGTTCAAATTTTATGGCTGTAGTTAAATCCATAGAGGCAGGAAGGCTAAACGCAGTAGTGGTAGGGTTGATTTCGAATAATCCAGATGCCGGTGCAATTGCTTTTGCAAAATCAAAACACATTCCGCACGAAATAGTTAACAAAAAGCGATACCCGGATGAAAACGAGCATGACACGAAGATATTAAATATTTTAGAACAATGGCAGGCGAATTTTATTATTCTTGCCGGCTACATGAAAATGATCAACCCTCAGATTGTGGAAAAGTACAAGAACAGAATGTTAAATATACATCCGGCATTACTACCATCTTTTGGCGGTAAAGGCATGTATGGGCTGCATGTCCACGAAACCGTGATTGAATATGGAGTGAAATATTCCGGGGTCACCGTACACATTGTAAATAATGATTATGATGCAGGACCGGTCGTTCTCCAGCATGTTGTGCCGGTACTTGATGATGACACTCCTCAATCTTTACAGCAGCGAATCCTTAAAGAAGAACATAAAATTTATACTGAAGCCATACAACTTTTTGCAGAAAATCGAATAACTGTCAAAGGACGACGTGTATTCGTGAAGAGAGATCATGCCAAAAATTAGAACTGCTCTCATCAGTGTTTATAACAAAAGTGGATTAGAAAATTTTGCACAGCGGTTATCAGACCTTGATATAGAAATAATAAGCACAGGTGGCACATCAGCCTTACTTAAAGAACACAATATTCCCCACCGTCAGGTGGAGGACTTAACAAACTTTCCTGAGCGGTTAGAGGGCAGGGTTAAAACACTTCACCCAAATATTTTCATGGGTATATTAGCTCTCAGAGAGCAAGAGGATCATCTGCGGACGCTGTCAGAGCACGGTCTACGCGCTATTGATATGGTTGTCGTTAATTTATATCCCTTTATAGATACTATAAATAAATCAAACGTTACACTTGCTGAAACCCTTGAATACATTGATATAGGTGGTGTATCACTGTTGCGGGCGGCTGCCAAAAATTATAAAGATGTTGTTTCCGTCACCACGCCGGATAGATACGAAACTATTTTAAAAACACTTACTGAAAATGATTGTGCCGTTTCCGAAGAATTGTCCTTAAAATTAGCATCAGAAGTATTTTCGCTGACATCAACATATGATTGGTACATAAGCAAATACTTATCGGATTTAACAAAAGATATGGAATATTTTCCACAACAAATTAATGCGCTTTTTGAGAGGGTGCAGGTACTGAGATACGGCGAAAACCCGCACCAAAAGGCTGCATTATATCATAGTCCTCACGAACATCTGCCTTATCATCAACTAAGCGGCAAAGAATTATCGTTTAATAACCTGATAGATTCCGATACAGCCATATCGCTCACATATGGATATGAGAAGCCAACAGTTGCCATTATTAAACATACAAACCCATGCGGGGTTGGAAGCGACGAGCAATTGGCTAAAGCATTTGATAAAGCATTAGCAACCGACCCGGTATCCGCATTCGGAGGAATTATAGGATGTAATCGTCCTTTGGATGTCCCAACCGCTGAAAAAATATCTCAAATGTTTGTTGAAGTAGTAATAGCTGCTGATTTCGAGCCGGAAGCTTATGAAATTATTTTCCGGAAAAAGAATTTGCGGATATTAAAGGCTGATAATTCATTACAAACTAAAACACAATTACCCGAAATTAAAACAATTTACGGCGGTATTCTGATACAGGATAAGGACACCATAAACTTTAATCGTGACGACTTTAAGATTGTAACAAGCAGACATCCAACCGAGCATGAATGGGGAGCATTATTATTTGGATGGGAACTTATAAAATATGTCAAGTCGAATGCCGTAGTTTTCTGTGCGCCCGACCGGACACTCGGAATAGGTACCGGTCAGCCTTCAAGGGTTGATGCCTCTGCATTTGCTATTCAAAAAGCACAAAATGGAAAACTGAGTTTGAAAGGCTCTGTGGTAGTCTCTGACGCATTTTTCCCGTTTAGGGATAATATAGATATAGCACATAAGGCAGGTGCACGCGCTGTAATCCAACCCGGCGGTTCGATACGCGACGATGAGGTAATTGCGGCTGCAGAAGAATATAATATGGCTATGGTATTTACCGGTATCAGGCATTTTAGACATTAATTCCTTTAATTTTTATTCAGTACTGTTCATTGTGAAGCTACTATAATATAAATGAAATAATAAAAAAGAACAATAGAGGAACAAATGGGGTTTGGATCATTAAGAGGTTTTTTTTCAAATGATATAGCAATCGATTTAGGTACTGCTAATACATTAATTTATGTAAAAGGCAAAGGTATTATTGTTAATGAACCTTCAATTGTAGCCTTGAATAGACACAACAGGAAAATGGTTGCAATTGGGCATGAAGCAAAAGAGATGCTTGGCAGGACGCCGAATGAAATTGAGGTTATTCGACCAATGAAAGATGGAGTGATTGCGGATTTTGAAGTGGTCGAAGATATGCTCAGGGAGTTTATTAAAAAGGTTCATATAAACCGGTTTATTCATCCGCGGATGATCATTTCGGTACCCTCGAGTATTACCGAGGTTGAAAAGCGCGCTGTCCGTGATTCAGCCGAACACGCTGGCGCAGGCGAAGTACTCCTGATAGCCGAACCGATGGCGGCTGCGATAGGCGTTGGGCTGGAGATTCACCAGCCTGTTGGAAATATGGTGATTGATATTGGCGGAGGAACGACAGAAATTGCTGTGATCGCATTGTCCGGAATCGTCTGTGAAACCGCCGTCCGCATCGGCGGTGATGAAATGAGCCAGGTTCTTTTACAGTTTTTTAAACGCAATTATAACATGCTTATCGGCGAAAAATCAGCAGAAGATATAAAATGCATTTTAGGGTCTGCTGTTCCGCTTGAAGAAGAAATAACTTTGCCGGTAAAAGGGCGAGATTTAGTTGCCGGCGTACCAAAAACCACTGAGGTAAGTTCAGTAGAAGTAAGGGAAGCGCTCACTGAACCTATAAATGCTATTGTTGATGCGGTAAGACTCTCGTTGGAAAAAACTCCCCCTGAATTGGCTTCTGATATTCTGGATAGAGGTATTATTCTTACCGGCGGCGGCGCTCTTCTTAAAGGAATGGATGAACGATTACGGGAAGAAACAAATCTGCCAATTAACGTAGCAGAAGACCCGTTAACATGTGTAGTTCGCGGTACCGGTAAAGTTCTTGACGACATCGAATTTTATGAAAAAGTTTTGATGAAAAGCCGCCGGTAGGTCAAGTTTACGACCAAAGGATGGATAATCCGTGGAACGTGTTATAAAATTCTTCATTGTTTACAAAACGATTTTCGCATTCCTTTTTTGCATTGTTCTCTCAACCTCTCTAATTTTTTCTAACCAGACAGAACAAGTTTCGATACTTCGCGGAAAGTTTGCCGACTTTTCAAGCAGCATTACGCAAAAATTGAACTGGTTTTCCCTTGTATTTTCTGCTTTAGAAGATAATGAAAGACTTAGATTAGAAAATAGTCGCTTGAGTTTTGAAAATACACAATTTCGCGAGCTTAAAGAAGCAAATGATCGTTTACGCGAGCTGCTTGAATTTAAAAAAAATGTCCCTTATGATTTTCGAACCGGACAGATTGTTCATTGGTATCCTCCATTTTTAAGCACAGTTACAATAAATCTCGGACAGAATGATAGAATAAAAAAGAACGATCCGGTAATTACAAGTGACGGATTAGTAGGGAAAATCATTACTTCAGGTAAAAACTCAGCAATTTGCCAGTTACTCACTGACGGTAGTTTTAAAGTAAGCGCACAAATAAAAAACAGCGATATAATTGGCTTTCTTCAATATAAACAGGACAATTACGCTGTAATTGATATACGGGGCAGTGCGACAGTTGATATTGGAGATACTGTGGTCACGTCCAGCCATGGGAATATTTACCCCTTCGGAATTCCGATAGGTACCATTATTGATTTTACACGTGAACCGGGATTATTTAAAACCGTTACGGTGAAATTATTTGTGAATTATGTACGACTCAGAGATGTGAGTGTTATTACAAATGTAAATTCCTATGAAAATAAATAATAAGAGTTTTAAAGTAATACATTATGCAATTCTTATAACTGTATGAATTCAGCGATATTAACAAAAATAATAAAACCGGCTTATGTGAAATTATTAAAATGGGCCTTGGTATTTTTCCTGCTTATTATAGCACAAATATACGTTTTAAATTTCTTTTCTTTAGAATTTAGACCAAATACGGTTGTTAAACCGGATATTGTATTAATTTTTCTCTTTTTTTTCGGTATTCGTTATTCTCAACTTACTTCAACGTTAACCGGATTTGCATCCGGGTTTTTTCTTGATGCGCTTGGCGGGGGAATGCTTGGTCTTCATGCTTTGACGAAAACTGTTGCCGGTTTTTTAATGGGATATGTTCCGAGGACGCATAAAATACATAAAATTGTACAATTCTGCCTGTTATTTTTTACTATTAGTATTATTCATGATATGTTATACAATGCTATTTATATAATTAATACTGAATTAGGTTTTTGGCGGTTGTTATTTGTACATTCGCTTTCATCAACCATATATTCTGTTTTTATAGGTAGCATAATATACTATTGGTTAAAACGTTGAAGAATAAATAAAACACAATGACTGACGAAGAAAGAGAACAATTGTACCAGAGAGGCATCATCTTCGTGCTCACTACGGTTATTATATTTGTAGTAATTCTCGGTCGGTTTTTTTACATACAGATACTCGGAAGTGAAGAACATTACTTCAGGTCTGAAGCTAATAGAACACGAGAAATAGAGATAGTTCCGACTCGTGGTCTTATATATGACCGTAATCATGTATTACTTGTAGATAATGTTCCTGCATATTCTGTTTCGGTTATTCCGTATGAATTGGAAAATAAAGATTTTTTGTTTAAACTCATTGCTGAACACTTTAGCTCAGAATTCCAACATGTTCAAGAAAAACTTGCGAGCGCCCCTACACGCTATCAACCGGTAAAAATATTACGAACCGACCATGCCGGATTAACCTATTTTGAAGAAAATCGTCTGGATTTACCGGGTGTTATATCTCAGGTTGAACCCCAGCGGTATTATCCTTCAGACATTAGAGCATCGCACTTTTTAGGATATATAAAGGAGATTGACGAAGACGAATTTGAAGAATTTGGTAAAGAATACTATAAGTCAGGTGATATTGTCGGTAAAAAAGGCATTGAAAAATATTGCGATAGTTTATTGCGAGGGGAAAGAGGATATAAATTCATGGAAGTCGATGCTCTCGGTAGAGAAGTTGATGAAATTATAACGCCAAATACGACACCGCCGGTTCCCGGTAACGATTTGATTTTAACGTTCGACAAAGATTTACAAAAATTATGTGAAGACCTCTTAGGAGATAGTCTCGGTGCTATAATTGCGCTCAATCCACAAAATGGTGAAATTTATGCTGCCGTAAGCAGACCGGATATTGACCCTATATTTATGAGCAGTCATTTCACACAGGAAGAATTTGACCTGCTTCGAAATAATCCGGACAAGCCGCTTTTTAACCGTGTTAGTCAAGGTATGTTCCCTCCAGGTTCAACATTTAAAATTATCGGTGCTCTCGCAGCAATTAATGAAGAGATACTATCGGCTGATCAAACGTATACATGTAACGGATATTTTCGATTGGGTAATAAAATACACGAATGCTGGAAGAAAGAAGGACATGGGACGCTTAACATGGTAGAAGCTATCGAACAATCCTGTAATGTGTATTTTTATCATCTTTCAC
>Ga0114930_10003006_pt1 | contig 14972 bp, 13 predicted proteins | sample AnhtaG_FD_87300 | JGI IMG/M metagenome (GOLD analysis project Ga0114930, IMG submission 87300) | Deep subsurface microbial communities from Anholt, Denmark to uncover new lineages of life (NeLLi) - Anholt_01485 metaG | ecosystem: Environmental > Aquatic > Marine > Oceanic > Sediment | place... | reverse complement strand
TATTTTCAGTTAATTAAAAATCATATTTCCAATTAATAAAGGATTTTTGTGACCAAAATGTGATATCCCCCAATCTAAGGTTTTAATAACTTTTGTTTATACTTTTTCATATTTACAAGCATTTATAACGGTTTTTTTACTGATATTCAGACTTTTAGCTATTTGTTCGTATGACATACATAACAGGCGAAGTTTTTTTGCCTTTCGGGAAAATTTCTGATACATATAAACTCGACGGACAGGGTTGATTTTGATTTGAGCCGTTATTTCCGCAGCAGTTCGAATTAGTTGCAACCGCGTCCGCCAGTGACACCTATTGATAAGAATTTCCTTTTGGCGCTTTTAACAAATCCCTCGCATATTTCTTCAATTTTGAATTCTTATAAATTATAATATAAACATCACGGACTTAAAGGGAGGGAAACGTGAAAAAACTTCCATCAATACTTGCTTTGTTTATAATTGTTTTTATTTCTTTCTTTATTTTTTCTTATTCATTCCCTGTTGAAAAGATAAAAATCAAGATCGAAAACGGTGTTCAAGTTGTGTATAACCCAAAAAATCCAGCTCCTCCACCCGGGACGCCAGAGAAAATAATAATAAAAGAAGACCTGTGTATCGGGGACGAGGAAGAAATAGAGGATTTTATGTTTTCCCAGATAAGATCTGTACAGGTCGATGAAGAAGAAAATATTTATGTTTTAGATTCAAAAGAAATCTGTATCAAGGTTTTTGATAAAAACGGAAAACATATTAGAACATTCGGGAAAAAAGGGCAGGGCCCAGGAGAGATCCAAATGCCGATGCGGATGTATTTGGTCGCGGGAAAGGAAATCATGATCTATGACTATGCCAACAACCGACTTTCATTTTATTCTCTGGATGGAAAATGTCTTAGGGAAATTTCAGCTGGGAAATATAGATTCTCAAGAACAATTCCTGATTCTAAAGGAAATATCATAACACAGATCTCGATTCCGGGAGAAAAGACTGTGACTGAAATAAAAAAATTCGATCGGGACCTCAATCCTTTAATTACGATTGAAAGTATAGAAGAAGAAAGGACTCCTTGGGTTATTAACATGATGAGTCCTGTTCTCAATATTCGGGTGATGAAAAATGATAATATAGTGTGGGGAATGTCCTCAAAATACGAAATATTTGTTGTCAGTCCTGAGGGAAAGACATTACGAAAAATAGTTAAGGATTACACTCCAATAAAAATATCAAATGCGGAAAAAGAAAAAATGATTAAAGACACGAACGTTCCCTCTGAGTTTAAGCTGAAATTTCCAAAGAATTACAATCCTTTTTATTTTTTTATCCCCGGGGATGAAGGGAGAATATATGTCAGAACGTATGAGAAAGATAAGGAAGGAAATTTTTACTACGATGTTTTTGATCCTGAGGGAAGATATGTCGCGAAATTTTCTCTTCCAGAGATTGAATTTCTCTATGTTGTAAAGAAAAACAAGATGTATACAATGATTTGGGAAGATGAGAAAGGAATCCCGCTAGTAAAGAGATATAGTGTGGTATGGAAATAATAGCAGCCTCAATTTTGTCCGGACTTTTGAATCCAGATGAAATCAATGCCGATTGCGGGCTTTTTAATTCCCGGTTCTGCGCCTTCAAATTTTAACGTCAGTGTATGTTTTCCCGGCTTAAGCTCCATGGGTGGAAGTGTAAAATTTCGCAGCAGTGTGCGAAAAGGTCGGTAAAGATTTATAATCCCTTTTTTATTAGCTAAAGTTGTGGGCTTATTGTCCACCAGGATGGAGATTTTTCCGGAGTAAGGAGTAAGAGCTGCGGCAATATGAATCCGTTTTCCCCCTTTTTCTTTAGTCCTGAAAGTAAAAGTTAAACTTTCTGCTGTTTTTTTGGGATTCCAGATTAAAAGTTTTCCACCGGCCCATAATCTTCCTTTTTCATATCGTGTGTGAAGTTTGCTTTTTACGATTTTCTCTGCGTTGTAAAAAACAGAATTCCGAGCTCCCATTCTGGAGGCTGGCTGCCAGTTTTCAGGAAGCTGCAAATGGCGAAGATCCTCAGGCATAATCGCCAGATGGTCGTCTGTCAAGCCCGGCCGTGCGTAATGATATCCAATTCGAGCATAGGACAATCCCGGTGTTCTTTCATGACTGTAGAGCTCTAAAAAAAAGCGGATATTGTTTTGAAACGGCAGGGGATCTAAAATATGCCAGCGGAAATTGGTGACAAATCCCCGGTTTCCCGGGCCGTCGTTGCGGGGTTGCCCGCAGTAGGGGAAATAAAAAATATCGGGGGAGGACCACGAATAGTTATAATAATCTTCAGAACCGGTGCCAAATATTGAAGGAACTTTATCGTCATCGACAAAGATTTTTTCATCTCCCTCTCCCCACCAGTTTCCATAGGGAGTGGGTACATTATTGGGGTTTAAGATGTAGGAAGAGGTGCCCACATAGAGCCCTTTGCCATTAGCCAGGAGAAATGGGAGATCCTGGACCGCTTTGTTAGAGGCAATTAAATTGTGATTGGTGCGCCATCGGGCACGGAAATGCATAGACCGCTTTTCATCCCAGGTGAATGCCATAGGCAGTACAAATCCTTTAATTTTAACTGTCTGGTCACCATGGTTTTCGATCCTCATCTTAAAAGTTTTTTTAAACGGCATTACATACCGGCAGATCATGGTGCCGTCAGGATTTACGGTGAACGGCAGCGATTGATAAGGATTTATACCAGGAGCAGCGCCAAAAAAATCACCCACTGGTGCCTGAACCTGCCCCCAGGGGTAGTCATCACAGAGAATATGTAGTAACGTCTGCCGCAGGGCTTTATCCATATTGTCAGCTTTGAGCTGAAGGGATAATACCTCTATAGCCTTGGGCCCATCTAAGGATAGAATCTCTGTTTGTTTAGAGGGATCCAAAGTCGATTCGAAGGGCACTGCAGGTTCTTTTGAATGAGGCGCCAGATTCTGGTCTGGATCATAGAGTGCCTCGGTCACCCGGTTGATAACATCACTGTAGGTGGATAGGTCTTCAGGTGAGAAAGAGATGATCTTTGTGCCAGGCTCATACAGACGTACCTGGACCTGGTAGAAATGGATAGTCTGCAGATTGCCTATCCAGACCAGGCGCATACTTTTTGCAAATGGGATTGGTGCATAGGCTGCATCACGCTGGTATATTGTTTTCTTTAAACGATCTAAATTCAGTTTGTTTACATCAGGAAAGCTATCATAGACACGGTGAAAAAAATCATTAGCCGGTCCATCGTACAAAGGAGTGAGTTGCCCATCAATAAATAACTGAATTTTCCCGGATATAGCAGCGCTCCACAGTCTGACAATCGCACCAGGTCCTTTAACATCGGAAATCAGATATTCGCCAATGCCATCTTCATCCGGTGCTTTGAGTATTTTTTGAAAATTGGGTATTGGCTCTTTACCGAAACCATCGGAGTTAGCAAACCAGTCTTGTCCGCCAGGAAGATCACTTCTGCGGTCAAACGAGGAGTATTGCACGGTGCGAAATGAGGGATCGGGAAAGTTGGCCAGTTTGACCAGATCGATCATCTCCTCGAAAAGAGTTCCGGTGGTTATTGCTTCTTTTTCAAGAGATAGTGTTCCGCATGAGATAAAACTAAGGATAAGCAGAATAATAAAAACAAAGAAGCAGTTCTTTTGCATAGTAAACCTCCAAATACTCATTTTTACTATAAATATTGGTATTCTGATACTAAACATCTTCCACAGATCATCCTTAATCTATATATTTTTTTCTTTTTTCGCAATTGACCATCCTGGATTATTCATAAAAACTGCCGACACTATTATTCATTTTAGAAATATTAGCTCATTACTTTAATTATTTCTTAAAATTAACATTAAAACCTTCTCCAATGAGCCCACTTTAACCTTATGTCGGCATTTTTTACCCTACAGGCGAGTCGATATTGCCACCTCTACTTTGTTACAGGGCATTCGCGGTGGAGAACCACAGCTTCATGCCCTGTGCCTCGTATATGCGGCAATCTCAACTCGTGAATAATCCACGTTCTCCTGGATTATTCATAAAAACTGCCGACACTATTTTTTATTTTCGATAATATAACCCTGTTAGGTTGATTTTCCCCTCAAAATTAACATTAAAACCTTCTCCAGTGAGCCCACTTTAACCTTATGTCGGCATTTTTTAATGTCACATTTTGTGACATGTCACACTTTTATAATTTGTTTGAATTGAATGAATTAGGGCAGATGTTAAGAAAAACTGTGACATTTGTTATCAATTTTTCCATATTCACTTTTTATTTATTAATAATAATTTATTTTATTTCAATGAGTTAGAGATTTTTGATCCGCTTGGCACGAAACTTGTACTTTGTTTAGTTTAACAAAACAAATTATATGGAGGTTATGGAAGCATGAAAATTCATGGAAAAAGAATTCTATTCACTTTATTTATGGTTTTGATTATTTTTTTAACTCACGCGGATTCAGATTCCGTAAAGACAGGTAAAAAATTTTTAAATAAAAGATTTCTCTTAATAATTGATTTTGGTTATCTTAGTTGCCCTCTTTGTGTGCAGTCTCTCTCTGAATTTACAGGGATGATTAATAAAAGAGGTCTTGAAAAATCAATTCTTGGGATTTTGACTTTTGAGAGAGAGGGGGATGAATCAGGTTTTGAAAAATACATTAAGATCATGGAAAAGCGATTGAGAGGATTTATAATTGGCAATAAAATAAAATTTCCGATTATTTTAGATAGATATGGCGTTTTTAAAAGCTTCAGCAAGAATTCTACAACCTTAATTTTTTTTAATTATAGAAGTAAAACAATCAAAAAGTACATATTTCCCTTGAACAAAGTGCAAATCAAAGAAATTTTTCAAGAAGAATAATATATATTAATCCATGGTTTCTTAATAAGAGGGCTTGATAAATCAAGCCCCAGCAGAAGAATCAAGCCCCTACAGATAAATCAAATCACAATTGAAAAAGTATCCCTCTCATGTAGGGGTTTGATTCATCAAACCCACAATTTGACAGTTCTAAAAGAATTGATTCAATTCTTAATAAGAGGGCTTGATAAATCAATCCTCTACGTTTCCTGGAAAGCTGAGCTATTCATTTTAGCTTTGTTTTGATATGTCCATTTTAATAAGTTGACTCAATAGATAAAAAGAGTTAAATTTTAAAACCCAAAATCTTTAAAAGAGAGTTTTTACTAGCACAATTTTTAAAGTACCTTAAATGGAGAATTCATCATGAATAAAAGAATAACTAAGATTTCTTGTATTCTGATCATCTTGTCCTTTCTTGTTTACACGCCACTTGCCGCCAAGAAAGATCCTAAGAAAGTAAACCTGAAAGGTCTTGAAAAATTTATTAACAAAACAATGGAAGAGTGGAAAGTCCCGGGTCTTGGTATATCTATTCTAAAGGATGGAAATGTTGTCTTTTCTCAGGGATTTGGCCTTCGGGATGTAAAGCGCAGCATGCCGGTGACTCCCAGGACTCTTTTTGCCATTGGTTCTTGTACAAAAGCTTTTACGGCAGTAACCATGGGTATCCTGGTTGATGAAGGAAAACTGGGTTGGGATACGCCTGTAAAAGAGTATCTTCCCACTTTCAAGCTCAAGGATCCTTTTGCAACAGAAAAGATGACTCCCCGCGATTTAGTCTGTCATAGATCCGGCCTTCCCCGTCATGACTCAATGTGGTACAACTCATCGGCATCGCGGAAAGAGCTTTTTGACCGTTTGCAGTATCTAGAACCGAGCAAGGATTTTCGCACAACCTACCAGTATCAAAACCTCATGTTTATGACCGCAGGCTATATGGTGGGGAAAATTGCAGGTGAGAGCTGGGAAAGGCTTGTCCGGAACCGGATTATTGTGCCTTTGGGTATGAATAACAGTAATTTTTCAGTGAATGATTCCCAGAAGGACATAGATTTTGCCCTCCCATACATGGAGAAAGACGATAAGATTATAGAAATTCCCTTTCGTAACATAGATACGGTTGGACCAGCCGGTTCGATCAATTCCAGCGTCACGGATATGGCGAACTGGCTTTATCTAAATTTAAATAAAGGTAAATTGGGTGAGCAGCAGATCATATCAGAGGCCAGTCTTAAGGAAATTCATTCTCCTCAAATGATCAGTTCAAAATCCTATAAGTATGATGAAACGTTTTACTCAACCTATGGAATGGGATGGGGAATAACAGCTTACAGAGGCCATCTCAAGCTCCAACACGGTGGAGGGATCGATGGTTTTACAGCTCTGGTCACTTTTATGCCCCGGGATAACATCGGAATTGTTATCCTTACTAATAAGAGCGGGACCCCTCTTCCATCGATTATTGCTAACAATGTTTATGACCGTCTGCTTGGGCTTAAGCAGATTGACTGGAATAAACGCATCAGGGACGAGGTGGATAAAGCAAAAGAGGAGGCTGAGAAAGCAAAAAAGGAAAAGGATAAAGACCAAAAGCTGAATACCAAGCCATCCCATCCTCTAGAAGATTATGCCGGCGACTATGAACATCCAGGATATGGAATTATTTCTGTAAAAAAAGAAGGTGATTTATTAAAAGCCGAATACAATTCCATCCCTTTTACCTTGAAACATTACCACTATGATGTTTTTGAATTCAACAATGAACTTTTAGATATGAGCACAAAAGCTTCATTTTTCACAGACCTAAAAGGAAACATAGGGAGTCTAACTATTCAGCTGGAGCCGGCAGTCAAAGAGAGTATATTTACAAGATTGCCTGAGAAAGCGATGATGGAGAAAAGCTTTCTGGAAAAATTCGCAGGAGAATATGTGCTTGGAGAAGTGATGGCAACTGTCTTTATAAAAGGGGAGAATACTCTTTATCTCGTTGTTCCAGGACAGCCGGAATACGAGTTAGTTCCCTATAAAGGGACAACATTTAATTTTAAGGATTTAGCAGGTTTCAGCATCGAATTCGTAATGGATGAATCTGGAGCTGTTATAGAAGCTAAAGTAACTCAGCCTAACGGTGTCTTTACTGCCAAGAAGAAGTAATTTTACTATAGTTTTTTATTTCTTTCTCTTGTTGTTTTAGTTTATGCAATAAAATCGGAGAGGTGTCCGAGTGGCTTAAGGAGCACGCTTGGAAAGCGTGTGTGCGGCTAGACGTCGTACCGTGGGTTCGAATCCCACCCTCTCCGCCAATATTCATGAATTGAGGATATTGTTAGATAAACTGAGAGTGCTCAAGGTGAGAGGAGAAGGAATGGATACTAAAGATTTTATTGTTTTAGAAGATTTATACGGAGCCCACAATTATCACCCTTTGGATATTGTTATCACCAGGGGAAAAGGCATCTGGGTCTGGGATGTGGAAGGTAAAAAATACCTTGATTTTCTAAGTGCTTATTCAGCAGTCAACCATGGCCATTGCCATCCTCGAATCATAAAAATCCTGGAAAACCAGGCGAAAAACCTGACACTGACCTCTCGCGCTTTTCGGAATGACCAGTGGCCCTTCTTAGCTAAAGAACTCTGTGAATTAGCCGGCTATGAGATGGTGCTTCCCATGAATTCTGGAGCTGAAGCAGTGGAAACTGCTATAAAAGCAGCTCGAAAATGGGCTTATCAGAAAAAAGGAGTTCCCCGGGATAAAGCAGAAATCATTGCCTGCTCTAACAATTTCCATGGACGTACTGTGACCATTATAAGTTTTACCACCGAACCTTTATACAGAAAAGATTTTGGCCCTTTCACCCCAGGATTTGTTATAGTTCCCTACGGTGACCTCAGAGCTCTTGAAGCAGCAATTAATCCGAATACAGCAGCTTTCCTGGTTGAGCCTATTCAGGCTGAGGCTGGGATTATTATGCCTCCTGAGGGCTACCTGAAAGAAGCCAAAAAAATCTGCGAGAGTAATAACATTCTGTTTATTGCTGATGAAATTCAGACCGGACTGGGTCGAACAGGAAAGCTTTTAGCATGTGAACATGAAGAAGTAAAACCGGATATCCTTGTAATTGGCAAATCTCTTGGTGGGGGCTGTTATGTCATCTCCGCCGTTCTTTCTCCCCGGGAAATCCTGGGGCTTTTTAAGCCAGGCGAACACGGATCTACATTTGGTGCAAATCCGTTGGCTTGTGCTGTGGCGCGTGAAGCCTTGCGGGTGCTTAAGGAAGAAAAAATGGTGGAAAACTCTGCTGAGCAGGGGAAATATTTCTTGGAGAAGCTAAAAACACTAGATAGTAGACACATCAAAGAAATCAGGGGAAAAGGCTTACTCATCGGGATAGAGTTAGAACCAGAAGCCGGAGGAGCAAGACGCTTTTGCGAGGCTTTAAAAAAAGAAGGACTCCTGTGTAAAGAAACTCATGAAAATGTAATCAGGTTTGCGCCTCCTTTAATTATCAGTCAGAAAGATCTTAATTGGGCTTTCAAGCGAATCCAACAGGTCTTTAAACAAGCTGAATAACCGAGCTCTTGATTTTGAGTTGAAATAAAGTTTTTTTATTTTATATGGAATATCTTTTTATGATCTCTTCAGGGATAATTTCAGATTTTCCAGTTTTTGCATTTATGAGAACATAGACAAAGTAACCTTCTGCGGCAATTGTTTCCGTCTCTTTTTTCAAGATATGAAAGCCAACCTTCACACTTTTTTCCTTAATTTCTTCCACCCACGTTCTGACAATAATCGTATCTCCTAAATAGAGAGGTCTATTAAATTCAAAGTTGGCGGATTTAGTTGCCCAGGAGTATCCTCTATCAAAAAATTCTTCCATAGGCATTTTGTAACATCTTTTCATCTGGTCCCAGCGTGCGAATAAAACATAGTCCATGTAGACAGATTGGTGGACATGTCTGTTGATGTCGATCTCACTCGGTCGAACTGTTATTTCAGTATCAAACTTTGTTGGCATCTTTTTTTACTTTAAGAAAATAAAGTCTAGTAACAAATACTGAAAATGTGAAACGTAAGCACGAAAATACTTTTTGAATTCATCATAAATTGTGATAATATATTGTTTAATAAAAAGGAACACAATTTCTTTATCTGAATTCATAAACCTATTAAAATGACCTATCTGATTTACGCACGTAAGTACAGGCCTGATACTTTTGAAAAATTGATCGGCCAAAAACCTGTTGTTCAGACTCTTCAGAATGCTATCAAAAATGACAGGATCGCTCAAGCTTATATTTTTTCCGGAATGAGGGGGGTAGGAAAAACAACAGCTGCTCGGGTCTTAGCCAAAACCTTAAACTGTCAGCATGGTCCTTCACCGACTCCCTGTAATAAATGTGAATTTTGCAAAGAAATAAACGAGGACAGGTCTATAGATGTTCTTGAAATTGATGGGGCATCAAGCCGTGGGATAGACGCAGTGAGGGAACTTCGGGAGGGAGTCAAGTATAAGCCAATCCGCAGCCGCTACAAGGTTATCATCATAGATGAAGTTCACATGCTTACCCCAGAAGCTTTTAATGCTCTTTTAAAAACTATTGAAGAGCCTCCGCCGCATACCGTCTTTATTTTTGCTACAACTGAATTCCATAAGGTTCCGGCAACAATCATTTCCCGGTGCCAGCACTTTGAATTCAAAAAAATCTCCCATAAAGATATCATCAAACATTTACTTCAGATCACGGAGGAAGAAAAGGTAAAGATCTCTTCCTTTGGTTTAAACCTTATTGCTGAAGCCGCGGATGGAAGTTTAAGAGATGCTCAGAGCTTACTTGATAAGGCTGTGGCATTTTCCGGAGAGGTCATAAACGATGATGACTTAAAAGAGATTTTAGGAACTATAAGTAGAGATTTCCTTTTTGCTTTTTCAGGGTCGATCCTGCAGGAAAAACCGGATGAGGTTTTTCCCCTTGTGGAAAAAGTTATTGAAAATGGTTATGACCTTCGGTTTTTTTATAAAGAGCTAATACAGCATTTTAGAAATTTGCTTTTAGTTAAATCAGTTCAGGATCCCCAGGATTTACTGCCATTGAATGAAGAAGATATGAAGGTTTTAAAAGAAGAAGCACAGAAAGCCTCTCAAGAGGAGCTGCTCCGCTATCTTGTAGCCCTTCAACAGGGAGAGCAGGGGTTGAAATTCTCTTCCCATCCCAGAATATACTTAGAAACTTTCCTCGTAAAATTATGCCATTTTAAACAAATTACCTCCTTGAAAGACATTATGAAAGAATTTGAGATTATTAAAAAAGAGCTGAAATCTCCATCTGGGAAGAGCTTCACCCGGGAAAATAGCCAGAATCAGGAGGATTTTCAGGAAAACTTGCCTCCAGAGGCTCCTAATCAGAAAATTAATGAAATAATATCTGAAGATACCGGAGAAGAGAAGAGTAAAAGAGAAAGAGAAATTGAGACAGCGCTCAAGGATCCGTCTATCCAGTCTTTTATGGACACATTCAAGGCAAAGGTGCTTTCTGTCGAACCAATAAAAGGGACAAATAAGAAAGATAAATGAATAATCTTCCCGGTATCAGGAGAGAAAAATGAAAGATGTAGGGAATTTGCAAAAGATGCTTAAAACTGCAAAAGAAATGCAGGAGAAACTTCAGAGAGAATTAGCCGAAATGAGAGTAGAAGGAACAAGCGGAGGCGGCATGGTGACCGTGACTCTGGATGGCACTAAAAGTCTGATGTCAGTCCGCATCGACCCGGAAGTCGTGAACAAAGAAGATGTGGAGATGCTTCAGGATTTGATCCTGGCTGCATTTAACGATGCGGGGGCAAAAGTTGATGAAGATGTATCCCAAAAAATGGGGAAATTTGGAATGGGCCTTAAAATTCCTGGACTTTTCTAATGTCTGAACAAGACTTCCCACTGGATCGTCTCATTGAAGAGCTGAAGAAACTTCCAAGCATTGGTGCAAAGACTGCACAGAGAATTGCGTTTTATCTAATAGGTCTTCCTCAGGAAGAGACAAAAAACCTGGCAGAAGCGATAAAGGATGCAAAAAAAAGTACATTTTATTGCTCAACCTGTTACAGTATGACCCATGTTGACCCATGTCAGTATTGTTCTGATCCGGACAGGAACGATAAAATCCTGTGTGTTGTCGAAGAACCGTTTAATATATCTTCAATAGAGAAGACCGGGATTTATAGCGGAAGATACCATGTTCTCTTAGGAACACTTTCTCCCTTAAAAGGAGTTGGGCCTGATGAGCTCAAGACAGAGAAATTGGTAAAAAGAATTAAGGAGGGAAATTTCGAAGAGATTATTATTGCGACTAATCCAACTGTGGAAGGAGAGTCTACTGCCCATTATCTGGCAAAAATCTTAAAAGATTTTAACATAAAGCTAACAAGGCTAGCCATGGGATTACCTGTAGGGTCTGATATTGATTATGCCGACCAGGTCACAATTAAAAAAGCTATAGAAGGAAGAACAGAAATCAAGGAATAAGAGACAGGGCAAACTTTTTAAATTCAAGATAGTCTCAACAGAGTAACAATAATAATAAACCATTATCTTGAAATGAGGCATGATGAGTTTCTTGTTAAGGAATCAGAAATTATGGCCAAAATTTTAATTTTAATATTTAGATAAGGAGATTCTGAAAGAAGGAATTATTTCGATTTATAGAAAGGAGGTTTTATGAAAGATACAATTGAAATACGCTGGCACGGCCGTGCTGGTCAGGGTGTTGTTACGGCCGCAGTAACCCTGGCCGATGTGCTCTCGTCAGAAGAGGATATACATGTTCAAGCCTTTCCTGAATTTGGAGCAGAAAAGAGAGGTGCGCCAATTTTGGCTTTTAATCGTATCAGCAAAAAGCCCATCCGCTCTCATAGTCAAGTCTATTATCCTGATATAGTCGTAGTTACTGATCCTTCCTTGCTGAGTATGGTGGATGTAAGCAGTGGAGCTAAAGATGATGCAATTTTCCTCATGAATACAACTTTTGATATTTCGCTTATTCGGGAAAAACTTTCATTGGGAGATAAGAAGATTTATTCTTTGGATGCTTACACTATTGCATCAGATGAACTGGGCAAGGCAATTCCCAATGTCCCAATGGTTACGGCTTTAGTAAAAGTGACCGGACTCATGGAGATTGATAAATTTAAAAAAAGAATCAGAATTGCTTTAAGCAAGAAGTTAAGACCTGACGTGGTCGAGAAGAATATGCGAACAATCGACAGAGCTTTTAAGGAGGTAAAGCAGGGATGAAAAAAGAAAACTGGAAGGAATTAACAATCGGGACAATTAACCTTGACGCAGGAAACTCAGTGAAAAATTTAACTGGAACCTGGCGTTCAGGAAAGAAACCTGAGTTTATCGAGGAAAACTGTATCCATTGCTTTTTTTGCTGGCTTTATTGCCCCCATTTTGCCATCCTCGTTGAAGGAGACAAAGTAAAGGGTATCAATTACGATTATTGTACAGGATGTGGGATGTGTTCTGTGGAGTGCCCTACAAAAGAAAAGGCTATTGTTATGGTAAAAGAAGAAATAAAGCTTATAGAGAGGAGTGCCAAATGAGTACACAAAAAATACTAAATGGTAATCAGACAATTGCAGAGGCCGTAAGACAGATAGATCCTGATGTGATGGCAGCCTATCCAATCACTCCCTCCACAGCAATCGTTGAGACTATAGCCAAATTTAAAGCTGATGGATTGATCTCAGGAGAATTTGTCTGTCCGGAAAGCGAGCACAGTGCAATGAGTGTATGTATTGGAGCTGCTTCTGCCGGGGGAAGGGTTATGACTGCCACTGCCTCCCAGGGATTAGCTCTCATGTGGGAAATGCTTTACATTGCCGCAGGTTTGAGACTCCCGATTATAGCAGCCATAGCCAATCGTTCTCTTAGTGCTCCTATTAATATTCACGGAGACCACAGCGACACTATGGGAGCAAGAGATTCGGGATGGATCCAGATTTATTCTGAGGGATGCCAGGAAGCCTATGATAATTTTATACAGGCTTTCCGTATTGCAGAGCATTTAGATGTCAGAACTCCGGTATTAGTTGGATTGGATGGTTTCATTATCTCTCATTCTATGGAAGTTATTACTGTTGAAGATGATGATGAAGTCAAGAAGTTCGTGGGAGAATATAAACCAGTTTTTCCTCTTCTGGATACCAGCAGAAAGATGACAGTTGGCCCGATCGATTTTACGGATTATTATTTTGAGCACAAAAGAAACCAGATTGAAGGTATCGAGAATTCTCCTCCGGTTATTGAGGCTGTGGGAAAGGAGTTCGGCCAGAAATTTGGCCGTGAATACGGCTTTTTTGAAGAATACAGGATGGATGATGCTGAGATTTGTATTGTGGTTATGAGTTCTGCTGCGGGAACATGTAAAGATGCTATAGATGAGATGAGGTCTGAGGGAAAAAGGATTGGCCTTGTCAAGCCCCGGGTCTTTCGTCCTTTTCCTCATCATAAAATTGCTGATGTTTTAAAGAAGCAAAAAGCTGTAGCTGTTCTTGACCGGTCTTCGAGTCCAGGAGCTTTTGGGGCACCTCTTTTCACCGAGATTCGCTCTGCACTTTATGATTATACTGAGCGTCCTAAAATCGTAAATTATGTCTACGGTCTTGGAGGAAGGGACATCAAGGTAGAACATTTTAAGGAAGTGGCTTTGAAGCTGGAAAAGATCGCTGACACAGGAAAAGTAGAGGAGATATACGGTTACATCAATTTGAGAGAGTAAGGATAAGGAGAAAAAAATGGCAAAATTAAAAGAATTAGCTGCGATGGAAGATAGATTGGTTGCAGGCCATGGAATGTGCCTGGGTTGTGGGATTCCGCTTATTTTTAAAATCATTCTAAGAGCAACTGAAGATCCGCTTATTATTGCAAACGCTACTGGCTGCCTTGAAGTTTGCACAACGATATTTCCCAGAACTTCATGGAATGTGACCTGGATCCACAGTGCTTTCGAGAATGCAGCATCAACTATTGCCGGGGTTGAGGCTATGTACAAAGCATTAAAAAGAAAGGGTAAGATACCAGGGGATAAAAAAATAAAGTTTTTAGGTATTGGGGGTGACGGCGGAACATATGATATCGGACTCCAGGCTCTCTCCGGAGCTGTGGAAAGAGGACATGACATTGTTTATGTCTGTTATGATAACAATGCCTATGCGAACACCGGAGGACAGAGATCTTCGGCAACTCCCTTAGGAGCGTCCGCAACAACTTCTCCGGAAGGTTTGAAGAGCCCGGGGAAGATGCAGCGCAGGAAAGACTTAACAAGGATTCTGGTTGCGCACAACATTCCCTATGTTGCCCAGGCAAGTCCAATTAGATGGCAGGACCTGTATAACAAGGCAAAAAAGGCATTTGAGGTAGAAGGGCCGGCATTTTTAAACGTTCTTTGTCTCTGTCCAACTGAATGGAAATATGATGAATCGCAGGGGATTAGACTGGCTCAGACTGCCATTGAAACCTGTGTGTGGCCTTTGTATGAAGTTGAGAACGGCAAATACAAGATCAATTACAAGCCTAAAGAAAAAAAACCTGTTTTAGAGTGGCTTAAACCACAGGGCAGATTCCGTCATCTATTTAAAGAAGAAAATGCTTCGTTCTTGGAAGAGATTCAAAAACAGGTGGATGAAGACTGGGAGGAGCTGAACAAGCTGGCAAGCTTATAGGGTTCAATAATAATAAATCGGTTCTGGGTAAAATTATAGTAAGATTGCGGGCACATTCTCAGAATGCTTTTTGATTTGCTCTTTCTATCCATAAATATTTATGGTTCATCTCCCAATTATTGACAACGGTATAATTAATGTCCTAATTACTTCCTTTTATTCCGCCGAGAAAAGCATCGGCACATGGGACATTGGTTTTACAGCCATCAATAGTTGAAAATCATGACGGAGCAAGAAGGCAAGTTGTCATTCCTGCGGAAGCAGGAATCCAGAAGAATAAAAAAATATTTTATAATAGACTGGATTCCTGCTTCCGCAGGAATGACGAAAGGATAGAAAGACTTTTCATCAACTA
>Ga0114930_10003004_pt1 | contig 14975 bp, 13 predicted proteins | sample AnhtaG_FD_87300 | JGI IMG/M metagenome (GOLD analysis project Ga0114930, IMG submission 87300) | Deep subsurface microbial communities from Anholt, Denmark to uncover new lineages of life (NeLLi) - Anholt_01485 metaG | ecosystem: Environmental > Aquatic > Marine > Oceanic > Sediment | place... | reverse complement strand
TCCTTCAGGGAGGTGCTTCAGTCCCATTATGACGACCGGCTGATAGTGACCAACTTCGACCTCTGTCTGGTGGCTTTCCCGGCAGTTGAATGGGACCTGCTCAAAGAGAGACTCCAGCAGCTCTCCATCCTCAAAGAGAAAGTCCTCAACTTCACGAGATTCTTTTACTCAGGCGCCAGTGAGTGCACATTGGATAAGCAAGGGAGAATCCTTATCCCCTTGCATTTACGGGAGTACGCCCAGTTTGACAAGGAGGTGGTCATCATCGGGGTCTCCAACCGCATAGAGATCTGGAACAAGGAGCGATGGGAGAAGTTCCTGGCAGATTCCAAATCCCTAATGGACAGCTTCTCTGCCCAGCTATTGGAGCTCAGCCAGAAGCCCTGAGCGCAGCTCTTGCCCCTGCATCGAAAAACGGGGACTCTTTGACCTTCTCAACAGAGAAAGAGAGGAGATAATAGATTCAATTAAATGAATATTTTCTCTTGACAAAGGGGGAAAAGATATACTAACATGGTTGGTGGACTAAAGTGGACTTTCGTCCCTGATTTCGCTTTCCTGCTCGCTGGAATAGACTTGTTAAGGGAGAAGGGCTAATGCTCACGGGTAATTTTCCCACCAAGGTAGACGATAAGGGGAGGATAAAAATCCCCACTGCCTTTCGGCAGCTTATTGAGAAGGAGTACGGCACCGAGCTCTATGTGACCAGTCTCAGCGGGGATAATGTGCTGATTTATCCCCGGGAGGTCTGGATGGAGCTGATGAGAAGGATAGCCAGGCTGCCCTCAATGGAACCGGTGAGGATAAAGTTCCTCAGTCGCACCAACTACTTCGGTCAGATGACGGCCATGGACAAGCAGGGTCGGGTGCTCATCCACACGCTTCTGAGGGAGAGTGCCCAGATGGATGGAGAAGTGGCGGTGCTCGGTAGTGTCAAGCATCTGGAAGTGTGGAACAAGAAGCGCTATGAGGAGCACATTAAAGCCCATCCCCTAACCGAGAAAGATATGACTCGTCTGGCTGAGCTGAACATCTAATAGCTGGGACGAAAAGTCAGGTTATAATCCCCTTTCCAGGAGGGAAGTCACCTATGTTTGACCAGGCGGTCCATCATCCAGTGTTATTGGAAAAGGTGCTGGAGCTTCTGGTCTGGAAGGGGAATGGTCTATATGTTGACTGCACGGTAGGAGAAGGAGGGCACAGCGAAGGCATTTTAAAGCTTTTATCCCCCGGGGGGAGGCTCATAGGTGTGGATAAGGATAAGCAAGTGCTTGCTATTGCCGAAGAGAGGCTGAAGAGCTTTTTCGGTAGGAGAGAGCTTTTGCCTGCCGACTTCAGGCAACTGCCAGAGATTCTTATGGCGAAGAAGATCGCTCAGGTGGATGGGGTCCTGGTTGACCTCGGACTCTCGTCTTACCAGTTAGCCTCCCCCCGCAGGGGGTTCAGCTTTATGGCGGACGGACCGCTGGATATGCGGTTTGATACCAGCGGTGGAGAGACCGCCGAGGAGCTGATAAACCGCCGCTCTCAGGGAGAGCTGGCAAGGATAATACATCAATTCGGGGAGGAGAGGTGGGCAAACAGGATTGCCAGAGCCATTGTCCAGCATCGGAAGCAGAAGAAAATAAGTCGCACCTCAGAGCTCCGGGACATCATAACCAGGGTGGTGCCCACCTCTCCCCTTTACCGCATACATCCGGCGACCCGAACTTTTCAGGCGCTGCGGATTGCGGTAAATAGAGAACTGGAAGGACTGAGGGAGTTCATCCTCAGCTCCGCTCCCCAGTTAGCGAAGGGGGGTAGATTTGTCATTCTGAGTTATCACTCCCTGGAGGACAGGATAGTGAAAGAGGCTTTCCGGAGCTTGACCGGGCGTTGCATTTGCCCCCCTTCGCTTCCCGAGTGTCGCTGTGGCACAAAGAAAATACTCAGACTCATTACATCCAAGCCTATACGACCATCATCTGAAGAGATAGAGGAGAACCCATCGTGTCGCAGTGCCAGGCTAAGGGTGGGAGAAAGGATTTAGCCCGGGGGCTTAAGGTTTAGTCCGATGAGGAACAAACCCAAAGAGATGCCAGCCATGAACAACTATGTTTACAACCTCCCGGTGGTGAAAGAAAAAGATACCCGGCGGAAGAGGGACATGACCAAATTCCTCCTGCTGGGACTCTTAGTGCTGATGTTTTTTCTTTTTTACCTCTGGTTCCAGATGGAAGCTCTCAATTACGGCTATAAGATAAACGACCAGAAGAAGCTGCAGAAGGAGCTGTTAGAGACCAACAAACGCCTCCGGCTGGAGAAGGATTCCCTCTCGTCTCCAGCCAGGATTGAAAGGATAGCCAGGGAGAGGCTCCATATGAAGGAGCCATCAGAGAATCAAGTGATAATTGTAGATACCGAGAATAAATAATGAACCTTGTTAAAAGAAAGACCTACATAAGAATCTCCCTCCTGATATTGGTGGTTTTTATCTGGATGGGAGTGATATTGTGGAGATTGGTTTCTTTGCAGGTCTACCAGCGTGACAGATTAGCCCAGAGGGGGAAAATCCAGAGGGAACGGACCATAAAGCTCAATCCCAAGCGGGGGCGCATCTACGACCGCAATGGGAAGGAGCTGGCGGTCAATGTGGAGCTAACCTCCATCTATGCTATCCCCACCGAAATCACCAGCCCCTCACAGACAGCGTTGAAATTGGCAAAGGTGCTTCCTGTAAAGCGGTCCATCCTGGAAAAGCGTCTCCGCAGTAATAAGAGCTTCGTGTGGATAGAGAGAAAGGTAGAGCCCGAGCTCAGCCAGCAGATAAGAGAGCTGAAGCTGCCTGGCATAGGGTTTCTCAAAGAGGACAAGAGGTATTATCCCCAGGGGAAGCTCGCCTCGCATGTGATAGGCTTTGCAGGATTGGACAATCAGGGGCTAAATGGCTTGGAGCATCTCTACGACCGGGAGATAAGAGGGGAGTCCGGTATGGAGCTGACCCTTATTGACGCTAAAAATAGAGACTTTCTTCCCGAAGGGATCACCCGCAAGGAGGCTACCTCAGGCAACGACATCGTGGTGAACATCGACGCCATAATCCAGTACATCGCCGAAAAGGAGCTGGCAGAGACAGTGCGCACCACCGGGGCAAAGGGGGGGAGCGTGGTGATAATGAATCCCCGCAGCGGGGAGGTCCTTGCCATAGCCAACCAGCCTGATTACGATCCCAATAATTTCGCCCGCTACTCTGAAAGTTCCTGGAGAAACAGGGCGGTCACCGATATCTACGAGCCGGGCTCAACCTTCAAAATCCTGCTCTTGGCCATGGCGTTAGAGGAGAAGGTGGTAGGGCTTGACGACCATTTCTATTGCGGTGAGGGGGGAATTGAGGTGGCGGGCTCTTATATAAGGGACCATAAACCTTATGGGGTCCTTTCCACCAGACAGATAATAGAATATTCAAGCAATGTCGGCGCCATCATTATCGGGAGCAGAATAGGAAAGCAGAAGCTCTACCATCATGTCCAGCGCTACGGATTCGGAGAGAAGACCAGAATTGACCTTCCCGGTGAGAGCGGGGGGATAGTTCTTCCTTTTAGAAAATGGTCAGGGGTATCCGTTGGTTCCATATCCATCGGGCAGGAGATATGCGTCACTCCTCTGCAATTGCTAACTATCGCTTCCGCCATTGCCAATGAGGGGTATGTGATGAAGCCCCGGGTAGTTAAAAAGGTCCTCTCCCGCCGGGGGGAGCTACTCAATGAGTTCTCCCCCTCACCTGTGCGCCGGATAATCTCCCCCCAGACAGCTCAACAGCTCCTTAACATAATGATAGCGGTGGTAGAAAGGGGGACCGGCACCGCTGCTGAACTTCCTGGTTATATAATAGCCGGCAAGACGGGGACTGCCCAAAAGTTTGACCCCGTTGCCCAGCGCTATGGGCCTGATAAATATGTCGCCTCTTTCATCGGGTTCCTCCCTGCAAATGACCCGGTGATAGCCATGATTGTAGTAATTGACGAGCCTCAAGGAAGCTATTACGGTGGAGAGGTAGCCGCCCCCCTGTTCAAGGAGATTGCCCAACAATTAGTCAAATATCTCCGCATACCTCCTCGTCAAAGGGACCAGACCCACCTGGTGGCTACTAATATCCTGGCAGGGAGAGAGAGGGAAGGGGTCGGGTGGTCAAATAGCCCTCAAGAAGAGAAAAGATGATATTAGAGGAGCTGCTAAAAGGTGTTCCCTGCCTCCATTTAGCGGGGAATCTTGATATCTCCGTAGAGGGGATAAGCTATGATTCTCGAAAGGTTGGCAAAGGGCACCTTTTTGTAGCCATCCGAGGGGATAACTTCGATGGCAACGACTTCATACCGGAAGCTATTGAGCGAGGAGCGGTAGCCATTGTATCCGAGCAGAAAGCTATCCCCATAGGGTCAAAGCTGAGCTGGGCAATAGTGGATAATGCCCGGGGGGCACTGGCTATCATAAGCGGCAACTTCTACAATCAGCCGAGCCGGAGGCTGTATCTCATTGGAGTAACCGGCACCAATGGGAAGACCACGGTGACCTATCTGGTAGAATCGATCTTCCGGCAAGGGGGGAGAAAGATAGGACGGTTAGGTACCATAGACTATCGGATCGGCGAACGCCTGGTGGAAGCAGAGCGAACCACCCCCGAAGCTCCCGACATCAACCGCTATCTGGCAGAGATGGTAGAAAACGACTGTCTGGCATGTGTGATAGAGGTCTCCTCTCACTCGCTGGATATGGAGCGGGTTTACGGCTGCGATTTCGATGTGGCGGTGTTTACCAATCTTACTCGGGACCATTTAGATTTTCACTTAAGCATGGAGAGGTATTTCTCCTCCAAAAGGAAACTCTTCGAATACTTAGAAAACAAAAAGGTGGGGGTAGCGGTTATAAACCTTGACGACCCCAAGGGGAAGGAGCTACAGCGGGGCTTGAAAGTCAGGAGCATAACCTATGGGTGGCAACCCCCGGCTGATGTTACCGTTGAAAGCTATCGGTTCTCTCTGAAAGGTCTTAAGGCAACAATAAAAACCCCTAAAGGGAAACTGAAGGTCAGCTCCCCTTTGATAGGTAGGGGGAATCTATCCAATATATTAGCCGCCGTGGGGGTGGGTATGGCAGCGGGCATCCCCCTATCTGGCATCTCCCGGGGGATTGCCCGAGTCAGCCCCATACCTGGAAGGTTTGAACAGCTGGATGAAGGACAGGATTTCACCGTCATTGTCGATTATGCTCATACCGACGATGCCCTGAAGAACCTGTTGGAAAGCGTAAGGGAGGTCGCCAAAGGGAGGGTCATCACCGTTTTCGGCTGCGGTGGGGACAGGGATCCCAGCAAAAGACCACTCATGGGAGCGCATGCGGTGAAATTAAGCGATATAGCCATGGTGACCTCTGATAACCCCCGCACTGAAGACCCTTTGCAGATAATAAGAGAGATAGAGGTGGGGATTGAAAGCGTGGGGGTGAGAAAAGGAGCCCACCTGGTCATCCCCGACCGGAAAGAGGCTATCAAGAAAGCCATAAAGGAAGCCCGCCCCGGGGATACAGTGTTGATCGCAGGCAAGGGGCACGAGAGGTATCAGATTATAGGGGATAAGGTTATCCCTTTTGACGACCGGGAGGTCGCCCGGCAGTTCATCTCAAAGAAAAGGGGAAGTTAACCCATGGCTGTTGTTCAGATTGGGGACATAGTAGAAGTAGCGAAGGGGAAACTGATATCAGGGGACAGCTCCATCTGGCTCGCTAGCTACTCCATCGATTCCAGGACTCTCAAGCCGGGCGACCTCTTTTTTGCCATCCAGGGAGCCCACCACGATGGGCACCAATTCGTCGCCGAAGCCCTTCGGCGAGGGGCTAAGGGGGCGATTATAAGCAGAGAAGTTGAGCTTCCTCGGGAGCTAATAAGTGCAAATCTCATTATGGTCCGCAACACGCATCAGGCGCTGATGGAGCTGGCTACCCACTTCCGCCGCAAATGGAAAGTTGAAGTAGTTGGTGTAACGGGAAGCTCTGGCAAGACCACCACCAAGGAGATAATCTTCGCCCTCCTCCGGGGAGATTACAAAGTAAAGAGAACCCCCGGCAATTACAACAACCTCTACGGGCTCCCCTTAGGGATGCTTAGCCTGGAGGAGAAGGACGAGGTCTTTGTGGGCGAAATGGGGATAAGCGAGCCGGGAGAGATGGAGAAGCTAATAAAGATTGCCCAGCCAAATGTGGGAGTTATCACCAATGTCAACCCGGTCCATATGGAGTTCTTCTCCTCGGTAGAGGAAATCGCTGTGGAAAAGGGAAAGCTACTGGAGGGTCTAAGCGGAGAAAGGGTAGCTATTGTCAACAGCGATGACCCCTGGACGGCGAAGGCTATGGCTCGTTTTAAGGGAAAGATAATACCCTTCGGCATTAAAAACAGCAGCGACATTATGGGGAAGGATATAGCCTGGAAGGAGCTGGAAGGGGGAAGCTTTACAGTGGTGGTCAATAAGGGAGAGGAAGAGAAGCTCTTCATTCCTCTTGTCGGTCTTTATAACCTTTACAATGCTCTGGCTGCCATTGCTGTGGCATGTTATTTCAAGGTGCCTCTCGCTGCCATCAGGGAGAGGCTTGCCCGATATAAGGGGATGCCCATGCGCAGCCGGGTGCTTCGGTTCAAGGAGGGGTTTACCCTTATTGACGATTCTTACAACTCTAATCCCAGAGCCCTTGAGCTAGTCCTTGAATATTTTAAATCCTTGACCACCAAAGGTCGCAAGATAGTCATCAGCGGCGATATGTTGGAACTGGGGGAGTGGAGCGAGGAAGCCCATCGGGAGGCTGGCAGATTGATAGGGAATGGAGGGATTGACCTTTTAATCGGGGTGGGAAACCTCTCTCGAAAATCCATCGAGGAGGCACAAAAAGCAGGGATGCCCCCCGCCTCCTTGGTCCACTTCCCGGACTCTTCGCAGGTAGGTCCTTTTTTGTCCTCATTAATCAGGGAGAAGGATCTGATATTGGTCAAAGGCTCCAGGGCGATGAAAATGGAGCTGATTGTGGAATATCTCAAAAAACACTTTAACCTGGAGGGAGATTGATGCTCTATTATCTCCTTTATTCTCTGCATGAATATATCTCTCCCTTTAATGTCTTCAGGTATATCACTTTTCGCGCCGCCTTGGCCACCCTAACCGCAATGATAATAAGCTTTGCCATGGGTCCCTGGCTGATCCGCAAATTAAAAGAGTTTCAGATAAAACAGACCATCAGGGATGTTGTTCCCGAGACCCATCGGGGAAAAGAGGGAACCCCCACTATGGGTGGGCTCATAATTATCACAGCCATTGTGGTGCCTACCCTCCTGTGGGCAGATGTCAAGAACATATTTATATGGATTTTGATTCTGGTCACCATTTTCTTTGGCCTTTTGGGTTTTGTGGACGACTACCTGAAACTGCGGCGCTCCCGTTCCCGAGGACTGACCATAAAGACAAAACTCCTCTGCCAGGTAGCTATTGGAGGAGCGGTCGCTGTTATCCTTGAATTGCTGATAAGTAAGGGGATGTATACAGCCGAATTGAGCTTCCCCTTCTTTAAGACGCTAACCCCCGACCTGGGTTGGCTTTATGTCCCTTTAGTGATCGCGGTTATCGTGGGAGCAAGCAATGCGGTCAATATGACCGATGGACTGGATGGATTGGCAATCGGCTCAGTATTAATCGCCTCGGCTACCTATGCCATCCTCGCTTATGTGGCAGGCCATGCGATAGTTGCTGACTACCTCAATGTAACCAATGTCCGTGGAGTGGGAGAGCTGACCGTATTCTGCGGTGGAATTGTGGGAGCAGCACTCGGCTTCCTCTGGTTTAACTGTCACCCGGCTCAGATATTTATGGGGGATGTGGGCTCTCTGGCTTTAGGAGGGGCTATGGGGACCGTTGCCGTCTTGATAAAGCAGGAAATCCTCCTCCTCCTGGTGGGGGGGCTGTTTGTCATCGAAGCCCTCTCGGTCATTATTCAGGTCATATCCTTCCGCTTTTATGGCAAAAGAGTGTTTAAAATGGCTCCTCTGCATCATCATTTTGAGCTTCTGGGCTGGAAGGAGTCTAAGATTATCACCCGCTTCCTGATTATCGCCATAATCTTTGCGCTCCTGAGTCTGAGCACCCTCAAGTTGAGGTAAGCGATGAGCCTGGAAGGGGAAAATATCAAAATTGAGGCTTCGGACTTGAGAGGGAAAAAGGTGTTGGTGGTGGGAGCAGCTCGCAGCGGTGAGGCGGCAGCAGAGCTCCTGATGAAGTACAGGGCAATGGTGACCCTCACCGACACCAAACCCGAAGCCGAGCTGGAAAGCTCCTTGAGCCTAGTACGGAATAAAGGGGGTGAAGTGGAGACTGGAGGGCACCGGCTGGAGACCTTCCTGGGCTCTGAGCTTATTATATTGAGCCCCGGGGTTCCCCTAACAATTGAGCCACTGCAGGAGGCGATTAGGAGGGGAATTCCGGTTATCAGCGAGGTGGAGCTGGCTTACCACTTCCTCAAGGGGACCATAATCGGAGTCACCGGCTCCAACGGCAAAAGCACCACCGCTACTCTCATCGGGGATGTTCTCAACCGGGGTGGCTATAGAGCCGTGGTAGCAGGGAATATAGGTAATCCCCTCTGCGGGGTGGTAGCTCGCAAGGAGGTAGATTACTATGTGGTTGAGCTGAGCAGCTTCCAGCTGGAGAGTATCGTCGCCTTTCGCCCTCATATCAGTCTTCTGCTGAACATCACTCCCGACCACCTGGACCGCTATCCCAGTTTCGGAGATTACATCCGGGCGAAGGAGAGGATTTTTAAGAATCAGACTGACGATGACTACGCTATTCTCAACGCTGACGACCCTCAATCACAACCCCTGATAAAGAGGCTCCCTTTGAATAAATTACTCTTCAGCCGACAGAAGAAGCTGGAGGGCAGAGGTATCTTCCTCAGGGGAGACCTCATGATGTGCCAAAATCGCCAGAATGGAGAAATCATCAGAACAGATGAGATAGGAATCCGGGGAAGCCATAATCTGGAAAATGCCATGGCAGCTGCCGCTGCGGGGACACTCTGCGGGGTTGAGCCCCGTATCATCGGGGATGCCCTGAGGAGCTTCCGAGGGTTGGAGCACCGGCTGGAGTATGTGACCACCATCAAGAGGATAGCATTTTACAACGATTCCAAAGCTACCAACATTGGAGCGGTTTATAAATCGCTGGAGAGCTTCCCGGGCAACATTATCCTCCTTCTGGGTGGAAGGGATAAAGGGGGAGATTTTACCCGGCTGAGGGAGCTGATCAGAGAGAGGGTGAAACTCATTCTGGTTATAGGAGAAGCCAAGGAGAAGATCATGGCCACCCTTCAGGGGGCTGCTCCCCTGCTCCCCCGTAGAGATATGAGAGAGGCGGTGGAGACCGGCTTCTCCCGCGGGGAAGCGGGCGATGTTTTTCTGCTGGCGCCCGGCTGCACAAGCTTTGATATGTTCGCCAATTTTGAGGAGCGGGGAAGGATTTTTAAAAAAGAGGTAAACAGATTGAAGCATAGGGAGGGAAATGCCTAAGAAGCTTTCTCCCGACAAGGTTCTCTTCTGCGTGGTTATCATACTGGTGCTGTTCGGCATAGGGATGGTCTACAGTGCCTCCGCTGCCGTTGCCCTGGAGCACTTCCACAGCACCTCTTATTTTCTCATCAAGCAGATTGTAAGTATGGCCATCGGGCTCCTGTTGATGATGTTGCTGCTGAATACCAACTACCGCATTTTCAAAAAGCCTTTCATCGTCTATACCTTGTTGGCTCTATCACTGGGAATGCTGGCTTACCTGGCGGTAGCAAGTCCTGCGCAGGGCTTCAGTCGATGGTTACGATGGAGGGGCTTTTCCTTTCAGCCTTCCGAGCTGGCTAAGCTCTGTCTGGTGATATTTCTGGCTTTCTATCTGGACCGAAACAGAGAGAAGCTTAACAATGCCTATCAGACCATCTTCCCCCTGATGGCAGTGGTGGGAGTCGTGGCGATATTGATTATGAGACAGCCAGACCTGGGAACCGCCATATTCGTAGTCCTCATTGCTGTGGTGATGATGTTCATTGCCGGGGTGAACTGGAAATACCTGGGGGGAATCTTTCTCTCTGCTTCCCTTCTGTTTTACTGGCTTATTGTCAGGGTTCCCTACCGCTGGCAGAGGCTCTTGGCTTTCGTCAACCCGTGGAAGGACCCCCTGGGTTACGGCTTTCAGCCCATTCAATCCCTTATTGCTATCGCCACCGGAGGGAGCACCGGTCTGGGAGTTGGTCAGAGCAAGCAGAAGCTCTTCTATCTACCTGCTCCTCATACCGATTTCATCTACTCTGTTATTGGAGAAGAGCTGGGATTAATTGGAGCCTCTCTGGTGGTTGTGGCTTTCGGCATCTTTATGGCAAGAGGAACAAGAGCGGCAGTTAAGGCGCCCGACCACTTTGGCACCTTCCTGGCAGCAGGGTTGACCCTTATGATAATCTTGCAAGCCCTGATAAACATCAGTGTTACCCTGACCCTGCTGCCCACCAAGGGGCTTCCGCTACCTTTCATCAGCTATGGAGGGTCGGCACTTATTGTAAGTCTTATAGCGGTAGGAATCTTACTTAACATTTCGCAATATTCATCTTGAAAACAGGAGAATGAGGGTAAAAAAGAGAAAAGCCCAACAGAGGAGGGTCATCATAGCCGGAGGTGGCACCGGAGGACATATCTACCCTGGCATAGCGGTGGCCAAAAAATTGCTGAAAAAGGACCCCAACCTCCGTATCATATTCGTGGGTTCCCGGGCGAGCCTGGACCGGAGGATACTCGCCCGAGAGGGTATTTCCCATCGCTCCCTTTATGTGAGCGGTTTAGCCAGAAAATCGACCACCGAGAGGGTGAAGAGCCTTCTCTACCTCCCTCTGGCCATGATACAATCCCTGTGGCTTCTTGTGCGCTTCCGACCCCATCTGTCTATCGGAGTGGGTGGATATGCTTCGGGTCCGCTGATTCTTCTGGCAGCGCTGCTGGGTTTCCCCACCATGATTCAAGAACAGAATGTCTTCCCTGGAATTACCAATCGAATTCTGTCTCGATTTGCCAGAATAAACGCGGTCTCCTTTGAGGAGACCAGGAGATATCTCAAAGGCAAGACAGTGGTAACAGGAAACCCGGTGCGCCCGGGCTTCTATCGAATAAAAAGGGGGATGAAAGAAAAGGGGCGCTTCCACCTCCTTATTTTTGGCGGCTCTCAAGGAGCTCATATTATAAATAAAAATATGGTGGAGGCTTTACCCTATCTCAAAGACTATCGCCCGTTAATGCAGATTGTTCACCAGACAGGTGAAAGAGACCACCAAAATGTAGCTGAAGCCTACCAAAAGATGGGATTCAAAGCCGGCATAGAACCTTATATCTATGACATCATTCCTCACTTTGATAAGGCAGACCTGGTCGTCTGCCGCTCGGGGGCTACCACCATTGCTGAGCTCACCGCGGCTGGCAAAGCCTCTATTCTCATACCAATTGCCGCCTCAGCGGGGGGGCACCAGCTTCGCAATGCCCGAAGCCTGGCAAGCCCGGGAGCTGCTATTGTTATTGAGGAAACAGAGCTCAGCGGCAGGCTGCTGGCCGAGCAGATAATCTCCCTTATGAAGAACCCCTCCCGCCTGCAACAGATAGAGTACAGCAGCCATCAATTAGGACAAAAGGAGGCGGCAGAGGTGATTGCCAATCTGGCTTTGGAAATTATGGGAAACGAGTCTATTCATCGCTCCTTAGACAAGGAGATACAGTGATAAGGAAGTTTAATCATATCCATTTTGTAGGCATCGGGGGCATCGGCATGAGCGGCATAGCCGAGGTGCTCCTCAATATGAACTATCAGATTTCGGGCTCCGACCTGGTAGAATCGAAACTCACCCGCCATCTGCAAAAGCTGGGGGTAAAGATATACAAGGGTCATGATTCCAACCACATCTCCGGAGCCGATGTTGTTGTTTATTCTTCAGCGGTACGAAACGATAATGTTGAGCTGCAGGAGGCGAAGCGGTGCAAGATACCGGTGATCCCCCGGGCGGAGATGCTGGCAGAGCTGATGCGGATGAAGTTCAGCATCGCCATAGCCGGAGCCCATGGCAAGACCTCCACCACGGCAATGGTCGCCATGGTATTGGACGAGGCGGGTCTGGACCCTACTTATGTTGTGGGGGGCAGGCTGATGGTTCCCAGCCGACATGCCCGTCTGGGACAGGGAGAGATACTGGTAGCCGAGGTGGACGAGAGCGACCGGACCTTTCTCAAAATCTCTCCCACAATGGCAGTGGTCACCTCCATAGACCGAGAGCATCTCGACCACTACCAAGACCTGGAAGACATCAAGGAGGCTTTTGTAGACTTTGTCAACAAAGTCCCCTTTTACGGAACGATCATCCTTTGCCTCGACCAGCCAAATATACAGAGCATTATTCCCAAGATAGAACGGCGTATTATAACCTACGGATTTTGCAGTCAGGCTGACCTGGTAGCCACCGAGCTTCAAATGGAGGGGTTCCACTCCGATTTTGAGGTCACTTTCAAAGGGGATAGATTGGGACAGATCAGGCTCAACATGCCAGGAGAACACAATGTGCTGAACTCTCTGGCAGTCATAGGGGTTGCCCTTGACCTGAATGTAGACTTCCCCACCATCAGAAAAGCTCTGAAGGAGTTCCAAGGGACCGAACGAAGGCTACAGCTGAAGGGAACCCTTAACGACATAATGGTGATTGACGATTATGGGCATCACCCTACCGAAATCCAGGTCACCCTGAACACTCTGAAAACCTGCTGGAACCGAAGGATGGTGGTCATTTTTCAGCCCCATCGGTATAGCCGGACAAAGCACCTCCTTCAGGAGTTCGCTCGCTCATTTTACCAGGCTGACCTCCTGGTGGTAACCGAAATCTACCCCGCCGGAGAAGACCCCATAGAGGGGGTCAATGGAGAGCTCGTCGCTCAGGCGATAAAGAGCTTCGGTCATAAAAAGGTGGTCTTTATAAAAGAACTGATGGATATACCGGATTACCTGAAAGAGGGCGCCCAACCTGGAGACACCCTCCTGACCCTGGGGGCGGGGGATGTATGGAAGGTTGGCGAAGCCTTCTTACAGCTTATGAAAACGAGCCAGAAGAGGTGACATCGGAGAATTTGGCAATGAAGAAAAGCCTCTTAAAGCAAAAAACTGTGATGCAGATGGGAAGAGACTTCCACTGCGAGGTTCTTAGCCAGCCCCTGCTGGCGGATTACACCTCCATCGGCATTGGGGGAAAAGCCCCCTTTATGCTCCTCCCCAAGGAGATGAAAAGTCTGGAAGGGCTTCTTAACCAGCTTGCCGGAGAGAATCTCCCCTGGCGCATTCTGGGAAGAGGAACCAAACTTATTGTTCGCGATGCGGGGGTGAAGGATATCGTCATCAGCCTGACCAAGCTCCCAACGGCTCCGAGCTTTTCCGGCAACAGAGTATCGGTTGCCTCGGGTTATCCCCTCAGCAGACTCGTCCGGGAGGCGGCGGCTAAGGGTCTTAGCGGGATAGAGTTCGCCATCGGTATACCGGGGAGCGTAGGGGGTGCGGTTAGGCTCAACGCCAGCTCCTTTGGGGGTTCCATGGAGGAGGTTGTCTCCGAGGTAACTCTCTTCTCTCCTGGTAAAGGGATTATCAAGCGAAAAAAATCGGAGATAGGCTTCGCTTACAGGAGCACCTCGCTGGGAAAAGATGAAGTTATATTGAGTGCAACGATAATCTTCAAGCCCTCCTCGTCCTGGAAGATACAGAAAGAGATATCCTATCTCCAGAAACTCCGGAGGGAAAGGCAGCCTATAGGGCAGAAAACAGCGGGTTGCATCTTCAAGAATCCTCCAGGAATTTCTGCCAGTCACCTCATCGACGCGCTGGGGCTCAAAGGGCTCGCTTTTGGGGGCGCGGTGGTCTCGGAAAAGCATGCCAATTTTATTATCAATCGGCAGGGGTCTACCGCTAAGGAGGTACTGGCTTTAATAGAGCTTATTAAGGAAAGAGTCTACAAGGCTCTGAGGGTAGAGCTGGAAGAAGAGGTTATCATATGGTGAGAGGAAAGGAAGAGGAGTATCAACACAGCGAAGGCTACTATCTGCGGAGACCAAGAAAGAGACCCTTGAGAAAGTCTAGCAAAAAGAGGGTCCGCCTGGCTATGAAGGTCCTCCTCAGCCTGATGGTTCTTGGAGGAATGCTATATCTTGGCAGGGCTGGATATCAATATGCAACTCACGCCCCCAGGTTCAACATCTTATCTATTGTGGTTATGGGAAATCACTTCGCTTCGGAAAAATCCATAAGGGACACCATTGATGCCCTCAAGGGCAAGAACATATTTTCTGTCAAACTCTCTGACATTCAGAGGAGAGTGGAGAGCCATCCCTGGTTGAACCGCAGTACTGTAAAGAGGCTACTCCCCTCCACCATTACGGTGGTGGTCCATGAGGAGAAGCCAGTGGCTATGGTCAACTATCGGGGTCAAATCTATCTGATAAGCGAGGGGGCGATATTCATCGACCGATATGGACCCCCTTATCGGCATCTCTCCCTACCTTTAATCTCGGGACGCCAAGACCTATCACTCAATCAGTGGAAAAGGGGGATTGTGGACTCCGTCCGTTTCATTAACCTGCTGGCAAGAAGGGAGCCTGATTTGCTGTCTGATATAACCTTAATAGAAATCTCGGAATCTCCCTCTTTGCAAGTTCTGTTCAAAGGGTGTCCGGTTCCTATTAAATTATTAGCGGATGACTTCCTGGATAATTGGAAGAAACTTAGTTTTGTAATGGCGGGCATAAAAGGGAAATATGAGAACATAGAATATATAGATTTGAAATTCGCTGACCAGATTGTAATTAAGACTAAACAGGAAAGGAGGTGAACAGGAGAGGATGAAAAAAGGGAGACATC
>Ga0114930_10003002_pt1 | contig 14979 bp, 14 predicted proteins | sample AnhtaG_FD_87300 | JGI IMG/M metagenome (GOLD analysis project Ga0114930, IMG submission 87300) | Deep subsurface microbial communities from Anholt, Denmark to uncover new lineages of life (NeLLi) - Anholt_01485 metaG | ecosystem: Environmental > Aquatic > Marine > Oceanic > Sediment | place... | reverse complement strand
TCCTGCGAAAGCAGGAATCCATTGAGCAATTATCAATATAAAGGACTGGATTCCCCCGAGCACTCGGGGGAATGACAGAAGTGAATTTACAAAATTTGCCAAAGTTTTGTTATTAACATAACATCATCGTATGAAAATATTGTCAAACTATTTGAAAACGACACATTATACTTAGTATAAACGAAAAATTTTATTTCAAGTTTCATTGAATTTACAATTTGAGGTAAAAAAATAAAAATTTAAATATATTCGGTTCACCCGAGGTTTTATTTGAATTTCGTATATATGAAGGGAATGGGAAAAATTCAATGGAAAATATGCAGGCATGCCCTGTGAGTATTTGCGATGGAATAAAAACTCTATTGGGATGATTCACTTTCCTCTATTTCACGAACTTCTTTGACAAAGTCTTCTTTTGCCTCAAACTTCCGGTATACGGATGCGAACCGAACATATGCAACATGGTCTATATTTTTCAATTCTTCCATAACCATTTCGCCAATCACCTTGTGAGGAATTTCTTTGAGCTGTAATTCGTGCAGTTTTTCGATAATTTTATCTACTATCTGCTGGATGGTTTCGTATGAAACAGGTCTTTTGGAACATGCCAATCTGATACCTTGCTCAAGCTTTTTGCGGTCGAAATCTTCTCGTCTTCCATCTCTTTTAACAACGGTGTGCGTAATGTTTTCAATGTATTCGTATGTGGTGTATCGTTTTTTACAACTCAAACATTCACGTCTTCTGCGTGTTGCTTCGCCGTCCCGTACAATGCGGGAATCAATCACCTTATCGTCCTGATTGTAGCAATATGGGCATTTCATAATGATTTTTTATACTTGATATTTGACGCGGATTTACGCAGATTTACTATGATGTACGCTGAAAAATTTTTATTTTCTTGAAAGTGTTGAATAATTAGTTTATTTAGAATTATCCGTAACTGTCATCCTGTCCCGCTTAGCGGGATATGCGTCTATTCCCATAGGAACCCCGAGCACTCGGGGCAGCGTCTTGTTTTTTGAACCATCACAAATTATACAGCGGAAATTGCTCACAGAGCTCATTAACAGCAGCGCTCATTTTCTTATATAAAGCTTCATTGCCGATATTATTCAGAACTTCGCATATCATGCCGCCGATTTTTTCCATTTCCGGCTCTTTCATTCCCCTGGTAGTCACTGCGGGTGTTCCGATTCGTATCCCGCTGGTAACCATCGGTGTCATTTTATCAAATGGAACCATGTTCTTATTGACGGTAATACCCGACGCTTCCAGGGCAGCTTCGGCATCTTTTCCGGTGAGGTTATTTGGTGATAGATCTATCAATATTAAATGATTATCTGTACCTCCGGATACCAGTGTAAAACCGCCATCTATAAGTGTGGTGGCAAGAACCTGAGCATTTGCCACAATTTGTTTGCAGTAATCGGCAAATTCCGGAGCAAGCGCTTCTTTAAATGCCACAGCTTTTGCGGCAATAATATGCATCAACGGTCCGCCCTGTGTACCGGGAAAAACCCTGCTGGCTACTGTTCCCTTTAATGTTCGTTCTTTACCGGTCCAGGGATCGACTATTTTTTTATCAGCAAATTCCGGACCTATTAATATCAATCCCCCGCGGGGTCCTCTGAGTGTTTTGTGGGTTGTTGAGGTAACCAGGTCGCAATAGGGAATTGGCGATGGCTGCAGCCCGACGGCTACCAACCCGGCAATATGTGCAATATCCGCCATCAGATACGCACCGACACTGTCTGCGGCTTCCCGAAATTTCGCAAAATCCAATGTTCGGGGATACGCACTGAAACCGGCAAGAATCAACTGCGGCTTTTCCTTTTTAGCAAGGTCGCCAAGTTTATCATAATCAATATATCCCGTTTCTTTTTCAACCCCATACGAGACTATATTAAACAATCTTCCTGAAAAGTTTACCGGACTGCCGTGTGTAAGATGTCCGCCGTGCGAAAGGTCCATTCCAAGTATTTTCTCGCCTTCCTTTAATACAGAAAAAAAGGCTGCCATATTAGCCTGGGCGCCTGAATGGGGCTGCACGTTTACATAAGCGGCGCCAAACAACTTTTTAAGCCGCTCCCTGGCAAGGTCTTCTGCTATATCAACAAACTCACACCCGCCGTAATACCGTTTACCCGGGTAGCCCTCGGCATATTTATTCGTCATTACAGAGGCTGCTGCTTCGAGAACCGCCGTGCTCACAAAGTTTTCCGAGGCTATCAACTCTAAATTGGAATTTAACCGGTTTATTTCACCGAAAATGGATTGGTAAATTTCAGGATCAACAGTCTTCAAGTGGGAATACATAGATGTCTCATCTCATTAATTAGTGTTATATAAGGTTGGCATTTTGAAGTACGAATGTCGAGTGTCGAGTAACAAACCTAGTAATTCGTAATTCGTAATTCGCAATTCGCAATTCGTATTTCGTATTTCGTCATTCACAGTTGTGTGTATGAATCTTTTTAATCCTGCGGGCATGCCGCCCGCCTTCAAATTCCGTATTCAACCACCGCTGTACAACCTCCCTGGCAGTCTGCTCATCGGTAAACCTTCCCGCCAAAACAAGAATATTTGCATCATTATGACTCTTGCTGAACTCTGCCTGTTCCGGTGTCATACAGAGCGCCGCTCTTATTCCGGGGACTTTATTAGCAACAATTGACATCCCGATACCGGAACCACAAACCAAAATACCTCTTTCGTAAGAACCATCGGATACGCTTTCTGCGACACGAAACCCGTAGTCGGGATAATCTACCGGACTTTCGGAATCGGTTCCAATATCTTCCACTTCGGTGTGCATTTCTTTTAGAAATTGCACGACCGCTTTTTTTAATTTATAACCTGCGTGGTCGCTGCCGATAATAATTTTCACGGAATTACTTTTTATATCTCCAGACCCATTGATATGCGTCCGCTCTCGGTATATCCCATCCCCTACTCATAAACTTGTCATCTACGGTACGTATAAAATTTTCACTATAATACTTTACCATACGGTCAGCCCTTGCCTTCGTATTCGGGTCTTTTGCCGCATCTTTGTAATATTCTACGGCAACTTCATAAATCAGCTTATGATCGATAGTTCCAACATCGTCGCCGTATTTTTCCTTCACAAAACCTATGTAATCGACTATTACATCAGCAATCATTATATTTGCTTCTCCAAGCCCCGGATTGATTCTTCGCGCATCATTTGCCCACTTCACTGCCTCCTGATAATTTTTTTTATCGACATGTAATATTTCGGCTATCTTTAAAAGATATTGCGGCTCGTCCGGTTTTAATTTGATTAATTCATTCAACAGTGCAATTGCTTCATCAAATTTACCGGTCGCCTTAAGCGCATGTACTTTTTTCACACGGGCATCGATGTCATCGGGTTTTAGAACAAGATATTTATCTGCAAATTCAATAACCTTTTCATATTCCAATTGGTTTTCATAAGTATTAATCAAATTCCAGATTACCTCCGCATCGGTTGGGTCTTTCAGGTGTTGTTTCTCCCATTCCTTAATAAGCGCCTCGTCGCCACCGGTCATCTTGATTATGCCTATCAGCTCATTTTCAAATTCTCTATTATCCGGTTCTATTACCAACAATTCCTCTAATTTTTCCAATGCTTTGTCATACTCTTGCCGGGTTATGTATAAGGATTTTAATGGTTCTAAAACTTTCTTTCTTTCCGCTTCATTTTCTTCATACTTAAGGATTTCCTCAGAAAATTCAATATATTTTTCAATTTGCTTTTCATTGGAGTAATACCACTGCAGCCATGTGAGAATATGTTTATAATTGTCTTTATGTTTATAGATTTCAGTAGAATCATAATATATATATCCTTCATTGAAATAATAAAATGCACTGTCAATGATTCCCCGTTCTTGGTAGCATCTTCCTATCTGTGAGTATACTCCCGGATATTTTAAGGTATCAACATCAAAAAAAGTCTGATAAATCTGTTTATCAATTTTAGCTGTTTCCAACAGATGCGGCAATGCTTGTTCATAATTCCCGTCCCGATATGGATAATATCCCAAATTATATGCCACTAACCTTGCATATACCAGTTCATCTTTTGTTTTCTGCTCTTGCGCCTGCTGCTGAGCCTGTTCTTTCGCTTGCTGTGTTTCCTCTTCTTTCGGCGGTTCCTGTGTTGGCTGGCGTATTGTTGTTGTGCTCGTTGTTGCAGCACATGCAACGATTATGATTAGTGTAAAAATCAGGGTATATGTGACAAAATACCCAGTTAATGAACCGCTCTTCACTTGTCTAATTAATGATTTCACCAAAAACCTCCCATATGGTTTAAATAATATTAGATTTATTATAAACTTATAATATAAATTGATTTTTTTGTTAAATCAACATAAATCTTTCATTTTATTGCGATTGTTATCTTACTTACCTTCTTACGAACCATTTTTCAACGCCAACAAGTGCGATGTAGATTCTTGCAATTTTTTCTGACCCGACCGCTTTTGATTTTGAAGCACGGATCCCCCCTTCAAATCCAACGTCTATCCGGGTTTTTTTCTCGTTAAACAGAATACTCATTCCGGCGGTGAGAAATTTTTCTGTAACAGACGATCCATCTATATCAGGGGAATAAAGATTCCAGAAATATCCGCCAAAACGGTAGCTCAGTTTCCGGAATAATCCAGCTTCATCCATTTCAGAAGGACTAACCTCGATACCTGCAGAATACCGCGTGGAATTGTTGTAATTTTGCCCGGAAGCCCCCTTATATGCAAGGTTCTTATACTGCCAACGGAATACATCTCCGGCAAATGTAATTCTCGGCGCAACTTCTGAAGAAAACCCGATACCAAATGAATACGGTACTTTGATATCCGGACCTTTTATATCCTGCTGACTTTGTGCTGCGGTTTTTATTCTTTTTTCAGTCTTGAGTTCTGCTTCACTAAAAAATACTCCGCCAAGATGCAATCGTGGTAATGCCATGACAGTCACTCCGATTGAAATGCCCTGTCCCTTCTTATGACGCAGCAAATTACTCGCGGTATCGACAAAATCATCGTCTTTAAAATTAATTAACCACGATTCAAAATCAGCGCCAAAATAGTAAAGATAATTGATACCAAGTGCCACTTTGTCATTAACGCTATATGCCCCACCAAAATAACCTATAGAAATTCCTCCGGAACCTTCTATTACTCTCGTATAATCGGGTGTTTTTGAGTATATTTCAAAATCACTATCCGTATGTGGACGAAATCCTCCACTAATAGTCAAATTCGAGGCAGGTTTAACTGCTAATGAAATAGTATTCAAGGCAGCATGATTACTTGTATTAGAACGTGAAGACTGGTTGAAACGAATTCCTTCAAAGCGCATCCCACAACCATAGGAGACATTATCTACTGTCACCCACGCAGCCGGGTTGAGTTGGTTTTGTGCAATGGGATCCCGTACAGCCAAGCCTGCTCCACCCATCCCAACTGCCCGGACGCTTGAAAAATACCGTAATTCGCCAATACCAAACGAGCCGTAAATGGATTGACCAAACACAGAAGAATTAAGGAGTATAAAAATCATTGCTGCTGCAAGACTACAGGTTTTATATGGATTTCGATTTGTCATTTTCATGAACCGTAAAATATTCAAAATGGGTTAAATAAAGAATAATGAACTACAAGAACAGGCTGCATTAAACTATCAGCGGTATCAAATGCAAACGTATATCGTGAAAAGCTCTCGTTTTCTCTCAGCGATGTCAAAAGTATTCCCCTGTTCTCTGCAGCATCGCTTATCCATCCTTGGACAAATTGAGTAATAACAAACCGTGCCTCGGGCACATCCGTGTTAAAATCGAGCATTCCTACAACTGCATCATTTTCCGAGTATGTTAATTCATCCTGCTGCCAGGAATCGGAATCAATTCTATACACGCTAAATCCTTGCATCTCTTCTGGTCCTATAAATGAATTGTCAGTGTCAAGTTTCATAACCAGTTCTGCATAATTTATCACTACTTTTTCCGGAATAGCCGGAAAACCAAATCTCATAATAATGCGGTGGCAGCCGAAATTGCTCACAAGAAAATCGGGATAAAAATCTTTTTGCCCTTCCACAATATATGTATCGGCAGTCGGGCGATGGGTTAAAGTTTCTTCAGTTTCTCCCTCACTATATCGCAGTGTAAGCGTCACACCGGTTTGAGCGAGATACTGCTTTGCAAAATCTGCAGCACTAAATGTTATGAGAATGCCATAATTACTTAGCATAGTGTCACTTCGAGCATCTACCCAGCCCTGCACAATTTCATCTGGAATAACAACCGAGTCCATAACGTCTGCCGAAGGATCAACAACAAACGAAGCAGCAGCCACAGGGTCATATGAAATATCCGGAATCTCATTTTCATCCCATGCCGAGGCAATTTCGTGTATTGCAGCCGTAAATCCTGCACCGGGGCTGCCGTAAACATAAAACGGGTCAAGAGTCAATGTTGCAGATTGTACAATAACACTATCCGGCACGTTTGTAAATCTCAGCAATATGCTGCACTTCTGTTGACTAAATTCACCAAGAAAAATATATGGAGACAAGCCTCTGTTTCCTTCTTCCACATATACCAGAAATGAATCGACATATGCATTCGATGACACAACCGTGTTAATAATATCTTTGAAAGGAATCTCGTCATTATCAAATTGTGCAGGTTGTGTATTACAATTCGCTGAAATAAAAACAAAAATTCCCAGGATTAACACTACTACAGCTTTATAGCTCTTCATTTTTTATCCATTCTACAACGTCTTTTAATGTATCGAGAATAATATCGGGCTGCTCATCAGCAGGGCTTTTAACTAGCTTTTTTTCTTCATCCCTGCCGTATCCCGTTCGTACAAGAACTGTTTTTAATCCGGCATTATGACCGCATGCTATGTCGGTCAATTTATCGCCTACTATTATTGAACTACTCAAATCGAGATTAAGTTCAGTTTCTGCCTTTTTAATCATCCCGATACCGGGCTTGCGACATGCGCATTCCTTTGCATATTCAGCCACTACCCCATCGGGCAAATGTGGGCAATAGTAAATTCCATCGATTGTAACGCCTTCGTTTTTCAGCAGCGTGCGCATTCTACCGTTTATTTCCTGAACGCGCGATTCCGTAAAAAGCCCAAGAGCCACACCTGATTGATTCGTAACAATTACAATCTCAAAACCCATCGAGCGTAAAGCCTTCAGAGATTCTGCAGAATAGGGATAGAGCTTGAAATCATCCACACTGTCAATATACCCAGCCTCATGAGATATTGTTCCATCCCGGTCTAAAAAAACCGCCTTTGCCTTGCCTATCATGAGGAAAAGTTTGTAATGAAAAATTAAAATTTTTTCAGCTCACTGCTGTCGTTCTCATTATCATTATTACAGGTATATTGTTGCATACCGGGCGTTCTGGGTATAATTCTATTTTATTATTCACAGAGCTTTTGTGAAAATTTAATATACGGACATTTTTGTTTTTTATTACAAACACGTACCCATTCCATGTCAGCTATGTGAAACATATTAATAATTACTACTCGGGTCATAAAATTGTTTGCATTTTAAGTTCTCTGTTGGTGTTATCACCAACAGAGAAAAGTGTCTACGCTGTCTCCCGAATACTCGGGATTCACCTTCGACTTCTCCAAAATGTAAACTATTTAATGCTCTCCGTAATAACTAAATGTCCAAACTCCAGCCCCCCTTTTGTAAAGGGGGGGTTAGGGGGGATTTTAAAATGTCCCCCTAAATCAAAAAATCCCCCTCAATCCCCCTTTAATAAAGGGGGAAGTGTAAATGCCTGAATCCCCTGTTTTTAAGGGGGATTTATTAAATCTATTCACCATCCCGCTTAGCGGGACAAAATTTACAAAAGTTCAGTGTTCATTTAAAAAATAAAGCAAGGCTATTTGCATTACCCGTAAACAAATCCTCTAAAAAGAGCCAAATATCCTTCATACTAAAAAAGTCAAACATGGTTCAGTTTGACGTGGAAAGAAAAATATAAAAATTCTTAAAGTACAAACTCATTTCAGAAAAACATTAATAACCTGCTGTATATTAGCTGTGCCTGTGCATTTTTTATCTTTTCAAAATTTTTTCGTATACCTTATAATATTTTTTTGCGGAGGCATTCCAGGAAAAATCCTGCTTCATTCCGTTTTTCATTATTTTTTTCCATATTTTAGGTTCATGGTACAATTTTACAGCCCGCTTGAGAGCATCTAATAGTTGCCCGGAGGCATAATCTTCAAAAACAAATCCGTTTCCCATACCCGATTCAGAGTCAAACTCTATAACAGTATCAGCCAACCCGCCGGTTTTTCGTACAACCGGAACGGTTCCGTATTTAAGACTGAACATCTGGTTGAGTCCACACGGCTCATATTTTGATGGCATAAGGAACATATCGCTGCCAGCCTCGATTAAGTGTGCAATCTCTTCATTGAAATTCAGGTGAATACCGATAGTATCGGGATATTTTTTATTGAGTTGTTTAAAAAGCGTGTGATATTTTGGCGCGCCGGTACCTAAAATGACCAACTGCAGGTTCATTTTTACAAATGGCTCGATAATTTCCTCTAATAAATCAAAACCTTTCTGGTCGACCAGACGGGAAATCATCCCGATTACCGGTATGTTTTCTTTATAAGGTAGACCAAATTTTTCTGCGAGTACTTTTTTATTATCCAACTTGCCGGAGAGACTGTTAAGTGAATAATTGGCAGGTAGATAAGTATCAACCTCAGGGCTCCATACGGAATAATCCACACCATTTGTAATTCCTGTAAATATACTGCTGCGTGCCCGAAATATACCCTCGAATCCCAATCCGAATTCTCTGGACTGCTGTACTTCCTGTGCATACTGTCTGCTGACCGTGGTGATATGATCAGCATAATTGATAGCGGTTTTTAAGAAGCTGAATTTGCCGTAATATTCGACCGGGCTGCCGGGTTTAAATAGAGTGCTGTCCACATTGGTTTTCCGAAATGATTCTGCTGGAAAGTTGCCCTGGTAACCGACATTATGAACAGTGATAAGCGTTGCGGTTTTTTTGAAAAAGTCGTCATCTTTATACAGTGTTTTCAAAAAGAACGGCACAAGACCCGTTTGCCAATCGTTGCAATGAATTATATCAGGCTGCCAGAACAGGAGTTTTAATGTTTCCAGTACAGCCTTACAAAATAAAATAAACCGCTCATCATTATTTGGGTATTCTTTATTCGTGGCATCATCTACGTAGAGTCCTTCCTTACCAAAATAGGGGCGGTAATCGATAAAGTAGGTTTGTATTTTAAAAGGCTCGGGCGTGAATGCCGACTTTACATTGATTTTCTTAACACTGTCCCCGATCCATATTGGTATGTCTTTAAGCCGAATAACTTCTCTTAAGACATACTTTCGGTCATTAATGACCTTATATTTCGGCATTATGATACGGACTTCATGTCCCAACTCTTTAAGAGCCTTTGGCAGCGCATTTGAAACATCCGCTAAACCACCAGTTTTTGCAAAGGGGACAACTTCGGAAGATGAAAAGAGGATTTTTAGCTTCTTCATTTAGAGATTAAACGCAGTATATTATATGTATAAATATACAAAATATTCAAAATATAATCAATTAAAAAATATTTTATAATTCTTAAAGCAAACACATGTATGCATTTCAATTTTAGAATTAAGATGCCGGATGACGCAGATCCCGCTTAGCAGGATGATTTATTATGATCAGAGCTTTTGTAAAAATTTAATGTACGAACATTTTTGTTTATTGTTACTAACTCGTAAACGTTCCGTGTTAGCGATGCGAAGCATTGTAATAATTCCCCCCTTTTGTAAAGGAGGGTTAGGGGGGATTTTAAAATGTTCCTCTAAATCAAAAAATCCCCCTCAATCCCCCTTTAATAAAGGGGGAAGGGTAAATGCCTCAATCCCCTGTTTTTAAGGGGGATTTATTAAATCGATTCACCATCCCGCTTAGCGGGACAAAATTTACAAAAGTTCAGATGATAATTTTTTCTATAAAAATATTATCAGCGTCCATCATAATCCCGCTTAGCGGGACTGCGTTAATCAGCGTCTCCATTTTTGAAAAAGTATTTACCGAAGAATACCTGTCCGTTGTCATGTATTACAATGGAATATTCCCGTGTTTTTTCCGCGGGTTTTTATCAACCTTTGTTTTCAGCATTTCAAGCGCACGAATTAATTTTGCTCTTGTCTGGGAGGCTTCGATAACATCATCGATATAACCCCATTCTGCAGCAATATATGGATTTGCGAATTTTTCACGGTATTCCTGCTCTTTCTCCTGCGCAACCTTTTCCGGATCGTCCGATTTTTCTATTTCCTTTTTGAAAATTATTTCAACTGCCCCTTTGGGACCCATTACGGCAATCTCTGCGGTGGGCCACGCATAATTAATATCACCGCGAATGTGTTTTGAATTCATAACATCGTATGCTCCGCCATATGCCTTACGGGTGATGACGGTAAGTTTCGGTACCGTCGCCTCGCAGTATGCGTAGAGAAGCTTTGCACCGTGCTTAATAATGCCGCCGTATTCCTGCTCAGTACCCGGCAAAAAACCTGGCACGTCTTCAAAGGTAATAATAGGTATGTTGAAGCAGTCACAAAACCTTATAAATCGCGCCCCTTTTTGCGAGGAATCGATGCTCAGCACACCGGCAAGTACAGCAGGCTGATTTGCAACAATACCCACCGGACTGCCATTTAAGCGTGCAAACCCTACAATTAAGCTCTGAGCCCACTTTTCCTGCACTTCGAAAAAATCACCGTCATCAACTATAAGCTTTATGACCTGCTTCATGTCGTACGGTTTATTAGGATTTTCCGGGACAATTGCGTCCAATTCCGGTTCCATTCTATCTGGGCGGTCGACAGGCTCTAAACGGGGCGGGTCTTCCAGGTTGTTCTGTGGAATAAAACTCATTAACTTCTTAATTTTTTCAATGCATTCAATTTCATTTTCACAGGCAAAATGTGCAACCCCGCTTTTGGTTGCGTGCGTCACGGCGCCGCCCAGCTCCTCAAAACTCACATCTTCATGCGTAACTGTTTTGACGACTTTTGGACCTGTAACGAACATATAGCTGGTGTTTTCTACCATAAATATAAAGTCGGTGATAGCAGGAGAATAGACTGCCCCGCCTGCACATGGACCCATGATTGCGGATATTTGCGGTATCACACCAGATGCAAGTGTATTCAACAGAAATATCTCTGCGTACGCTCCAAGGCTGACCACGCCTTCCTGAATACGTGCGCCGCCGGAATCATTGAGCCCGACCACCGGGGCGCCGACTTTCATCGCCATGTTCATTATTTTGCAGATTTTTTCTGCATGGGCTTTTGCCAGCGAACCCCCAAACACGGTAAAATCCTGGGAGAAGATATACACCAGCCGCCCGTTAATTGTTCCGTATCCGGTAACAACGCCGTCGCCGGGAATTCGCTGCTTATCCAGTTCGAAATCAGTGCACCTGTGCTTGACAAACATGTCGATTTCTTCAAAACTGCCTTCGTCCAACAACAATTCGACTCTTTCGCGAGCGGTTAATTTACCGCGCTCGTGCTGCACTTTTATACGTTCTTCACCACCGCCAAGCTTGGATTCAGCCTTAAGCTTGCGCAGCTGTTCGATCCGTTTGTCAATTGCCATATTATTTCCACACCTTAGATTGAGTCTTCATCTCATTTTTGAACTGGTAAAAGCGTTTGAAGGGTCTGCCGTTGTCGTTGGCGAGGTTGAGGACATCCAGAACTTTGTAGAGGTTCTGGGATGCCCTGCACCGGGGGTATTGCAGGATGAAAGGCATCATTTTTTCTGAGGCATCGATCACTTTTTGGTCGTCTACGATATGACCGATAAAGGTGAGTTTAATACCGAGATATTCCGAAGCCAGTGTTACCAGTTGTAATGCTTCATCGATCTGGCTATCTCTTCTTACCTTGTTCATGATCAGTTTCGGTCTGAATGATTGGAGAATCCGGGCAATTTTTTTGCCTGCCTCGGGATAACTTTGCCCCACAACCATGGGGATTCGAGGAAGTTGAAATGCATTATTCCGTTCTTCAATGAGGAATTTCTTAATAAGTTTGTGTTCAGGTGTATTCGTTTTATAGCTGGTTAAAATTTTGCGATAGACGACGTTCTTTAGAAATGAATATGCATCGAGCTTTGCATTCGGCTCGGGATTGCAGATAATGATTCCTTCGTTAGATAAATTAAAGAAATCGAGTGTATTGTACGACTGTCCCGCACCCAAATCCACAATAATGTAATCTGCCGGAAGCTGTAAAATATGGCGTAATAGTTTTGCTTTTTTGCCGTACTGGATGTTAGCAATACCTACAAGCTCCGAGCCGCCGCTAATCAGTTTCAGCGTATTGGATGGCGTATCAAGCAGGACATTTTTTAGAGTGGTTTTTTCGTTCACAATGAAATCGTTCAAATTCCACTGCGGGCGGCGGATATTCAGACAGGTATGTAAATTTGCGCCGCCAAGATCACCATCTATAAGTATCACCTTATACCCAAACGAAGATAAACCAATTCCGAGATTTGCCGATATGACCGATTTTCCCGTACCGCCTTTTCCGCCGGCAACAGCCCAGATTTTTGCTCTCATTCCATCGAGAGCCTGGTTTCTACCATTATTTGAATACAAGTTCATGATTATATCTGAATTGGTCTCTCGCAAAGACGCAAAGAAAAGACTAAATCAAAAATTAAATTGTATTTCTTTATAATTTTTTTAATAAAATGATTTCTTTCTTTGCGGCTTTGCGAGAGAATAATTTAAAGTTCATTATGTTCGGCGAAGCTGTAATACTTTTGCCCTGCAATTATTATATGGTCTATTACCTCGATACCGATTATCGACCCTGCCTGCACAAGTTTTGCCGTAATTTCCTTATCTTCTTTGCTCGGTTCCGGATTTCCGCTGGGATGGTTATGAATAACGATAATTCCAGCGGCAGAATCTGTTATAGCTTTCTTAAAAACTTCCCGCGGATGAACAATACTCGCATTAAGGCTGCCGCGCGTAATAATTTGTTCGCCTGTGATATTATTAGCAGCATCAAGAAGAATGATCCTGAATTCTTCCTGTTTAGCCGTTTCAAGTAGAGGAATATACCGCTCAGCGATTGTCCTCGGCGAAAGAACCTTCACTTTATCCGGTCGAACCCCGGCTGCTAATCTCCTCCCCAGTTCAAATGCTGCTACCAATGTTATTGCTTTTGTGGCGCCGATGCCCTTAAATTGCTTGAATTCACCGATACTTCTTCCGGATAATTCCTGCAGACTTTTATAATGAACAAGAAGACTCTTGGCAAGATCAACCGCGGTTATTTTTCCCGTACCAGCCCGCAGGATTATCGCCATTAATTCCGCATCGGACAGGTGTGATGGTCCATGGTGCAATAATTTTTCACGTGGGCGCTCATCTTCTGGCCAATCTTTAATCCGGGTATGATAAAATCCCGCTTCTTTTATTTTATCGGTCAAAATTTTATAAATATTAAGGAAGTAAAGAAAAACAGTAATCTAATTGCGCAAGGAGGATGGATTTCTGAATACATTCCCACAACAATATAGTAAATAAGTCGGAAAAATGCAATAATTAAAATCTATGTGAATATTTCGTGGACACAATACTAAATTCTGCAATTTTTACTGTCTCGGTTTCGGGCTGCGTTTATAATCTCGTTCCCAGTCTCTAATATCCTTAATCTCGTTGGGAACGCGTCCGAGGCAGGAATGGGCGACGAAGTATCTTTTCCAGAATTGTTTCCCGTATAACCTAATAATCATTCCGAAACGAATGTACGCACGGTAATCCCCATCGCTGAAGAATGTCTTCTGCCAGCCTGTGCCTGTGCGGTTACCACACTGGATAATCCCGAAGTTTCGGGATGGCTCTTGCCATAATTAAGTATTGCGTCCATGAAATTCACATAAATTTGTAGGGGCGCACGGCTGTGCGCCCCTACGATAAATCACGATTATTGAATAAAAACTAACAGCTAACAACTTACAGCCTGCAGTTAATTACATTTTTACTTTAAGCAACACTTGGAGAATAATGGCGCACAAAGAGTTTTGAATCTAATAGATTTTTTATATATTGCAATAAAAGACTCAAATAATAACAGAGCCATGAGATAAAGTTGTTCAAGAAAGTCGTAGTTAGAATGCGGGAAAAAGTTCGAAGGAAGGAATATGTAGTAACTTCGCATGCCAGAAAGGAAATGATTGATGAAAACTTTAGTGTTTTTGATCTTGAAAGCGGAATTCTAACAAGTGAAATTTTAGAACGTCAGAGGGAAAAAGTAACGGCTGAATGGAAATATCGCTTAAAGGGAAAAACTATTTCTGGAGATGAGATTAAATTAATTGCTAAGTTCAGTCCATCTGATAAACTTGTTATTATCACTGTGTATGAACCATGAAAAATCAAGGTAAACAAATGAGATGTTACATCTGCGGACAAGAAGATGCACGAATTCGAAGAGTTACCGAAGCTTTTGGCAAAGACAAAGATATGCTCATAATAGAAAACATTCCAATGATTAGCTGCCCAAATTGTGGTGAGAGTTATTTTACGGCGGATACACTTCACGAGATTGAGCGTATCAAACTTCATCGAAAAAGCCTTAATGTGGAACGTAGAGTGCCAGTTGCTTCATTTGCATAGCAATAAAAGATGCACAAAAGCATAGTTCGACGTGAAGCAATTCTGCAAAATCCGAGGACACATACGTAATTATCTCTGCTTTTCGGATTTTGGTACGGGTTTTTTTGGTGTGATCTAACGGTCGAACTGTTTCTCCAGATGCGATAATCCGGGAGGTCGTTCGTTCTGTTCGTCACAATTTTTAACCACAAAGAACACAAAGCACACAGAGTAATATTTA
>Ga0114930_10002999_pt1 | contig 14986 bp, 8 predicted proteins | sample AnhtaG_FD_87300 | JGI IMG/M metagenome (GOLD analysis project Ga0114930, IMG submission 87300) | Deep subsurface microbial communities from Anholt, Denmark to uncover new lineages of life (NeLLi) - Anholt_01485 metaG | ecosystem: Environmental > Aquatic > Marine > Oceanic > Sediment | place... | reverse complement strand
GGGTCCCAATGGAATATTGACTGTCGACGTTGCCAATGCCTTCACGCCTCACACAACATCTTGTGCTTAGATCATACCTGGACACTACATATGGTTCCTTCATGCGGCTAAAATGTTACGAAAGAACATCTCCTGCAGGAGGCAAAATCGACAGCCTTCGTAAGAGCAACAAACGCCTCCTCGGGGCTCGTTGCTTTCAAGCAACCGGAACAAGTGTATCTTCCCACCGAGGATATCCTTGTGTATTTCGCTGGCAGTGAGAATGCATGGCTGCTTAGCGATCCATCATGCGTCCCAAATGCTGGCGATCAGATCTCCGAAGACCGGTTTGAGCTTGGAGTGAGCTGTCTCCCTCGAAGGGTGAAGCACTCAAGGACGCCACCCGATGTCCGGGAATACTCTACACGGCAAGAAACCACCAAGAATTGCGATTTGGACGCCCTTGACTGGTTCCTGCAGCAATTGGAATCGATTCCTGATTCATCCGCAAGAGCGGATCGTGGAAAAGTGCTGTGGCGACTGTTGGTGAAATGCGTTGAGCGGCAAAGAGACTTCTTCAAGGGGCACTACGAGTGGTTCTACTACTCTGAGCACTCGAAGACCTTCGACGCTAGTTTCGTCACCCTCCTTCGGAACAAGGATTGGCTTCCAACCACGGACGGCTCTGCAAGAAAACCCACCGAAGTATGCCGGGACGATCTACCTTCTGATCTCGACCCGAACGAAGAACTGATTCAGGCCCTTCACATAAGGGCGAGCACTGAGGCTGCTGAGAAAGAGAAAGAACGGACTCGTGCGATCGTTGCTCAGCAGATTGGTCTGAACAATGAAGACCTGGACAATGTCGACTTCCTTAGAAGATATCCGAATGAGTTCCTCGAATGGCGAAACCAAATTCAAGCGCGCCAAAGCCCGCAGCCAGCCTTCCCAATCAGGGAAGTCCAGGACCTTGCCAGACGTCAGGAAAAGATCCGGGAGCAAGTGAGGAATTCTCCTGACAAGCAATATGAGACGCGGGAAAGAAGTGTTAGGACCTCGAGTGACCCCAGCAAGCGGCAGCCAGACGCGTATCTGCGCCACAACTACACCAAAGATGACGGGCAAATGGTGTGTCAGATATGCAAGAGCGAGATGCCATTCAAGAAGCGCAACGGTAAGTACTACTTCGAACGAGTCGAGGCTTTCGACTTGGACAAAGAACACGAAGCCAACTATCTGGCGCTTTGTCCCGTCTGCGCCGCCAAATATTTAGAGTTCATTGTCCATGACCCCGGCGATTCGAGAAAGAACGTGCAGCAAGCCCTCCTTGAAGGGAAAGACCGCGAAGCGCTGGTTGACCTCGGCGACGAGCGCACTTCCATCCGCTTCGTCGAAGCTCACTTCATTGATCTCAAGACCGTCCTTGAGTCGTGTTAGTATTTGTGAGGACTGTGCATCTGAAGTTCGTCCAGCGGTCGGTCAGTTGCCGTGGGGTTCTGGCGATGGACCAAACAAGCCCAAGGAAGGCGACCGATGAAACTGACGCAATACGCGGTCCATCGCCGTCTATAGCCACCAGCGCCATTATCCTGGCCCTTGTGGTGCTGGGATTCTATGGCCTTTGGCGGTTGCCGGTCGCGTCGAGCGGCTCGGACACGATCACCTTGTCCGGGGACAGAACCGCCAGCAGGTCCGGTAGGTCGTATACGCGCAATGCGCCGTGGACGAGATTGGTCCACTGGTCCTGCGTCACGGTCGTACGGACAACGTTAGACCACGAGACCAGCGACTGTCTCAGCTCCAGTGAGGCGAACAGATCCTGTTCAAGCGCCGCGGCATGGAGTGCGGGCGGGCCTGCTTCGCCGATCGCGACAAGCTCGACCAAGGGCGAGGGGGCGCGGTCCGCCAAACCGCGTAGAACACGTGCACACACCAGGATGTCCTCGGCCCGCATAGCCAAGAATGACCCGCCGAGCATGTAGGCCAGGGCCGCGTCCCGATAGCTGGGGCCGAAGAATCGGACGTAGTCCTCGCGGTCGCCCAGGCGTTGGGTTTCTCCGAGCCCACGCAGGTCGACCACAAGCACCCGACGGCCCTGGGTGACGAGTTGCTCAATCCGGCCGCCGGGTTGTGCGTCGACATGTTTGCCGGCGCCGTGTACGTAGAGGATCGGATTGCCTGACACCTCGTCCGGCACGAAGAGCAGTCCCGGCAACCATATCCCGCGCTCGGGCTCAATGATGAGTTTCTCGATGCGGTATCCCTCGCGTCCAACGACGCCGACGACGCGGGATTTCGGCACGGGTAGTTGATCCAGCGGCCGGATACCTGTCACCGCGCGCACACGGCCTAGGGCTTCTTCCTCCAGTGTACTGCTCCAGAACCGACAGCGTTCCTGGGCCAACCGTTCCTCGATGGCGATGTTCAGGTCGAACGTGGTCCGCGCCCCTTCGAGCAGGAGCACTTGTCCTTCTGCGGCGCAATGCATGGGGTCGTCAGATTCCAGCGGATCGTCCAAGGCCGCAACGTGGCAGTCATCGATACCTTGGAGCCAGCGTCGAAACCACCGAACGAGCGCGACATTCATTTCGCGCGTGGCGCCGTGTCCTGCGTCGGCCTCGAAGAGGTCGACACGTTCCGCAATCCCCAGGCGTGCGTACGCCCGCTTGGCCTCGCGGAAGGTATCCCACGCGCCAAGCACGTCAAAGGAATCGCGCGTGCCGATCAGCATCAGCACGGCGCAGGGCATCGCCATCAGAATGAAATCGCCGTGGCCCATGCCATGCGTGATCTGCGCGTGGATGTTCTGCTCGGCGTCCTGCGGGCCGATGGTCTCGACGAGACGCCGGAGGCTGGTCATGTAGTTTCTCGGCGAGGCGCACGTGATCCGGTCGTCCAAGGCCATCAGGTAGGCCGTTTGGGTCCCGCCGCCCGAGCCGCCCAGGCACCCGATCAGGTCGGGATTGACGTCGTCCCGCTCCTGGAGGTAGTCGACGGCGCGGATTGCATCCCAAACGAAGTACAGCGCGACGTTCCGGCCCACAAAAATACTCGCCACACCGGCGTGCATATGCTCCAGCGATGAATGGAAGCGCGGCCGCCCGCCGGCAGTGAGCACCTGGTGGCGCTCGCCTTGTCCGATGCTGTCGATACACAGGACCACGAAACCGTTGCGCACAAGCAACGCGCACTGCCCGAAGTACGCCTCCTTCCCGACCCCCGGGCGCTGGTGCCCACAAAGGACCACGACGCCTGGGTATGGCGGCCGATACGCGGACGACGCCGGGACGTAGCAGTGCGCGGGGACGAAGTAGCCGGGCAGACTCTCGTACACAACGCGTTCAACGCGGAAACCATCGAAGGGGTCTTTGCCCACGACGCGCGCGTTCAGCGGTGTCCGCTCCGGCAGACCGCCGAGCTGGTCGATGAGGAATGCCCGCATGCGCTCCCTGTGCGCGGCGAGGTCTTCGGGCGTCTTGAGATGCTCGTAGGCTTCGTCGCGGCGGTCCAGTGCTTCTTCCGAACGCCGGACGAGGTACGCCTGCATCATGTGCGAGGGTTGCACGCCGTCCGTGTTCGGCGGCAACACCCGCAGTTCCTCTTCCCATTCAGCAGCGGGCATCATCATCAATGTTGCGCTCACAAGCAGGCAAGTCAACATCCATCTCTTCCGCATCTCTTCCGCTCAGCAACGACACGGCCTTCGGTCAGGAAGCCGCTGCCGTGAAGCGACGGAGCCGGTCACGGTTCACGTACCGGTTGGCTCCTCCCTGGGTCTCCAACCTAGCTCACACCTCTCGCGAAGCCAAACCTGCAACCCCCGTCGTCCAAGAAGATGACAAGGCAAACCGATGGGGTCTCCCGATGCACAAGTCAGAACCATCACATTCCGGGATATAGCGTCTCGTTGTAGAGGGTTGGGACCTCGAGCGGGCGCGCGTTGGCGTAAATGCACGCGCCCCGGGAACCGAAGAGGATCACCTCCTCCCGGCTATCGCCCCAGACGTCCGCCGCCAATCCGTAGTACCACGCCGGCGGCTCGCCCATCCAAGAGGCGGCCGTGGGCAAGGGCAGCGTTTCCACGATGTCGCCCGCGCCGTTGTAGATGGCTGCCGGTTGCCCGAGCCCCTGGCCATAAACGAGAACGCCCAGCGGCGCGCCTTGGCCGAACCAGTCGATCTCGATCGGCGCTATGGCCCAGGCCCCCTTGGGCTGTTGGCACCGCCAGATCTCGTTGCCGTCGAGGTCGTACAGGTACAGGATGGCCCAGGCGTTCTCGTCACGCCGATGGGTGGGCTCCGGCGTCCGGTCCACGACGATGAAATCGTGCGGCGAGGAGGTGCGGAATCGTGCGGCGACCACATGCTGGGCCTCGCCAAGGGCGTGATGCCACAGTTCGGTGCCGTCGGGACTGAGGCAATGGATGCCGCCGTTGCCGAATAGCAGCCGCGACTTGCCGTCCGGGGCCCGCACGACGTACGCGGCGTCCTGGTGGGCGCCCTGGGGGTCTTTCTGGAACAGAACCTTTCCATCGTCGTCAACGAGGGCGAACCCGACGAACACCTCGTCCTTGCCGTCTTCATCCACGTCGGCGATGGCCGGCCAGTGTCCGGTCGATCCCTCCCAGTGCCACAGCACGGCGCCCTCATGCGAGACGCCCCACATGTTCCAGTAGCGGTCCTTGACCACCAAGTCCTCCCGCCGGCCGCGGCCGGTCAGGTCCGCAAAGAGAAAGCAGTCATCGGCGGGCGCGGGCAGCGAGAAAGAGGTCTTCTCTTTGCCGGTCTGGGCGTCCAGCACAACCATCGTGGCCTGGCCTTCGTAGCGGGCTGCCCGCTCCCTCACGCCGCCTTGATACGGAGGCTCGGCGTAGATGGCTTGGCGGACGTACAGCACTTCGTTCCTGCCGTCGCGGTCCCAGTCGTATATCTGCACGGGCAGGTCACTGTAAATGGCCCCGTTGTCCTTGGACGGCGTTCCCGTGTGCCACAAGACCTCACCGAAAATGGTGGTGGCGGTGAGACACGTGATCGCGCGCGTGCCGTACACGCTCTGGACGAACAGCAGGTCCGGTCCCCCATCGCCGTTCAGGTCCCCGATCCGGACCGTCTCCGCGCCGAAGTCCTTCACGTCGATGTTGCTGACAAGATGGGCCGTCATAGGCGTTTCCCTTTGTTGGCCTTGGCCCGCTTGGGCAGACGCAACCAGCAGAATACATGCTATTCCCGTCAACATCTTCTAATCTCCTTCTCGATCTCGAACTTGCGCCTAACCGCAGCAACGTCCCATTATCGAGTGTTCACAGTCGCCAGGGGGCGCGCATGGCGCGCGTAAGCATGCGGTTCGCTGACTCGTCGTTGACAAAACGCTCGCGTTCGGGGTCCCACTCGAGCCGCCGGCCGAGGCGCATGGCGATATCGCTGAGGTGGCATATCGTGTCGGAACGCACGGCCTGGTCGATGGGACAGATGGGCTGCGCGCGCGTGCGGACGCAGTCAAGCAGGTTTTGCACGTGGTTCGTGCTCACGTAGAGACGCTCCTCGCCGGGGTCGAAGACCGTGCGAAGGAGCGACTTGGGTTCGGCGTCAAGAACACCCAGATCCACAAACACCCATCCCTCTGTCCCTTCGAAGCGCACGCCTTGCCGGTTTTCAACGTCATCGGTGAAATGCATGGTCACCCCGTTGGCGTAGGAGTGACGGACATTGTAAGCGATGGCACAATCGCAGAGCCCGTCCCTCGGGAACACCCCCCAACCCTCTACCTCGAGCGGGCCCGTCATCTCGGTGCCGTTGCCCCATTGGGCGATGTCACCGAAATGGATATTCTGACCGGCGACGAAGCCGAGCGTGTAGTCTGAGATGTGCCACCAATACTGGTTGATGATTCGATTCTCCGTGAAAGCGGCCCAAGGCGCGGGGCCGAGCCACAGGTCATAATCAAGCCAGTCCGGCACGGGCATAGCGGGGAAACAAGGCGCAACCTTGCTCGCCTCGAGGGCAACGCGCATCGTGTGAAGTCTGCCGATACGGCCGTTGCGCACCAGTTCACAGGCAAACCGGAAACTGCGTTCGGAGCGATGTTGCGTGCCGAACTGAACGATGGCGCCAGAACGTTGCACCGCCTCGCGAAGCGCACGGTCCTCTGCCAGGCTCAAGCCAAGCGGTTTCTCCACGTACATGTCTTTGCCCGCGCGAGCGGCCTCGAGGGCCACCAGCACGTGCCAGTGATCCGGGGTGGCGCAATGAACCACGTCGATGTCCGGGCGTGCGATAAGTTTCCGAAAATCGCCGTACGCGGCACAGCCCTTCGAGTGGTAGTAGTCGTCGACGCGTCTCCGGGCGTCCTCGAGACGCCGGGCATTCACGTCGCACACGGCCACGACCCGGGCGTCATCGCTGGCCAGGAAGAGCTCCATTACCCGGCGGCCTTGAGGCCCGACCCCCACAGAGCCCACCGTGATCTTGTCATTGGCTCCCAAGGCTGAGGCGGGAAGCAGGTACGGCGCCGCAAATCCCGCGCCCGCACGTTCCAAGAAGGTCCGGCGACTCATCTGCATCTTCTTGCACATGCCCTGATCGGCGCTCGTTATGGCCGTGTCGACGTGCTACTCCTGCGTGAACGCCGAATGGCGCTACGGCAACGCCCCAAACCGCACGCACCAGCGCGCAGGGGGGGTGTGCAGCGTGACGGGGAGCGACCAGGCGCCGTGGGCCGCCGGTCGCACCGGCGTTGCCTGGCCATCCACCTCCGCGGAGGCGATCGGGTTGCCGCCGTCCGAGAACAGGACAAGCCCGGTCTCTCCCTCGGGACGATCGATCTCGCCACACAGGGTTCTCGTGGTTTCGTCCCAGGCCACGCGCTTCAGTTCCAAACCGCAACTCTGGTGGAAGGTTGTGCCGGCGACCCAGGGGTGCGGACGAAGCGTACGGATACACAGGAGTTTCGCGCCAGGGCCGAAGAAGGCAATATCGAGCGCTTCTGGCGATTCACCGACACACAGGTCCTGGATATCGCCCGGGTGCGCGTATCCGCCCGGATTGGTGCGTTTGCGCGGCACGGTGCCCAGGTACTGGCCGGACCAAAACTCGAAAGCCGACCGTGCCTGGCCGGGCGGCAGCCCAAGCATGGTGAAGGGAATACTGAAACGAGTTACGGACGGGTTGCCCTTCGAGGCCGGATCGTCGTAGGCAAAGACGCCGACCAGGTCCCATTCGTCCCAGTCCGCTTTCACATGTGCGTGCCATACCGATCCGGGCGGATGCTCCTTGCGGTTTTCCTCGCCCTTGGCGCCGTCTGCACAGGAAGCGGAGTATCCGTAATCCGCCGATCCATACACAGGGTCAAAAAGGTCCACCGGCTTTGCCGTGACGCCCAACGGCGGCAACGTGGCCGTCAGGATGTTCCAACGGTCTTCGGGCAAGGTCACCAGCGTGTCCGAGATGTCAATCTGGCCCCCCGTGAGGAAGGCAATGGTCGCGCGCAGCCGGGCGTCCTCCACGGTTCCGGGGAGTCCGACGCACAGGCAGGATGGCTGGAGGATTCCCCAGCGCCGGTTCTTGAACAAGTGGCAGGCCACGTTCTGGTAATTCGTCTGTTGGAAGGTGGTCGAGATGAATCCCGTGTTTCCCGTATCACTACAGGTGTACAACAGCGGCCAATGGCCCGTGCCGGGCATCTCCGGGCCGCCGCAATTGAGCAGCAAGGCATCGGGCAGCGCGTCCCGGATGATCTGTGCGGCCATGCGTGCGGCCTCCGTGCCTGCCCCAGCGACGACGCGTTGGTCATGGCGCCGCTTTGCCCGGGCGTCCGACGCACAGCCAATGAAATCGGCTTTGAGGTACTTCACCCCGCGTTCATGCAGGCCGGCCATCTGCACGCGCAGCCAGTCCTGGGCGCCGGGATGCGTCAGGTCCAGGATATAGACCTTCCCGTGAGGTATCCAGAACCACTCGCAATGCACGACCGGGTTGCCTGCCTCGTCCTGGATGAGCCACTCCGGGTGTTCCGTGGCCACGGGGTCGAACTCGCTAATCGAAAAGGGCGCGGTCCACACACCTAACTCGAGGCCGAGTTCCGCCAGTTGGTCCGAGAGCCATTTAAGCCCGTGAGGGAACTGGTCATTCTCGCCGAGCGTGCTGGGCAATTGGCCGGTTTGCCAGCCCAGGTCGAGTTCCATGATGCGCAGGCCGAGGGGTCCTATCCGTTGCGCCGCGATGCGCGCATCCTCGAGGACGCGGTCCTCGGTCACGCCCAACCGGTAGGGATACCAACTGCACCAGGACACAGGGGGCGTCGGCGGCAGTTGCACGGGATGGCGCTGGCACACCATTTCCGCGTACTGCTCGAGCAGCCGCCATGGGTCGCTCCCCGCGAGCAGCACAATGGGCTCGAATTCAATCGTTTCACCGGCGCTCACCAGCAGATCGCCGCCGTCGAAACCGATGTGCCAACGGCAACCACCCGACTCGCCAGCGGGGCCCATCGCGATACGTCCGAGCCAGCGTTCCGAGGATTCGAAACCTGCCAGAAAAGCCATGCGCGCCGCACGATCGTAGATCGCCGACACGAAATCAGAGCTGTGCGCTGCCACACGCCTCTGGCCGGCGGGTTCGCCTTGGGCGGGCGCGGTTCCTGACGGCTCCTCGAGCAACCCTACTACACGCCCCCAGTAGTTGCCTTGTTCCAGAACCCGGACACAAGCCATGTCTGCGCCAAAACGCGCGCCGTCCCCTCCCTCTTGCGTTGCCAGGAGCCGGACATCGTTCAGGACCGCAGCGCTCCCACTTGTGTCCCGTAGGGCTCCGGTCACGCGCAATGCATAGTCCTCTGCGCGTTCGAAACGAAGACTCAAGACAGCCGCGCCAGCGAAGTCGTACTCCAGCGTGGGCATGGCCTTCTCGGAATCGCGGCGCACTTGGCACGACACGCACGCGAGATCCTTGCCGTCGACACGCAACTCAGGACACAGGTCGTCGAGCAAGAAAGCGTCCCATGCCGCAACACGCACGGCGAGAGTTCCCCTGTCGGCATCTTCTACAGACAAACGGATCCGCTCGTCGTCCTGCATCACAGTGTCTGCCACCACGCCAGCGCCCCCTGTTGCAGCCACCGCGAGCCACATGAACACAGGCCAATGCATGCTCATAAGGTCATAGACGCCATAGAAGTCACAATGCTTGCAGACGCAACACCAGAGCGCATGATACCTTTGTGCGCGGGCTCAGTCCAAATGAACGTTCTTCCACCTGACGACCTCTTGCCACGGATTGCCGGACGACGGGCCGTCGCCGACGGCCTACCTCCCTTCCGACACTTCGTACGCGGCGAAGCTCCGGATGACGGGTTCGCCCACGGCCTTCGTGACGCGCAGGCGCAGGCCCTCGACGCGGACGGTGGCAATCACATCGATGCGCTTATACCCGATCGATGTGCCGTCCACCAGCTTCCTCCACTCACCGTCGACCAAGCCATCCACTTCATAGGCGCGCACGATGTGGCCATGACGGATGTCTTCCATCGTGACGATGTGATTGACAAGGGCGGGCTGCCCAAAACTCAGCTCCACGTCGCGGCCGGTACCCGAGACTTCGCCCTGCTTGTTCTCGTAGATACGGCGGATCGCATTGCCAAATTCCCGGTAGCGCTGCACGTGGGTTTCGGGGATCCGGCCGGTCGTATCGGGTGTCGCATTCAGCAGCAGTACACAGCCTTGGCCCACTGACTTGTAGTAGATGTCCATCAACGTGTCGAGGGATTTTATCATGTGGTCCGTGCCGGGCGCCCAGAACCACTTGTGGTCCAGCAACGTCGTATCCATTTCCATGGGCAGCCACGTGTCGCCGTCCGGGTCGCTGTGCCGGCCGGTCGACACACCCGTGGCGGCGTCTTCCCGCGAGACCGTCTGCCACGTGGGATACGGCGCGATCCCCTTCTCGTTGCCCGGCCAACGGAGCGTCGCATGCGGTCCCTGGAACACCATGGCATCGGATGCATGCGCCTCGAGCACGTCGCCCACGTCGATGACACAACTTCCGTCGAACCACAGTTCCGACACCGCTCCGTACCGGGTGAGCGCTTCCTTCCATTGCCGCCTCAGCACCTCGGCATACGCCTCTTGCTTGTCCGGATCGCTGGTGCGCCCGCCGCTCCCGATACCGGCGCCCCACTGGTCGTCTCCCGGATAGATGTACACGCCCAGTTTCAGCCCGTGGTTTCTGCAGCTCTGTGCGAGTTCGGCGAGCACGTCGCCCTTGCCGTTCTTGTAGGGGGTGTTCTTGATGCTGTAGTCGCTGGTGTCCGTCTGCCACCAACAGAATCCGCCGGTGTGCTTGGCCACAAACAGGATCTGCTTCGCCCCGAACGACTGCGCTACCTCGCACCACTGACCCGTGTCGAGTTGTGCCGGATTGATATCGCCCAACGGGGTGCTGTGGTCGTCGTACTCGCGGCCTTGCCACGTGCACGGATCGAGACACAGGAACATCTCGATCTCCATTTCGTGCCACGCGATCTGTGCCGGCGTCGGCACGCCGCGCGCCCGCCCCTTGTCCGCCGCGACCGAGAAGTCCAACACCCGCAGGGTCGTGGGCTCATGCGGTTCCCCGGGCGCCTCCTGCACCATGAGCGACAGAATACCCTCGTCCTTCCAGCGCGCCGTATCGGGGACCATCTCGTTCAGGAACGGCCCTTCTTCGACATGGACGACCTTCCAGTCCGTCCACTCCGAGGCCGCGGTGGCCGCGGCGATGTGCAGGGCGCACGGGCGGCGGTGTGCGGCGCCATAGACCACGAAGGCGTTGTCGTCCTTGTCGACCGCAATCTTGGGCCGGTTGCCCACCTCGCCGGGAAGTTCGCGGTGCTGCCACTCGCCCTGCACGTTCCGCCAGTAATGGTGGTAGCGGCGCGCCTCAGGCGGCCCCCAACGTTGCTCACCGGGGGCGCTTCCGACCGCATCGAGGCTTTCCTGCGTGCAGTGCCACACGATCACGTGGATCCGGCCTTTGGAATCGACGGCCTGCCCGTGCGTATTCATCAACCCGAGCTGCTCGCCGATCGCGACCGCTGTGATGCCGGGCGAATCCACCCGCGGCGGCTCCGTGAGCGTCTCGCCGCGGTTGTTCTTCCACGACACGCCCCCATCCTCGCTGTAGACGTACACGAGATCGTGATTGGGCGTACCCGGACCCTCTCGCCACACCCAGGTGGCGTGCAGTTTGCCGAACGGCCCGTAGTCGTAGCCGTTCGGATACGAACACCGCGAATCGCTCGATTTCCACACGCCTTTCCCGGAATCGATCGGGCGCGTGTGCACCCAGAGCCCCTGCTTCGGGTCATAATCGACCAGCATCCGGTCCCCGTTTCCCGAGCCGCCCCGCCGGTAGCAGAACTGAAGGGCCCCGTCGGGCGTCTGCCAGAACCGGGGATAGGTGATCGAGATCGGTTTGCCCCGCTCCAGTTCCGAGTGCACGGCGCCGAACAGCGAAGCGTTCCAAGAGGTCTCTCGGGGAGCGCTGGCGACCTCTTTCTGGGACACGCGGTAGTGCAGCGGGTGTCCGTGATGATCGAAGGCCAGGTGGATGGTTCCGTCCGCGGGGCAGATGCCCATAGAGACCACGTTGTGGGCGTCGTTGCTCTTGAACCGATAATCGGTGAGCCGCAGAATCTCCCAATCATCCTCGGGCAGCGCCCGGCGAGCGATACACACCCACCGATCCGCATCATAGTAGGCCACATACTGATAGCCGCGATGCGTCACCAGTACGCTCTGCTGAAACGACAAGCCGTTGATGCTTTGCCCGAACGCGCCCTTGATGGTCAGGGCCTCGGCATCGACGACACTGTCGCCCGTCTTCACGACACGGAACTCAGCCGAACAGATAGGGGTCCAGGCCATCGCGACCGCAGCCAGTACCAGCGGGCAGATAGAGTTTGGAGTATCCATGGCCGTCCCTCTTCATCGATGCGGAACACACGGTAACCGTAGCACCCCACGGCATCCGCGAACCCGCCGTCGCGGATGGTAACCGTGAAGCCCTTGGAGAAGACCGCGAGACATTGCCCTACACGCGTCATCGTCAGCGCTCTATACAGGGTCCATTCTTGCCCGCCTCAACACGCGAAAGCAAGAGCGAATGCTCTGTGTGGTCATGTCCGTTTCGTTGGTTCTTCTTACACGTTGCACCTCGGTCAAGCGTCTTCTAAGGCATGGACCCAACCGGGGCATGGATCGCTCTCTAGTGCGAAGGAAGGGCGTGCTCCATGGCGTCAAGCGGCTCGGTCACCGTGGCTTTGCCGGGCGGCAACGTGGCAAGCAGATCGGGCAGGTCATAGGCTTTCAGTGCCCCGTGGACCACGTTCACCAACTGCCGCTTGGCCTTGGGGGTGTGGACCACGTGCGACCACGAGGCCAGACTGTTGTGCAACGTGATGGAGGCAAACAAGTGCGGCTCCAAGGCTGCGGCGTGCAGGGCAGGCGGGCCTGTCCGGCCAACGCTGATCAGGTGGACCTGACTGGGCACGTCGGTTCCAGGGTAGTCCCGCAGGAAGCGGGCACAGACCAGAATGTCTTCAGCCCGCATGGCCAAGTACGAAGTTTCCAGCACATAGGCCAGATACATGTCTTGCCAATCGCCCCCCAAGTGACCGCCATAGGCGGTCTTCTCGGACGGCAGGGTCTCGCCCAGACCGCGAAGATCGACTGCCAGGACGACCTGTCCCTGCTTGACGAGTTCCTCAATCGGGCCGCCAGGCGCGGAATCGGCCTCTTTGCCGTCGGCGTGAACGTAGAGGTAGGCCTGATCGTCCTGCTTCGGCGGCACGAAGGCCAGCGCAGGCAGCCAGATCGTCCCGTCGGGCTTGAGGAACAGCTTGTCGATACGGTAGCCGTCGCGTTGAAGGGAGCCGGTCTTTTCCCATTGGACCGCGGGCAGGTCCTCAAGCCTTCGGATACCAGTGATCGACCGCACTTCCCGCAGGGCTTGCGTCTTGTCGGCCTGTTGCCACAGCCTCTTGCGGGTTTCGGCCAGATCCTTCTCGCAATCGAGGTTGATCTCGTAGGTGCTTCGCGCGCCCGGTAGAAACATGACACGGCCGCGAGGCGTGCACCAGGTCTGCTCCTCCGGAGAGATGGGGAATTCGTGTTCCGTGATGGCGTCGTCCATACGTAGGAGCCATCGCCGCATCCAGCGGCAGGCAGCCACCCGCATCGGCTGCGGGAACCCGTGTTCGCCGGGCGTTTCAAACAGGTCCACGCGCTCGGCGTAGCCCAGCTTTGCATAGAGCCGCTTGGCCATGCGGAAGCTGTCCCAGGCCCCTTGAATGTCGAAATAATCATCGGTCGCGGTCAGGATGAGGGTGGGCTTGGGCGCGCGCATCATGACGTAGTCTTCATGGCCCATGCCAAAGGCGATTTGGGCGTGGATGTTCTGTTCGGCATCTTGGGGCCCGGTCGTTTCGATATGTCGACGGAGGCTGGTGATGTAGCAACCCGGCGCCGCGGCCGAAATCCGGTCGTCCAAGGCCATTAGATAGCTGGTTAACGTTCCTCCGCCCGAAATGCCGGTGCATCCGATCCGCTGTGGGTCGATGTCCTCGCGGCCCTGCAAGTAGTCAATGCAACGCATCCCGTCCCAGATGCGGAACATCGCCACGTTGCGCCCCAGAAGGATGCACCCCACGCACATGAGTTGGTGTCCCGACACCCCGGTGACATACGGGTTGCCCTGTTCGTCGATCAGTTGAAAGCGCTCGCCTTGCTCGATCGGGTCGTAGCACAAGGCTGCCATGCCGTTCTTGGCAATCAAAATCGGGGCTCGCTGATAGAGGTCGCGGGCCTTGCCCGTGCGGCTGTGTCCGCAGGGAACCAGCACAGCCGGATACGGTGCTTCCGCTTCAGGCAGATACAAGAGGGCCGTCACGTAGAGACCGGGTTGGCTTTCGAGGATGACCTTCTCGACGCGGTATCCGTCACGCTGTTGTTTGTCGACGATCCTGGCGTTGAGTGGCGTCCGCTCGGGAAAGCCTCCAATTTGGGAAACGAAGAATGCCTGCATTCGCTTCTGATAATCGGCAATCTCTTGCGGCGTATCGAGACTCTCGTATGCGGCGAGTTTCTTGTCGATCGCGGTGTGTGCCTTGCGCATGAGGTGTGCGTGCAGCATCCGGCTTGGCGGGACACCATCCAACTCCTCGGGCAGTACCTTGAGATCGCCGGCGCCGGCCTGTGAAACAAACGCGAGCTGAAGAATAGGACCGATAAGGACGAATAGGACAAATTCTTGCCGCTGACAAGACTTCAACGCTTTGAACATGCTTTCTCCCTCTCGATTCAGAGATCCTGGACACGAAGCAGGGCCTCCAGAGTATACGCCAGGTTCCAAGAAACGTTGTCGGGAGGCCGGGGCAGTGACCTGCCGTGTACGGGGAAATACCCGGCTGAGCGTGAACGCAGGTTCTCGGCGGTAGTACTTCTGAGCAGCCAATCGCGAGCCGCTTGGGCCTTGGGCCGATAGAGAGCAACTTCTTGTTCGGAGAGATACCCGGCATCACGGACTCGAAGGTAGGAAAGGATGGCGCCAGCGGTCATCCCCAACCACTTGTCGTCCCGGCCGGACATGCCGCACGCACCGTCGTCGAACTGACACGCATCGAACTGCCATTTCATCGACGCGGCACACTTCTCGGCAATACGTGCCTGCAGAGGCTTCTTGTCCGTGGCCTTGGCCAAACGGATCAGGTAGGAAATGGCGATGATCGACGTGTACCCCCAGGCGATTCCGGAGGACGTGGCGTTCGTGAAATGTTCAAACTCAGCTTGCGTGGTAGGGGCCACCACCCAGGTACCCAGCTTCGAAGACCAGACGCCCTGATACGTGCCTGGCTTCACCTCCCCGAGGAAGTACTGCCCGAGTTGTTCCGCGGCGGCCAGCACCTCGGGCCGTTCATTGACGGCATAATAGGCCATCAGACCGTTACCGGCGTCCGCGTTGTCGCACGAATTCCCGGC